>VOFJ01000185.1_pt1 | contig 85879 bp, 195 predicted proteins | sample 5384081 | NCBI WGS metagenome assembly VOFJ01 (sample SAMN12384729, study PRJNA508395) | human gut metagenome | isolation source: healthy gut I | host: Homo sapiens | reverse complement strand
TACGGATTGCAGTACATTTAACAATGTATGCGGAAAAGAAAAAAAGTATATATTATTGTTAGAGGTGTACTGTAGTAGAAAGGAGCATTCTGTATTGGGGAAGAAGCTAAAAGCAGGAAACATTGAGTGGACGAGACAGAGAGAATGCTGGAATAAGTAGCAGGAAACAGGTGAGAATCCTTGCCGTCGAAGTCTAAGGTTTCCTGGGGAAGGTTCGTCCGCCCAGGGTAAAAGTCGGGACCTAAGGAGGAGGCCGAAAGGCGTATCTGATGGACAGCAGGTAGAAATTCCTGCACCACCGATATACTTAAAAAATGCAAGGGACACAGTAGTGGAAGGAAAGCGAGGAAGAGGAAAGACTCGTATCGAAAAGATATAGTGAAAAAATAAGTAACGAATTTCCAAGAAGCACACTGGCGAGAAAAAAGCTTGTAGGAATTGTATAAAGGTGCCCGTACCGCAAACCGACACAGGTAGATGAGGAGGGATCCTAAGATGAGCGAGAGAAGCATTGTTAAGGAACTCGGCAAATTGACCCCGTAACTTAGGGAGAAGGGGTGCCAAAGTAAAATTTGGTCGCAGAGAAGAGGGCCCAAGCAACTGTTTAACAAAAACACAGGTTTCTGCTAAATCGAAAGATGAAGTATAGGAGCTGACGCCTGCCCAGTGCTGGAAGGTTAAGGGGAAGAGTTAGATGTAAGTCGAAGCTTAGAACCAAAGCCCCAGTGAACGGCGGCCGTAACTATAACGGTCCTAAGGTAGCGAAATTCCTTGTCAGGTAAGTTCTGACCCGCACGAAAGGCGTAATGATTTGGGCGCTGTCTCGACAATGTACTCGGCGAAATTGTAGTACTAGTGAAGATGCTAGTTACCTGCGACAAGACAGAAAGACCCCATGGAGCTTTACTGTAGCTTGATACTGGGTTTCGATAATTTATGTACAGGATAGGTGGGAGGCAGAAGAAGCAATTGCGCCAGCAGTTGTGGAGTCATCCTTGGGATACCACCCTTAAGTTATTGAAATTTAACCTGTATCCTGAGCGGGCTAGGGACAATGTCAGGCGGGCAGTTTGACTGGGGCGGTCGCCTCCAAAAAGAGTAACGGAGGCGCGCAAAGGTTTCCTCAGCGCGGACAGAAATCGCACAAAAGAGTGCAAAGGCAGAAGGAAGCTTAACTGAAGACTGACAAGTCGACCAGATACGAAAGTAGGTCTTAGTGATCCGGCGGTAGTGAGTGGAAATAGCCGTCGCTCAACGGACAAAAGTTACCCTGGGGATAACAGGCTTATCTCCCCCAAGAGTTCACATCGACGGGGAGGTTTGGCACCTCGATGTCGGCTCATCACATCCTGGAGCGGAAGTACGTTCCAAAGGGTTGGGCTGTTCGCCCATTAAAGCGGTACGCGAGCTGGGTTCAGAACGTCGTGAGACAGTTCGGTCCTTATCTGTCGCAGGCGGAAGATATTTGAAGGGGAGCTGTCCTTAGTACGAGAGGACCAGGATGGACATACCGATGGTTTATCAGTTGTCACACCAGTGGCATGGCTGAGTAGCCAAGTATGGAAGGGATAAACGCTGAAAGCATCTAAGTGTGAAGCCCACCCTAAGATAAGATATCTCATACCGTAAGGTAGTAAGATTCCATAAAGACTATGTGGTTGATAGGTTGGAGGTGTAAAGTACAGTAATGTATTGAGCTGACCAATACTAATAAATCGAGGGCTTAACCACTAATATATATTGGTTTACAATTTATCTCTCTATGTATTTTTTTGAGTGTGCTATTATACAAGTACATAACACTTTTCTGGTGACGATAACATAGAGGCAATACCTGTTCCCATCCCGAACACAGAAGTCAAGCTCTATTGTGCCGACGATATTTGCGGGTTACCCTGCTGAGAAAAATAGGTTGTTGCCAGATTTTTTTTGTCTTACATTATTTTTATATTATCTATCTACGAAAACAGAAATTAGAAGTAATAAAAAATTATTATTTGTAATTTCTGTTTTATTTTGTTGAAATTTTATTGAAAATATTTACATTAAATGATAATATTTTAATGAAATCTATGTAAATGTCATAATATAATGTAACATTTATATAAACAAATAATAAAATATTAATGTTAATGTATTTGTGCAAGGAGGAATTAATTTGGAAAAAACAATATGGAAGTCAGGTACTTTTTATTTATCCACTGCCAGTAGTAATGGTATCATGTGGAAACATGGAAAAAAGCAATATTATAACTGTTGCTTGGACAGGAATTATGAATACTAATCCAGCTATGTGTTATATATCAGTTAGACCAGAAAGATATTCGTATAATTTAATTAAAGATATTGGAGAGTTTGCAATTAATTTAACAACTCAAGATTTAGTATATGCAACAGATTGGTGTGGAGTCAAAACAGGTGCTAAAGTGGATAAATTCAAGGAAATGAAACTTACAAAACAAAAAGCGGAAAAATATTAAATGCCCTTTAATAGCAGAAAGCCCTATTTCAATTGAATGTAAAGTAAAAGATATAAATGAATTGGGAAGTCACCATATGTTTATAGCAGATGTACTTTCAATAGATGTTGCAGAAAAATATATTGATAGTGCTGGAGCATTTGATATATCAAAATGTGGGCTAATAGCATATGCAAATGGTGGATATTATAATTTGGATAAAAAATAGGCAAATTTGGCTATTCAGTTCAAAAAAACTTGAAAAAAAATTTATAAGATATAGAATAGTAATCAAAAAGAAAAAAAAAAAAAGGTGATGTATGTGAAAAATAATAAAGGTCTAATTGCAATAATAATTATATTAGCTATTTTAGTCATTGCACTTGGAGTATATATTTTTTAAGGGGGAAAGTATAAGACAATGGGTCTCTAAAGATGTGCCAAAAACAACAGAAGAAAATAATACAAAGTATGAGGAAGATGTTAATAAAATTATAACACTTGGAACAGGAATGAAAAAAAGACCAAGTCAATATAAACCGAGTGAACAATATTATATAATAGATAATCGAAAATATGAATTAAATACACTCGTAAACTCATTAAAAAATGAAGAGCTAAAAAAAAAAGAGATTAACACATTTATAAAAGAAAGCACAGATAAGCTCGAAAATAAAAGAAGTGATTTTCAACAATATATAGAAGAAGGAAATAAAAAGAAAGAGAAAAAAATTGAAAGGGCAGGAAATAAATTAGACTATTACAGAGTTATTTCAACGAATGGAAATTTAGGAGATGAAAGTGATCCAATACAGATTTTTACTGAATGGAAATGTACAAATGGGTATTTATCAATATCATTGTCATATAAATATGCATATGGTGAACTTATAAACAGAACTTCTAGAAAAGATTCAAAAATTTTTAATTATGGACCATATGAAATATATTGTGCTACATATGATTTGTATACTGGAAAAAGAATACAATTCAGTGATTTATTCTTTTGAAAGGAGAAGACTACGGCGCAGAATTGTATGAATTTATGAAAGGTAAAATAGCAACAGATATTATGGAGCAATACGTAAAAAAAGAGAATTTACAACATTACCACAAGATTATCAATATTTTACAATAGAAAACATTATATTTAATAAACAAAATTTGTATTTTTTCTGAAGCAACAGAAATATCAACAGCATACTATTATACAATGTTTCCAACTTTAAGTATTGCTAGAGACATGAAAAATATATTTAGTAATGATGTAAAAATAAAACAGATGATGCATTGGGAAAACCAATGGTGCAAATAACTCAAATTCAAATAAACAATAATACATATGTAATTGGTAAGATAAAACATTGGGACAAAAATATAGAAAACAAAATAAATAATAGTATAATAAAATGTGCAGAAGAATTAGATAAAAATGGTATATTTGACAAAATAAACAAAAATAATATATTTTACGGTAACCTCTTGGCAATATAATTATGATGGCGAAAAAATAAGAACAATGGTTATACAACAGCTGAATAACAAAGAACAGGCAATTGAAATTCTACTAAATGCACAAACTGGAGATATTGAAGAATTATATTATAGAGAAGATGTAAGTGCAGGGAAACTTCAAATGAAACAGTAAGAAATAGTATTTTAAAAGAACTTAATTCCATTTTACAAAAATTAAAAAAAAAAAAATGAACCATATAGCAAAATCTCAAGTCTTATAAATGGATTGAAAGAAATAGATAGCGTAAAAAGTAAAAATGTAGGGGGCGATTTTAATCGACCGCACTTTGAAGAAATTACTAAAAAATAAATAAAAAGGGGGGGAAACATATGAAAAAGTACAAAGTGTTTATAACAATATTAATTATTTTAATATTGTTAGTACTAACAGCATTAGGATTATATATTTTTAAAAAAGATACTGTAAAAAAGTTGGCTTAATTTAAAAAGAGGCAAATGGTGTTACGCAAGAGCCAAAGGTAGAAGAGCCAGGAAAAGAAGAAGCACCAACAAAAATTGATAAAATTATAACACTTGGAACAGGAATGAAAAAGACCAAGCAATTATAAACCAACAGATTCATATTGCATTTACGAATATAAATATGAATTAGAAGATTTAGTTAACAATTTAAATAATGTTCAGTTAAAAAAAAAATGAAATAAATACATTTATAAAGAAAAGTAAAAAAAAAATTAACAAAAAAAAGATGAAGTAGAATTTAAAAAATATATTGATGAAGGAAATAAACTAAAAGGTTCTATAATAGACCAAGACAATAATAAATACAATTACTATGTTCCACAAGTAAAAAGAATACTATAATGGATATATGAGCTATTCAGACAATCAAGAAAATGATATAGGAATAATAACTGATTGAAATGTGTAAATGGGTATTTATCAATAGCATTTTATTATAGATATATGTATGGGGAAATATATGGAAATGTAATGGGCGAAGAAGTTAGAAGTTACGGAATATACAAATCATATTGTGCGCTACATATGATTTATACACAGGCAAAAAAAATACAACTTAGTGACTTGTTTTTCGAAGGAGAAGATTATAGTACAGAATTATATGAGTTAATGCAAAGTAAAATGTCAGTTGGAGGATATGGTAATTATATTAAAAGGGATTTTTCAACATTAGAAAAAAAAAACTATGAAAAAGTTTACACTAAATAGCATTTTCTTTGACAAGCAAAATACAGTATTTTCCGAAGGAGCAATAATACCAACAGAATATTATTATACAATTTTTCCTGTAATAACAATAGGAAGAGATATGAAAGGAATATTTAATGACAAAATTGAAATAAATGAATTCGCAAAGTTTGGTTTTAGAAATCAAATTGTCCAAACAGAAGTAAATGAAATTCCATATAAAATACCTAAAATAAAGCATTGGGATGATAAAATAGGAGAAAAAAATAAACACAAATATAGAAAAATATATGGAATATATAATGAAAAACTATAAAGACATTTTAGATACAAGGAGTGACTTGGCAAGAGGCTCATATCAAGGCAATACAGTAGAATTAAGTTATAATGAGGAAAAAAATATAAGATATATAATTAATTATAAGAGTGCATATCCATTTATAGAAATTATTGTAAATAGATACACAGGTGAATTAGAAAGTGTAGAGCCAAGTATGGGAATGGACACAATAAAACCTAATAGTATACCTTGGAGTGATGCTTTAGAAAAAATGAAAGGTTTATAAATTTTTGTTTATATAAATTTAAAGGAGGAATTTTAGATGAAAAAAAGCAGTAATTGTTTTAGCAGTTATATTAGTATTAATACTAATAGGTGGAGTTGGCTATATAGTATGGGACAATGCACAAAGTAATATAGGACAAGCAGAAAATAACAAACCAAACGAAACTATAGTGAATGACACAGCAAAAGCGGCAGAGTTAAGAGAAAAATTAAAAGGGAATTTTCCTAAAATGGATGGTTCAACTTCAACAATACCATTGGAAGCAGGGATTGTAGCAGCATTTGAAGGAATATCACAAGAAGAAGCAGAAGCAAAGATAAAACATTCTACAACATATGGATCATTTGAAAACTTATTAGAAGGAAAATGTGAATTAGTATTTGTGCCATTATTATCAGATGAACAAAAAAAAAAAAGCAGCAGAAGATAAAGGGATAGAATTAGAAATAGTTCCTATAACAAAAGAAGCTTTTGTATTTGTTATTAATCCAGATAATACAGTAGATACATTAACACAAGAACAAATAAGAAAAATATACACAGGAGAAATAAAAAACTGGAAAGAACTTGGTGGAGATGATGCCGAAATAGTAGCATATCAAAGAGACGAAACATCAGGAAGCCAAAACAATATGAAAGTATTTATGAAGGGATATAATTTAATAAAAAGCAAAACAAGAATTTATATTAGAAAGCATGAATAGCATTTTAGATGTTATAGCAGGATATGATAATGGAAAATATTCAATAGGGTATTCTGTACATGCATATGCAAGAAATATGTATAACTTAGCAGGAATTAAATTTGTGAAAGTAGATGGAGTAGAACCAAGTTATAAAACCATAGAAGACGGAACATATCCACTAATAGATTATAAATATGCTATATTTAATAAAAAAAAAAGAAGCAGAAGGTTCAAATGTAAGAAATATGGTTGAATGGTTGTTAACATCAGAAGGCCAAAAAAAGCAATGTCAAATGCAGGATATGTACCAGTAAAAGCAACAAAATAAAAAAAAAATATTAAAAATGAAACAAGAAAAACAGTACCAAATGTTGACATATTGTAAAAAGATGGTACAATAATTAAGCGTATGTAGTAAAACATACGCTTAAAAAAATAAAAAATTAATTATAAGCGTAAGAACTTAAGGTGGAGGTGTATTAAATGGCAGCAAAAGGAGCAAGAGAAGCAATTACATTAGAATGTACAGAATGTAAAAAGAAGAAACTATACAACAGAAAAGAACAAAAAAAAAATAATACAGAGAGATTAGAAGTAGAAAAAATATTGCAAATTCTGTAAAAAACATACAACACATAAAGAAACAAAATAGCTTTGTAAGGGGGATTAAAAATGCCAAAAAGATAATAAGGTAAAAAAGAGAAAAAGCATTTTTTAGAGATTTCAAAGCGGAATTAAAAAGAGTAATTTGGCCTACACCAAAGCAACTTATAAATAATACCATTGCAGTAATAACAATAGTACTAATTACTGCAGCTGTTGTATTTGCTTTAGATTTTGTTTTTGAAAATATGAACAAATATGGAATTAACAAAATAAAAAAAAACTGTTGAAAGCCATAAACAAGAAGAAAACACAGAAGGAGAAAATGCAAACGAAGAAAAAATGCAGAAAACTCTGAAAATAATGGCGAAACAGAAAATGGAACAGAAGACAATACAGCAGAAGCAGAAAATAAAGAAGTAGAGTAATAAAGGAGGCTAAATTATGTCTCAAGAAAATGAATTAATACCAAAATGGTATGTTGTTCATACATATTCAGGCTATGAAAATAAAGTTAAAACAGATTTGGAAAAAACAATAAAAAAATAGAGAATTAGAAGATTATTTTTTTGATATAATTGTTCCAATGGAAGAACAAATAGAAATTAAAGAAGGAAAAAGAAAAACTAATTTAAGAAAAGTATTTCCAAGTTATGTATTGGTTAAAATGATAGTTACTGAGAAGACATGGTATATTGTTAGAAATACAAGAGGAGTTACTGGATTTGTAGGTTCAGGAACAGACCCAATACCATTAACAGAAGAAGAAATAAGAAAAATGGGATTTGAAGTGAAGGAAGTTAATGTAGACTATTCTGTAAATGACTCTGTAAAAATATTAGATGGTGCATTAAGGGATTTCGTAGGGACAGTAACAGAAATAAACAAAGAAAAAAACACAAAGTAAAAGTTTTGGTGTCTATGTTTGGTAGAGAAACACCAGTAGAACTAGAATTCTCGCAAGTAGAAAAAAATATAAAGTTTATAATCTATTTATTAGGTTAATATACATATTTTACATTTTAAAGGAGGTGCAAAAAAAAAAAATGGCAGAAAAAAGAAATTGGTAGTGTTATAAAATTACAAATACCTGCCGGAAAGGCAAGTCCAGCTCCACCAGTAGGTCCAGCATTAGGTGGCACAGGTGTAAATATCATGCAATTCGTAAAAGAATTTAATGATAGAACAGCAAATTTAGGTGGTGTTAAAATTCCAGTTGTTTTAACTGTATATAAAGATAAAACATTTGAATTCATAACAAAAAAGAACCACCAATGGCAGTGTTAATAAAAAAAGCAGCTAAAATCGAAAAAGCTTCAGGAAAACCAAATAGAGAAAAAGTTGCAACAATTACAAAAGCACAAGTAGAGGAAATTGCTAAACAAAAATGCCAGACTTAAATGCAGCATCATTAGAAAGTGCTATGAGCATGGTAGCAGGGACAGCAAGATCTATGGGTGTTATTGTAGCAGAATAATATGGGAGAAACAATATTAGTTTCGTTAATACCAAAGGAGGGTAAAATGAAAAGAGGAAAGAGATATCAAGAAGCAGAAAAAGCTTGTTGACAAGAAAAAAAAAATTATAGTGTAAAAGAAGCACTAGAAACAATCGAAAAAATGCCAAAACCAAAATTCGATGAAACAGTAGAACTACATGTTAAATTAGGTGTTGACTCAAAACAAGCAGACCAACAAGTTAGAGGTACAACAGTACTTCCAAATGGTACAGGAAAAAAACACAAAGAGTATTAGTGTTTGCAAAAAAGACCAAAAAGCAGATGAAGCTACAAAAAGCAGGAGCAGATTTTGTTGGAGCAGAAGAATTAATACCAAAAATTGAAAAAAGAAAATTGGTTTGACTATGATGTAATAGTTGCAACTCCAGATATGATGGGTGTTGTAGGAAGATTAGGTAAAGTATTAGGACCAAAAGGATTAATGCCAAACCCTAAATCAGGAACTGTAACAATGGATGTTACAAAAAGCTATTAATGAAATTAAATCTGGAAAAGTTGAATATAGATTAGATAAAAATAATATTATTCACTTAGGATTTGGAAAAAGTTTCATTTGGTGTAGAAAAATTAGCAGAGAACTATGAAACAATTATAAATGCTATTATAAAAAGCAAAACCAGCAGCAGCTAAAGGACAATACATTAAAAGTGTTGCAATTTCTACAACTATGGGACCAAGTATGTATATTGACCAAAAATAAATAAAAAGCCAAAGAAAGTAAGCAATAAAGTAAGTCTTACCTAGGCATAAATTGAGCGGATTAAACCAATCTTTGTATGCCTATGGCTTGAAAGATTGGTTTTAATTTTTAAGTATGTTAAAGTGAGGTGAATATATAAAATGGCAAATCAAAAAATTATAGAACAAAAAAGAAAAAAAGAAGTAAAGGAACTAGCAGATAAATTAAAAGAAGCTAAAATGGTACTTTTAACAGATTACAGAGGAATTAATGTTGCAGATGTTTACAAAACTAAGAGCAGATTTAAGACCTACAGCTGTAGAATATAAAGTTATAAAAAATAACATTATAAGAAGAGCATTAGAGGTTAATGGAGAATCTGGATTAAATGAATTATTAGAAGGACCAACAGCAATAGTTTATGGTACAGGAGATTACCTAGAACCTGCTAAAATAATATATAATTTCTCTAAAGATAATGATTTCTACAAAATAAAGGGTGGAATTATTGATGGAAAAGTTATGACAGCAGAAGAAATAATAACACTTGCAAAATTACCATCAAGACAAGAATTACTTGGAATGCTTGCTGGTGCATTGCTTGAAATATTTCAAAACTTGCAGTTGGACTTAATGAAGTTTGTAAACAAAAGGAAAATGCATAGAGAAAAAAATAAAGTAAATCTTTACTTTTGAAAGATAGAGATTACTAACATTTACAATAATAGAGTTGTGAACTTAAATCACAAGAAAATAAAATTTAGGAGGATTAAAAAATGATAGAAGAATTATTAGAAAAAATTGATGCTTTAACAGTTGCAGAATTAGCAGAATTAGTTAAAGCTATAGAAGAAAAAATACGGAGTATCTGCAGTAGCTGCAGCAGCTCCAGCAGCAGGAGCAGCAGCTGCCGCTGAAGAAAAAAACAAGCTTTAATGTAGTATTAAAAAGAAGCAGGAGCAAATAAAATACAAGTTATAAAAGTTGTAAGAGATGCTACTGGATTAGGATTAAAAGAAGCTAAAGATTTAGTAGACGGAGCTCCAAAAACAGTTAAAGAGAATGTAGCTAAAGAAGAAGCAGAAGAATTAAAAGCTAAATTCACAGAAGCTGGAGCAGTAATAGAATTACAATAATATAAAAATAATATAGAAAATATAGGACTGTTAACAAAAAGTTAGCAGTCTATTTTTTTTGAATTTCAACACTTGACTTTAACAAATATAAGTTATAAAATATAAAAAAATGTTAATATATTGTAATCAAAGGAGACTAATATGATAAATATTATTAGATGCGATGGGTGGAGATAATGCACCAGATGCAACAATAAAAGGAGCAGTAAAAGCAATAAATGACATTAAAGCTGAAGTTGTTCTAATAGGGAATAAAGATATAATTAATAAAAAAATAAAAGAATTCTATGATAAAGATGATATAAAAAAGAAATTTCACCAAGGTTATCGATACATCATACAACAGAAACAATTGAAATGGTAGATATACCAACACATGCTATAAAACATAAAAAAAGATTCATCAATGGTAGTAGGGTTTAATATGTTAAAAAGAAGGTAAAGGCGATGTATTTATATCTGCAGGCAATTCAGGGGCATTATTAACAGGTGCAACATTATTAGTAGGCAGAATAAAGGGAATTGATAGACCGGCACTTGCAGGAATTTTACCTTCATATAAGAGTAGACTGCTATTAATGGATTGCGGTTCTAATACGAATTGTAAACCAATAAACTTATTACAATTTGCACAAATGTCAAGCATTATATTTAAAAAATACGTTTAATATGGATAGAAACCCAACAGTAGGACTTTTAAATATAGGAACAGAAGAAACAAAAGGCAATGAATTAATAAAAGAATCATATAAATTGTTAAAAAGAAAAAGCAGAGGAATTAAATATAAACTTTGTTGGCAATGTAGAGGGAAGAGATGCGTTCTCTGGGCAATTAGATATACTAATTACAGATGGATTTACAGGAAATATATTTTTTAAAAACAGTAGAAGGATTTGGAAAATTTATTAAAAAAAAAACATTAACAGAAAGTTTGAAAAAAAGAATATATTGTCTGTAATTGGAAGCTTGCCAGCATTACCATCTATTAAAAGATTTGGAAAAATGGTAGATTACAAGGAATATGGTGGTGCGCTATTTTTTTAGGGGTAAACAAACCAGTTGTAAAAAGCACATGGAAGCAGTGATGAAAAATTATTTGAATATACTATAAAGCAGGCAGAAAAATTTGTGGAGAATCAAGCAGTAGTAGAAAAGTTGATTAAGGCATTTGAACAACAAGAAAAATAAGTAGAAAAATTATACAAAAAAAAAACTTGACAATTAAACTTATATGTATTATTGTTAAATGGAAAAAGATAATAAACAATTAAAAGGAGGTGAACTTATAATGAGTTCAGAAGAAATATTTGAAAAAAGTAAAAGGTGTAATAGTAGAACAATTAGGTGTTGCAGAAGGTAATATTACAATGAAAGCATCTTTTATAGATGATTTAGGTGCAGATTCTTTAGATATAGTAGAATTAATAATGGCTTTAGAGGAAGAATTTGACATAGAAATACCAGACAGTGATGCAGAAAAAGTTGTAACTGTAGGAGATGTAGTAGAGTATATAAAAGATCATGTAGCATAAGAAAAAAAAAAATGAAAGGTAAAGCAAAAACCTTTTTTTTTTTTTGCCTATTATAGTATAATGTACATGGTTTAATTTACAAGAGAAAGAAGGAAAAGAAGTGGAAAACTTTGAAAAACTAGAAAAAAAGCATAGGGTATACATTTAAAAAAATAAAGATTTATTAAAAAAAAAGCTTTAACACATAGATCATATGCATATGAAAATAGAATAGAAAGTAACGAGAAATTAGAGTTTTTGGGAGATAGTATCTTAGAGTTTATTAGCAGTAAATATATATATAATAATTATCCAAAACTAAAAGAAGGAGAAATGACTAAAGTTAGAGCAGAGGTTGTATGTGAGCAGAGCTTATATAATGTAGCATGTAAGCATAATTTTAGTGATTTCTTACAGGTAGGAAAAAGCGAAAGAATCAATCATGGAAATGAAAAAGTAGCAATACTTGCAGATAGTATAGAAGCAACAATAGCGGCAATATATTTTGACTCAAATATAGAAGATGCAGAGAAATTTATAATAGAAAATCTAAAAGATGCTATAGAAGTTTCTACAAAAAATGTAGGTATGAAAGACCATAAAACAGTGTTACAGGAAAAATTACAAATGAAATGGAGAAGTTAATATTAGATATACAATAATAGAAGAAAAAGGACCAGACCATGATAAAACTTTTACTGCAGAAGTGAGTTGCAACAATAAAAAATTAGCTATAGGCAAAGGAAAAACGAAAAAACAGGCTGAGATGGAGGCTGCAAGAAAAGCATTGAGTATATGAAATAGTAAAAAACTTTATAAATTTTAATGTTTGTCTGTAATTTTAAGAAAGGAAAGTGAAAAAATGAAAAAAAAATATATTATACCAATATTTGTGCCACATTTGGGTTGCCCAAACCAATGTACTTTCTGTAATCAAAAGAAGATTAGTGGACAATTAAAAAAGTTACGGCAAAAGATGTGGAAGAAACAATAGAGTATTACTTGAAAAATTTTAAGGATAAAAATAAATATGTAGAGGTTGCTTTTTTTGGAGGTAGTTTTACAGCTATAGATGTGAAAGAGCAAGAAGAATTGCTAAGTGTGGCACACAAATATATAGAGAATAAAAAAAAGTTAATAGTATAAGAATTTCTACAAGACCAGATTGCATTGATAAAGATATATTGAAAAGGCTAAAAAAATATGGTGTAAAAACAATAGAATTAGGTGTTCAATCTGCTAATGATTATATATTAAAACAATGTAAAAGAGGACACACATTTGAGGATGTAAAGAAGGCCTCTAAGCTGATAAGATGGCATAGATTTGTATTAGGACACCAAATGATGGTTGGTTTACCAGAAAGTACAAAACTCGATGAAATAAATACAGCAAAAGCGTTAATAAAATTAAAACCGAAAATAGTTAGAATATATCCTGTCTTGGTTATAAAAGATACACCTTTAGAGGAAGAATATAAAAATAACGAATATTCACCACTTACAGTGGAACAAGCTGTAGAAACTTGCAAAGACATAGTAGATTTATTTAATAAAGCTAATATAGAAGTTATAAGAATAGGTTTGCAAAATACAGAAGAAATAACAGATCCACAAGAAAAAAAGCAGTCGAGGTGGTTGCTGGTCCATATCATCCAGCATTTAGACAACTAGTAGAAGGAAGATTGTGGTATGATGCTATAGTGCAAGAAATTAAAAAAATAAATGTAAAAGTAATGCAAGTAAAAATAATAGCTAACCAAGAAAATGTTAATAATATAATTGGACATAAAAAAGAAAAATATATTAAAGTTAAAAGAATATTATGATGTTGATGTACGAGTAGAGGCAAATGATGACATAAAGCCAGGAAAGTTTAAATTAGAAATAGAAAAAACATATCAAGATTTTTTGAATAACAAATAAGAAAAAATGAATAAAAATTACCTATTTAATAAATAATAATACAAATAGGTAATTTTTTGTGGAATGGAAAAGTTGTATGGGAAAGATAAAAGCATATATAATAGATATAATATATATAATAATTGGATGTACTATTATGGGAACTGGTACATCTTTATTTTTACTGCCAAATAAATTATCAACAGGTGGAGTGTCTGGAATTGCAAACAATAGGATATTATTTATTTAATTTGCCATTAGGAACTACAATATTGGTATTAAACATTCCTTTGTTCATTATAGCTTTTTTTAAAATAGGAAAAAGAAATATTTACAAAATCTATAATAGGAACAGTGTTACTAAGTCAAGCTATAAATTTGTTTGAAAAAATAAAACCATTGACACAAGATAGGCCATTAGCATGTATATATGGTGGAATATTAGTAGGAGCAGGCATGGCAATTGTATTAAAAGGTAATGGCTCTACAGGAGGAACAGATTTATTAACATATATAATAAGGACATATAAACCACATTTTAAGAGCAGTAGCCTTATAGTTATAATAGATGTAATAATTGTTATGCTAAATGTAATATTTTTTAAAGAAATAGAGATAGGACTATATTCCGCAATAGCAATATATATAATGGGGAAAATGATAGATATTGTATTTGAAGGAATTAATTTTACTAAAATGATATTTATTGTATCAAATGAATATAAAGAGATAGCAAAAAGAAATAGGTGAAAAATATGGAAGAGGTAGTACGGCTGTATATGCAAAAGGTATGTACACAAGAGAAAGAAGAATGATGCTATTATGTGTAGTTTCCCGAAATGAAGTGGCGCGAATAAAAAGACATATCATTAAAAATAGATCCAAAAGCATTTATAATAATTGCAAATGCAAGAGAAACATGGGGAAAAGGGTTTTAAAGAAAAAAAATAAAAATACTAAATTGTTACTAATCAGACTTAAAATTAAAAATTATTTCAACAAATTTTAATTTAAAGTCTGATATTTTTAGGTATACCTTGTATTTTAGAACGAAAAAAGATATAATTATTAACATATTGAAAGGAATGTGAGAATACATGAAAGTTAGTAAAGAAGAATTATTACATATTGCAAACTTGGCAAGTTTAAATTTAAAAGAAGAAGAAATTGACACATATTTACTACATTTACAAGACATTTTGAATTTTGCCAATATTGTAAGTGGGTGCGCCAGTAAATGAAATGGAACAATCAGTAAGTGTAAATAAAAATTGTAATGTATTTAGAAAAGATGAAATAAAACAATTTGAAAATATGGAAGCTTTATTGCAAAATGCACCAGAGAAAGAAGAAAACATGTTTAAAACACCAAAAGTAATACAATAAATATTTAAGGAGGATAACAATGGATATTACAGAGTTAACAGTTCATGAATTGATAGAAAAAAATTAAAAATAAAGAACTTACTGTGACAGAAATTAACCAGGCATATATTGACAGGATAAATTTAAGAGAAAAAAGATATACAAGCATTTATAACTGTATTGGATAAAGAAGCCCTAGAAAGGTCAAAAAAATATTTCAAACAATTTGTCAGAGTTAGCAGGAATTCCAATAGGTATAAAAGATAATATATGCACAAAAAATATAAAGACAACATGTGCTTCAAAGATGTTGGAAAACTTTGTGTCACCATATGATGCTACAGTAGTAGAAAGATCAGGAGAATAAAGGACTAATTAATATAGGTAAATTGAATATGGATGAATTTGCAATGGGAGGTTCTACAGAATATTCTGCATTTAAAGTTACCAAAAACCCATGGAATTTAGAAGCTGTACCAGGAGGTTCTTCAGGAGGAAGTGCAGCAGCAGTTGCAGCAAATATGGTACCATGGGCACTAGGCTCTGACACAGGAGGGTCAATACGTCAACCAGCATCATTTTGTGGAGTTGTAGGATTAAAACCAACATATGGACTAGTTTCTAGATTTGGACTTGTAGCATTTGCATCATCACTTGATCAAATAGGACCAATTACAAAAGATGTAAAAGATGCAGCAATTTTGCTAAATGTAATAGCAGGACATGATGAAAAAAGATTCAACATCTGAAAATATTAATAGTAAAGATTATACACAATGTTTACAAAACAATGTAAAAGGTTTAAAAATAGGAGTTCCAAAAGAATATTTTGGAGAGGGAATAAATCAAGAAGTAAAAGAAAAAACTACAAGAAACAATAAAAAAATATAAAGAGCTTGGAGCAGAAATAGAAGAATTTTCATTGGATATTGCTGACTATGCATTAGCAACATATTACATAATAGCTTGTGCAGAAGCAAGCTCAAATTTAGGAAGATTTGATGGAATTAGATATGGATATAGGACAAAAAATTATTCAAATTTAAAAGAATTATACAGAAATTCAAGAAGCGAGGCATTTGGTAGTGAAGTAAAAAAGAAGAATTATATTAGGAACTTATGTACTTTCTTCAGGATATTATGATGCATATTATAAAAAAGCACAGCAGGTTCGTACATTAGTACAAAAAAAGAATTTGACGAGGCATTTAAAAAGTATGATGTATTATTAACTCCAACATCGCCGACTGTAGCATTTAAAATCGGAGAAAGATCAAATAATCCTTTAGAAATGTACTTGGCAGATATATGTACAGTTCCAGTTAATATTGCGGGATTACCAGCAATATCTATACCAATAGCAGTTGATAGTAATGGAATGCCAATAGGAATGCAACTTATAGGCAATAGATTTGAAGAAGAAAAAAAAATATTAAATGCAGCATATACATTAGAACAAGAAATTAAATTTAGAGAAAAGCATAAACCAACATTACAGGAAGGAGAATAAAACTATGGCAAGGGAAGATTATGAAGTTGTAATAGGATTAGAGGTACATGCAGAGCTTTCTACAAAAACAAAAATATTTTGTTCATGTCCTACTGAATTTGGTGCAAAACCAAACACGCATACTTGTCCAATTTGTATGGCAATGCCAGGAGCATTACCAGTTTTAAATGAAAAAGTGGTAGAATATGCAGTAAAAGCAGGACTTGCAACAAATTGTCAAATATCAAGAGATAGTAAAAATGATAGAAAAAATTATTTCTATCCGGATACACCAAAATCATACCAAATATCACAATTTGATAAACCGCTTTGTGAAAAAGGATATGTAGAAATAGAAAATGAAAATGGAGAAAGAAAAAAAAAGGTAGGAGTCACAAGAATTCATATAGAAGAAGATGCTGGAAAACTAAATCATAGTGAATTAAGTGGAGATAGTTTAGTAGATTTAAATAGAGCAGGAGTACCTTTTTAATAGAAATTGTTTCTGAACCAGATTTACGTTCAAGTGAAGAGGCAGAAAAGTAAATAAAAAAATTAAAATCCATACTAGAATATATAGAAGTAACAGATTGCAAAATGCAAGAGGGTTCATTTAGGGCAGATGTAAATGTTTCTGTAAGAAAAAAAAAGGTGCAAAGGAATATGGAACACGTACAGAAACAAAAAAATATGAATTCATTTAGAGCTATTGTTAGAGAAATAGAATATGAAGTAGGAAGGCAAATAGAAGTAATAGAAGCAGGAGGAAAAAATAGAACAAGAAACACTAAGATGGGATGATGTATCTGGAAAAACCTTTTCAATGAGGGATAAAGAAGATGCAGAGGATTATAGATATTTTCCAGAGCCAGATTTAGTAGCAATAAGACTTTCAGATGAATACATAGAAAAAGTTAGAAGCTCATTGCCAGAATTACCAGAGAATAGAAAGAAAAGATATTTAGAAGAATATGAGTTATCACAAAAAGGATGCAACATTATTAACAGCTTCTAAATATTTGTCAGATTTATTTGAGGGAACATTGAAAATATATGGTACACCAAAAGCTATAGCAAATTGGATTTTATCAGATATTTCTAGAATAATAAATGAAAAGAAATTGAAGCAAATGAAATACCATTTACAGCAAAAAGAATTGGCAAAAAGTTATAGAACTAATAGATAATGGAACAATAAGTTCGGCAATTGCTAAAAAAGTAATAGAGGAATTATTTGAAAATCCAGAAAATCCAGAAGATATTATAAAGGAAAAAAAAGGATGGATACAGATTTCAGATGAGGGAGCAATTAAAGAAGTAGTTTTAAAAATATTAGATAATAATCCACAATCTATAATAGATTATAAAGCTGGAAAAGACAGAGCTTTGGGATTCTTAGTTGGGCAAGCAATGAAAGAGACAAAAGGAAAAAGCAAACCCACAAATGCTAAATGAAATGTTTTTAGAAGAATTAAAAAAATAATATGCATAAAAAATAAAAGGGCTGTTCCGCAAAAAAGGAATAGCTCTTATAATGTATTAACACTTTAAATCTTTTTTTTATTTGATTAAATACAAACCCACATGCAATAAAGGTAACTATAAAAAATAGACCAGAGCGAAATAATGAAATTCCTATGTAATAAAAGATTGGATAAGCATAAAATCTGTATATTAATAAAATAGAAATAGCAAATATGCAAAATATATAAAGCAATACCTAAGACCTGACATTACAGTTTTTAGTATTAATTTATCAAAAGACCTTAATTCATTAATAATTTTATTCATGCTAATATCAATCCTCTCTATATTTCAATAAATATCTTATATTAATATTAACATAAACTACAAGTAAAAATCAAAGGTAAGATTTATGCCAAAAATTGAATAAAGAGCCTTAATATATTCATATTAAAACTCTTTATTGAAGCAAATTTACTGGTCTTGTGTTAAAAGACTTAAAATCTTTCCATATATTTCATTAGAATTATTTTCCCAGTTATTTACAATTTTTTTTTTTCGCTTGCTCTCTAGAAGGCGCTGTAGCCTTCAATTCAAAAACAACATTCATTGTTTTCAAGGATTTTGCAAGTAACAACATAATTATTTTTTTCGCTACGAGGTGTGAATTCAGCAATAACTGCACTTTCTGTTTTAGCAGTTGTCAATTCTGTATCAATTTGCAATTTCAAAATTCCAGGTAAAAATATCTTCTGTTAATTCAAGAACATTTTTACCCAAAGTAGTAATTTTGTAAATAGTATGTATTCCATTATTAAAGTATTCAATGTATTTATTATTAGTTAAATCTAATAAAAATTGCTGAAAATAAAAATAATTCATATCATTTATAGAAAGTACCAATTTATATAGCCCTTCATTAGATATAGGGTTTGGTAATTTATTCAAAATATATAAGATTATAACTTTTCCTTCTGCTAAGGTTTCATTATCAGATGTTAATTTCACAATATTCACTCCTATTTAACAACCATTTATTTTTTATAAAAAATAAGTTATTTTAATGTACCTATACTATATAACATTTTTAAACAAAAAACAAGTAAATAGAACAAAAACACTTTTATTGAGTTAAATAAAATTTTAAAATATGTCTTGTATAAAATATATTGAATAGTGTATACTTTATACGAAAGGAATGTGATAAATATGGATAGAAAAGTAAAAAGTTGTACAATTTGGTACAGGAAAAATGGCAGTATACACAATGAGGTATGTGCTAGAAAAAGGTGGAGAAATAGTTGGAGCAATAGATGTTAACCCAGCTGTTATAGGCAAAGATGTATCTGAAGTAATTGGAACTTGGGATAAGCTAGATGTTAAAGTTACATCATTAGAAAATGCAGAAGAAATGATGCGAGAAGTGAAGCCAGACATAGCAATAGTAACAACTATGAGTTTAATAGAAGATGTAAAAGAAGCATTAATGCTTTGTGCTAAATTAGGAATAAATGCAATAACAACATGTGAAGAAGCATTTTATCCTCAAAACTCAAACCCTGTAGTAACAAGAGATATAGATGAATTAGCAAAGAAAAAATAATTGTACAATTACAGGTAGCGGATATCAAGACATATATTGGGGACAATTAATAAGCTCAATTGCAGGTTCTACACATAAAATAACAAAAATAGTTGGAAGTTCAAGCTATAATGTAGAGGATTATGGAATCGCATTGGCAAAAAGCACATGGAGCAGGACTTACATTAGAACAATTTGAAAAAGAAGTAGCAGCAGGAGATAATATTTCAGAAGAGGAAAGAATAGAATTAATAAATAATGGAAAGTTTTTACCATCATATATGTGGAATGTAAATGGATGGCTTTGCTCAAAGTTGGGACTAACAGTATTAGAGCAGACTCAAAAAAAAAAATGTACCACAAGTATATAAAGAGGATATAGAATCTTCTACATTGGGAATGACTGTAAAAGCTGGACAAGCAACTGGAATTAGTGCAGTTGTTACAACAAAGACAAAAAAGAAGGAATAACATTAGAAACAGAATGCATAGGTAAAAGTATATTCAAAAAGAAGATTATGACAAAAACGAATGGACAATCTATGGAGAGCCAGATACAACAATAGTAGTTGCAAGACCTGCAACAGTAGAATTGACTTGTGCTAGTGTTGTAAATAGAATACCAGATGTATTAAATGCAGAACCAGGTTATGTAACAACAGATAAGTTCGGAGAATTAAATTACAGAGTAAAACCATTAAATGAATATGTAAATCACAATTAGGGACAGTCCTTAATTGGCAAAAATCGACATAATTTGACAAATGAGCTCAAAAACGTTATAATATATGTAGTGTGTTTTCCTTGAGAGGGTTGCATCATGTGAATACACATCAAAAAAATCAATAGGAGAATAGGCAAAATGGCAAAGCAGAAGAGTAGCAATGGAATAGACATAGAGTTGATCTATGTCAAAAACGGTCATCAAGCGTGCTATATGCACATGATGACTATGTCCAACATAAAGCCGAAAGGTAATTATGTTTGGACAAAAAAAAAAATCGCTCACTATATTATGTGAACTTACCCCAAAATGTAAAAAGCACGTTTACCGGGCGGTAAGCGTGCCGGCAGAGGTAGAATCCCTCCACCTCTTCTTTGAAGGGGTGGAAAGAAACCTCCCAATCTTATTTAAGTAAGATTGGGAGAGGGAAATCTCCCCTCGCAGGTTCATCGGTACAACCGATGGACCTGTGTTTTAGTTTAAATCTGATGTACAATGAGGACATTTAACAGCTTTATAATTGATTTCTGAAAAACAGAATGGACATATTTTTTTGTTTCTGGTTCTGGAGCAGGCTCTTGTTTTTTTTCTTTTTTATTTTGAACAATCTATTCTTTTTCGATAATTTTTCTAATCTTTCTTTTCCTTTTTTTAGTAATCTTTTCAAAATTACCTTTGGCACTGTCTGCTAATTTTTTATTTATTTTATTAGCAGAACGAATAGCAATAAAAAAATTGAAAAAGCAATAATTAAAAAGTCTATAATTGCAGTTATAAAATTTCCGTATTTAATAGAAACATCGCCTACTGTGAATGCTAAAGTAGAAAAATCTACTTTTCCAGTAACTATAGAAATTGAGGGCATAACAATATCATTAACTAAAGAGGTAACTATTTTTTTTGAAAAGCACCGCCTATAATAATACCAATAGCCATATCAAATATATTTCCTCGAGTAGCAAAATCTTTAAATTCTTTTAACATTATAAAAACCAATCCTTTCTAAAAAATATATATAACATAATATGACAAAAAACACCAAAAAGTCAATTATAAATTTATGTTGGACTCTTGTTTTTTAAGCTTTTATATTGTATATTGAAAGGAAATAGGAGATGACAAAATGGATTTTAATATTGAGAAAAAAATAGTGATAAAGAATACGTTTTAGGCCAAGTGAGACAGCAGGGGAAAATTCTTGACTTAGCAAGTGAGGATTTTAAAAAGATAAAGAAGTAGTTTTAGAGGCTGTAAAAAATGATCCAGAGGCTTTAGAATTTGCTAGTATAGAACTAAAAGGAGATAAAGAGATTGTTTTAGAATCTGTAAAAAAAGGTGGGGTGGACTATCTGCTATGCGAGCGAAAAGCTAAGAGACGACAAAGAAGTAGTTTTAGCAGCAGTACAAAAAAAATGGACAAGGATTATATTATGCTTCACAAACATTAAGAGATGACAAACAAGTCGTTTTAGAAGCGGCTAAGAATAAAGGCATAATTTTAAAATATGCAAGCGCTAGACTGAGAAAAGATAAGGATGTTGTAATAGAAGCTATAAAACAAAACAAAAAAGCAAAAAGAGTATATACTGTCAGATGAATTGAAAAACGATGAAGATATACTAAAGTTGTTAGAGTAATAAAAATATAATTGAATAAAAAATTGATAAACATCAAAAAAAAATAATAAAAATGCTATATGGAGGCTCTTATGAAAATCTCTTGGATTAAATATGCGAATGATGCTAAAAGTTTTTCATTGCCTGAAAAATTAGGTTTTGATGTTTTTAAATTACAGGACTTAGAGCAAACAGATAAAAAAGATAGAAGAACTTGTGAAAAAACAGTATGATACAATAATCGTTTCTAACGATGTAGCAAGCTTTTCAGAAAACATTATTAAAAAATATTCCAAAAATGAAGAAATTAATATAATAATATCAGCAAGAAAAGAATAGAAATATATAAAATAGGGAGGACAAAATTAATATGTTTTATGAGCAGTTTGTTATAGATTTTGGCAGTAGATTTTATAGACTAAACTTAAAAAAAAATAACTTTACAGATATAATATTTATTTGTGTAGGAAGTAATAAAATAACAGGAGACAGTTTGGGACCAATAGTAGGGGCTAAATTAAAGCAAAAATTAGGTACCAATATTGCTATTATAGGTACGACAGAAACTCCAGTTAATTATGAGAACATAAAAAGAAATAAATGATAATATAAAAATAAAGTACTTAAATCCATGTGTAATATGCGTAGATTCGGCAATGGGAAAAAAATGCAGACATAGGAAAAATAATAGTAAATTGGGGTGGAATAACATTAGGAAAAAGCAGTAAACAATGGCATATATTTAGAATCACATATAAATATAAAAGGAGTAGTAGGCAAAGATGAAGAAGAAATTTTAACAAATTTTAGAGAATTAACTTTAGTTAATAAAAAAGGTAATAGAAAAAATGTCAAATGAAGTTACAGAAGGAATAAACAAGGTAATAAATAGTATTGTATAAAAGTGGAAAAATTGGAAATAATTTATATATATTAAAGGTGGAGGTATATATAAATATGGAAGATATGAGAAATATAGTAGTACTTAAAGATTTGCCATCTAATTTAGTAGAAGAAGCAATTATTGTATTAAAACAAAATCAAAAAATAAAAAAACCAGAGTATGTAGAAAACAAGGGAAAAACGGAGCAAAAAAGCGAGAAACATAAATTTGAAATTATATAACTAAAGAAGCGGAAATGCTTATAACAGACTATATAACAAAAGTTGAGAAAAACAAAAAAAATAAAGAAATAAAAAAAAAAAATAGAAAATAAGTATAAAACATTAAAAAAGAATAAATATAGGGTTAAGCATAATATTATTTATAAGCTTATTATTTAATTTAATATAAATAGGTATAAAACATCTCTTTATGGAATATAAATTTAAAAAACATTACAAAGGAAGAGGTGTTTTTATTATGGAAAGAACCATAAGTATAGAAGAAAGAATAAGAAGAGCAGAAGAAATATATAATAGAAGGCAAAATAGAGATATAAGAGTATCTTCTTCTACGGTAAACTCGGGACAAAAAAACAACACTGCCATTATTTAAAAAATGATATTACAACTATTAATATGTACAGTAATATATTTTATATTTTATCTTATAAAAAAATAATAATTACATTTTTTTTCACAAGATGTAATGGAAAGGACATCAGAGATATTAAAATATGATGTGAACTTTAATAACTTATACAATAATGCAATAGTATTTATAAATAAGCAGAAACAACCCAATATAGAGGAAAATGAAAAAATACAAAACGAAGAAAAAAAAAGAGGAGCTACAAAGTAATGAAAACAAAGAACCAACAGAAGAAAAAAACGAAGGAGGAGGAGAAAAAAGAAAATAATGGAGTGGGCGGTGGAGGAAATGCAGAAATAGTTGCAGTAGTTTCTGAGCCATCAGCACCAAAAACGCAAATGGAGTTAGATGCAGACTATATAAAAGAAAACTACAATTTAATTTTACCAATACAAGGAATAGTAACATCAAGATTTGGTAAAAGAGAGCCTACAGATATAATATCAGAAAATCATCAAGGAATAGATTTAGGCGCAGAAGCGGGAACATCTATAAAATCTGCAATGGATGGAGAGGTAATAATATCTGGAACAGATAGAGATTACCGGTAACTATATAGTAATAAAAGATAATTGTGTAAAAAACACTATATGGACATTGTAGCAAGCTTTTAGTAAAAAAAAAAAAGGATAAAGTTAAGCAAGGAGATATAATAGCAGAGGTTGGAGAAACAGGGAAAGCAACAGGTCCGCACCTTCATTTTGAAATAATAAAAGACGAAAGAGTAATAGACCCAGAATATGTAATGGATTTTTAGGGTAAAAAGAGAAAGGACAAAAAATGAGTATAAAAAATAGATTTAAAAATATTTCTTTTTGCGCTTATTTATATAATAACAAAACAAATAAAAAATATATGCAATATTAATGTTATTTGCATTTGTACATGAATTAGACATTTAATAATAGGTATGTTATTGGGATTTAAACCTATATCTATAAATATTACTCCTTATGGACTGCAAATAGAATTTAAAGTACTTTTGTGAAGAATATAATAGAAAAGTAAACAAGGGAACAATTCTATGTGTAAAAAGGGCTATAATTGCACTGGCTGGGCCACTTACTAATATTGCTATAATATTTTTTACTCTATTAATAACAAAAGGAAATATGGAAAAGAGTTTAATAATTATTTATTCAAATGCATTAATAGGCATATTCAACTTTATTCCTATATATCCATTAGATGGTGGAAGAATAATAAAAGAAATATTACATATAAAGTTTGACTACAAAAGTCACGTGATTATATAAATAAAATCTCGAATATAACAGTAGTGATACTAACTGCAATAAGCAGTATAGTAATATTATATATACATAATATAGCAATACTAATAGTTATTACATATTTATGGTATTTAGTAGTGCTGGAAAACAAAAAATATAAATTACAGAAAAATACCATAAAGGGTTTACAAAACGCGAAAAATAATGATATCTTAATTGCATAAACTCCCAAGACGGGAGGAGAAGCAACAACAAGAATTTTTTCTTGTTTAAGTATGCAAAAGGTGGCGAAAGAAATTTTCAAGGCGAGTAACCAGTCATACCTAGGAATGACATCATAAAACTATTACTTAATGTAACCTTGACTAAAAAGTAGTAGAGAAAGGAGAGACATCATGGTCGATATGAACAAAATTGTTGGGAGATGGCATCCCATCAAGGGCCCCATAAATGTATTTGTGGGGGATGAACCTTATCCACTATGGCACGGAGAAGGATGAAGGAACCTTCATCCTTGTGGAAAACGAACTGTACGAAGAAGAATCTGAAATATGGTTCGTTTCGAAAGGAGAGTTTATTGTCGCAATAAAGAACGACAATAATCTTGCAATCCTGCGTGAGGCAGGATTGCAGGAGTTGAAGTAAAAGAGAGAGAGGATATCCATACATGCAAGATATCCTCCTCAATTCTATATTCGGATTTTTTTTTTATAAAAGCCTTGATTTATGTGTAAAATTATGGTAGAATATTAAACGTTATAAGTGGCTAAAGGCCATCCTTGCTTGTTTTTAAAGACAGGCTATAATCCATAAGGAGGTGAAAGATAATGAATAAATACGAAAGTGTTATCATTATTAATCCAACTGTTGAAGCAGAAAAGATTAAAACATTAGTACAAAAATTTACAGATTTGATTAATAATGCAGGTAAAGTAGAAAAAGTTGATGAAGTAGGCAAAAAAGAAATTAGCTTATGAAGTAAAGAAAAACAAAGAAGGATACTACGTAATAATTAACTTTGAAGCTCAACCAGAATTAATAGTAGAACTTGAAAGAAACTACAGAATAACAGATGAAGTTCTAAAATTTATAGTAGTAAGAGTAGAGGAATAATTAGAATTCGGGGGCCTTAAATTGAAAGGTAAGGTGTAGTATGAACAAAGTAATTTTAATGGGGCGCTTAACAAGAGATCCAGAAGTAAGATACACACAAACAAACAACACATTAGTAGCTTCTTTTTAGCTTAGCTGTAAATAGAAGATTTACAAAGCCAGGAGAAGAAAGACAAGCAGATTTTATCAATGTAGTTGCATGGAGCAAACTTGGTGAATTCTGTAGCAAATATTTTAAAAAAAGGTCAACAAGTTGGTATAATAGGAAGAATACAAACAAGAACTTGGGATGATGAACAAGGTCAAAAACGTTACATAACAGAAGTAATTGCAGAAGAAGCATATTTTGCAGATAGCAAAAGAGAAGGAGACGCAAGTGCAAATTTTGATGCAACATTTGGTGCAATGCCATCAGCTAATCCTAATTCTGATTTTGAAATATCTTCAGGAGATGACCTACCATTTTAAAAAGTAGGAGGGAAATGAAAATGGCAGATAACAAGAAAAAATAAAAGAAATAATAATAGAAGCAACAATATGGATGAAGATTATAATCCTAAATTTAGAAAAGCAAGAAAAAAAAAGTTTGTCCATTATGTGCTGATAAAAATCTAGTGTTAGATTACAAAAATGCAGAACAGTTGAAAAAAGTTTACCAATGAAAAAGGAAAAATACTTCCAAGAAGAGCAACTGGTGCATGTGCAATACATCAAAGAGATATAACATTAGCAATAAAAAAAAGAGCAAGACAAATAGCTGTATTACCATATACACAAGAATAGTAACAAAAAAAAGTGGGGACATATATAAAATATGTTCCCATATTTTGAATTATAAAGATAAAAAAAGATTTTGAAAAGCTGTGAGGTGGAAATATTGAAAACTAAAATTGTGATATTTATAAGTTTAATTGTGAGTTTGTTTACATTAACAGGATGTGCAAAAACAGAAGTTCAAAAAGAAAACTATAAAATAGTCACATCATTTTACCCAATGTATATAATTGTAAGAAATATAACTGATGGAGCTAATAATGTTCAATTAGTAAATATGACAGAACAAAATACAGGATGTATACATGATTACACGGCTTACCACAAATGATATGAAAAAAAATAGAAAATGCAGATATTTTTTATACAAAATGGATTAGGATTAGAAATATTTATGGACAAAATTTTTACAATATATCCTAATTTGAAAGTGCTAGATGCAAGTATAAATATAAAAAATGTAATAAAAGAAGACGAGGTAAATCCACATGTGTGGACGAGTATAGAAAATTATATTAATCAAGTAAAAGAAATATCGCAAGTATTAATACAGCAAAATTCAGAGAATAAGCAGATATATGAAGAAAATACAGAAAAATATATAAAAGGATTTAGAAAAAGTTGAAAAACAATATGAGGAAATTTCGCAAAAAACTTAATGGGCAAAAGGCTATATGCTTAAATGAAGCCTTGGAATATTTGGCAAAAAGATATAAAATTGGAATATATTTCTTTACATACAGATCATGACGAAAACTCAATGTCAGCAGAAAGCATAAAAAAAATATAATAAATAAGATGAATACAGAAAATATTAAAATAATATTAATTGGTAAGGATGATAGCATTAAAAATGCAGAAATATTGGCAAATGAAACTAATGCAAAAAATATATAAGCTAGATACAGTATTAACAGGAGCAACAGACAAAAAGTGCTTATATAGATGCAGCAAACAGGAACTTAGAAGTACTAAAAAGTGTATTAGGAGATGAAAAGTAAAATGGATGAAAAAAAAGCATGTGGTTTACACTGTACAAAAATTAATAACATAAGTGTAAAATTTGGTAATGACGTAATATTAAAAAACGTAAGTATTCATATACACTGTGGAGAACTAACAGTTATAATAGGAAGAAATGGTGCAGGGAAAAGTACATTATTAAAAAAGCAATATTAGGTGAAGTAGAACATAAAGGAAATATTATTTTTACAGATGACAAAGATAATTTAACTAAAAAGATAAAAATTGGATATGTGCCACAAAAACTTAATATTGAAAAAAACACATGCCTACAACTGTTTTTGATATGTTTGCTTCTTGTATTTCGTACATACCCGTATTTATGAAAAAAGACAAGAAGATATATAAGGAAATAAAGGAACATTTAAAAATTTTTGGAGTAGATAAGCTAATAGACAAAAGTATAGGGGATTTATCAGGTGGTGAACTTCAAAGAGTACTAATTGCAATGGCAACAAAGCCTATTCCGAATTTACTAATATTAGATGAACCTGTTTCTGGAATAGACAAAAATGGAATTAGAGATTTTTATCAAATATTAAATAGACTAAAAGCAGAATATGATATGTCAATAATCTTAGTATCACATGATTTAGAGTTGGCAAATCAGTATGCAGATAGAGTTATATTACTGGATAAAGAAGTAATAAAAGAAGGAACACCACAAGAAGTATTTGAAAGCCTAGAATTTAAAAACAGATTTGGAGAATTATAATAAGAGGAAGATTAAATATGGAAATAATATACAATATTTTAGAAACATTAATACCATTTGAATTTATTAATTATACATTTATGAAAAATGCATTAATTGCAATAATATTAGTATCGCCAGTATTTGCAATATTAGGAACAATGATAGTAAATAATAAAATGGCTTTTTTTTTTCAGATGCCCTTGGACATTCTGCAATATGTGGAATTGCCATAGGAACACTATTAGAATATCTAATGTAAATATATCTGTAATATTTTTTGCTGTAATTTTTGCGTTACTACTAAATTGGGTAAAAAACAAAACAACATATGGTGCAGATACAATAATAAGTGTATTTTCCTCAATTGCCATAGCACTAGGTTTAGCAATACTTGCGCAAAGTGGTAGTTTTAACAAATACTCAAGCTACCTAGTTGGAGACATTTTAAGTATTACAAATGTAGAAATAGTATACTTGTTTTTTAACATTTATATCTGTATTATGTTTTTTTGGTATTTTACATTTAATAAATTAAATGTAATAAGTATAAATACTTCGTTAGCAAAAAGCAGAGGTATAAAACATAAAACTTATTGATAATATATTTGTTGTATTAATAGCAATTATAGTAATGATATCTATAAGATGGATAGGAATATTATTAATTAATTCTTTACTAATATTACCAGCAGCATCAAGCAGAAACATAGCAAAAAAATATGAGAACATATCATTTATTTTCTATAATAATTTCATTATTTTCAGGCGTATTGGGATTAATATTATCATATTATTATAATATACCAACAGGACCAATGATTGTAATAATTTCAGGAGCAATATATTTTGTAACATTTGCAATAAAGAGAAACAGATAAATAAAAGCATGTAAAAAACGAAACATCATTTTGTTTCGCTTTTTTTAGTATTTTTTGTAAGGCATTTTCTATGTTTGATATTCTTTTTTTCAAATATTTGATTTGTCATGTCTGCAATTTTGTTATATTCCCTTAATTTAGATAGGTTTTGCATACATGCCTTATGCCTTTTTTTCTGCATTTTTATTTTCCATTATTTGTTCTTTTCTTACTTCGTTTAATAGTTCATTTATTGCTTCGATTAGTGATTCTAAATTTTCCTGTGAATTTTTCATTTTTCCACAATCCTTTCTTAATATTATCACTTCTTAGCAATTATTATTGTAACATTTTATTATGTATTAAGCAATATATTTTAAAAAATTTGTTTGCACGAAGTTAATATTTAATATATCATATAGCTAAAATGCTGAAATATAAGCTTTAAAAGAGATAAAAAAGCATATGTTTCAACACTTGTAGATAATATAACTCTAAAAACCATTAACTATTAATAAATAGCCTTAAATATTAGCTAAATCTATTGTAAAAAGTACAAATATATATTAAAATATTTGTATCTAAAACAAGAAGGAATGAGGAAAAACATGAAAAAAAAAATCTAAATTTTTATATAACATTATGGATTGTAAAATTAATTTCAGCCGGATTAAAACTGTTAGGCAAAAATGCAACATATTACCCAGGGAAATTAGCATTAGATATATGCCCAGATTTTATGGGAATGTTAGATAAACCAAAAACCATAATTGGTGTAACAGGAACAAATGGCAAAACAACAGTATCAAATATGATTAATGATATATTAATAGATAATGGATATAAAATAATAAACAATAAATATGGCTCTAATATAGATGCAGGAATAGCCACTACATTGCTACAAGGAGCAACACTATTTGGAAAAAGCAAAAAAAGAAATTGCCGTTTTAGAAATAGATGAAAGAAGTGCACCAAAAGTATTTCCATATATAACTCCAACATATTTAATATGTACAAATATATTTAGAGATTCATTAATGAGAAACGCACATACGGAATTCATATCAGAAATAGTATCAAAAAAATGTTCCAAAAGATACAATTGTAATAGAAAATGCAGATGATTTAATATGTAGTGGTATAGCACCAAATAATGCAAAAATATATTTTAGCATAGATAAATTAGATACAGATACAAAAGAACCACATAACATTGTCAAGAGATATTATTACATGTCCTGTATGTAATACAAAATTGGAATATGAATATTACCGTTACCATCATATTGGAAAAGCACATTGTCCCAAATGTGGGTTTGGTACACCTAAAGCAGATTACATTGCAAATAATATAGATATTAATAACAAAAAAAATGTGTATAAAAACTCCAACAGGTGAGCAAGAGTTTAAACTTATTACAGACAATATTATAAACATATATAATATGCTTGCAGTGATAACAGTTTTAGAGCAAATGGGATTAACAGAAGATCAAATAAACAATTCATTTGCAAAGCTAAAAATAGTAGAAACAAGATTTAGTGAAGAAAATGTCGATGGAATAAGAATTGTAACACATCTAGCAAAAGGAATAAATCCAATTGCATGTTCAAGAGCATTTGAATATGCAAAGAACGCGGATGGAAACAAAGCAGTAATAGTAATAGTGGATGACTTACATGAAGAGGCAAAGGGCTCAGAAAATACATCTTGGCAAATATGACACAGATTATGAGTTTTTAAATGATGAAAGTATAAAACAAGTAATAATAGCAGGACCAAGATATTTAGACGGTAAAGTAAGACTATTAATGGCTGGGGTTCCAGATGAGAAAATATCTTGTAGAAAAGATATATTAGAAGCAACAAATGAACTAAGACTTGATGGAATAGATGGGGTATTTATCTTACACGATTTATATTCTATAAAAGAAACAAAAGAAATAAAACAAAAAGTAGAGGGAATGATAAAGGGAAGGAATGAAATAAAAGATGAAAATTGAAGTATTATTTCCAGAATTTTGTAATTTATATGGAGATATAAGCAATATAGATTATTTAAAAAAAATGTGTACCAGAGGCAGAAGTAATTTATACTGCAATAGACAACGAACCAGCATTTCTTACACAAAACGTTAATTTAATATATTTAGGACCACTTACAGAAAGAAAACAAGAAATTGTAATAGAAAAGTTAATGCCATATAAGGAAAAAGATACAAGAACTAATTAATAATAATACACCATTTCTTTTTACAGGTAATGCAATAGAAGTATTAGGGAAATATATTGAAAATGAAGATGGAACAAGTATCGATGGATTAGGTATATTTGAAGTATGTGCAAAAAAGAAATATGATGCATAGATTTAATTGCCTATATATGGGACAATATGACAATATAGAAATAATAGGTTTTAAAAGTTAATTTACAATGCTGTATGGAGATAATAGTAAAAAAATTTTTTATGAATACTCAAATGGGGATAGGAATAAATGACACAACAAAATTAGAAGGTATAAAAGAAAATAATTTTTGGAACATATGTTATAGGACCATTATTAATCCTAAATCCATTATTTACGGAAAGATTGCTTAAAACAATGGGGGTAGAGAAACCGGAAATAGCATTTAAACAGGATGTAATAGCGGCATATGAGGAAAGATTAAGAAAATACAAGGAATTGACAAAAAAATAAACATTATGATAATAACAGTATATGAGAAAATAGAAATTTATTATTCTCAAAAAGGAATAAAAATAATTATGAAAAATATTAAAGAATATAATTTAGAAGAATTAAAAGAAGAAATGATTTCTTTAGGGGAAAAGCCATATAGAGCAGAGCAGATTTTTAAAATGGATATACAAAGATAAAGTAAAAGAATTTGATGAGATGACAAATCTTTCAATCGAGCTAAGAGAAAAAATTGCAACAAAATTATACAATGTGTAATTTTAAAATTTTAAAAAACAAGAATCATCTGATGGAACAAAAAAAAATTTATTTGATGTATTAGATGGGAATGCGATAGAGACGGTTTTAATGCAATATCATCATGGAAAAACAATATGTGTATCTTCTCAAATTGGTTGCAAGATGGGGTGTAAATTCTGTGCATCTACAGGAATAAATTTTGTTAGAAACTTAACCTCAGGAGAAATAGTAGAACAAATAGTAGCAGTAGAGCAAGATATAGGAGAAGAGATTTCTAATATTGTGTTTATGGGAATAGGAGAACCGTTAGACAATTTTGACAATGTAATAAAAGCGATTAAGATTATGAATAATCCTAAAGGACTAAACATAGGTGGAAGACATATAAGTATTTCAACATGTGGAGTTGTTCCAAAAATATATGAATTGGCAAACCAAAAATTGCAATGTACATTATCAATATCATTACATGCTACAAATAATAACAAAAGAAGTTCAATGATGCCAATAAATAATAGATATCAAATAGAAGAGCTAATAAAAGCTTGCAAGGATTATATAAAAAGCAACAAATAAAAAGAGTTTCTTTTGAATATGCCCTTGCAAAAAGACAATAATGATAATTTGGAAGATGCGAAAGAATTGGTAAAATTGCTAAAGGGAATGATATGTCATGTTAATTTGATACCAATTAATAAAATTGAGAATGGAGAGTTTTCAAAGAGTACAAATGAAAATATAATAAAGTTTAGAGATTATTTAAATGAACACGGTATAGTAGCAACAATAAGGAGAGAACTTGGGTCAGACATAGATGCAGCTTGTGGTCAACTTAGAAGAAAAGAAATGAAAAAGGAGTGAATAATGAAAGCATTCGCAAAAACAGATATAGGAAAAAGCTAGAGAAATAAATCAAGACTATTATTATATTCCAACAACAGATAAATTAGATTTATATATATTAGCTGATGGAATGGGAGGCTATAATGGTGGAGAAGTAGCAAGCAAATTAGCAATAGATTCTGTTAAAAAAGTACATAGAAAATAATTTCGAAAAAGAAAAAAGAGACAAAAGAAAGTATACTAAATTTAATAAAAAGCGCAATAGAATATGCAAATATGATTGTAGATAAAAAAATCAAAAGAAGTAAAAAGAATTAGAAGGAATGGGTACTACTTTAGATGTATGCTTAATATATAATAATAAGATATTTATAGGACATGTGGGAGATAGTAGAATTTATAGAATAAGACAAAATGTAATGAGAGAAAATTAACTAAAGACCATAGTTATGTACAAAAATTAATAGAAGATGGAACAATAACAAGAGAAGAAGCAATGACTCATCCTAAAAAAAATATGCTTATGAAAGCTCTTGGATGTACTCCATATGTAGAACCAGATGTAAGAGCTAGAAATTATATTGTAGGAGATATATTAATAATGTGCTCAGATGGATTGACAAATATGGTTAAAGAAGAGGAAATATATAAAACTGTAATAGAAGATGCAGTAGAAGCACCAAAAAAATTAATTGAGCAAGCAAATAAATTAGGCGGATATGATAATATAACAGTAATTACAATATTATAAAATTTTTAAAATGTAGGGGCGATTTTAATCGTCGCTGGATAATGAGGAGAGAAAAGTATGAGTTTAGAAGGGAAAACAATAGGAAGCAGGTATGAAATACTAGAAAAAATAGGTGTTGGAGGAATGGCCACTGTATATAAGGCAAAAGACAATATATTAAAAAGAAATGTTGCAATAAAAGTATTAAGAGACGAATTTACAACAGACGAAGAATTTATTAAAAGATTTAATACAGAAGCACAGTCAGCAGCAAGCCTTTACACTATCCTAATATTGTTTCAATTTATGATGTAGGACATGAAGAAAATTTGTATTTTATAGTAATGGAATTAATAAAAGGAAAAACACTAAAACAAATAATAACAGAAGAAGGTGTATTACCTTGAAATGGTCTATTAATATAGCAATGCAAATAGCCTCTGCGTTAGAAATGGCGCATAAAAATAATATAATACATAGAGATATTAAACCACATAATATAATAATTACAGAAGACGGAATTGCTAAGGTTACAGATTTTGGTATAGCAAAAGCAGTATCAAATTCTACAATAACAGCATTTGGAACAACAATAGGTTCTGTGCATTATTTTTCGCCAGAGCATGCAAGAGGAGGATATACAGATGCTAAGTCAGACATATATTCATTAGGAGTAGTAATGTATGAGATGGTTACTGGTAGAGTACCTTTTTTGATGCAGATACTCCAGTTTCAATAGCATTAAAACACATGCAGGAAAAACCGGTAGAACCAATAAAACTAAATCCTTCAATACCATATGCAGTTAATAAAATTATAATGAAAGCAATGCAAAAGGAGGTATCATTAAGATATAGCTCAGCAACAGAACTATTAAAAGACTTAAGTTTAGCTTTAAAAAAAATCCAGAAGGTGAAGGAATAGGAATATCAGAAGAAAACATAGAGAACTCTTATACACAAGTAATTCCTACTATAAGGGAAGGTGAAGAGATGAAAAAAAAAGAAACGGAAACAAAGAATAAAAATGTATTTTTTGAAAAACATAAAAAAGCTATAATGATATCAATAATAGCATTTGTGATAATCTTTATACCATTTGCAGGATTTTTTGGAACACAAGCTATATTAAGTGCAGGCAGAGCGAAGGACGTTAAATTGCCAAATTTGGTAAGGAAAACAATAGAAGAAGCGGAACAAGAATTGAAAAAAAAGCAAAATTAATAATAGATACAAGAGAAGAATTTAGCCCAGATGTAGAAGCAGGTAAAATAATATCTCAAAATCCTCCTTTTGCAGATAATTATACAGTTAAGGAAAACAGTACTGTAGAAGTTGTAGTAAGTAAAGGAACAGAGATGACAAAAATGCCAAAAGTAATAGGCATGAAATTTGAAGAGGCAGAAAATGAATTAAAAAATAGCAATTTGCAAATAGAAAAAATAGATAAAATAAGTAAAACTGTGGAAAAAGGAAATAGTAATAGAGCAAGATCCAGCAGAGGGAACAGAACTAAAATCCGGAGAAAAAAGTAAAAAGTGTATGTTAGTATTGGAAATGGATTAAAACAAGTAGTAACACAATATGTTATAGGAAAAACAGAAAAAAAAAAATGCTAAAGAACTATTAACAAAAAGATGGTTTAGAGGTTGAAATTGCAACAGAGGAAGATACAACAAAAGGAAAATGGTATAGTATTAAAACAAAGTATAGAAGCGGGTAAAACTGTAGATGAAGGAACAAAAATAATAATTACTGTTAATAAAATAGCAGAAATCAAATCTGGAAAATTAGACATTAATTTGAAAGCATTAACAGGAGGAATAAAATTAGGGGCTGATGGAAAAGAAATTGATCCAGAAGCAACATTAACAGTAGAGGTTGTATCTGCCGGAAAAGAGGAAACAGTATATAATGAAAAACATAGAAAAAGACTCAGAAAGCATTAGCTTTAGTATAACAGGAGTAGGAACAATAACAGTAAAGGTATTTGTAAATGATGTAAAAAAAAAAAGCGGAGAAACAAATGAACTTAAATTCTTCAGAAACATTTTGGAAAGTTGAATAAAGGGGTAAAAATTGCAAAAAGGAATAATAGTAAAAAATATTTCAAATTTATATAAGGTTGAAACTGAAAATAATATATTTTTTGTGCGAAGCTAGAGGAAAGTTTAAAAAAAGTGGAATAACACCAGCTGTAGGTGACAGAGTACAGATAAATTCAATAGATGAACAGAAAGGAATTATTGAAGAAGTATTAGAACGAAGTAATTACATAAAAAGACCTAAAATTGCTAATCTTACTCAAATTGTATTTGTACTTTCAATGAGTATGCCTAAACCTGATTTACTACTTTTAGATAAACAATTAGCTTTTGCAGAATTTTTAAGAATTGAGCCAATAATATGTATAAATAAAATTGACTTAGAAAAAGAATATAGAATTTTAGAAATAGAAAAAAAAATATATCAAGACATAGGTTATAAAGTTATAAAGACAAATGCACAGATTGGAGAAAATGTGCAATCAATAAAAGATGTATTAAAGAATAATATAACTGCTTTTTCCGGTAACTCAGGTGTTGGAAAATCTACTTTAATAAATGGAATATTTAAAGAAAAAATAGCAGAAGAAGGAACTATAAGTAATAAAAATAAAAAAGGAAAAAATACAACCACAACAGGTCGAATTATATAAAATAGACAATAATTCATATATAGCAGACACTCCTGGATTTGCAACATTTGACATATATGAAATAAAAAGTGGAGAATTAGATGAGTATTTTAGAGAGTTTCATAACTATATAGAAGAATGTGAATATATAGGATGTAATCATATAAAAAAGAAATAAATTGTGGAGTAAAAAAAATCAGTTGAGTATGAAAAAATTTCAAAAATGAGATATCAAAATTACTGCAAAATATATAATGAATTAAAACAAAAGGAGGATAACAGATGGTAGAGGTTTCAGCATCAATATTAAATATGGATAATGAAAATGCAATAAAAAACTTATATGAATTAGAAACAGCACTAATAGACTATTTTCATATTGATGTAATGGACGGTAAATTTGTAAAAGATAATACTACAGAAAAAATGATAGAATATAGTGAATATATTAGCAGTATATCAAGTCTACCGTTAGATATACATCTAATGGTAGAAGATGTAGAACAATATATAAAGAGTTTTTCTGTATTTGAGCCTAATTTAATAACATTTCATATAGAAGCAAGAAAAAACAAAGAGGAAATATTTGAATTAATCAAGTTAGTAAAAGAAAGTAATTCAAGAGTTGGGCTAGCAATAAAGCCAAACACAAAAAATTGAAGAAATATACAATTATTTACCATATATACACTCTGTTTTGATAATGACTGTTGAACCAGGGCTTGGAGGACAAGAATTAATTCCAGAAACAATAGAGAAGATAAGCAGAATGAAAAAAATATTTAGAACAAGAAAAAGCTAGAGGTAGATATTCAAGCAGATGGAGGAATAAATTTACAAAATATAGACCTGTTAAAACAAGCGGGAGTAAGCAATGTTGTTGTAGGCAATGCCTTAATGAAAACAAAGGATAAAAAGGATATGATAAATAAATTAAAAAACTAAATTATTTTTTAACAAAATAAGCGCAATCTGAATTAGGGGTTATTTTTTGAGTAAAGTTATATTTTCAAAGCTACATTTGCCATCTTTTGATAGAGACAATTAGCAGAACAATTTATATTAGTCAAAATATACACCTCTTTTTTGTATAATTATTTTTAGTATATACAAAAATTGCATAGTTTATGCAGTTTTTGTGAAATTTTTACAGTAGGTTTGAACAGGACATTCCGAACATTTTGGATTTCTGGCTGTACAAATATTTCTGCCATGCCAAATAAAAAAGATGATTAATATCTTTATAGTATTTTGGAGGGATAATTTTTAATAAGTCTTGTTCAATTTGCTCAGGAGTTGATTTATTTGAAAGTCCAAGTTTGTTACATATTCTTTTGGCATGAGTATCAATAGCTATTCCTTGAGGTTTGTTAAAAGCCTCCAACATAACAACATTTGCAGTTTTTCTGCCAACGCCAGGTAAACTCATTAGGTCTTCCATGTTTTGGGGAACATTACCGTTAAAATTAATTATAATTTTTTCAGAAGTTAGTTTTATATTTTTTAGCTTTATTTTTTGTAAAAGCCACATGGATGGACCAAAACTTCTAAATCTTCTATTGGAATATTTGTAAAAGCTTCAGGTGTATTATATTTATTAAAAATATAAGGAGTTGTTTTATTAACTCGTTCATCTGTACATTGAGCAGAAAGCATAACAGCAATAAGCATTTCAAAAAGGAGTAGTAAAATTTAAACTACATTTAGCATCTGGATACGTTTTTTTTAAAATTTCTATTATTTCTATTACAATATTTTTATTCATAAGAAAACCTTTCTATAATAATCACAAATAAAATATAAAATTAATATAATATTAAAAAAGGAGGTAATTTATTATGTTGTGTGCATTAAAAAAAGACTTTAGGTGTATGTTTAATTGGGCTAGGACTTGGAATATTATTAGTATTATTACTTCCTGTATCTGGCTGGCTATTTACAATTGGAGTTGCCATAGTAGCGGTTGGATTAATGTGGTTATCTTGTTAAAAAGGAGTGGGTAAAAATGACTATTGTTGTAAAAAGGTTCCCAAATTTTTACGTGGATTTGTAAAACTTATATTTGGGATAAAAGATTAATACATATGATAAAATTTTAATATTAGTAAAATAGAGCAAAATGAATTATTTCACTTTGCTCTGTTTTAATTTGAAAAAAAAATTATACTCTTGTAACTTTCCCAGAACGCAAACATTTTGCGCATACACTTATTTTTTTAGGTTGACCATCTACTAATGTTTTAACAGTTCTTAAATTTGGTTTAAAAGTTCTCGTTGTTCTTCTACTTGTATGAGAACGTGTAATACTAATTTTATTTCCAAAAGCTACAGATTTATTACAAATTTCACATCTTGCCATTTTGTTCGCACCTCCTATATGATATAACTAAAATCGACTATTACATATTTTAACATAAATATAAGTAAAATACAATACTTTTTAACAAAAATATATACCTATGTTACTAGATAATGTTTTTCGAAGTTAATGTTTCAACATTGTAGCTGTATAATATATTAACTAGTAACATGCCATATTACCAGTTAGACTAAAATTATTATAAAAATGAAAAAAATAATTGAAATATACGAATATATGTAATATAATTGTAACATAATCGTAATAATAATAATATCTAATTAATATTATTGAAAGGAAGATGCAAGTATGTTCAAGTGGGGGCAAGACATAGGAATAGATTTAGGAACAGCAACAGTTATAGCTTATGTAAAAGGCAAAGGAATAGTATTAAGAGAGCCTTCTGTTGTTGCTGTAGACAATAACACAGGTAATGTTTTAGCAGTAGGAAAAGAAGCAAGAAGAATGTTAGGTAGAACACCAGGGAATATTGTAGCAACAAGACCTCTAAGAGAGGGAGTTATATCAAATTATACAGTAACAGAAAAAATGCTTAAATACTTTATAAATAGAGTATGTGGAAAATTTGTATTTTTTCGCCAAGAATTATGATATGCATACCATCACAAGTCACGGAAGGTGGAAAAAAAAAAAGCTGTTATAGATGCAGCATCACAAGCAGGTGCAAGAAGAGTATATTTAATAGAAGAGCCAATTGCAGCAGCAATAGGTGCTGGAATAGATATATCAAAGCCATGTGGAAATATGGTTGTAGACATAGGTGGAGGAACCACTGATATAGCGGTTATTTCATTAGGTGGTTCTGTTGTAAGTGAATCTTTAAAAAGTCGCAGGAGATAAATTTGATGAAGCAATAGTCAAATATATAAAAGAAAAAACATAATGTAATGATAGGAGAAAGAACGGCAGAGGACTTAAAAATAAACATTGGATGTGTATATCCTAAAATACAAGATATGGATATGGATATACGAGGAAGAGACTTAGTGACTGGTTTACCTAAAACAATAACAGTACATTCAAGTGAAATGCTAGAAGCATTGATAGAACCTGCAATGATGATAGTTGATAGTGTACATTCGGTATTGGAAAAAACACCACCAGAGCTTGCAGCAGATATCATCAGTGATAAGGGAATATATATGACAGGAGGGGGCTGCTTAGTAGATGGTTTAGATAAACTTTTGCAAGAGAAAACCGGAATAAATGTAATGATAGCCCAAGATGCTGTATCATGTGTAGCATTAGGTACTGGAAAAAGCACTGGATAACTTAGATGCATTAGACAGTAAAAAAAATAGGAAGATAATAATATAAAACAATAAAAGTATAGTAAATAGTAAGTTCTATATGCGAATTTGAAATGTAGGGGCGATTAAAATCGCCCGTCCTCCTCCGGAAGCGAGGGAGAACAAGTTCGCTCCTACAACATTGGTGTGTTTGAGGATATTTATAGTAAAAATTACCGAACAACAAAAAACCTCGGAAGTATTGAAACTTCTGAGGTTGAATTGCTTTTGATAAAAACTCTTTTTATCTCTTTGCTAAATTGTGGAGCTTTTCTTGCTTTTTAAGACCGTATTTCTTTCTTTCTTTCATACGAGGATCTCTTGTTAAGAATCCTGCAGATTTTAATGTTGGTCTATATTCTCCATTAGCTTCTAATAATGCTCTGGAAATACCATGACGAATTGCACCAGCTTGACCTGTAAATCCTCCACCTATTACTTTACAAATAACATCATATTTTCCTAATGTATTTGTAGAATTTAAAGGTTGTTTAACAATTACTTTTAAAGTTTCTGTTCCAAAATATTCATCGATATCTTTACCATTAATAGTAATTTTTCCAGTACCTTCTACTAATCTTACTCTAGCAATTGATTTTTTTTTTCTTCTACCTGTTCCATAAAACATTATTTTTTCTGATTTTGCTTTTTGCCATATTATTTTACCTCCCAAACTTCAGGTTTTTGAGCAATGTTTTCATGTTCTGCTCCTGCATATACTCTTAATTTTTTTAACATTTGTCTTCCTAAGCTATTGTGTGGAAGCATTCCTTTTACAGCAAGCATCATCATTTTTTCTGGGTTCTTATTAAGTAAGTCTCTAGCTGAGATTTCTTTCACCATTCCACCAATATATCCAGAATGATGTCTGTAAATTTTTTGGTCTAATTTTTTTTCCTGTTAAAACTACTTTTGCACAATTTGTTATAATAACGTGATCACCAACATCTATATTAGGTGTATAAGTTGGTTTATGTTTTCCTCTTAATAATCTAGCAGCTTCTGTAGCAACTCTTCCAAGTACTTTGTCTTCTGCATCGATTATATACCATTTTCTTTCAATTTCACTTTTTTTTTAATACTATATGTTGTATTATTCATGGTAATATATACCCTCCATTCAAAATTAATATTTATATATATGAAACTAAATATTAAACTACCGGGGGGAGAAGTTTGTAATTTAGTCATATTTTTTACATAACACATAATATTCTAATACAAAATTACGCAAAAGTCAAGAAAAGTATTGACAAATTATAAAAAAAGTATTATTATAATTTGTGTAAAAAAAAAAGAAGCAATCCACTGCTCACCTTATCTAAATGGAAAAAGGTTAATATTAATAAAAAGTTAATGCTTTTTTATGTATGTGGATTGATTAAAAATCAATCTTTTTTTTTTGTTGTAAATTTACTAGTAGCGAGTAAATATTACAAAAAATCAATGGAGGTGTTTTATATAAAGCAAGAATTACCTGTTCACGAACAAATTAGAGCAAAAGAAGTTCAAGTTATAGACGAAAACGGAGACAAAAAAAGGCGTAATGAATATTAATGATGCATTAGATTTAGCATTTGATAAAAAACTAGATTTAGTATTAGTATCGCCTAATTTAGAAGTTCCAGTTTGTAAAATAATGAATTATGGAAAATACAAATTTGAACAGTCTAAAAAAGAAAAAAAGAAGCAAAGAAAAAACAAAAAAGTTACAGAGCTAAAAGAAATAAGAATTACTCAAACATAGAACAACATGACTTTGATTTTAAAGCAAAAAACATAAGGAAGTTTATAGAGGACGGAAATAAAGTAAAAGTAACAGTTAGATTTAGAGGAAGAGAATTTAAACTATGTTAAATTGGGAGAAGAAGCTTTAAACAAATTTATTGATAATTTGTCAGATATTGCTACACCTGATAAAAAAGCAATATTAGAAGGTAAAAATATGTTTATTATATTATCTAAAAAAACAGATAAATAATTCACAAAATAAAGGAGGAAAAAAATTATGCCAAAATTAAAAACTAATAAAGCAGCAAAGAAAAAGATATTCATATACTGCAACAGGAAAAGTGAAAAGAACAAAAGCAAATAGAAGACATCGTTTAGCTATAAAAACAAACAGAGCAAAATCAAGAGGAAAAGTTCAAGATGCATATGCAGACAAGACATGTGAAGCTGGAATTAAAAAGATTATTACCATATGGTAACTAAAATTTCAAAGAAAAAATGAAGATTAAAAAGGAGGCATTTTAAATGGCAAGAGTAAAAACAGCAATTATAACTCGTAAAAAGCATAAAAAAATATTAAAAAGAGCAAAAAGGATATTATGGTGCAAAACACACTATAGATTCAGAATGGCCAAACAAGCTGTTATGAAATCAGGTATGTATGCATATGTTGGAAGAAAAAGACAGAAAAAGCAATTTCAGAAAACTATGGATATCAAGAATAAATGCAGCAGCTAGAATGAATGGAATAACATATAGCAACTTAATTAATGGATTAAAAAAAGCCAATGTTGTTATAAACAGAAAAATGTTAGCAGAAATAGCTGTAAGCGATCCAAAAAGCATTTACAGAAATAGCAGAAATAGCAAAAAAAAGCATAAAACACTAAAAAGAGCTGTGCATCGCACAGCTCTTTCTGCTAGGCTGACTCTAGGATATAACAATTGTTAATGTCGGTATTTACAAAGTCAAATTATAAAGAATTAATAATTAATGTTACTAATTTAGGACTGAATATGCCTAATATAATAGTATTATTTATATATGAATCTAACCAGAAACAAATTATGGAATTCTTTCAAAGAAAGAGCCTAGAATTTAAAATGATAACTTTATTTTCACTCATATTGCTTACTACCGTATTAGGAATTGAAGGATTAGATAGAATATATAAATATGAAAATTACGAAATAACAACATATGCAAGAGATGGAAAAGAGAGAATCCAGTCTATTTATTTATTAAATGATATGGTTAAAACAGAAGAAGATGTAAAAATAACGGACAGTTATAACAAAATGATAGAAAAATACAGTAATAACTATGTAAGAGAAGAAAATATGTACACATATATACAAGGAAAAACTGCCTTGAAATTTATAATTGAAAATAACATCATTACGAGTATAGAATATAGCTTAAAATGATGTAAATGAACAGTGACTGTCAGAGGAGGCAGCCACTGTTTTAATAGTAAAATAAATTTAAATTATTGCTTTTTTATTTTTGGTTTAGCTAGCAATGATGCAATATATCCAAAAGAAAATAGCAGCGGATATTCCACCGGCTGAAGATTTTACACCACCAATAAAAGCACCTAAAAGACCAGATTGTTTAACTTCCTCTATAACTCCTTTTGCTAAATTGGCTCCAAAACCAGTAAGAGGTACAGTTGCACCAGCGCCTGCAAAAAGATATTAAATGTTTATATATACCTAAGCCACCTAAAACAGCGCCTAAAGTAACAAATAATACTAAAATTCTTGCAGGAGTAAGTTTTGTTTTTTATCAATTAAAACTTGTCCGATAATACAAATAATACCACCAACTATAAACCATTTTAAAATCATAAACCAATCTAAAGTATTAAAAAATTTTGCATAATAATTTCCTTTCCTTAGCTGAGAATGTAAATTTCTAAACGATTAATCCAAATTTTCGATGGAAATTGCATGAGCAATTCCGGGAATGGTTTCGCCTTGTTGTGAACTCATAGAATTCATTAATGCTCCAGTTGCAATTAACAATATTCTATTTATTTTTTTTTTGTCTTTTAATTGTTTAAAGAAATATCCAGAAAAAACAGTGCCAATGCATTCACAGCCACTACCACCAGAATGAGTATCTTGACTTTCTTTATCAAAAATAAGGACACCACAATCATTATAGTTAGCATTAATATTATAGCCTTTGGTTTCGGCAAGCTCAGCTAAAATTTCTTTTCCAATGTAACCTAGGTCTCCAGTAATAATTAAATCATAATAACTTGGCTTTCTACCTGTATCTCTAAAATGAGTGATTAGCGTATCTAAAGCAGCAGGTGTGTCGTTCATATAAACACAAAAAAGTAAATATCATATACTACAACATAGGGGACAGAAAGTCCTCTATTTTTAATGCTAAAAAGATGGAGATGAAAAATTGTATTTAAGCAATTTTTGATTCCGAAGGAGAAGAAAAAAAGAGAAAGAATTTGAAAAAGAAAAAAGCAAAGAAAAAAATTGTAAAATTAACAATTAGAATTCCAAAATTGAAAAAAGGGAATGATGACAAAAATAGTTGAAAAAAGTTCATATAATAGTTTAGAAGATTTAACTAGAGCAGGTATTGATAAAAAAATAAATTTACAAATATATAAAGACAATATGGATGTAATAGTAAAAAGAATTAAGTAAATTAATTGATGCAAAACTTAATTTTTTTCAATTCTCAAAGAAAATTGAATGCAAATAATGTAAAAATAAATGCTTTAAACACATATATTATGGGGAAAGTAATGCGAAGAATAATGGGAGATGATTTGCATGAGGAATCTATGAGAATAATAGAAAGTGAAAGAGTAAAAGCAAACTATTATATAAGCAGAAAAACAGAAGATATGCCAAAAGAAAAACATCATCTTTTGAGTGGGAAGATGATGTATAGGAAAAATAGAATTTATAAAAAATTCTGTAAATTAATAAAAAACGGTATAAAATTTATAAGATATATGCTATAATATAATTATATATGAATGAGAGGAGAATAAGACTATGACTGTAAAAAATCAAGAATTATATAATGTTATAGAAAAATTACCAGAGGAACTTTCAGTTAAAGTACTTGATTATATATAGAATATCTTATGTTTTCTAATGCAAATAATAATGCTCCAGAGGAATTAATAGTTAAAAAGTATAGAAGATTTGAGAGAAAAATTAGAGGAAGGAAGAAAAAAGATTTTGAGAGTGGAAATGTATGCTCACTTGAAGAAACTTATTTAGAAGTACAAAAAGTGTTAGCAGATTAATTTGGAGGTTTAGTAAAGTGGAAAAATATAAAATACAATTATCTATAAAAAGCGAAAAATGATTATAAAAAAAATTATTAATTATTTAAAAAATGAATTATTAGAACCTTCAATTGCAAATAGGTATGCAGAATTAATAAATAGTGAGATACAGTCTTTAGAGCACATGCCACAAAAAATATGCTATTATTGATGATGATATAGCAAAAAAGCTAGAAATTAGAAAACTGCTTATAAAAAATTATATTGCATTTTATAGAATAAATGAAAAAAAAAAAAAAATAGTAGAAGTTCACAGAATTTTATATGGTGCATCAAATTGGATATACAAGTTATAATGAATAATAAAGTTTATTTAAGAGTGATAATATTTATATGTTGTTACTCTTATTTTGATATGCAGGAGTTTTTCAATTATTGAATTGAAAGAATAGAAGTTTAAAGAATTAACAGAAAAATTATTAATGATAATAGCAATAAATATAACTATTTAGATATAATAATAAATGCAGTTGAGCAAGACAATATACCACTAGCAGATACATACCATAGACTTGGTAGTATTTTAGTTAAGCAATTATATACTTCATTTGCTGAACAAAGTAGGCAAACTGGAGGAGAGCTAAAAAACGGAATGAACTTTATATTATATGAATTTGCAAACTTTACAAAAATAGATTCATTCTAGATTATCATAAATGTAAAGCGACGGAATGATGGGGTTAAATAAAATGATGTATTATTTTGACTATAAATGGGATAATACATCATTTTGAGCTGCTCAAGAATTTCAAGGGTTAATGTAAAATAGATGATTTTTTTTACTAATTATGTGTTAGAATGTATTTAGTAGATGATTAATTATTTAATGTTTCTACTGAAAGTACAGAGCTAGGTGCAAGATTGATTCAACGAAAAATAAATAATAGATGTGAAAAAAATCAATACTAGATATTATGATTTAAGCACATTATAACCTGAAAATATATAAGGGGAGAAATACTGTGGAAGAATTAATTTTAGAGTCAATTAATGGAAATGATGAAGCATATACAAAAAATTAACTCAATCAATTCAAAATGAATTATATAGAGTAGCACAAGCTAGATTAGACAATATTGATGATATTAATGATGCAATTCAAGAAACTATGATAATTGCTTATAAATCGTTAAAAAGCCTAGAAAATACAAAAATACTTTAAAACATGGATCATTAAAATACTAATAAATGAATGCAATAAAATTTATGCGCGATACAAGTGGAAGGATAATATTTTTAGTAAATTAATCAAAGATAAAAATTGTGTTATAGGTGACAATTTAGATATGTCTAATATTGAAGATAAATTGGACATAGAAAGTATGCTTAGTAAATTAAAATATGAAGAACGAATTGCTATTGTCTTATTTTATAACAGCAATTATTCTTTGAATGAGATTTCTGAAATTTTAGATACTAGTCCTAATACGATAAAGAGTAGAATAACAAGGGGTAAAGAAAAAAATAAAAAAAATATTATAGAGGAGGTGTTGAGAATGAAACAGCAGAAAGATAATATAGATGAAATAGATAGATTGTTATATGATTATTTTGAAAAAAACGATAATATTCCAGAAAAAAACTGCTAAAGTAATTAGTAAAACACCTCATAGAAAGAAAATCAGAAATAATTTATCAAAGGTAGCAGTATTAATACTGACAGTATCTGTTTTAACAACTGGTGTTGTTTTTGGCTAAAGAAATAACAAACTTCTTTAAAGATTTATTCGGATTAAGTTCAATAGGAATAAATAATGATAGTGTTGTTAGTGCAATAGAAAAATAAGGATTATATACAGAATATTGAAATGAATTATATAAAATTAAATGATGAATTTAGTATTAAAATTGATTATTTGATGTTAGATGATATAAATCTATATGCAGTATTTAGTTTAAAATCTGAAAGTGAAATAAAACCGAATTATAGAATAGCTATTCCAGATTTAAAGATTGTTGCGGATGGCAATGTTATTTATAATGCCTCATCAGGTGTTAATTATTCTGTATACACTGCAACTGGCTGGCATAGGATTAAAAATGAAGGAAATAATAAAAAGAAGAGAATTATTATTTTTAACATCAAGTGGACTACCTAGAATAGAAAAAAATACAATTTCAATTTTCAAATGTAGCGTTATATAACGATACATCTCCAAATAATAAACAAATAGAAATTAATTGCGATGAAGAAAAAGATTATTAACATTGATGTAATGGAAAAATTCATTGATAGAGAAAGATTGATTTTTAATGTTTCAAGCTCTAGTGATATTTATTTATGATATAAGTAAATTTATATCCACTGAAACAGGAACATATATTATTATAAAAACTATAAGTCCAGAAATAAATTTAGAATTAATAAATAATAATAATTTATATCAATCTCAAAAAGAGATTATTAGCATTAGAAGGAGATAAATACATATTTATTATTCAATATAATCTTGATAAAGACAATGTGAGTGAAGATAATTTACAACTTAAAGATACAATGAGAAATAGCCTTAAAGTTTACCCAAAAGAGGGTGTGAACCCTTTTTTTGAGGAAGATTAATTCCAACTATACATTTTTTAAGTCCAAATTGACAATTACAGATGAATCAGCACAAGTTGCTGAAATTATTGCATCACTTCCGTTTCCAATTGATATATAATCAGCTTTTCTTGTTTTTCCATCTGTATGGATTCTATAATTTTTAGTAGTATTTTTTGCTTGCAATATATACACTGACTATTACTTCATATGACTTTCCATCAGAAGCTGTTGCTGTTGGGCCTCGAAAGCCATAAAACGACCATCATAATAATTGCTATTACCAGTATATCTTCCTCTAAAAGATACAGTGTTAGGATCATAATATGCATATGTAGAAATATCGGAAGCTTTTACTTGAATTGGAAATGTAATAGTAAAAATGGTAAACAATGTTGCTATAATAAAACATACAACTAATAATTTGTTTTTGATATTCATTACAGAACTCACCTCCTTTTCATTAATCTAAAAAAAATTATATCAAATTAATCTAAAAAAGGATAAAAAGTCACAAAAAGTCACAAAATATTTTGAGATTTTTGCACCTTTTTGTAAAAAAAAAAAATATCTAATAAGTGTATGAAAATAAAAAAAGGTATCTAATTTATGGATACCTTCCAAGAATTATTTAATATGGGAGAGAATACTAATAATGTGGAAAGAGGAGTATCAAAGAAATCTTTTTAGTGCAAAAACAATAATCATAATTATGATTTTAATTTTAGTGGGATAATATGAGCTTTTTTTTTTATACATATGAGGAGAAAGCTTACTTTATTAGCCTGCAACAAGATATTCCAGAAGATGTCAATCCAGAAAGATTAGCAAAAAATATTGAAAATCAAAATGGAATTAAGTTTGATTTGTACTTTCTATTGCAATCGGATTTTTTCGAAATCTATATTATTATAATACTTTTTATTTTGCGGAATTTTTTTTTGGCATCTTCTGTACATAGTTTTTCTTGATAGTGGACAAATTAACTGTGTAGTTTCTAGAACTTCATACAAAAAATTTATTAATTCCATATTGATATCTCAATCTTTATACATTGTAACAATAATTTCTATTTCATTAGTAGCAATATTGACAATACGGATTTATTGCAGGAGGAATAGGTAGTGCAACAGGTACCATAGGTTCCTATGATTTTGGATTAGAATTTTTATATTAATTGCAATTATTGAAATAGTAATGACAATAATAATGGCTGTACTAATAGATTTGATATCTTTATTATCGTGTACATTTATAAAAAAAGAAATTAATCATTCAATGCATTCCATTTTTTGCTTTTTGCTATTTCCAATTGTAATAAGTTCAACAATAGGAAACATATTTCACTTATTAGGTGAAATTACTGGGGCGTTTGTTCCATTTCAAAATTTGACAGCGATTTATTCATTGTTTCAATATGATTTTAACTATGTATATATTATATCTACAATTATACCTTATATAGTATATAGTGTTTTGTTGTATATAATATATAAAAATTAACACAAATAAATATTCGAGGGATTGCTTATGAAAAAAAAATGTAATTATCTTTTTTTACTGCTATTTTTGTTCTAATTACATTTTGGGGAATTCAATCACAAGAAGAAGTTAATACTATTATTAACAGAAATGCTTTAAACTTTGTAAATTTATATTTGAATGGATTTCAACGATATATGTTTGTTGTAACCTTTTTGGTAAGTATATTTATTGCAATAGTAAATATTCCTTTTTGGAACTCAGAAATAAGGGTTAGAATTAAAAATAATACTTTTAATTATATTTGGAGGAAATATATTATTTATATAATATTACTTTCGTTATATATATTAACTGTATTTTTCAATAGTATCTGTTATACTAAGATATGAAAATATTTTTTTTTCTATTTATAATTTACAATTGTTTATTAGATTAGTTATGTTTATGCTTTCAATATTTGTAATATATAATATAGTCTATGTGAACACTGGAAAGGTATTCTTAGGAATTGCGATTTGTATTGTAGTAAATTTTTGCATATTAATAATGAGCTTTGCATATCAATTTGTGATTTATTTATCAATTACGGATGAGAATTTATTATTTATGTTAGATATATACACATATATAGTTAATATCATTGGTATGATTTATCTATATAAAATGATTGATAAAAAAGGAGTTGATTAAACAATGTATTACATAGGCATATCTTTTCTGCTTTTAATTTTTAATTTGTTTATAAAGAATACTAATAATATTGATACGCCACTGTATGCATTGAGAAGTATATTAATTCCATATAATTTTGAAGAAGGTAATGTTATATTCATTAATTTAATATTAAATTATAGTATTGTTATAATCTTTATTACAAATATTATAAAGAATTGTAATGAAATATTTTCAATGAGTCCATATATTTTAACAAGATGTAATAAAAAAAAAATCATTTAAAAAATTTTTTTTTTTAGAGTTTTTAAATCTATAATTAATTTAATTATAATTAAATTAATTATAGATATTTTAACTGGAGATATAAGTTCTTTCGAAAATCTTAAACAATTGATTAGTTGTTACACTCTATATATATTGACAATAAATATATGGATAACAACAACAATTCTATTATACATACTCAGGATAGAAAATAAAACTATATATTTTGTATTATTAACAGTTATATTAATTAGTCAATACATATCATTTGATATTGGATATTTTAGCATAATTGTGTTTGCATCTAAGTATACCTTAGGAACATTACCAATTAGTGGTTGGATGTAAAAAGCAATATTGGGATCTATACTATTTATATTTTCGTTTTTTAGGTTTAAAAAATATGAAGCATTGGGAGGAGAAAAAAAAAATGATTAAGTTAGATAATGTCACAAAAAGTTATTAATAAAAAAACAGTTCTTAAAGATATAAAACTTTTTTTGACAAAGGAAAGATATATTTATTGACTGGTCATAATGGTTGTGGTAAAACAATGTTATTAAGATTAATTTGTGGGCTTATAAGTCCAGATGAAGGAAAACGCATAGAAGATGAAGAATATAGATATGGAGTAATTATTGAAAATCCATCATTTTTTACACAAGAAACAGCGATGTATAATTTAAAATATTTAGCAACAATAAATAACTTAATTAGCAAAGATGACATTGAAGTGTGGCTGAATAAATTTAATTTACTAGAGCATAAAGCTGATAAAGTAAAAACATTCTCTTTGGGAATGAAACAAAGGCTGTCACTATGTCAAGCTTTTTATGGAAAATCCAGATGTTTTATTATTGGATGAGCCCTTTAATGCAATAGATGAGGAAAATTTGATGATAATTTATAAACTGATAGAAGAAGAAAAAAAAGAAAGGTAAATTAATAGTAATAGCATCTCATAGTAATCTTAATGATATAAAATTTGATGAAATAATAAAAATGAGGAATGGAACTATTGTAGTAAAGTAAATAAATTGTATCAGATTAGAAAGCTAATATTTAATTGTTTGATGAATTAAAGGATAAATATGATGTTTTTGATAAACTAAAAGTGGACCAAAAATTCAATTAATAATAATTGAAAAATGGACCACTTTTTTTTTACTTGACAAATACAATAAAAGTTATGTATTAAAAAAAAAAATTAATGTAGGAGCTGATGTTTCAGAAAGAATTAGTTGGAAAATATAAAATGCAATTGAATAAAATATGAAAAAATGAACAAAATATGTGTAGAACATTGAAAATTGAATATAGGGAGGTTATTTATGGATGATTACGCTAAATTAAAAAATAAACTACAACTAGGGAAAAAGCAGTAACATAAAATATATAGATGAAAAAGATATGGATAATATAGAAAATTTAAATGTTGATATTAATTTACCAAAAGCAGATAGAATGCTTGTGTTTTTTTACAAAATGTTAAGAATCCATATGCATTTATTGTAAATGGATTAAAAGTGAAATTTGAATATTCTGACAAAGGATTAAATATTAATCAATGTATTGAAAATTTGATTATGAACAGAATAAAAACTTAAAGAATATAGTGTATTTCATTTGAATCCACTATAAAATTATGTTAAAATATAATTGTCAACAAATATGACTTTATAGGGAAGGAGGAAATTTGTCAAGAAAAGTAAGTATGAAAACGATGGAGTGTTATTTCCAAGAGGCAACAACTCATTCGGAATACCAAGAAAGACATGGTATATTGCAAAATATATAAGGCTATCTAAAGAAGATGGAGAACGACAAAGATGAGAGTAATAGTGTAGTCAGCCAAGATAAAATATTAGATGATTTAATAATGGATTTAGCACAAAGTTGTGAAGATGAATTTGTAGTATATGATACTTACGTTGATGATGGCTTTTCAGGAACAGATTTTAATAGACCTAGCTTTCAAAAAAATTATTAAGAGATATGAAAGACAATTATATTAATATGATTGTTACAAAAGACCTATCAAGACTCGGAAGAAATTATATTGAGGTTGGAAATTATATAGAACAAATCTTTCCATTGTTTAATATTAGGTTTGTTACAAAAAAGCAGAAGATATTGACAGCTATTCGAAACCAACTTCTGTAAATAGTATTCTTGTTCCTTTTAAAAATTTAATTAATGATGAATATTGTAGAGATATTTCAAACAAAATAATTTTAGCAAATAATTCAAGAAAGAAAAAAAACGGACAATATTTAGGCTCTTTTCCAATCTATCGGATATATCAAAGATCCACAAGATAAAATATAAATTAATCATAGATGAAGAACCTGCAGAAGTAGTAAGATTAATTTATCAATTGTTCTTAGAAGGAAAGGGAAGAGCAACAATTACAAAGATATTAAATGATAGAGGAATTCTTAATCCAACAGCATATAAACAACAAGTCTTGAAGAAAAACTATGTAAATGCTTGTAATATGAAAGGTAATAGTCTTTGGTGTGATACTACTGTAGCTCATATTTTAAGAAATGAGATGTATACAGGAACTCTGATACAAGGAAAAAAAAAAAAATGTTAAGCTATAAAGTTCATAAATTAGTTGATGTGCCAAAAGAAGATTGGATTATTGTAGAAAATAGTCACGAGCCAATTATTGATAAAGAAACTTTTAACAAGGTACAAGACATAATCAATAGAGATACAAGAATAAAAAACGATGGTACTGGAGAAGTCTCATTATTTGCAGGATACATTAGATGTGCAGATTGTAAAAGGGCAATGAACAAAAAATCTACAAATAATAAATGGAAAACATATTATTATTATGTATGCAACACATATAGGAAAAAAATCAGCACAAATTTGTACAAAGCATACAATAAGAAGTGATTATTTAGAAAAAGCAGTTTTAGAATCTATAAAAATGCAGATTGATATAGCTATTGAAATGGAATATATGATTAAGAAAATTAATCAATCTGAAAAAAAGAAATCTAGCTAATTCTAATCTTGAACGAATAATAAAATCAAAACAGAATGAATTAGAAAAATACAAAAACTAAAAAATCTGTATATGAAGATTGGAAGTTAGGTGATATTTCCAAAGAAGAATATTTTGAGTATAAGAATAGTTATGAAAAGAATATACAAAGTATTGAACAAAACATTAAATATTTAGAACAAGAAACAGAAAAATACAAAGACCAAATTTTAGGAGATAATATTTGGATAGAAAACCTAAAGAGTAAAAAAGAACATAACTAAACTTACTAGGGAAATAGTGATTGAGCTTATCGATTTGTATATATGTACACGAGGGTGGAGATATTACTATAAGATTCAAATTTACAGATGAGTACGAAAGAATGTTAGAGTATATTAAAATAAACGAAGAATTAACGCTTGTGCCACAAGCAATTTAAAAATAAAAAATATTTGTGTTTAAAGAAACGTGGCAGGTGCCATAGCTGCTCCCATGTTATTAGCATCTTTGATTCCCATATCAACAATTTTTCCGAGGTGTTATATAAGTAATTTTAGGACCAATGCCATTGGAAGATAAAACAGCAGCACCAGAGCCGGTAACAGTCCACTGAGAAGTAGGTGGGCGTTGGTTTCCTAATTCCAAAGGGAAACGAAACTGTTTTTCGGCACTACAAAAGTGGCTAGAAGTAGCACAAAGAACGTTAGAAGCAGCACCACTAGCAATAAATACGCTTCCCAAGCACATACTTTCAACAAAAGTTGAACAAGCACCAAATATTCCAAAAAACGGAATGTTTAATTCTCTAAGACCAAAAGCTAGATGAAATACATTGATTTAGCAAATCACCTGCAAAACAAAAAAAATCAATATTAGTTGCAGGAATTCCAGATTTTAAAATTACAGAATTAACATTTTCCTTTATTATTTTACTTTCTGCTTTTTCCCATGTATCTTCACCCCAAAATTCATCTTCTAAACATTGGTCAAAATAACTAGCAAGAGGACCTTGCGATTCTTTAGGACCAACAATGCTAGAAGTCTCCAAAATAGTTGGAGTATTAATAAATTGAATAGTTTGACTTCCGATTTTTTTCATAAAACCTCCATTTTCTCAACTAGGGACAGTCCCTAATTGTTCCATTTTTTAAAAAAGAAAGTGGCAATAATACCAATTATTACAGAAGTAGATATTCCAAATACAAGAACTGGACCTGCAACTGTAAACATTTTTCCTCCAACTCCCATTATATATCCTTCAGATTTATATTCTATTGATGGGGCTACAATTGAATTTGCAAAACCAGTAATAGGAACAAGAGAACCTGCTCCGGCAAATTTACCAATTTTGTTAAAAATATTTAAACTTGTTAAGAGTGCAGATAATCCAATTAAGATAATGGAAACAATTGTACCAGAGGCTTTTTTCATCAAAACCTTTGTATTGACAAAAAGATAATATCAATTGTCCAAGGGAGCAAATTAATCCACCAACCCAAAATGCGTTAAGACAATTCTTAAGAATTGGCGAATTAGGTGATTTCTTATTTACATAATTACCATAAGCTTGTTTTGTATCTATAGGTTGCATAAAATTCATCCTTTAATAAAAATTTAGGTTTTTAAGTTATATTTACCTATAAACTTATTTATATATTTTCCTAAAAAGGAAAAATAAAATATACAAAAATAAACAGAAAATCTTGAATAATTAATTTTTATGTGATAACTTAGATATTAATATATAAAATGAGGAGAAAAATAGATGAAAAAAAAATGTGATAAAATTATAGTAGTTTTAGTATTGTTGATGATTGCAATAGCAATACTAAAAAAGCACCTAATTATATAAGAGATGAAATAAAAAGACAGAACTAACTTAATTATTAATAATAGTAATGTTACAACGAGCTTAAAAAAAGATGTATATATAGATGATAACAATGTAATATATCTTTCAAAATCAGATATGCAAAACTTTTTTGATGAATATATTTATTTTGATGAAAAATATAATCAAATAATTACAACAGCAGAAAATAAAATTGCTGCATTAGGTATTGATAGCAAAAAAAAATCGAAATAAATGGAAAAGAGCAAATAATAAAAAGTCCTACAATTGAGACGACTGATGCATATCTTATTCCAATATCTGAATTACAAGAGGTCTATAACATAAGCGTGGAATATGTAAGCGAAACAAATAAAGTTGTAATTGAATCCTTAGATAGAGAGCAAAAAAAAAAATTAGAATGCACAAAAATGAAAATATAAAATATAAACCAACATTTTTTTTCTAAAACATTAGAAAAAAATTAAATTAGAAAACAGAACAATTGATAGTTGTGTCAAAAGAAAATGGCTGGATTAAGGTAAGAACGTCAAATGGAAATTTAGGATATATAAAAAGAAAAAAAGTAATCAAAAAATATTGTTGTATCAAGAAATGCACAACAAAACCAAAAACAAATAGAAGGAAAAAGTAAGTTTAGTGTGGGACTATTTTTTTCGGAATATGGTTCAGCGCCTGACAGAACAGGCACAAAAAAATAAAAAGGCGTAAATGTTGTATCTCCAACATTTTTTCACCTTGACAGATGAAGGAAAAGGAAGAATTGATGAAAATGTGGGAAATGATGGAACTCAATATATAAAATGGGCACATTTGAATGGATATAAGGTTTGGCCAAGCATTTCAAACAATACTTATATACAAACAACCTCAGATATAATGAATGACTATAAGTTAAGACAAATATTAATAGGAAATATAATTAGCTTAGTAAAAAAATATAACTTAGATGGAATTAACATTGATTTTTGAGTATATGTTTATGCAAGATAAAGATTTATTTTCTAGATTTATAATAGAATTAGCACCAAGGTTAAAAGAAATAGGAGCAGTATTATCAGTGGATGTAACAGCACCAGATGGTTCGCCAAACTGGTCTTTATGTTATAATCGACACATAATAGGAAAAAAAAGGCTGACTATATAATATTTATGGCCTATGATCAACATGGAGGTTCTTCAGAAAAAGTTGGAACAAATTCAGGGTATGATTGGATAGAAACAAATGTAAATAAATTTGTGGGGACACAGGAAGAAGTTAGTAGCGAAAAACTAATATTAGCATTACCTTTTTATACAAGATTATGGAAAGAAAAGGGTGGCGACTTAGACAACTTTGCTATAGCAATTAAAAAAATATACAAAGCGTAATTCCTGATAATGTAATAAAGAAATGGGATGACGAATTAAAACAGTATTATGTGGAATATGAAAAAAAAATGGAGCTAATTATAAGGTGTGGCTAGAAGACGAAAAATCGTTAAGTGAAAAAAATTTCTTTAATAGACAAATATAATTTAGCAGGAGCAGCATATTGGCAAAAGGATATGGAAACAGAGGCAATATGGAAGATGATTTCTGAAAAATTAAGAATAAATTAGCAAAAAGATAATATAATATTAAAATAAATCTTAAAATTATTAATTTTAAGATTTATTTTTTAATATATAAAGGACGAGAAAGAGTGAAAATGGTAGGATATATTTTTTTTATCTAATAGAGCAAGATGGTGGGAAAAAAAAATTAAATATAATAATTACTACAAAGTTTAAAGAATATTATATATATGAAATAAGTAACTTAAATAGAAGATGTGTAGAAAAAATTAAGAAAATTAATAAAAAAAAAGATAATATAAAACAGGTAGCATGTGAAGAAGAAATACAACAATACGTAGATAAAAAAATCCTAATAGATGAAAAAGATATAATTAAATATTTGATATTGGAAATATTAGAATATAGATTTTGAAATTCAAGGGAAAAAAAATGGAACAAGAGGATATATACTTTTTGATAAACAAAGATGAAGATATATATTTAGAAAATATAAAAACGCTATCGGAGAAATTTAAAACTACTAATATAATAACGGAAGAACTTAGTAAGTTTCAAAAAATTGTAGAAAATATATTTGAAGAAGAAACAACAATATATTTATCTAATAACAAAAAGAAAAAGTTTGAGAAGAGCGAAATATATAGTGAATTTTGATTATGGCATAGGAGAAATAGAAAAATATAATATAAACAGAACAGCAATATTAATTAATATTGAACAAAAAGTGAAAATAGAAAGTATGGCATTTGAAGGAATAAGCATAAATAATGTGAATATACAAATTCCAGACGAACTAATAGAACATTTTGGAAGGATGATGGAAAAAAATAAATAAAAATATACTATATATGAGCTTAGTAAATCAAAAACAAGAGCTAGCAAGAATAAAAGACAGAATAAAAAGAAGACAATATACATATTCTTAATCTAATAGGGGATAAAGGGATAATTTCACAAGAGGAATTTAAAAAGAATTCCTTGACAAAACTTTAAATTTGATTAGTATATATCATACTGTGAAAACAGTATAGACTTCATGTAGAAAAGGAGGTTGACAAAAATGGAAGAAAAAGAAGTTTTATTAACTCAAGAAGGATATGAAAAGCTAGAAAAAAAGAATTAGAATATTTAGTTACAGAAAAAAAAAGAGGCGAAATAGCAGATAGAATAAAGGTAGCTTTAGGATTTGGAGATTTGTCTGAGAATTCTGAATATGATGAGGCAAAAGGTGCACAAGCAGCAAATGAAGCTAAAATTGCAGAATTAGAAAATAAAATCAGATATGCTAAAATTATAGATGAATCAGAAATAGACACAAAAACAGTTCAAGTAGGAAATACTGTTAAATTGTTAGACTTAGAATTTGATGAAGAACTTACTTATACAATAGTAGGATCTACGGGAAGTTGACCTATCACAAAATAAAATTTCAAACGAATCACCAATTGGAAAAGCTTTAATAGGAGCTAAAAAAGAACCAAGTTGTAGAAGTTCAAGCACCAGCTGGAGTAATGCAATATAAAGTTTTACCAATAACAAAATAAAATTTTTAAAATTATTTTAAATTAATATGTCAATGGAAAATTGCAATGCCATTGACATTTTTTTTATACTTTGTTATATAATACAATTGAATTACAGTATTCCAATATATTACAAAACTATTAAATGTATATTACAATTATATTATTATTATTGACATATTGTATATAAAAGATAAAATATATACGTAAAATCGTAGAGGTGCTATGAGAGTAATAAGTGGAACAGCAAGAGGAACAAAAATAAATTCAATAGATAGTATAGAAACAAGACCAACTTTAGATAGAGTGAAAGAGTCATTGTTTAATATAATTCAAAACAAATTGGAAGATGCTATTGTTTTAGACTTGTTTGCTGGCAGTGGTGCAATAGGCATAGAGTGTATAAGCAGAGGAGCAGAAAAAAAGCCTATTTTTTTTGAGAAATCACATCAAGCAACAAAAATGGTATATGAAAATTTAATTAAAACAAGATTAAAAAGATAAAGCAATTGTATTAAATAAGGATTATGAAAAAATGTCTGAAACAATTATATGATGATAAGATTAGATTTGATTTAATATATATTGATCCACCATATAAGGCAGATATTGCAGTAAAAGCAACAGAAAAAAATATTATTTTTAAATTTATTAAAAAAGATGGAGTAATAATCATAGAAACCGATGAAAAAAAAAGAGAGTTAAAAAAACTTAACTCAAATAGAAGCAGAAATATTTGATATAAGAAAATATGGGAGAGCAAATCTTATATTTTTAAAGCGAAAGGAGTAGAGAAATGGAGATATTTACTTTATTAGAAACATTGGAAGATATATTGGAAAAAAAGTAGAAATATGCCCTTTTCTAGCAAATGTATAGGTAGATAAAGAAGAAGTTTTGGATATTATTAAGGAAATAAGATTAAAATTGCCAGATGAATTAAAACAGGCAAAATGGGTAAAAGAAGAGAGACAAAAAAATATTGGTACAAGCTCAAAATGAAGCAGATGATATAATAAAAAAGAAGAGAAAATAGAATTATTTCGATGATAGATGAACACGAAATAACAAGGAAGGCATATGAGAAAAAAAGTTGAAATTATAGAAACTGCAAATGAGATGTCTAGAGAAATTTCAAAAAGGAACTAAAGAATATGCTGACAATGTACTATCAGGTATAGAAGTTGCTTTGGAAGATGCTTTAAAAAGTAATAAGAAACAATAGGAAAGAACTTAAATAAGAAAATTCGGAAATCAGAAGTCGGGGTTTAAGATTAAAATCAATGTAAATTGATTTCCGGCTTCTGATTTTTTAATTCATATAAAATGAAAAAATAGGAGTGAGATAGATTTGGCAAAAAGAGGAAGGAAAAAGAAGAAAGGGATAATGCAAACATATCAATAATAACAATGGTGATATTTAGTGTACTTTTTAGGTGTGCTTATATATAATCAATCTGGAATAATGGGACAGCAAATAAGTTCAATATTGAGTGGAGTTATGGGATTTATAAAATATATTGTCCCAATAGGAACATTTTTGATAGCAATATATAAATTATGTAATAAAAAAAAAGATGCATATATTAAATTATTTCAATATGCATTGCTATTAGTATGTGTTGCAATTTTTATGCACATAGTATATTTACCTAAAGATGTAGAACAGTTCTCTAATGGATTTTTAGACACAGTAACTCGCGCATATGAACAAGGAAAAAAAACGGATGATAAAGTAGGGGAGTAATAGGCGCAATAGGTGCAATACCATTAACAAAATTATTGGGAAAAGTAGGTGCATCAATACTAGTTTTTAGGTGTGGAATTAATATTGATAATTTTAATATTTAATATTAATCCAATAGAAGAAATAAGAGTGAGATTAGCCGAAAGAGAAGAAAGAAAAACGGGCAGAAGAAAAGGAGAGAAATCAGGAAAAAAGAAAAAAACCAACAGTAATGAAAGTAGAAGAAAATGAAGATAAAAAAAGAAACAAGAAGAGAAAAAAGATTAAGAGAAAAAGAAGAACAGAGAAGAGCTGCTCTTGAATTAGATGACCAAATAACAATAAACTTAAATGATGATGGTAAAAGCAGTAAAAAGAAAAGCATCAGAAGGATATATAGAAGAAAACTTATTTAAGAAAGAACAAGAACAAAAACAAGAGAAGGTAAAGGAAGTTTTACAATTAGAACATGCACTAACAGTAGAGGATGAGCATTATGAATTTCCACCAGTACAGCTATTAAGCGAGGGAGAAAAAAAAAATCTGTAAAAGGTGGAAAAAAGAAAGCAGTAACAGATACAGCAGCAAAATTGCAAAAAACATTATATAGTTTTGGCGTTTCAGCGAAGGTAGAAAATGTTTCAGTTGGACCACTGCAATAACAAGATATGAATTAAAACCAGCCGAAGGTGTAAGAGTAAGCAAAATAGCTAATTTGGCAGATGATATAGCATTAAATCTAGCAGCAGAAACAATAAGGATAGAAGCACCAATACCAGGAAAGCAAGCTGTTGGAATAGAAATTCCTAATAAGGAAAACGAAATAGTACATTTAAGAGATATAATTGATTGTTCTAAATTTATAGAACATAAGTCAAAGCTTGCGTTTGCATTAGGAAAAAGACGTGGCAGGAGAAGAAGTTGTAACAGATATAGCAAAAATGCCACATGTATTAATAGCGGGAGCTACAGGTTCAGGTAAAAGTGTATGTATAAATACATTAATAGCAAGTATAATATATAAAAGCAAAACCTAGTGAAGTAAAATTAGTAATGGTAGACCCAAAAGTGGTAGAATTATCTGTATATAATGGAATACCACATTTATTAATACCAGTTGTAACAGATCCTAGAAAAGCAGCAGGAGCATTAGCATGGGCAGTACAAGAAATGGAAAACAGATATAGCTTGTTTGCTAGTAAAAATGTTAGAGATATAAAAGGGTATAATGAAGAACTAGACAAAAAATGAAGGCTCAACAGAAAAATTACCACAGATAGTAATAATAATTGACGAGTTAGCAGATTTAATGATGGTTTCTTCTAAAGAAGTAGAAGACTCTATATGCAGATTGGCACAAAAAGCAAGAGCTGCGGGAATGCATCTGGTTATAGCTACACAAAGGCCATCAGTAGATGTTATTACAGGAATAATTAAAGCAAATATACCTTCAAGAATTTCATTTGCCGTTTCTTCACAAGTGGATTCTAGAACGATTTTAGACATGGCGGGTGCAGAAAAGTTACTAGGAAAGGGCGATATGTTATTTTATCCAGCAGGAGCAGCTAAAACCAACCAGAGTACAAGGAGCATTTATATCAGACAAAGAGGTAGAAAAGGTAGTTGACTTTGTAAAAGCAAATGGAGAAGCTACAACATATAATGATGATATATTAGAGCAAATAGAAAAAGCTAATAGTACAGATAAAAAGAAATAGAGGAACAAGAGAATGATGATGATACAGACCCACTTTTAATGGAAGCAATAGAGGTTGTTGTTGAAACAGGACAAGCCTCAACATCGTTTATACAAAGAAGATTTAAAGTAGGATATGCAAGAGCAGGTAGAATAATAGACCAAATGGAAGAAAGAGGTATTATATCTGGATTTCAAGGAAGTAAGCCAAGAGAGGTTTTGATGTCTAAAGAAAGATGGCAAGAATTAAAAACTACATCATATACACAAACAGAAAACGTATAAAGGATTAAGAAATGATTAAAAATAAATTGTTTTCTAAATTTAATATAAAAGATTATAATAATAAACTCGAGAAGGTTTTAGAAAATAAGGTGTATTCCTTAGGCGCAAAAAATCTTCTGTTAAATATGTTTTATAAAATTGAAAACTCATATTCTGATTATGAAAAAACCAAAAAGGCAAGTTCCTTTAAAAAATGATTTTATACAATATTTGATAAACACTATTCAAAATAAATGTGCAGAAATAGAAATAATAAAAAATAATTCAGAAATAGGACAAAAATTTAGAGAAGCCTCAAAAAAGTTATGAGATAGAAAACGATAAAATAACGGTATTAGAAAATGAGAATTTTCTGTTAGAAGCAATATTAGAAATTTCTAGGACTCAATTAAAATACCAAAACAATATGAATATATAGACAATGCTTATAGAGATGTGCTAAAAATAGGAGCAACAGTAAATCAACTAGAAGTGATAAAAAATTTTAATGGATGGTCATGGAGCATTACCAATGAAAAAACTGAAAAATATAAATATAATATAGTATACCAAACATTGAATTACACAGTAGGCTATAAATTGATGTATGAATTTATAAACAACAATAATATAACATTAGATTATATAGATATGTTAAAACAACAAGTGATAGTTGAGTATGGAGTAAAAATAAGGCAACAAATTTAATGATATATTATATAAAAACTTAATGTACTTATATGCAAATAGCAATCAAAAGGCGAAAGAAGAACTAATAAAGATAAAAAGTAAATATAAAAAAACAATTAGAAATAATGCAAAATAAAGAGAGGTTTTTAGAAGAATTAACAAATGAAAAAAAAAAAGATTTAATAGAAAAATAAATGCAATAGATAAGATACAAAATGATAAAAACTTGTTAAAAAAACAATATGAAAAAAAGAAACAAAAAATATGAAAATTTAACTATAAAAGAGTGGAATGACGAATTAAAAAAAAAGAAAGAACAGCTTTATTAAAGAGAATAACAGAGTGCAATGAATTGATACAGCCCAAAGAATATATTAAAAAGAATGGAAAATACAAAGAATAAGTATGACTTTTTAGAAAGTATACAAGGGGATCAGACTTTGGAATTGTGCAGGATGTTTTTACTTGGCTTAAGGGAAAAAATAAAAAATATAGAAAATAAAAAAAGAAATAATTGAATTAATATATGAATTAAGATATTATAGATTTATAATGTATGGAAATGAGTTCTTGAAAGATATAAAAGAACTAAAAATAAGTTTTGCAAAAAAAACTATAAAGTCTTTAATAGATAAGGGCAACAAAGTTAAAAAGTAATTGAAAATGTGTCAGAAGATTCTAAGGAAAATTTTGTAATATTAAAAATGATATTTGATACCCAAATAATAGATTTGCAAAGTATAAGCATAGAACCAAAAGAAGAAAAATAATATTATATATTTACAGTATTATGATGGGAAGGTTTTAGAAAGCAAAAAAATAACACAAGCCAAAAAATAAAAATTAAAAAAGAAAACAAAAAATATTTATTTAATGGAGGGAATTTATGAATATAACTTTTTTTAGGTGCAACCAAAACTGTAACAGGCTCTAACTTTTTAGTTGAAGGAGCAGGAAAAAAAAAATTTTTAGTTGACTGTGGAATGTTTCAAGGAAGTACAAAAGATGAATTAAAAAAATGCAGAGCCATTTTTGTTTGATGTTAATGAAATAGACTTTATGCTTTTAACACATGCTCATATAGACCACTCTGGAAGAATTCCTAAATTATATAATGAAGGATATAGAAAGCCCATATATGCAACAAAGGCTACATGCGACTTGTGTACTTTAATGTTACCAGACAGCGGACATATTCAAGAAATGGAAAATGAATGGAAAAATAGAAAAAAGAAAAAAAAGAAGGAAAAAGAGGCTTTGCCACCACTATACACAGCAGAAGAAGCTTTGAAAGCAATGGAAGTTTTTAAACCTGTAAAATATGATGAGATAATAGAAATAGACCCTAATATACATGTTAGATTTAATGATGCAGGTCATATGTTAGGTTCAAGTATTATAGAAGTATGGATAAACGAAAATGGAGAAGAGATAAAAACTGTATTTACAGGAGATTTGGGCAACAATGATATTCCACTATTATCATCACCTACAATGATAGATAGAAAGAACAGACTACTTGGTTATGGAGTCTACATATGGAGGAAGGTTACATAATAGAAATGAAGAAAAAAAAGCTCAGATGTTTTTGAAAATAGTTTCAGAAACTTTGGAAAATGGTGGAACAGTGGTAATTCCTTCATTTGCGGTAGGTAGAACACAGGAAATACTATATGAATTAAACAATTTGAAAGAAAATCAAGATGATGAAAAATTTAAAAAAGAATATGAAAAATTGATGAGTGCACCAGTATATGTAGATAGTCCTTTAGCAATATCTGCAACAGAAGTATTTAAAGAGAATATGGATTTATTCGACGAAGAAACTCAAGAATTAATTAAGAGAGGAGACAATCCATTAGAATTTCCAGGGTTAAAGTTTACTAGAACCGCAGATGAGTCAAAAAAATTAAATGAAAAAAAAATGAACCTTCTATAATTATTTCAGCAAGTGGAATGTGTGAAGTTGGAAGAATAAAACATCATTTAAAACATAATTTATGGAATCAAACAGTACAATATTATTTGTTGGATATCAAGCACCAGGAACATTAGGGAGAAAAATAGTAGATGGTGCTAAAACAGTAAAAATATTTGGAGAAGAAATTGCAGTAAATGCAAGAATAGAATATATAGAAGGATATTCTGGACATGCGGATCAAGAATGGTTAATGAATTTTATTTATTCATATGCAATAAAAAACAAAACATATTTTCTTAGTGCATGGAGAAGCAGAAGGACAGATTATATTAAAAAAATAAAATATTAGAAGATTTAAATATACCGGTAACAATTCCAGAATATGGAGAAACATATGAATTAAAAAAGAAAAAGTAAGTATGACAAATAGAGTAGAAGGACCAAATGAGAAGAAATTTGTAAGATTAGAAATATTAGAAAGAATGAGAACATTAAAAGAAGAAATAGAAGACATGGAAGAAATTGTAAAAGATGGGTATTTGTCAGAAGATAGAAAAAGAAGAAGATATAACAGAATTGGCAGAAAGATTAAAAAGAATTAGAAAAATCAAATAGTGAAAATAGTTGAAAAAAAGTTAAAGGGGAAAACAAATGAAGAATAAATATTATAATGATGCTATAATAGGTGGAAAAAAAACATAACAGCCAGCTATTCCAAGAATGGTGAATTACTAAGACTAATTTATCCTTCACCTGATTATATGCAATTTATAGATTACTTTGAAACAGGAGTAAAAATAAACGATTCTGGGATTATATATTTACATCAAGACATTAACAATATGTATCAACAGTATTATACAGAAGATACTAATATTTTAAATACCGAAATTAAAAACACATATTTTAATTTAAAAATAACACAAACTGATTTTGTATTACTAAAAAATAGTGTATTAGTAAAAAAATATACATTTGAAAATAAGAATTCTATAGAATTAAATGTGAATTTTTGATACACTCAAAGTTGTTATCAGACTATAATAATATGGTAGGAGCAGTTGTAAAAGATAATACATTAATAATACAATATACACAATACAGCATTTTGCATAATGTCAAATAAAGAAATGTTAAGTTATCAATTAAATGATACTAAAAATAACATAAACAGTGGAGAAATAGCAGACAAAGATTATATAGGAATGTCGCCAGACTCTAGTATAAGCTATAATATTGGTTTATTAAAGCCAAATGAAATAAAAGAATTAGTTGTGTGTATATCAATAATAGAAAATAAAAATGAAATAGATTTACAAGAACAGATAAAAGCAATAAAAAAAATAGATGCACAAAAAAAGAAGAAGTAACAGTAAAAAAATATTGGAGAAAATATGTTAAAGACCATGATACTTTACAGATACCAGAAGAAGACACAGAATTTAACAGAAAATTAAATAAAGTATACAAAAAGAACAATATTGTTATTTCCATTATTAACAAATCAAGAAGTTGGCGGAATATCTGCAGCAATAGAAGTGGACGAAAATTTCACAAAGTGTGGAAGATATGCATATTGCTGGCCAAGAGATGCTGTGTTTATAACAAAAGCGATGGACATTTTAAATATGGAAAAAGAAACAGAAAAGATTCTATAAAGTATTTTGCAAAAAAACACAAAGCAAAAATGGAATGTGGGAACAAAGATTTTACACAGATGGAAAATTAGCTCCTTGTTGGGGATATCAAATAGATGAAACAGCTAGTGTAGTATATGGTGTAAATGAACACTACAAAAAACACAAAAAGAAATAAAATTTTTAAAAGATACATTAAAAATGTGTGAAAAGGCAACGAGGTTTCTATTTATTTATATGGATAATATATTAGGCACAAGAGATGAAAGTGATGTTGTAAAAAAAATGAAATAGAAGAAACATATCATACAAAAGAAAGAGAAAAATACCAATTAGTTATGATATATGGGAAATGAACGAAGGAGTACATTTATATTCACTTGCCGCAATATATGGGGCATTCAATAGTATGCTAGAAATATATGAAAATATAAAAAAAGAAGAATATACAAAATAATAGATTAAAACTTGAAAATATACATAAAAACAAAATAAATATAAGAAAATATATGGAAGAATTAAAAAAATATATATCAAAAAAAATTTGTATGATGAAAAAAAAAAAACATTATTATTAAGAAATTTGAATGATCAAAAAACAGACATAAGTATACTTGGTGCGGTAGAACCATTTAAATTATTTTCAGCAGATGAAAAAAAAAAGATTAATAATACAATAGAAAAAATAAATTTAACATTAAGAACATATACAGGAGGATATTTAAGATTTGAGCAAGACCATTATATGGAAGGGCAAAAATCCATGGCCAATAGCTACATTATGGATGGCAATGTATTATAACCAAAAAAGGAGAAAAAGAAAAAAAGCAGAAGAATGTATAAAATTTGTAGTGAACAGTTGCAATGAACATGGACTATTGGCAGAGCAAGTAGATAATAAAACAATGACATCCAATTGGGTAATTGGATTAGGATGGTCGCATGCAATGTTCGTCTTTGTCACAAAAAAGAAATATCTCAAAAGTGACAAAGGAGGGAAAAATGGGAAAGGACAAAACAATATTTGTATGTAGTAGTTGTGGATATGAATCAGCTAAATGGTTGGGAAAATGTCCTGCCTGCAATGAATGGAATAGTTTTTATGAAGAAAAAGATAATAAAAGAAAATAAAAATAGTGCAGAAAAAAGGTAAAAAAAAATGCAACTCAAAAATGCTAAAAGAAGTAGAAGGTAAAGAAAAAAAAGTAAGGACAAGTACAGGAATAGGCGAACTGGATAGAGTATTAGGCGGAGGTTTAGTAAGGGGCTCATTAGTGCTACTTGGTGGTGAACCTGGTATTGGAAAATCAACATTAATTTTACAATTATGCAATAAAATGTCTGGAGAAGGAAAAGTTTTATATGTTTCAGGAGAAGAATCAGCAGAGCAAATAAAAATAAGAGCAGATAGGTTAAATATTAATAATGAGGATATTATGTTCTTGGGAGAAACTGATATAGACCTAATACAGGAAAATATATTACAAATGTGCCCAAAACTTGTTATTATTGATTCAATACAAACAATGTATTCAGAAGATATATCATCAGCGGCTGGTACAGTAAGCCAAGTAAGGGAAATTACTTCAAGAATAATGAGAGTGTGCAAAAAAAAGCAACGATATTACTACAATAATTATTGGGCATGTTACTAAAGAAGGAAATATAGCAGGACCAAGAGTGTTAGAGCATATGGTTGACACTGTACTTTATTTAGAGGGGGAAAAGATACTTTTCATACAGAATTTTAAGAAGTGTAAAAAACAGATTTGGGTCAACAAATGAAGTAGGAATGTTCGAAATGCAAAGTGAAGGAATGGTGGAAATAACAAACCCATCATCTGTACTTATTTCAGAAAGAGAAGATAATCCTGCTGGTTCAATTGTTGTTGCAAGTATGGAAGGCACAAGACCATTACTTATTGAATTACAAGCACTAACAACTCCAACAGTTTTTTGGTGGTATGCCAAGAAGAACAGCAAACGGTATAGACTATAACAGATTAACCCTTTTAGTAGCAGTACTTGAAAAAAAAAAGCAGGGCTAAATTTAAGCTCACAAGATATTTACTTAAATGTGGTAAGTGGAATAAGGCTGATAGAGCCTGCAGTTGATTTAGGTATTGTATTGGTTTGTGCATCAAGTTTCAAAAACTATAGTATTCCAAAAAGATACTTTAGTAATAGGAGAGGTTGGATTAACTGGAGAGGTTAGAGCAGTGAATTTAATAGATAAAAGATTAAAAGAAGCAGAAAAACTAGGCTTTAAAACTTGCATTATACCAGAAAAGTAATAAAAAACTCTTGAAAGAAAATATATAAGTTAGATATAATAGGGGTTGGGAATGTGAGTGATGCTATGAAAGCAGTAGGACTTAAATAAAAGTGTGTCCCAAAAGTGACAAGGAGGGTATGATGATTACAGAAATTCTAAAACTTATTGCACCAGGTACACCTATTAGGGATGGTTTGGAAAACATTTTAAAGGCAAAGACAGGTGCATTAATTGTTATAAGCGACACGAAAGAGGTTTTAGATTTAGTAGATGGTGGCTTTAGATTAGACATAGATTATACATCATCAAGATTATATGAATTAGCTAAAATGGATGGTGCTATTGTTTTAAGTGCTGATTTTAAAAAAGATTTTGTATGCTAATACACAACTTATTCCAGACTCTAGTATAATAACAACAGAAACTGGTACCAGACATAGAACGGCAGAGCGTACTGCAAAAGCAAACAGGAGCTTTGGTAATAAGCATTTCACAAAAAGAAGAAGTATTATAACAATATTTAAAGGAAATGAAAGATATGTATTAGAAGATACATCAAAAGTTATTTCAAAGGCAAATCAAGCACTGCAAACGGTTGAAAAATACAAAAAAAGTATTTGACAGCAAGTTGAGTCTATTAAATGAATACGAATTTAATGATATAGTTACATTAGAAAATGTGATAATATCAATACAAAGAGCTGAAATGGTAAGAAAAAATGGTAGAAGAAGTTGAAAGAGCCATTTTTGAATTAGGTGATGAGGGACGATTATTAGAAATTCAATTAAAAGAATTAGTTGGCGACCTAGAAAATGAGGAATTGCTAATTGTAAAAGATTATATGTCTCAAGTAAAAAAGAAACTACCAGACAAAATATTAGAGGAAATAGAAAAATTAAATCATGAAGATTTAATGAAATCAGATAAAATAGCAAAAATGCTTGGGTATCAAGACTTTGAAAACTATGATGAAGTTGGTGTATACACAAGAGGGTATAGAGTACTTAATAAAATACCAAGAATGCCAAGCAATATAGTGGACAACTTAGTTAAATCATTTAAATCATTTCAACATATATTGGCAGCAGACATTCCACAACTAGATGAAGTTGAAGGCATAGGAGAAGTAAGAGCTAGAACTATTAAACAGTCATTAAAAAGGATGCAAGAACAATTTGTTTTTTGACAATTTGATTTTATAGGAGGAAAAAAATGAAAGTATTTGTTAAAATTTTATTAATTTTAGAATTTTATTATTAGTAGCAGGGATTGGATTTGTAGGATATGGAATATACAAAAAAGGCCACATTAAAAGTACAAAATCCAATAGCTACAATGGAAGTTGAAGGATATGGGACAATAAAAATAGAATTATATCCAGAGATGGCACCAAATACAGTTGCAAACTTTATAAAACTTGCAAATAATGGTTACTATAATGGACTTAATTTCCATAGAACTATTCCAGATTTTATGATACAAGGTGGATCTAAAAATGGAGACGGAACAGGAGCTCCAAAACTAAGTGATTTAAAAAGAAATAGCAGAGGACCAAGACAAAGAATACTGCATACTAGGTGAATTCATTGCAAACGGATATAATGATAATATTTTAAAACACGAAACAGGTGTAATCTCTATGGCAAGAGCAAGCTATGGAAACCAATCAGCAGATATATATTAAAGAAAGGCTACAACTCAGCAGGAGCCCAATTCTTTATAATGACTGCAGATAATACAAGCCTTGATGGAACATATGCGGCATTTGGAAAAGTTATAGAGGGAATGGATATAGTAAACAAAATAAAGGATGTAAAAGTTGTATATAGAGAAAGTGAATTAGAAGAAAATGCAGAAGCACCAAAAGATTCGGACGGCAATAAAATAGCATCAGATAGACCAATAGAGCCACCAGTTATAAAAAGTATAACAGTAGAAACATTTGGAGTTGACTATGGAATTCCAACAACATTAGATGTTTTTTTTGACTATTATTCTTGGTTAATGCAACAATATTATGGATATTCACATTAAAACAAAAAAATCACAGAAAAAACTTCTGTGATTTTTAGCTTATTTTAATTCTACTACGGTTACTCCCATTTCGCCTTCGCCAAAGGTACCTAGTCTAAATGATTTTACATGAGGGTGTTTTTTTAAAAAAGAGTGTATTCCTTCACGTAATTTGCCTGTGCCCTTTCCATGTACAATCCTAATAGTTGCAATATTAGAAATTGTACAATCATCTAAATATTTATCTATAATATAAGTGGCTTCATCAACATTTTGCCCAATAACATTTATTTCTGGAGAAATGTATTTTGATTTTGAACCATTATTTTTTTTTACTTTTGTGGTAGAAAAATTTTCTTTTTTGCTAAAGCTTTAGCTGTTTTCTTTAAATTAGATAAGCTAATATTCATTTTTGTATTTCCCATTTGAATTTGTACTTCATTGGATTTGCTTGGAAAACTTATTACTGTTCCAATTGTATTAAAAGGGATAACTTCCACCAACATACCTAACTGAATATCTGATTTGGTTAAATTACCATTTTCTTTTTTGAGGAATATCAAATTGTTTTATTTTATCATTTAGTGAATTTCTTAAACTATTTGCAGATTTTAAAATCATGATTTATATTATTTAGTTGTTTGATAATTTCATTAGCCTCTTCTTTTGGCAGATAAAAGTATATTTCTGGCTTCAAGTTTTTGCAGTTTCAATCAATTCCTTTTCTTTTTGTTTAACACCCGTATTTTCTTTTTTCTAGTTCCTTCCTTAGAGTTTGGATTTGAGCCAAATTTTTATCAATATCTTGTTTTTTCACGTTCTATTTGTAATTTGTTATCATAAATGCTTTTTAAAATATCTTCTATATGAATATTATCATCTTTAAGTAAAGAATAAGCGTTGTTTAAAATTTCTTGATTTAATCCAAGTTTTTTACTGATAGCAAATGCATTACTCTTTCCTGGAATTCCGATCAACAGCTTATAGGTAGGTTTTAAGTTTTCTACATCAAATTCAGAACTAGCATTTTCAAAACCATGTGTAACTAAAGCATAATTTTTAAGTTCTTGGTAATGTGTAGTAGCAAGAACAAGGCAACCAGTATTATAAAAAAATTAAATTAAGAATGCTTATTGCCAAATTTGCACCTTCTATTGGATCTGTTCCAGAGCCTAATTCATCAATAAAATCAAGCAATTTTCATCTGCGTTATTAGTAATATTGATAATATTTGTAATATGAGCAGAAAAAGTGCTTAAAGATTCACTTATACTTTGTTCATCTCCAATATCTGCAAATATATTTTTAAAATATACAGATAGAACTATTTTCATTGCAAGGAATATATAAGCCGGTATATGCCATTAAAAGTAGCAATCCTGTTGTTTTTAAGCATACAGTTTTACCGCCAGTATTTGGACCAGTAATGATTAAACAGTTGAAATCTTGCCCTAATTTAATATCAATAGGAACAATTTTATTTCTATCAATTAATGGATGACGTGCCCCAACTAAATTTATATATTTTTCTGTATTTAAAATGGGATTAATGCCATCAATACTTTTAGAATATGAAACTTTAGCCGATAAAACATCTAATTTGCCAATAATACAAATATTTTGCTTTAGTTCACTAGTATATTTATAAAGAAGAATAGAAAGGTCATGTGAAGTATTTTTTTCAATTTCAATATTTTCTTCTATCTTAAAATTATTAATCTCATTATTAATCTCAAAAACACTTAAAGGTTCCAGATATACGGTTGAGCCACTACTTGAAGTATCGTGGATAAAACCCTTAATTGTATTTCTATATTCTTGCTTTAATGGAATAACAAATCTATCATTTCTAATTGTAACTATAGGTTCCATTAAATACTTAGAGTAATTGCTAGAATGAATAATAGAGTCAAGTTTGTCTCTAACTGCTTGTTCAGCTTTTTTTTCTGTTTCTCCTTATAGCAGAAAGTTTAGCAGAAGCGCTATCTGCAATTGTATTTTCATCTAGTATTTTCTCAAAAATAGTTGTTTCAACGCTTTTATTAATATATAAAGAATTAAAAAAATCAAATAATATAGGAAAATCATTAGTGCTAAAACTAGTATCATCAAAGAAATAATTTTTTTAATTCACGTGATATTTTTAATACTGTGGCAATTTCAATTAATGCCTTGGCAGACAACACATTGTTACTTTCTAGATGCTTAATCCATATATCGATATTGGGAATTTCACAAATGGGAATATTAGATTTTCTTATACTGATATCCATTGCCTCTGCCGTTTCAGTTAAAAGGCGAGAAACCCCTTCAAAATCAAAGCAAGGTTTTAAATTCAAAACAGAAACCTTACCTATATATGTTTTTTACAATAATTGCTAACTAATTTAATAATTTCATTATATTCTAATTTATCTAACATAGTAATCTCCTCTGCAGGTCATTATATCACAATGTTTTTATTATATCAACAAGCTTACAAATTATGTAAATGTTACTGCTTAATATATTATACAACTAAAACGATGAAACAATATAACTCTAAAAATCATCAACCAGTAATATGTAAATTAATCTATTATGTAATACCTCTTGATTAAATTGTCAAAAAATGATAGAATTATAAAGAAGTTAGTATATAAATTTGGAGGTGGAAAATGCAGGCACAAATATTAACCTCAAAATTTGGTGGAGAATTAATAAGTTTTAAGCTAAATGGAGAAGAAAAAAATACATCAGGGAAAAAGACTGTATAGACGAAAATGGAAAAAATATATTGGAAAAAGACATTCGCCAATATTATTCCCAGTAGTAGGAAAACTAAAGAAAAAAATCAAACAATAATAGGTGGAAGAACTTATGAAATGCCACAACATGGTTTTGCAAGAGATTTAGAATTTGAACCATTAACTAAATTGGACAATTTTCACTCATATATGCTAAAAAAAAGTAACAAATATACACTGTCAAGATATCCATATGATTTCGAATTATATACAACATATAGAATAGATGAAAATAAATTAACAACAATATATAAAGTAATAAATACAGGAATAACTAATATGCCATTTGGAATAGGTGGTCACCCTGCATTTAAAATAGATATAGAGCAGTTAAAAAAAGGCAACTATTATTTGAATTTGAAGAAAAAGAAGAAAAAATTTACACTTTTTATATTTGGTAGATGGATTAATAGGAACAGAATATGCAAAAGACATATTAGTGGATAAAAAAGTAATAAATTTAAATGAAAATTCTTTCAAAAATGATGCCATAATAATGAAGGGAATTACATCAAAAAAAAAGTAAGTTTAAAAAATAAAAGAACAAAAATAAAACAATATTAACAATGGACTTTACAGATTTTCCATACTTAGCAATATGGTCAAAACCAAATGCACCATTTATATGCATAGAGCCATGGTACTCAACAGCAGATAATGTGAAAAGTTCAGAGTATTTACACAAAAAACAAGATTTAATTGTATTAAAACCAAAACAAACTTTTGAATGTAAGTATACGGTAGAATTTTTTTTTTAACGAAAGGAACAAAAAAGTGGGAAAAATAATAATTAAGTTAGTAGGGAGCATATTAGCCTTAATAGGTGTAATATTAATATATGACGCAAGAACAATTACCAAAAAGCATTTAGCTTTGAGGTGACCAAAACGAAGCAACATTAGGATTAAAAATTGCAGGATATCTAATATCAATAGCAGGAGCAACAATAATAATGCTCAATTAGGGACAGTCCCTAATTGTCCCATTTGACCAATTTGGGACACCCCTAAAAAAAAAATAGTTGAAATTAAATCACAATTGTGCTAATATATAGTAAAAAAAAAACAGTGAAGAAGAGGAGTAGGTTTTACTGCTAAACAGAGAATAAGAGTGAATACGCTGAGAGCTTTTATATAGAAAAAGAAAACCGAAGGTAGCTTTGGAGTTAATATATTGAAACAAAGTAAATATATTCGTTTAAGCAACGTTAAAGGCTATTTAAGATACAATTAATTTGTAAATTAAGGTGGTACCGTGAGATAAAACCTCGCCCTTATACAAGGGGGTGAGGTTTTTTTGGTTGAAAAGATTGTATAAAATAAAAAGATAGTGCAAAGTAATCTATGAAAAATGTAGGGGCGATTTTAATCGTCCGCACTTCGAAGAAATTACTAAAAAAGGAAGGAGATAAAAAATGAAGGAACACAAATTAGAGGATAAGTTTAATCCAAAGAATTTTGAAGAAGAAATTTATAAAAGATGGGAGGGAAAAGAGTATTTTAAAAACCAAGTGAAGATAAGACTAAAAAGCCATATACAATAGTAATTCCACCACCAAATATAACAGGGAAACTTCATATGGGGCATGCATTAGATGAAACATTACAAGATATATTAATAAGATATAAAAAGAATGGAAGGATATAATTGCCTATGGCTACCAGGAACAGATCATGCTGCAATAGCTACAGAAGTTAAAATTGTTGAAAAGCTAAAACAACAAGGGATAGAGAAAAAAGAACTTAACAAGAGAACAATTTCTAGAAAAGGCATGGGAATGGAAAAAAAATATGGTGGAACAATTTTAAATCAATTAAAAAAGTTGGGATGTTCATGTGATTGGTCTCGTGAAAGATTTACTATGGATGAAGGTTTTTTGTCAAATGCAGTAAAATATGTTTTTATAAAATTGTATGAAAAAGGACTTATATATAAAGGAAAAAAGAATGATAAACTGGTGTCCATCATGCAATACTTCTATATCAGATGCAGAGGTTGAGTTTGAGGAAGAACCAACACATCTATGGCATATTAGATATAAAGTAAAAGATGAAGATAAATATTTAATAGTAGCAACAACAAAACCTGAAACAATGCTAGGAGATACGGGTGTAGCAGTTCACCCAGAAGACGAGAGATATAAGGATTTAGTAGGAAAAAAAAGTAATACTTCCTATTATGAATAAGGAAATACCAATAGTAGCAGATGATTTTGTAGAAAAGGAATTTGGGACAGGTGCAGTTAAATTAACACCAGCGCATGATCCAAATGATTATGCTGCAAGCCAAAGACATAATTTAGAAATAATAGAAGTATTTGATGAAAATTGGAAAATGGGACAATTAGTACCAGAATATAAAGGATTAGATATATATGAAGCTAGAAAAAAAGAATTGTTGAAAAGTTACAAGAAATAGGGGCATTAGTAAAAATAGAAGATTATACACATAATGTAGGAAAATGCTATAGATGTCACCATACAATAGAACCTAAAATTTCTGAGCAGTGGTTTGTTAAAATGAAGCCATTAGCTGAACCAGCAATAAAAGCTGTAAAAGATGGAAAGACAAGATTTATACCAGAAAGATTTGACAAAATATACTATAACTGGATGGATAATATACAAGACTGGTGTATATCACGTCAATTATGGTGGGGGCATAGAATACCAGCATATTACTGCACTAAATGTAATAACATAATGGTAACCGAAAGTATTCCACATAAGTGTGAAAAATGCGGAAATACTGAGTTTACCCAAGATGAAGATACACTGGACACTTGGTTTAGTTCAGCCTTATGGCCTTTTTCTACATTAGGGTGGCCAGCACAAACAGAAGCTTTAAAATATTTTTATCCAACTTCAACATTAGTTACAGGATATGATATTATATTTTTCTGGGTAGCAAGAATGATATTTTCAGCAATAGAACACACAGGAAAAGTACCATTTAAGGATGTATTTATTCATGGAATTGTTAGAGATAGTTTGGGCAGAAAAAATGTCTAAAAGTCTAGGTAACGGAATAGATCCGCTAGAAATAATAGAAAAGTATGGAACAGATGCACTAAGGTTTTCATTGGTCCTTGGAATATCACCAGGAAATGATATACGATATATGCCTGAAAAACTTGAATCAGCAGCAAATTTTGCAAATAAATTATGGAATGCATCTAAGTTCGTATTAGGCAATTTGGAAGAAATAGATTATGATACAATGCCACAAAAATTATGCTATGAAGATAAGTGGATATTGTCAAAATTGAATAAACTAATAAAAGAAAAAACAACAATTAACTTAAACAATTATGACTTAGGTGTTTGGACACAAAAGGTATATGATTTTATATGGGGAGAATTTTGTGATTGGTATATAGAAATGGTAAAACCAAGGCTATATGATAAAGAAAACAAAACAAGAGAGGCTGCACAATATACTTTAAACAAAGTTTTAGGCGATAGCCTTAAGTTATTACATCCTATTATGCCATTTATTACAGAAGAAATATATACAAAATTGTATAATAATGATGAAAGTATAATGATATCAAGTTGGCCAAAATATAGTGAAGAGTTTAATTTTGTAAATGAAGAAAAGCAAATAGAAAAAATTAAACAGATAATTATTGAATAAGAAATATTCGTACAAATATGAATGTTCATCCAGCAAAAAAATCAACTTTAATATTTGTTACTGAAAATGATGAAGAAATGATTATAGATTCCCAAGAATTCATTAAAAAATTGGGGTTTGCAGACAAAATAATAGTACAAGGCAATAAAAAATAACATACCACAAAATGCAATGTCTGTATTAAGTGAAGAATTAGAAGTCTATCTTCCATTTGACGAATTGGTAGACATAGAAGAAGAAAAAGAAGAAAAGATTACAAGGGGAAAAACAAAAACTAGAAGCGGAAGTAGAAAGAGCTAGCAAAATGTTATCAAATCCCGGTTTTGTAAACAAAGCTCCAGAAAATAAAATAAAAGAAGAAAAAGAAAAAAATTAGAAAGATATAAGCAAATGCTAGAAAATGTAGAAGAAAGATTATCAAAACTTGCATAATTATGTTAATTGTGTTATACTTATATATATAAAAAAAAAAAGACCGCAATTGTGGTCGAAGGAGGCAAAATGAAAAAAAAAGCTCAGAATGATGTAAGAAGGCGGCGTATAGAACTGATGTTGGGAGTAATATTTATAATTATTGGGGTGCTAATATATAGCACAGGAAAAAAGTCCTGGCAACAGGATTTGGCGGAATTAGAAGGTAAAAGTTATCCACATCTTTCGTATAAAGAGTGGATAGCGATCCACGAATCGGAATATACATCCTCAAGTGATGCGCAAGATGCGTATCATAACTATGAGGCGGAAATACTTTACTCCACAGTACAGAGAAGCGCAAAAAAAAGCAAACTCTGTACTCTGTGGGGGAGATAGTATTCTTCCTCATAGGGGCAATCTGTCTTTTCAGACAAATCTGTCTTTTCAGACAGTATTGTCTGAAAAGATACCATATCCGTTCTCCTCCTGCGCAAGCATTTTGCACAGGAGGAACTGCAGACAAATCTAAAAGTCTGCAGTTTTTTTTGTGCGAGAAATGTCGAAACTTTCTCAAAAAAATCGGCAAAAGTTCTAATGTTTCGCTCTAGGAAAAAAAATGGAAGTGAATATATAATTATAATAAACAAAAAACAAAGGGGGAATGAATTTGAATTTGACTATATTAAAACGGACAAGCTGTTGGTCGTAAAAATAATAGAAGAAATAGACCATCACACTACAGAAAAAAAATAAGGAGGAAGATAGATAATGAGATTACCAGATATATGCCTAGAAAAGTTATACTTGATTTCAATAAAGTTTCTTTTTAATGGATAGTGCAGGGATAGGAATGATAATAGGAAGATACAAAATGATTAAAATGTTAGGTGGAGAGCTAGAAATAGAAAACGCTACAAGAAGCGTACGTAAGGTTTTAGAAATGAGTGGAATTACTAAAATAATTAGTTTAAAAGAAGGAGAGGTATATGCATAGTTTATATGATAATGAAATGAAATTAGAATTTTTAAGTAAATCAAATAATGAGGCATTTGCAAGGATTACAGTTGCAGCATTTGCCTCACAACTTGACCCAACCATAGAAGAATTGGCTGATATTAAAACTGCTGTTTCGGAGGCGGTAACAAATTGTATAATTCACGGATATGAGAATACAGAAGGAATTGTAAAGATAACAGCAAAACTTTTTGCAAACACAATAGAAATAGAAATTTCCGATTCTGGCAAAGGAATAGCAGATATAGAGCTTGCAAGGAAACCGTTATATACAACAAAAGCTAATTTAGAAAGGTCTGGCATGGGTTTCACAATTATGGAAAGCTTTATGGATGAAGTACATATTGAGTCTGTTTTAGGAATTGGCACAAAAATTGTTATGAAAAAAAATAATAAAAAAGGAAGAAAATTTAGAACAGGAAGGAATTGAAATTACAAACATGGGAGGAAGATAAGTAAGTCTATGTATGAAAAATACGATAATAACATAAAAGATATAATTGCAGCACAAAGTGGTAACGAAAAAGCCATGGAAAAGTTAATAAATAGTAATAAAGGACTTATTTGGAGTATTGTAAATAGATTTAAAGATAGAGGATATGAAGTAGAAGATTTATATCAAATAGCAATGATTGGATTTATAAAATGTATTAAAAAAGTTTGACTCTACATATGATGTTAGGTTGTCTACATATGCTGTGCCATATATTTTAGGAGAAATTAAAAGATTTATAAGAGATGATGGACCTGTAAAAGTAAGTAGAAGCATAAAAGAATTGGCAGGTAAAATATTAGAAATACAAAAGCAATATATGCAAAAAAAGAGGGAAGAGAAATAAAAATAGAAGAAATGGCAAAAAATATTAAAAACCTCAAAAGAAGAAATAACCTTAGCTATGGAATCATATAATCCCGTAGAATCAATACATAGTTCAGCATACAACAAGGATGGGGGACGAAATTTGTATTTTGGATAGATTAAGTACAAACATAGATGAGGAAACTCAAATAGTAAATAAAATATCAATAAAGCAATTAATAGAGGGCCTAGAAGATAGAGAAAAACAAATAATATTATTAAGATATTATAAAAGTAGAACACAATCACAAGTAGCGAAAATATTGGGAATAACGCAAGTGCAAGTATCAAGGCTAGAAAAACAAATACTTGAAACCATGAAGAAAAAAAATATGTAAATAGAGGTGAGTTATGAAAAGAATAGTGGCATATATGTTATTCCTTATTTTTTTGTGTATGTTAATACCAATTATATTTACAAATAGAAGAATTGAAAAGGTAAATGGAGAACTCTCGTGGAAAATGAAGAAGTAAAACAAGAACAACCAAAAAGAAGAATACAGTTATAAACAATATGGAACAATAAAATTATTACACGAAAAAACAAACACAGTGGAAGAAATAAAAATAGATGAATATTTGTATGGAGTTGTATCAAGCGAAATGCCAGCAAGCTTTGAAATAGAAGCATTAAAAAGCACAAGCAGTAGCTGCAAGAACATATACAATATATAAAATAAACAATAATGATAAAAAGCACGGAGAAGCGGATATATGTGATAATTCTGCATGTTGTCAAGCCTGGATATCAAAAAGAAGATAGACTACAAAAAAATGGAATGAACAAAGTAGAAATGAGTATTAGCTAAAATAGTTGAAGCGGTGGATTCAACTAAGGGAAAAAAATAATAACATATAATGAAAAACCAATAAATGCTTTTTTCATGCAAATAGTGGAGGTGCAACAGAAGCACCAGTAAATGTATGGGGAGGAAGCAACTATCCATATTTGGTGCAAACGGTTGCTACATCGGGAGAAGATGCTTATACCCAATACAGTTCAGAGGTTACGGTCACAAAAAGAGGAGTTTAAAAATAAAATAATTGAAAAACATGCAGATTTAGATATTGATTTTAGCAAAGCAGATAGTATAAAGATAACCGAATATACAGAAGGAAATAGAGTAAAAAACTTGAAAGTTGGAAATTTGAATTTGTCAGAGTAGAAATAAGAAACATATTTGGATTAAGATCGGCAAATTTTAAAATAGACATACAAGAAAAAACAATGTAAAATTTGCTGTAATAGGATATGGACATGGTGTAGGAATGAGTCAAACAGGAGCAGACAGTTTGGCTAAACAGGGAAAGAAATATGATGAAATAATTAAACACTACTATACAGGAGTCGAAATAAAAAAATATGTAACATTTTTTGTATATTTTTCAATAATGTAAATAATTATAAAAACAATATCAAGGAGGAAAAAAAAAGATGAGAGAAGCAAATATAAAGAAAATGTTATTTATAACGTGCAGTATATTTTCGGTATTGCTAATTGCATTTATTATTACATCTTTTATGTATAATAAACAAGAAGAAACACAACTTAGTAAATTTGATGCAAATGTAGTAAAAGAATATAATTCAGAAAAAAGTTAGTGAAAATGCAGAGCAAGAAATGATTAAAGAAGAGCCTATAAAGGAAGAGGAACAAAAAAAGGTAGCTGTAAATACAAGTGAGATAGAAGAAAAAGTTCAAGAGGAGCGAAAGGAAGAAGCAAAACAACAAGCAGAAGTAAATAAACCGGAAGAAACAGTAGAAACAAATACAAAGCCAGAAGAAAGTCAAGAACAACAACGCCAAAATTTGTAAAGCCTGTAGAAGGAGAAATAATACAAGAATTTGCAAAAAGTAATTTAGTATATTCTAGTACTTTAGGAGAATGGATTACGCATTATGGAATAGATATAAAAGCTGACAAGACAACAGTAGTAAAAAGCATCATCAAAAGGTATAGTAAAATATATAAAAAAAATGATCCACGATATGGTCTTACAATTGTAATAGAACATACAGGTGGATACAAAACAGTATATGCAAACTTATTGTCTACAGAATTTGTAGTAGTAGGTGAAGAAGTAAGCGAAGGACAAACTATTGGAACAGTTGGGACAACAAGCACATTTGAAGTTTTAGATGACCCACATTTGCATTTTGAAATTTTAAAAGATGACGAATATTTAGATCCACAATTAATGCTTAATTAATTTTGTGAAAGTTATGTGAATTTTAAAATAAACTATTGACAATTTTATAAAAAAGGGTATAAATTATTAGCAGTCTTGAAAAGAGACTGCTAATTTGCTACTAGATATAAAATACTAATACAATAGCAATTATGCATTATAAAATACAAGTTAGCATATTATTTAAATAAGTTTTTTTTAAGGAGGTAATATCAATGTTAAAACCATTAGGAGACAGAGTTGTAATTAAAATGCTAGAAAAAGAAGAAGAAACAACTAAAAGTGGAATAATATTAGCAGGAAATGCACAAGAAAAAAATCACAAATTGCAACAGTATTAGAGGTGGGACCAGGAGAAGAAGAAGATGGAAAGCAAAAAGAAAATGTATGTAAAAAAAGGAGATAAAGTTGTTATAAACAGTTATGCAGGAACAACAATAAAATACGAAGGAGAAGAACTAATAATTGTAAAACAAGCAGATATATTAGCTATAGTAGAATAATAAAATTTATTAATAAATTAGGAGGTAATCAAAATGGCAAAGGAAATTAAATTTGGTGAAGATGCCAGAAAAAGTTTATTAAGTGGTGTTAACAAGATTGCAGATACAGTAAAAAGTAACACTAGGACCAAAAAGGTAGAAATGTAGTGTTAGATAAAAAGTTTGGTGCTCCATTAATTACAAATGATGGTGTAACAATAGCAAAAGAAATAGAACTAGATGATCCATTCGAAAATATGGGTGCTGGACTTGTAAAAGAAGTTTCTATTAAAACAAATGATGTAGCAGGAGATGGAACAACAACTGCTATGGTATTAGCACAAAGCATGATAAGAGAAGGAGTAAAAAATGTTGCAGCTGGTGGAGATCCAATGGCTATTAAAAAGAGGAATGGATAAAGCAGTAAAAGTTGCAGTAGAAGGATTAAAAAGAAATTAGCTCAGAAGTTAATGGAAAAGAAGACATAGCAAGAGTTGCTAGCATATCAGCTAATAATAGAGAAATTGGAGAACTTATTTCAGAGGCAATGGAAAAGGTTTCTAAAGATGGAGTTATTACAATAGAAGAATCTAAAACATCAAATACAGAACTAAATGTAGTAGAGGGAATGCAATTTGATAAAGGATATGTATCTCCATATATGGTAACAGATACAGAAAAAATGGAAGCAATTATAGATAATCCATATATATTAATAACAGATAAAAAAAATAAGCAATATTCAAGAAATATTACCACTATTAGAAGCATTAATGCAACAATCTCTGGAAAATTAGTAATAATATGTGATGACATAGAAGGAGAAGCTTTATCTACATTAATTTTAAACAAATTAAGAGGAGTGCTAAACGTAGTAGCAGTAAAAGCACCTGGATATGGCGATAAGAGAAAAGCAATGCTACAAGATATTGCAACATTAACTGGAGGAGAAGTTATAACATCAGACTTGGGATTAGAACTAAAAGATACCCAAATAGAGCAATTAGGTAGAGCAAAACAAATTAAAGTGCAAAAAAGAGAATACAATAATAGTTGATGGCATGGGGGACAAACAACAAATCGCAGACAGAGTAGCACAAATAAGAGCACAATTAAGCGAAGAAAAAAGCGAATTTGAAAAAGAAAATCTTCAAGAAAGATTAGCCAAAATAGCAGGTGGAGTTGCTGTTATTGGTGTTGGAGCAGCAACTGAAATAGAAATGAAAGAGAAAAAAACTAAGAATAGAAGATGCACTATCTGCAACAAAGGCAGCAGTAGAAGAAGCGGAATTGTAGCGGGTGGCGGAACAGCATATATAAATGTAATACCAAAAGTTGAAAAAGCAGTTGCAGAATTAGAAGCAGATGAAAGAATAGGCGGAAAAATAATACTAAGAGCCTTAGAAGAACCAATAAGACAAATAAGTATAAATGCTGGACTAGAGCCTGCAATAGTTGTAAATGAAGTAAAGAAAAAAAGAAGCAGGAATAGGATTTAATGCAGCAACAGAAAAATATGTAGATATGAAAAAAAGGGAATAGTAGACCCAACAAAAGTATCTCGTAGTGCACTTCAAAATGCAGTTTCAGTTGCATCTATGATATTAACAACAGAAAGTATAGTAACAGATAAAAAAGGAAGAAAAAAAGAATGTAGCTGTGGACATAATGAACCAGCAGGAATGGAAGGAATGTACTAAACTTATCATCTAAATTGTAAGTTGCATGGAAATGTTTATAACGAATGTTGTAGGGGCGATTAAAATCGCCCCTACAACATTGTTGTTGCACCAAATTAATACCTAAAACTTACTATTTTTTTAGTCTTCTTATACAAAAAAAAACAAACCATTACAGTCTTAATTAAAAAAGATGTAAAAGTTTGTTTTTTTTATTTGGTTGGGCTGGCTAGATTCGAACTAGCGCATGCCAGAGTCAAAGTCTGGTGCCTTACCGCTTGGCTACAGCCCAATATATAATGGGGTGGAAGATGGGACTCGAACCCACGGCCTCTAGTGCCACAAACTAGCGCTCTAACCAACTGAGCTACATCCACCATATGCACTTTTCAAATGCATATATTATTTTAAACTATTTTTTTTTTCAAATGTCAATATTTTACTCAATTTTTCATAAAATATACGTAGAATTTCTAAAATTTCTCTATGAACATTTTCAAAGATTATGTTTCAGTGTTTTAGTTGTATAATATATTAAATGCAACAAAATAATTAAAAATAAAGCATATAATCAATTTCTGGAAAAATACAGTCTTGTTTTGAAATTGTTTTTTTAAAAATTGTACATCTATATTATCATCTTTTAACTGATAATATAATTTGGTAAAAACGACCAATATGGTCTTTAATTCTTTTTTTTTGGCATAATCAACCATAGTACCATTTGTTATAATAAATAGCCAATCACTGCTTTGAGCGAGTAAAAGTTCACGAGCACACTGATTCAAAAGCAGATTTTTTTTAATTTGTTTTTTTTTCATTTGGAAACATGTGAGCTAATTCAATCATTCTTTCTCCAGCAGTGTGTAAATGCCTATGTACATAATCATTAGTTTGATTTAACCAAACTTCACTATAACCATTAGCTCCCCAACTTGAACGGCAAGGGAGTAGATATTTGCATTATAGGATATTTTTCAATATATTCACTTGGAGTAATTAATTTGAAATTGCATTGATCATAATACACTTTTTTTAAACAATATATATAACCAATATGGTCCTTCATACCACCAATGTCCATAAAGCTCAGCATCATAAGGACATAGAACCCAATAGGAGGATTAGCTGTTAGAGGGGCAAGATTTTGTATTTGTTTAGTTCTAGAATCCAAAAAGTGACCAGCTTGCCTTTCTGCCGAATCTTTTGCCCATTGAACATTGTATAAATCTTTTTTCTCCGCCATCTTTTCCGGTTATTCTGTGATACTTAATGCCAGTATAAACTCTTGCACCATTAGATGCTATATATGGTTTAATATAGTCATAGTCGGCATCATAGCCAATATCTCTATAAAATTCTCTGTAATTAAAATCACCAGGATATCCATTAATAGAGCTCCATACTTGCCTAGAAGATTCTATATCTCTACCAAAAGCAATAATTCCATCAGGAGAAACAATAGGTGCAAATGTACCATATAAAGGAGTTGGGTTAGCATATAAAAATACCATGAGTTTCTGTAATTATATATTTAATTCCAAATTCCTTTAAGTATTTATCTGCTTCAGGAATATATCCACATTCAGGTAACCAAATTCCATTTGGCTTTTTTGCCAAAGTATTTTTCGTATGTTTGTACACCCACAGCTATTTGAGCCTTAACAGTTTGCTCTTGCAAATATAATATAGGAAAATAACCATGTGTAGCACCACATGTGATAATTTCTAGTACACCTATATCCTGAAAATGCTTAAAAGCATCAATCAAATTACACTTGTATATATCTTGGTAAATATGCAAATCACTAGAATATCTATCATAATAATATTGAGCTAAGCTATTTAGTCTATGGTCAAATTTAGTCCTTACAATTTCTTTTTCAGCTAATTCAATATGTTTTTTTAAATATTTTATATATCTTTTTTGCAATAACTTATTGTCAAACATATTAAGAAGAGGGGGAGTAAGCGACATAGTAACTCTAAAGTCAACCTTTTCCTCCTCCAATTTTTTAAAATTAGTAAGAAGTGGAATATATGTTTCAGATATTGCTTCATATAACCACTGTTCTTCTAAATAATCTTCGCTTTCTGGATGATGTATAAATGGCAAAGTGTGCATGTAATACAAAACTTACATATCCTTTATTTTGTATCATAGTAAATCTCCTTGTATATTAAATAAAACTACTTGAACTTTGTGAAGAAGATAGGTTTGTACCAAAATCATCACAATTAAATTCATCTTTATACATTTTCTTATATAACTCATATATATTATATATTTTTCCCATATTTATTAAGTGAGATATAGTCAAAATGTTTTTCTCAGTAACAACATTGGTTTTAACATTCTTAAAAAATACATTTTGCTGTAATTCATCAAATAATATATGGTCATTTGGAGCATCCATAGCGTTAGAAGAACTAATATATACATAATTATTAGGAATTACAATTTCGTGGGTTATAGGTCGTCTTCCAAGTTCAACCTTATATTTACAATTACTATTTTTTACATGCAAATACCAGCTATTTGCAAAATCA
>VOFJ01003210.1_pt1 | contig 85949 bp, 92 predicted proteins | sample 5384081 | NCBI WGS metagenome assembly VOFJ01 (sample SAMN12384729, study PRJNA508395) | human gut metagenome | isolation source: healthy gut I | host: Homo sapiens | reverse complement strand
TTATATATTGTTTTTTTATTTTTTTCATCGAAATACCTTTTTATTAAGAAAACGGCACCGATAAAAGGTACTCATAAAAAGAAAAAAGAAATCACACTTTTCTTTGCATGAGTCTTCGTAAGACCAATAGATAAACCTTATATGACAAATAAAAAAACTTATTCATCACACAAATATCACTTCATGAAAACATGCCCAAATGATAAAACAACAACAATTAACTACTCGCTAAATCAAGAGAAGTGAAAAGCCCAAACACTACGCACAGGCACATGAACACAATGCACCAAGATACTGAAAATCAAATGGTTGAAACAGAGAAAAAAGAATTCACGCAAACGTGCCAATGTACGCGACAAAAGATTCTTGCTTGATTGAGGATTCATACCTAAGATAGCGGATATTTCCTGATGGCTCAATTCTTTTACATAATATAAATACAGAATTTCACGCTGACGACCGGAAAGACGTGAAATTGCCTTAGCCAGCCTCCTTTCATTCTTCACATCCACATCATCTTTCTTAAATAAAAAGAATTTATTATTTCTTCACCCATCAGGAAAAAACTCATGGCATTCTTCAATCACTTCCATTGGACGTAAAGACTGAAACGCATCCAGCAATTTATTTCTAAAGAACAAAAGCAAATACGCCTTTACATTATCAGTATAATGCAAATTCCTACAATTTAAAATCAACGACGAACAGATTCTGTATGGTATCGGCAACCAGCTCTCTGTCACCTACCATACGAATTCCATAGGAATACAATAACGAATAATAGCGTCGATAAACTTCTTCAAATGCCGCCGTTTCTCCTTTAATGAAAAGATTCCCAAAGTTTAGTTTCATCATGTGTTCTATCAACCATAATACTAGCTCCTTAAAAACTTATTGAGCTTGCTCAGAGTTAAACTTAACAAGAAGGCAATATAAGAGATGAATCATGTAATGGACTCATCCCTTACTTTATAATACCTACATATTATTCAAACAGTTTACTGCGCGACAACATACAAGCACCGATGATCCCGGCTCTTTCTTTCAATTTAGATTCTACCAATAACAGAATCACGGTTCATCAAGTTCAGTGTATATTTTCGAATAGCTGTAGTGATGGGTTGTGTCAAATAATCACCTGTACGTGACAATGCACCACCAATAATGACTAGCTCCGGATTAAATATATTAATAAGTCCCGCTACATGGCGACCTAATTTCACTCCGATTTCTTCCACCAGTTCAATACACAGCAAATCTTCCTTATTTACCGCATCAATGATATCATCCAAGGTCAAATCTTCCAAATTTTTCTTGGTATTGGAGATAATAGAGTTCTCACCATTATTAATATGTTCCAACAGAATACGATGCAAAGCAGCCCCCGAAACTTCCGTTTCTATGCATCCTTTTTCCCACAATGGCAGATAATCTCATTCTCATATCCAAAATTATGCCCGAATTCGCCAGAGAAACCAGATTTTCCTTTATAAATCTTTCCATCAATGATAATTCCCATACCCAATCCCCAACTGACATTGATAAAGATGATATTCTTTTTCTCACCTTTCACAACACCTTGCATATACTCACCGTAAATCATAGCACGAGTGTCGTTATCAATAGAAACACGATAACCACCCACCTTTTCTGATATGACATCCGTCAACGGGCGCTCATCAAAATTGAATATACTGTAACTATATCCCAAATCCGGATTCACACGCCCGGAAAGATTTACATTAATATTTAATATCTTATCTTTCTCAACACTGACTTTTTTGAAGAAAATGTTTAATCAACTTACACAATTCGTCTAAACTCTCAGGGGTATTCTTCGCTTTAAAAGGAACATTCATTTTTAGCTGAACTACATCTCCTTTAAAATTTATCAACCCTAAGTTAATGGAAAACTGACGCACTTCAACACCTACAAAATATCCGGAATCTGCATTCAAACCATACAAACTGGGATGTCTTCCCCCACTGGTTTCCAGCTTTCCATAGTCGTTAATGTAACCTTCCTCACACATTTCATCGATGAATTTTGTAACTGTAGGCAACACTTAAATCCATCTCTCTTGCTAAATCAGTAATCGTAGAGCTTCCATTATAAATATAATGGGTAATGATTTTCTTCTTCATCACAGCCATCTTTGAGCCCTTTTCAATTTCTTTCAACAAATTCTCACCCATAATAAAATATTCCGTTAATGTCCACAAATATAGTTATTTTTTTATGAAATCAAATCACATTTAAAGAGAATTTTCAAAAATTATTTTAGAAGATGTAAGCTAATTATCATTTTTTGTAACAATTCCATTTTCCATATACATTTAAAGAACGTTTCTAAGTCGCTTATTTATCTTTCTATTTATTAAAAGAGTGATTATTAATAAATAAATTTAGTTTTTACTTGTTGTTTTCATAAATCATTTATATATTTGCACGCAACATGATTAAGTAATATAAAATATTCATTTCAAATAAATTAAAGGCTATGGAAAAGATTCACGGATTAATTGATGCACCTTTTACTCCATTTTATGAGAACGGAGAAGTAAATTATGAACCTATTGAAGCCTATTGCCAACTATTGGTTAGAAACGGACTTCAAGGCGTATTTATCAATGGTTCTTCCGGAGAGGGCTATATGCTGACAGAAGACGAACGCATGAAACTGGCTGAACGTTGGATGGAAGTAGCACCCGAAGGATTCAAAGTCATTGTCCATGTAGGAAGCACTTGTGTAAAATCAAGCAAACGTCTGGCAGAACACGCTCAGAAAATCGGAGCATGGGGTATCGGAGCAATGGCACCTCCTTTCCCCAAAGTAGGACGCATTGAAGAATTGGTGAAATACTGCGAAGAAATAGCATGCGGCGCTCCTGCACTTCCTTTCTATTTTTATCATATCCCAGCTTTCAATGGAGCATACCTCTCAATGGTAGCATTCTTGGAAGCCGTAGACGGTCGCATTCCTAATTTCGCCGGCATCAAATATACTTTCGAAAGCCTGTATGAATACAACCAATGCCGTTTATATAAAAATGGCAAATTTGACATGTTGCACGGCCAGGATGAAACGATCCTTCCTTGTCTGGCTATGGGCGGTGCACAGGGCGGTATCGGTGGAACAACCAACTATAACGGCAAAGAACTCACAGGCATCATCGAAGCATGGAAAGCCGGTGATCTGGAATTGGCACGCGAACGCCAGAATTTCGCGCAGGAAGTTATCAATGTCATCTGTCACTATCGTGGCAACATCGTTGGCGGCAAGCGGATCATGAAGCTGATCGGGCTCGATTTAGGTAAAAACCGGACACCGTTCCAGAATATGACAGATGAGGAAGAAGCTGCCATGAAAGCCGAACTGGAAGCAATCAATTTCTTCGAAAGATGTAACAAATAAACCAGAACCACGATGTTTTCAATAGACTATATAAAAGAATGGTCGGAATCATACAAAACAGATCTGACCACTAATATCATGCCGTTTTGGCTGAAATACGGGCTGGACAAGGTCAATGGAGGTATTTATACCTGTGTTGACCGGGACGGCAGCTTGATGGACACCACCAAATCGGTCTGGTTCCAAGGAAGATTTGCTTTTATCTGTTCCTATGCAGATAATAATATAGAAAAGAACGAAGCATGGCTGGCGGCAGCCAAAAAAGTACAATAGACTTTATAGAAGCGCATTGTTTTGACTCTGACGGACGTATGTATTTCGAGGTGACTGCCGAAGGCACTCCCTTGCGCAAACGCCGTTATATTTTCTCGGAGTCATTCGCAGCCATCGCCATGTCGGAATATGCCATCGCATCCGGTGACCAGACGTATGCCGTAAAAGCATTAGACTTGTTCAAACGGATGCAGTATTTTATGGAAACACCGGGCATACTCCCTCCTAAATATCTGGATACTCTTCCTATGAAAGGACATTCCATTACCATGATTCTGATTAATGTAGCATCACGTATCCGCCAGGCTATTCAGGACGAAAGCTTCAATGGACAGATTGACGCCTCCATCGACCAGCTACGTAAAGACTTCATGCATCCCGAATTCAAGGCGTTGCTTGAAACGGTAGGTCCCAACGGAGAATTCATCGACAGCAACATGGGCCGCACCATCAATCCGGGACATTGTATCGAGACAGCCTGGTTTCTGCTGGAAGAAGCCAAATACCGTAATTGGGACAAAGATATTACGGAATTGGCCCTCACTATCTTTGATTGGTCCTGGGAGTGGGGATGGGACAAAAGAATTCGGAGGTATCATCAACTTCAAAGACTGCAAGAACCTTCCGCCACAGGATTATTCCCAAGACATGAAATTCTGGTGGCCTCAGACAGAGGCTATCATCGCTACTTTGTATGCATATTTAGCAACCGGAAATGAAAAATACCTTGACATGCACAAGCAAATCAGCGATTGGACATACACCCATTTCCCTGATAAAGAGTGTGGAGAATGGTTTGGATATCTCCATCGTGACGGCACGCCTGCACAAATGGCCAAGGGTAACCTGTTCAAAGGCCCGTTCCACATTCCAAGAATGATGATCAAGGGCTATACATTATGCGAGGAAATACTCGACAGCAAAAAATCACATTTATAAAGCCCTTTATCTATTAGCATGAAAAACAGTAAAATTTATCCTTGGGTTGTAGTAGGATTATTATGGGGTGTCGCCCTGTTGAATTACATGGACCAAGGCAAATGTTGTCCACAATGAGAGATGCCATGGCGGTGGATATCACCGAGCTTCAATCAGCTGCCAATTTTGGGCGACTGATGGGAGTTTTTCTTTGGATATATGGCTGTATGAGCCCTATAGCCGGAATGGTGGGCGACCGCATGAACCGCAAATGGCTTATTGTTGGCAGTTTGTTTGTATGGTCGGCCGTCACTTATCTGATGGGAATCGCCGACACTTATAATGAAGTCTTTTTTCCTTCGCGCCTTGATGGGAATCAGCGAAGCGCTCTATATTCCTGCCGGATTATCGCTGATCGCCGACTATCACTCCGATAAGTCACGTTCATTAGCTATCGGTATTCACATGACCGGGCTCTACACCGGGCAGGCCATCGGAGGTTTCGGCGCTACAGTAGCCGCCGCTTTTTCCTGGCATACAACCTTTCATTGGTTCGGCATCGCCGGCATTGCATACGCCGTAATTTTGATGCTTTTTCTACATGAAAAGAAGGATAGAATACAAATTGAACAAATAAATTCACCTTCCGGTAAAGAAAAAAGCAATTTATTGAAGGGATTATCATTACTTTTCAGTAATATTGCATTCTGGGTGATTCTGCTATATTTCGCAGCCCCCAGTTTACCGGGATGGGCAACCAAAAACTGGTTACCTACCTTGTTCGCCGAGAACCTGAATATACCGATGTCACAAGCCGGCCCCATGTCGACTATCACCATCGCACTATCCTCGTTCATTGGTGTAATTATTGGTGGAACCTTATCCGATAAGTGGGTGCAAAGAAATATAAAAGGACGTGTGTACACGGGTGCCATCGGCTTGGGACTTACTATTCCATCCCTGCTTTTACTAGGGTTCGGACACAGTTTCGTAGCTGTTGTGGGAGCTGGATTATTATTCGGAATCGGTTATGGTATCTTCGATGCCAACAATATGCCGATTCTATGCCAGTTCGTATCATCCAAACACCGTGCTACCGCCTATGGTATCATGAATATGACAGGCGTGTTTGCGGGAGCAGCCATTACCGAAGTCTTGGGAAAGTGGACAGACGGCGGTAAGTTGGGACTGGGATTTGCCATGTTGGCTATTATTGTGCTTATCGCACTGGTAGTACAATTGACATTCCTCCGTCCTAAAACGGATAATATGGAATAACCCGTATAGTTAACTTAACACTTAAAACTTAAAAAAGAAAGAACCATGAGAGTAATTATTGAATCTGATTACCAAGCGCTGTCACAATGGGCGGCAAACTATGTAGCTAGTAAAATCAATGCGGCAAATCCGACTCCTGAAAAACCTTTTGTTTTAGGTTGTCCCACAGGATCTTCACCGCTAGGCATGTACAAGGCACTGATAGAACTGAACAAGCAGGGAAAAGTATCTTTCCAGAATATCATAACTTTCAATATGGACGAATATGTAGGCTTACCTGAAGATCATCCTGAAAGCTACCATACATTTATGTGGAAAAACTTTTTTAACCACATTGATATAAAGAAAGAAAATGTACATATACTAAACGGAAATGCCGAAGACCTGGAAGCAGAATGCGCCAACTACGAAAAACAAATAGCCGAAATCGGAGGCATCGACCTGTTTATGGGAGGTATCGGTCCCCGACGGACATATCGCATTCAACGAGCCGGGTTCATCTTTGTCTTCACGCACACGTATCAAAACACTGACTACAGACACAATCATTGCAAACTCACGTTTTTTTGACAATGACGTGAACAAAGTACCTAAAACTGCGTTAACAGTAGGTGTAGGGACTGTCCTTTCAGCCAAAGAAGTTCTGATTATCTGCAACGGGCACAACAAAGCACGTGCTTTGCAACATGCCGTTGAAGGTGGTATTACACAAATGTGGACTATCAGTGCATTACAAATGCACCAGCATGGCATCATTGTTTGTGACGAAGCCGCTACAGACGAACTGAAAGTCGGTACCTACAAATATTTCAAAGACATCGAAAAAGCTAATTTGTAATTTATGAGAACAAACCTAAGTTCGCAGATTTCTCTGAACAGAGTATCTCCGAAATATTATAAACCCGAAAATGCGGTGGAACGTTCTGTCTTGACCCGCTGCGAAAAAGTGCCTACCGACATCTATGAAACGATGGAAGAAGGCGTGCAGCACATTGCCAACGAAATTACGGCAAAAATTCAGGAACGTCAGCGCGAAGGAAAGTTCTGCGTGATTGGGGCTGGAACCGGTGCTTCATTACGGCCGCTTTATGCCGAACTGGTCCGTAAACATAAAGATGAAGGACTAAGTTTCCGTAACGTAGTAATTTTCAATTTATATGAATATTACCCCTTGGCTTCCGAAGGGGCGGGAAGCAGTTTCTCACAGCTGAACGATTTATTCCTCAGCCAAATCGACATCGATAAACAAAATGTATTCACCATCGACGGAACGATTCCGCAGGAAGCTGTTATCGAATACTGCCGCCTGTACGAACAACGTATCCAAACTTTTGGCGGTATAGATATCGTATTAATGGGCATTGGTCGTGAAGGCAATATTGCCATGAACGAGCCGGGATCAAGCTTGAGCTCCCCTACCCGACTGATTTTGATTGACTCAACCTCGCGTGCTGAAGCTGCACACAACTTAGGAGTAGACAATCTTCCTCCCTGCTCCATCACCATGGGAGTGGCAACTATTATGACTGCCCGGAAAATCTATTTGCTGGCATGGGGAGATGACAAAGCCGATATCATCAAGAAAGCGGTGGAAGACAAAGTGAGCGACACTCTGCCTGCTTCTTATCTGCAAATGCATAACAATGCAAATGTCTGCATAGATCTGGCAGCGGCTTCTCACCTTACCCGTATCCAACGTCCGTGGCTGGTAACCAATTGCGAATGGAACGACAAATTAATTCGCAGCGCCATTGTATGGTTATGTATGCGTGTCAAAAAGCCGATTCTGAAGCTCACCAATAAAGATTATAATGAAAACGGACTGAGCGAACTGCTGGCACTCTACGGTTCTGCTTACAACGTAAATATCAAAATATTCAATGACTTGCAGCACACCATCACCGGATGGCCCGGCGGCAAGCCGAATGCAGATGACACCTATCGCCCCGAACGGGCAAAACCATTCCCGAAACGTGTGGTAGCCTTCTCTCCGCATCCGGATGACGATGTAATCTCAATGGGTGGAACTTTACGGCGTTTGGTTCAGCAAGGTCATGAGGTACACGTAGCATACGAAACTTCCGGAAACATTGCCGTAGGCGATGAAGAAGTAGTACGTTTCATGCACTTCATCAACGGTTTCAACCAGCTTTTTTTGATGAAAACTCCAACGAAACCATCAAAAACAAATACGCTGAAATCAAGAAATTCCTTGCCGCTAAGAAAGAAGGCGATATGGACAGCCGTGATATTCTGACCATCAAAGGATTGATTCGCCGTGGAGAAGCCCGTACCGCAAGCACTTACAATCAAATTCCATTGAACCGTGTCCACTTCCTCGACTTGCCGTTCTATGAAACAGGAAAAATCGAGAAGAACCCTATCAGTGAAGCCGATGTGGAAATCGTTTTACAGTTACTACGTGACGTAAAACCCCACCAAATTTATGTGGCCGGTGACCTTGCCGACCCGCACGGAACCCATCGTGTCTGCACAGACGCAGTGCTTGCCGCTATTGACATCGAGAAAGAAGCCGGTGCCGAATGGTTGAAAGATTGCCGCATCTGGATGTATCGTGGCGCATGGGCGGAATGGGAAATTGAAAACATTGAAATGGCCGTACCGTTCAGTCCTGAAGAACTGCGTGCTAAACGTAACTCCATCTTAAAGCATCAGTCTCAGATGGAAAGCGCACCGTTCCTGGGCAACGACGAACGTCTGTTCTGGCAAAGAAGTGAAGACCGCAACCGGGGTACCGCTGCTTTGTATGACCAACTTGGTTTGGCATGTTATGAAGCAATGGAGGCCTTTGTGGAATACGTACCCCTATAATTTAAGAAACAACCTAACCTAATTTTATACTAACCTTTAACCAAAAAACCGAAAATCCCCGACGGATGTGATATCCCTCGGGGATTATTTTTAGATTTCCATTTATTGCAAATGATATCCCATAGTCATCCTCACCACAGCTACCTGCTTCGAGCAACACACCCCAAACTACATCTCATAATTCATTAATCCCATAGCCAAACAAAGCAAAATCCCCCAGACAAGGATCTTCGGGAAAAACCTCAGCCAAAGCCGCAGTAATAGTTCTCGCATTATTCAGCGTATAAGATTTACTTCGGGTCAGCTCCAATCTGAAAGCCATCTCACTGACATGTGTATCCAAAGGGATAATCAACTCACATGGAGAGAAATTCCTCCAGATTCCAAAATCCACTTCCGAATCGCGACGGATCATCCAGCGCAGGAACATATTCAATTTCTTTTGCGGCGCCTTATCCGACACTCCAAACAAACGGCAAAGACGTTGCATCGGAGTTCCATCCGTTTCGCAAAGAAGAGCATCCTCCATACTCTCATACCTATTATATATAGTATGCAGCCAATAAAACAATTGTGCCATCTTATTTTTTGAAACCGTCCGATAGAACGACTCCTCACCACAGAAATCTATTTTCCAGTTTCCAGACAACACATACTGCAAAGGCTGCCGGTTCATTATGGAATCCAGCCGTTCTGCCGCCTTCAGTATTTGAGGGCGGGCTCCGAAACTAAGAAAAGCAGTCAGAAAAGCACTGATTTCAATATCCGCTTTGAAATGATAGCGATGCGGGAACTGTACCGGATCAGAAGAAATAAAATCAGAGTTATGATACCGGACAGCATATTTCCGCAAAAAATCAGCCACTGCCATCTGGCCCTCATGAGTTTGCCGTTCTGTAATATAAGATATGAATTGCTCTTGTTCTTTCTTTCGGGTCATAAATAAAACGTTTATGATTTGTACACAAAGGTACATTAAAATAAAATAGATTGCATTTTCAGAAATCAAATTCCATCCTTAATCCTCAACTTGCCTTTTCTATATTCTTTTAGGTGAAATCCCCACATATTGCTTAAAATACTTTCCAAAGAAAGACTGCGTAGGGAAATTCAGCTGGTTCGCAATCTCCTTGATACTCAAATCCGATCCTTCAAGCAATTGTTTCGCCTCGGTAATCACCATTTGCACAATCCATTGCAAAGCGCTATTCCCCGACTTCTCCTTAATGATCGTAGAAAAATAACGTGGAGTAATGTGCTGCATCTTCGCATAATAGGCAACATCACGCTCCTTTCTATACAAACGGAAAAGAGCCAGCATGAAATTCTGAAAAATCACATCCTTCTTGTTCTGCGGCAAGGGCTGCATGGGTTGGTTGGCAAAATACATATTCAATATCTCATAGCAGAAAGTCTGCCCCATCGACTTGATCAGTTCCAAAGTCAGGCGTTGTTGCTGCAAATTCACCTCTTGCACATCCTCCGCCTCTATCCTCTCCCGCAAATTATCCAACAGATACTCCAAATGAGCACGTTGCTTATCCGAAAGTGATATACAAGGATGCTTCCGCATAAAAAGCTGGTTTTCCACATTGATCACCCTATTGACGATAGGAATGATATAATCTAAATCCACTTCAACCATAATTCCTTCCGCATCCTCGCTCTTATGAAGCAGATGCACCAAGGTAGAAGCCATGTAAATATACACATCACCGGGCTTTATCTGAAAATGCTTATCTTCCAGTGAAACCTCCACATTTCCTTTCCGGCAAAAGAAAAGGCCACATTTATTAAATGTCGAAATAATCTGTCCGTCTTTAAAGGCATACAGTTCACTATCCGAAAGAAATCTAAAGAGAAAAGGCATCTGTTGTCTGTCCATCAATCTATACATTCTTTAATTTACTGCAAAATAAATACAAATCGTAAACTTTCCAGCTACATAACAACCCAAAAATATACAAATCGGACAATTTATCATTCATATCAACCTTTTCTATCCTCTTGCTTCGGGATAACTTTGTATCAGAAAACTAATTGCACGAAAATCATAGTAGTATGAAACAAATTTATCTTATTCTAACAGGTATTTCCTTGATTCTACTGAGTTCCTGCACACAGCGTACCCAGGAAGCCAAAGGTCATCAGACAGTAAAAATAGACACAGTTGTTTCTGCCGACAAACAAACGTTCCTGCAATTTCCGGGAAAGGTAAAAGCCGCACAAGATATCAGCCTTGCCTTCCGGGTAAGCGGAACCATCAGCAAAATACATGTAAAAGACGGTACCCGTGTGCAGGAGGGACAATTACTGGCCGAACTGGACCCCACCGACTATCAAGTACAACTGGATGCCACAGAAGCAGAATACCAGCAAATAAAAGCGGAAGCGGAAAGAGTCATGGCCCTTTACAAAGACAACGGAACCACCCCCAACGCCAATGACAAAGCTGTATACGGACTCAAACAAATCACTGCCAAGTACAAACATCACAAAGACCAACTGGCTTATACACGGCTCTACGCCCCCTTCAACGGGTACGTCCAAAAACGCCTGTTTGAAGCTCACGAAACCATCGGAGCCGGAATGCCCGTCCTATCCATGATCAGCAGTGGGACTCCCGAAGTAGAAATAAACCTTCCTGCGGCCGAATACATCCGCCGGGACCAGTTCGACAATTATCACTGCACATTTGATATCTATCCGGGCGAAACCTACCCGCTGAAACTAATCAGTGTCACCCCGAAAGCCAACGCAAACCAACTATACACCATGCGCCTGCAAGTAGTACCCGGCACACGGGCTATCCCTTCTCCCGGCATGAACACCATGGTAACCATCCTTTGCCGTACAGAGCAGGAGAATACTCTTTCTGTCCCTACCGGCGCCATCCTGCAAAAAGAAGGCAAAGCGTATGTGTTCGTCTTTCATCCATCCAGCAATACCGTACACAGACAGGAAGTATCCATACTGCGCTTGTTGAACAACGGACACAGTCTCATCACTTCCAGACAACTGCAACCGGGAGAGCAGATTGTATCCTCGGGCGTACACCACATTGAGGATGGAGAAATTGTAAAACCTTTGTCACCGGTCACTAACACAAATATAGGAGGATTATTATAATGGACATCAGTAAATGGGCATTCCGGAACAGGAATCTGATTTATTTCCTGATAGCGGTTCTGCTGCTCGGCGGAGCCTACTCCTGCTATCAGATGAGCAAATTGGAAGACCCCGAAATAAAAGTGAAACTTGCCATGGTGGTCACCACCTATCCGGGTGCTTCCGCGCACCAGGTAGAACTGGAAGTAACGGATGTGCTTGAAAAGAACATCCGCACCATGGGCAACATTGACAATATAGAAAGTTATTCATACAACGACCTGTCCCTGATACAGATAGAACTGCTGAGCACCGTGCCGGACGATGACGTGGAACAATGCTGGGACATGCTGCGCCGCAAAGTAAGCGACGCCCGCGCCCTGTTGCCCGAAGGAGCCACCACCCCGATAGTCAAAGATGACTTCGGAAATGTATATGGCATGTTCTATGCCCTGACAGGTGACGGACTGTCCGACCGTGAACTGTCCGACTATGCCGAACTGGTAAAACGGGAAGTGAACGAACTGGAAGGTGTAGACCGTGTGGAACTCTACGGCAAACGTTCCGAATGCATCAATATCTCCCGGTTGCAAGACCGTATGGCAAACCTCGGTGTTAAACCTGCAGAAGTACTGGCAACCTTGAACGGCCAGAACAAAACCACCTATACAGGATATTATGAAAATGGTGAAAACCGTATCCGCGTCACAGTAAACGACAAATTCAAAACCGTAGAAGATATCGGAAAAATGCTGATTCAAGGACACGATGACGACCAGCTTCGCCTGAGTGACATCGCCCGTATAGAGAAAGCCTACGAGGACCCCACACGCAATGAAATGTTCTATGACCATGAACGCGCTCTCGGTATACTCATCGCCGCCTCCAGTGGCTCGGACATTATAAAAGTAGGCCATGCCGTAGAAAGCAAGTTGGAAGAACTCAAAACCGGACGCCTGCCCGCCGGAGTGGAATGCCACAAAATCTTCTATCAGCCCGAACGGGTAGGCAGCTCTTTGGGAACCTTTGTCATCAACCTGATAGAATCCGTCATCATCGTAGTACTGATACTGATGATAGCAATGGGATTCAAGAGCGGCCTTATCATAGGTATCAGCCTGATCATCACCGTATTCGGTTCTTTCCTGTTCCTTTATTCGGCAGGTGGAACGATGCAACGCGTATCATTGGCTGCTTTTGTACTGGGCAATGGGCATGTTGGTAGACAACGCCATCGTCATCATAGACGGCATACTGGTAGACTTGAAAGCCGGCAAAAACCGGATGGAAGCCATGACCGCCATCGGAAGACAGACAGCTATGCCTCTTCTGGGCGCGACATTGATAGCCATTATCGCCTTTCTACCCATCTACATGTCCCCCGACACCGCAGGCGTCTACACGCGCGACCTTTTCATCGTACTTGCCGTTTCCCTGTTGCTAAGCTGGATATTGGCACTGATCCATGTACCACTGATGGCCGACCGCAGACTACATCCTGCCATAGATACCGACAGTACCGGAAAGCGAGTGTACAAAGGTAAAATCTATGCCACCCTCCGTTCGGCACTGCGGTTCGGTCTGGCCCACCGGTGGAGTTTTGTATTCACCATGACTGGCCTGTTGCTACTTTCCGCTTTCGGCTATCCATACATGCGTCAGGGCTTTTTCCCCGACATGGTTTACGACCAGCTTTATATGGAATACAAACTTCCGGAAGGGAACAACCACACACGTGTGGCACAAGATTTGAAAGAAATAGAAACCTATCTGAAAGGACGCAAGGAAATAACCCACGTCACCACCTCCATAGGCGGTACGCCCGGACGCTATAATCTGGTACGGAGCATTGCCAACCCCTCACTTTCGTACGGCGAACTGATTATCGACTTCACCTCACCGGAAACCTTGGTAGAACATATAGACGAAATCCAAGCTTACCTCTCCCAAGCCTATCCGGACGCATACATCAAATTGAAAAGATACAATCTGATGTTCAAGAAATATCCCATAGAGGCGCAATTTCTGGGTCCCGATCCTGCCGTTCTGCACCAACTGGCCGACAGCGCCCGCGCCATCATGGAAAGGACTCCGGAAGTCTGCCTCATCACCACCGACTGGGAACCTCAAGTACCCGTACTGACCATCGAATACGACCAGCCGTCCGCCCGTGCCCTCGGCCTGAGCCGTAATGATGTCAGCCTTTCCCTGCTCACAGCCACCGGAGGCATTCCCATCGGCTCTTTCTACGAAGGCATCCACAAAAACAATATCTATCTGAAATGCCTTGACGAAAAAGGAGAACCCATAGAAGATTTAGGCAACGCACAAGTCTTCTCGTCTCTGCCTTCCCTGAACGGACTGTTGAACGAGGAAACCATGGTGAAGCTGAAAGCCGGCACACTTTCGAAAGAAGATTTGGTGGAAAGCATCATGGGAAGTACACCGCTGAAACAAATCAGCAAAGAGATTGATATCCGGTGGGAAGATCCGGTAGTTCCCCGTTACAACGGGCAGAGAAGCCAGCGGGCACAATGTTCGCCCGCACCCGGCATTGAAACGGAAAAAGCACGTCTTGCCATTGCAGAACAGATAGAAAACATACCATTACCCGAAGGATATTCACTGGTGTGGCAAGGTGAGAAAATAGCCAGCGACCAGTCCATGAAATACCTGTTCCAAAATTTCCCGTTAGCCATCATTCTGATGATTGCCATCCTCATCATGCTGTTCAAAGATTATCGCAAACCCATCATCATCTTCTGCTGTATTCCGATGATATTTGTAGGGGTGGTAGCGGTCATGCTGCTCACAGGAAAAGTCTTCAATTTCGTGGCTATTGTAGGCACATTGGGATTGATCGGCATGTTGATTAAAAACGGTATTGTGCTGATGGATGAAATCACCCTTCAGATCAATGAAGGGATAGAACCTGTCACCGCACTGATAGACAGTTCCCAAAGCCGTCTCCGCCCGGTCATGATGGCTTCGCTGACAACGATTCTGGGTATGATTCCCTTGCTGTCCGATGCCATGTTCGGCTCACTGGCGGCAGCTATCATGGGCGGATTGCTGTGCAGCACGCTGATTACGCTGCTCTTTATACCTATATTATACGCCTTGTTCTTCAAGATAAAAAACAATTGATTCATTTCACTGACATACAAAACCAAGAATAAATGAAAAAAGACAATGATACTCCCCCTCTGCTGTCTGCTGTGGCATCTTGCCACCCCGCATGGGCACAGGAAACACTGAGTTTGAAAGAGTGCCGTGAAATGGCATTAAAATACAACAAGGAAATGGCGGCTTCCGTGAAACAGACGGAAAGTGCCCGTTATACAGCCAAGAGTTACAAAGGGAACTTCTTCCCCAACTTCACCGTCAGCGGAACAGGACTTTACAGTAATGCCGACGGTAGTTACGGCATAGCCGGAGGCAACCTGCCCGTCTTTCTGCCCGATGGAACAGGACAGTTCAATCCGGGACAACCCGCAGGCTTTGCCTACTTCCCCGGCATTAACCTGGACTATAAAATAGGATGGGTCTATATGGGCGGCGTGCAAATGGAACAGCCCCTCTACATGGGCGGTAAAATCCGTGCCGCCTACAAAATGTCCCTGTTAGGTAAAGAAATGGCACAGATGAACGAAACCCTGACCGCCACAGAAGTCATTCTGAAAACAGACCAGGCATACGCTCTGGTAGTGAAAGCGAAAGAGATGAAAACAGTAGCCGATGCATACCACGCTGTATTGACGGAATTAAAAAATAACGTAGAGAGTGCTTACAAACATGGACTTAAACCTCAGAATGATGTATTGAAAGTACAAGTAAAAAAGCTGAATGAAAGCGAGCTAGGTATCCGAAAAGCCGAGAATGCTCTCCGCCTGGCTACCATGAACCTCTGCCACCTGATAGGAAAACCGCTGACCACGGAGATTCATGTTTCCGGAGATTTCCCGGAAATAGAGAAAGACCTGGAATTACAGGTACTGGATATCACCCGTCGTCCGGAATACGGTATACTGGACAAACAAGTGGCCATCGCCCGCCAACAAGTCAAGTTAAACCGCAGCGAACTGCTTCCCAAAGTAGGCATCAAAGGTTCATACGACTATGTACACGGTTTGGAACTGAACGAAAAGAATTTTCTGGATAATGCCAGTTTCTCTGTCCTGTTGAACGTAAGTATTCCCCTTTTCCATTTCGGCGAACGCAGCAACAAGGTACGTGCAGCCAAAGCCAAACTGGAACAAACCCGTCTGCAACAGCAAAATCTGAACGAGCAAATGCTACTGGAACTGACCCAGACCGCCAACAATCTGGACGAAGCGAAACTGGAAAGCGAACTTGCCGACCGTTCCCTGCGGCAGGCGGAAGAGAACCGACGCGTCAGCAAAAGCCAGTACGAAGTAGGGCTGGAAACTCTGTCAGACCATCTGGAAGCCCAAGCACTATGGCAACAGGCATACGAAACCCAAGTGGATGCCCGTTTCCAACTTTACCTGAACTACGTGGCCTATCTGAAAGCAGCAGGGACCTTGCATGACAAGCTGTAAGTCTCTTGTTCCGAGTTCAGATTGAGTACAAATACAAGCAATCCCTCCTTCTCCAGAGTTTTATAAATGTGCTGCCACTGCTACCACCCACTCTACTGGAACCACCATGAACAAGGCGTTTCAACGGGTGGTGGTAGCACATTTTTTTATGGGTAAAAAGTGCTGCCACCACCACTTTCCCTCTCTTTTTATTCCCAAACGGATAAAAAAGGGGCTATACTTCGGCTATACCTTCCTGCTTGCGCAGCACATACACCGCATGAGAATGCTTTCCTTCTTTGTCCAATCTCTTCTCCTCATACCAAGCCTTCAGCTCGTAGGCCGCCGTAGTGCGCGCCACCCCCAGCCATTCCGAATAGGCCAGACGTGTAATGGAACCGTATTCTTTCAGATAAGCCTCCAGCAATGTCCAACGCTCCTCCTTGCTACGCTTTTTCACCGTAGGCAAGAAGCCGAACTCGGCACGGAGGATGTCTGTTTCCTGCCGCACCCGCTTCACCAGTTCCGGCACCGGACGGAAGTTCACCTTCTTTATCCTCACGGATGCCGCACGTATCTCCTTCCGGTCTGTCACCTCACGCGAGGACAAGGCAAGAGAAAACGTACCCAGGCCGTCCAACCGCACATTTTTTCCTTGCCGCAAATGGGATACAACCATATCAGCCACCTCCTGTAGCACTCCCACCACACAGCCCGCCGAATATGCGCTGTGCTTGGACAACTCCTTCACAATGTGATCGGTAGTAATCGTTTCCTTCACCACTACCGCCGGATAAAGCACCGGTTTGCCGTCCTTTTCCTTGAAAGGGTTGGCCTTGAAATCATATTTTATATCCATCATTAAAAGATTTGATCTGTATCCGTAAGCCCTTTCTGCTCTATGGTTAAGGGTTCTCTTCCTTTTGTATTCTATCTCCATAAGCTTTGGACTTGACTCCAAAGGCTATGGAGTTATCTCCAAAGGTTATGGAGTCAACTCCGCAACCTATGGAGATAGAACACATCTGGACAAAGATACTTAATCTTTAGGGGAAAAAGGCTTAATATAAAGGAAAAGATGGATTAAGGAGAAAAATAATCAGGTAGTCGACTCATTCTTAAAAAACTAAATGAATAAACAAAAGGATACGCGATATACAGGGAGATACCCTGATAAAAAAGATTGGGTATCTGCGGAGAACAACGGTTTCATTGTATTCTGCGGACAGACAGAACGGTTTATAACCAAACATCAAAGGAAATATATTTGATGCAAAAAGAAAGAATATCATTTTTTATCCTATTTTTGTGTTGGCAACAAACTAATACCCATAATACACAGACTGATGAAAACCACTATTTTACTTGGCTTATTATTAACCCTTACTGTTTCATGCAAACACCATTCCAACCCCGTGACTACCGAAGAAAACTTCCACACCCAAGAAGCCAACCGTCTGGTAGCAGAAGCGAGGAACCTATGGTTGCCTCCTTTAGACAGCACTTTCTTCTTTAATGACAGTGAACATATATCTATAAACGACAAGGAAATATGGGCCAAACTTGACAGCGCATTAGCCATTGACCCTACCAATATAAAAAGTATATGTGGGAAGAATCAGTTATTTATCAGCCTGCAAAAAGTACCATGAGATTCTGTCTGTACTCCGGCAAGCTGAAAAACAATCCACCCTCAATGCCGACTTATGGTCAATGAAAGCGATGTTTGAAGATTATTTCGGAGACAGCCTTACCGCCCAAAAAAATTATCGGTCTGCCGATTCCGCCTATGCCATCCTCATAAAAAAGAATATGCTACAGACAGCCTCAGGTATGCCGGTTCCCGCATCAACCGCGCACTGAACATGGCATTGATGACTGATAATATAGCGATTCTTGAAGAAGAGGTGGAACTCACTAAAAAAAGATATTTCCCAAGACATGGAAAGGACTGGACAGTAGTTTTTTTACGGGAAAAATAAAAAAGACTTTTTTCGACAAATGCTTTAACGTCCGCAAAAAGTAATCCAGCCTGCTACATCAAGAAAATTACAAATCATTGCATTTGAAAGAACAGACCTGTAATACCTACTTTAAATACAGAGGGTACTTAGCCGGATATTTTATTCCTGGAAAGAGAACATAAAGAATAATTTTCTTTATGGGGTACATATTTTTATTCCTTTTGTACCCTCAATCAAAATAAAAAAGCACTTTATGTTTCAACTGTATCTGCTGCTTCGTCTGAAAAATTTTGGAAGAATAGTTATAGAATTGGGTATCTTCAGAATAGTCTTCCTTACCATCTTAACGGTGGCTGCCATCATGATATTGTTCTTGGCAGAAAACCGTTTCGCTATTCCTGTGGTATGCGTTCTCTTATTAGCCGGTTATCATAATGTCCGGAAAGACAAAGAATTTTTACGCACTTTAACACCTCATCTTTCTGTGTTCCTGATAAAAAGAATACACCTTGATCGCATTACCTTTTGCCGGAATAGAAATAATAAAAGGACAATTTACCGACGCTATCGGCTTATGGCTGTTCGCCGCCTTATTACCTTGCCTGAAAAAAAATAAAACTGAAACACAAACCTGTCCGTCTTCCTTTTCTTTACAAAGGAAGTTATGAATATATACGAATATTCCGCCAATCTTTCTGGGTCTATATCCTACTCTTTCTTTCTTTTTTGCAACCGCAGGAACCGTACACGGAAATATAAAAATAAACAAAGTATGTCTCATACTATGGGGATTGGTACAGGCATCAGGCTATCTGCAAACAATGGACAACAGATATCTTCTTCATTTCAAAAATTTCAAGACTTTATGCCTTTTCCAACTAAAAAGCATAGCATGGAATGTTTTCATCACCTCCATTCCTTTCAGCTTAGCGCTTATAGCGTCTACCTATGACCAAGATGAAATCCTCTTTTTTCTTATCTTATTATACTGCCACCTTAATTTATGCCATTGGTATCGGTATGTTGCGCCATATCATCCCATCCCCCCTATTGCTGTTTATTGTGCAATTAAGTATATTAATGCCTTTTTATTTAGGCTCTCTTTTTGTTCCAATTATTTTAATACCCGGCATCACTTACAGCATTGCTGACCTGCCATGCGCACAAACGCTTAAAAAGATTATTATGATAGAAGTGAATGATTTACATAAAAAATTCGGTAAAGTCAAAGTATTAAACGGTATTCATTTAGAATATCACCCTGGAAAAATATATGGTTTGGTGGGTGAGAATGGTGCCGGAAAGACTACTTTATTCAACTGCATGACGGGAATCTATAATTATACCGGAAGCATAACCAAAAGCAAAACTTTAAAAGCAGGTTATCTGTCTGCATCCAACTTCTTTTATTCCCAAATCACGGGTCTTGAACACTTGGAATTCTGTATGAAGGCCAAAGATCTGCCGGTCAATACACCCACCATTCAACATTTAAATGAAATTTTCCAACTGCCCCTTGACAGGTATGCTGCCGAATATTCTACTGGAATGAAAAAAGAAACTGGGATTTATGGCATTATTGTTGCAAGACAATGACGTATTTATTCTTGACGAGCCGTTCAATGGGGTGGACTTGAAGGGATGTATCCTGATGAAAAGACTCATCCGGCAACTGAAAGCAAAAGAAAAGACGGTGATAATTTCCTCACATCTCATTGCCTCGCTAAGGGAAATATGTGATATTATCCACTATCTGAACGAAGGGGGTATTTACAAAGAATACCATGAAGAAACAACAGAAGAGATAGAAGAGGATATATTATGCAATACTAAAAAGATACAGCCCACCTCATACTTTCAGTAACACACAGCACTGTCCTTACCTGAAAACTACACGTTTGACTCCATCCCAATCCTTTTTCACCACTGATATTGCACAGATACCATAAATTCACGGGGACGAAGTTTTATCCAAGAAGTATAACTCTGCACGGCAGAATAAAGAGTATAACGATATTGTTCCTTATTAAACAGATTTATAGCAGAAGCGGCAAACCTCCATTTTCCGACTTTATGTATCAATGAAACATCTGCAAGCCAAGTATTCAGATGCTGGTTCTTGCTTAAATCATTATAAAAATGCTCTCCGGATAAACGAAACTCCGTATCATGAAATTCCAAACTGAGAGTCAGCCGTTGAGCCACCTCCCATAAAGGATCCAAACTAGTATCCTCTCCTATTCCGCCTCCCACACAACTGACCGTCGCTTTGTATTCAGCCTCGAAAAATACAGAAGGGGCCCACACAATTTTAGGTTCGACGCGCAGATAGTCATACCTGTAATTCTGAACGATATTTTCATTCAACTGTTTACCCTTCATTGCGTGCTAAAGTCAGTTCCAGAGAAGTCTTCAAATTCCAGTCATATACCCCTTTCGACCCTATGGTATTCAAGGCGTAACTATGAGAGGAATGATTTCTTTCCACAGACGAAAGATAGAAATTACCGTCCTTATAGTTACGTTCTGCCATCAGATTATAACGATTGTGGGAATAGGAAGCTGATAAAGTCCAGAAAAACTCCTTGATAGTATTTTTGTATTCCAGATAGCAGGTATAAAGTTGCCGTACCGTTACAGGAACTTTTCCTGTATGCTTCACCACAGTCCGGTAATCTTCACGATACCGAAAGGGGTAGATATCCTTCAATCCTCCTTCACTCTCATCCAAGCTTCCTAGTAAGGACATTTTCCAACGGGGAGTAAATTTATAACGGAAACAAAAGAATGGGGAGACACAAAAACGGCTATAAGATTGCTTTGGCAGATGACTCCACCGGACAGTAGTGGCGGCAGTGAACAAAAAATCATTTCTCTCCCATTCGATACGGGGAACGGTATAGAAAGAATAGCTATGGGCTGAGTAAGCATTCTCCTGTTTCACCGAAGAAAGTTCGCCACAGAAACCACCTGTAAGCTGATAATTCACTCCATTTATTTTCCTCATCCCATAAAGGACATTATCCGTGTAGGCATTGCCGGTGTTCATTTCTTCATATTCCGCAAGGATAGACTCATGTGTCTGTCCGATGACAGTTCGATATGTGTTTTCGTTGATGTTATCGGGCAAATTCAATTCGTCCCTACGGTGGATGCAGGTGGCAATCAGCATGTTATCAGCAAATAAAATGGGCAAGTTGCGGTGAGCCACTGTCAGTGAAGCGGGGCAATGGGTGTAGCGGATATACGACCGGATTCCCCAGGTGTATTTTTCTTTGGTGTAAAGTTGGTTGAAATAATTCTTCAATTCCCATTGTGAATTCTTTATCTTTTGGAAAATAACATTATCACCCGTTATATCCGAAACTCCTGATTTCCATGTTCCTGCAAACGAAAAATTCTCACGAGTGTACCGACTTGCAGCATTATCTTCATAATTTACTTCACCATTCAGACAATCGGTTTTTAAACGGTCATGCCGGTTGGTAGCCGTATGCACCGTATCTTGTGCAAAATAATAGATTTCCTCACTTCCATATTGCCGGGTTGTACGGTCATGGATATACCCTAACTGAAATCGTAATTGCTTTTCTTCATCCAATCGGTACAAGCGGTTGGCAGAGGCTGTATGCGTTTCATTGAATAACAGCCTTTTTTGCGACAAGGGCATGGCCGGTTCGGGTAAAGGAAGAAAAATGGGAAGATTGCTGTCCGTCACCCGGTCAAAGCTATTGCCGGATGCCAGTTTCTGTTGGTCGGAAAACAGATTCCGGCCTGTATTATTTGCCTTGTAAGTATAGACAGTCTGCCGGTTACGACTCAATTGCAATGCATTGAACGAAGCGTCGTAAAGTGCTTTCTCTCCATAACCTCCCCCTGCCATAACGGTATAAATCCATTTGGAACGGACTTCAGGTTTCAGTTTCAAATTCAAGGCTACGTCATCCGTAAAGGTCTTGCCACGCAAGGACTTAATGGGTTGGTGTCCTTCAATGACCTCCGCTGCCTGTACGGCATCCGCTTTCAGATTATTATTAATTTGATTATAACGACCGCCACTCACATCCATACCCTCCACATAAAGATTACTGATCGCTTTTCCATTATATTTTATAGTTCCATTCTCTTCCACATTGATGCCGGGAAGTTTTTTCAACACATCACTTACATTCCGATCTTTGGAAGATGTAAAACGGGTGAGGTCATATTTCAAGGTATCCTGCCTTCCCCATACGCGCCCCGGACGAATCTGTACTTCTTTCAGCAAGACAGCTTCCTGCTCCAGTTCGATAGTTAGCGGACGACTGATAAGTACCGGTATGGTCTTTTTCCTGTAACCCATATAAAATACCGTTATTATCCTGTCTTTCAAGGATGAAGAGGAAAGTTGAAAACGTCCGTCAACATCTGTCAAAGTATAGTTGATGATATTGCCATCCCCTTCCTGTTGCAAAGTGACGGTAGCAGATTCCAAAGGCTGACGGGTAACTTTGTCCGTTACCCGTCCCTTTATCGTGTTTTTGTGCGTTTGTGTGAATATGAAACAAAAAGCTCAACAAAGAGAGAATGATTGCTGTTTTCATCTTGTTATTTTTCAGATAATTCTATCGGATTATAAGGTAACTCAAAGTTTTTTCAATGCATTACCTTGCTCATCTTTTACCGTCAATTTTACATTGGGGGCTGTAGAAGTAATAAAGCCTACCGGGTTGGCCTTGGCATAACGCTCATATACCTTATTCAAATCTCTACGACTGATGGATTCAAAACCTTTTCCATTGAAAAGAAGTGGTTTCGGTCCACGGAATTGCTCGATACCTGTACATTCAAATGAATAATGTCGGCGGTCATCCTCAGCCTTTATAATGAAACCGGGTAATCCACAAAGTTTCCAAGGCCCTTCACTTACAGGAATTTCCATCGTAAACCATGCCGTATAACTTCTTCCCCGGAAGTGACAAGTTGCTTTCCGGCAATGATAAGTCAGAATAGTAGCCGTATCGGATAATAAGGTCCATACCGGTTTTTCATTCTTTTCCTCGCAACGGAAATTACTGGTAGCCAACCGGTCAAGCGTTGTCACCTTTCCCGTAGGATAGTTCTTATAAATCCGATATGTAATACGCCCGTTTCCATAAGCCTTGGCATGTTGCTGCAAGATATCTTGGGACACTTTATTAGCATAGTCGGCAATCAAAGTAGAATCCCGAAGATAAGTAGTGTAGCTATAAAATTGCGAACATTTCTTTCCCACTTCCAACATCATCGTTTCCGAATTGGGCTGACGGTCAGCCTTAGTTGTGTCCTCTACCATCTTCAACTCATACTGGGCACGGAAAACCAATTCATCTATGGGTTCGCTTTTCTTCACATCATACATAGCGAGAATGGTTATCTGCGCCGTAGCCGGCAATGCCATGATTGCCAAAAATAACAGGTTTGCCAGTTTCTTTTTCATAATCCGAATTGTTTTTAAGTGATGAATTTTATACTGCAAAGCTAGATCCTTCTCTCCTTCCCGATACCACAAAATTATTACTGAAATATTACGCCGATGAAAATAACAACCCTCGTGTACATTGCATATCTAAGGATAGCCCGTACCTTTGCTTTAACGAAAAAAGGAAAGATGGAAAAAAGAATAAAAACAGTATGGATACTGACTATCATTACAGCTATATTGATAATAGGTGGTCAAGGCTATTGGCTTCACCACCAATATTGCTATTCAACGAAAACATTCATGCAGGAACTGCATAAACAAATACTGCAATTGGAAAAAGAAGAAATGAATACACGCTATGACAAACGGACTAACAACCACAAATATACACTGAGCTACAAAATAGAAATGCCGGATTCGGTGAACCAAAACGGCAAAACAACCTGCATCATTAGTTTTTATAGACAACAAAGTGAAATTGATAATCTGGATTCGTTAATAAAACAGAATGCATTGTTGAATGAGGACAGCGTTATAGTCCGCGACAGTTTTCGGGTAGAGAACATTTCCAATGAAATTCTATTTGATGCAGCCACACGCTATGGAGCCGAGATGACTCACCCCTTCCAAGCCGGAAAATTTTTGATTCACTATTACAAGCCAACCAAATAAAACTGACAAATATCAGACTGATACAGACTGATTCTATCCTGTGGCATGGAAGCTATACCTCTTCCACCCGATTGTTCAAACCTGAAATGTATATTGCTTATCCTTATAATCCTTTACTTAAACAGGCATTGACGGCATCCATACAGATACCTTTCCCCTCCCTTCTCCAACAAATGGCATGGCAGCTGTTGGGTAGCCTGATATTAGTTCTGCTCTTGGTATTCTGTCTTATCTACCAGATCAAGACCATTTTGAAACAACGGAAAATAGACGAAATGAGAAAAAAAGCTTTGTAAATACCATGATACATGAACTGAAACGCCCCGTACAAACCTTGAAAATGTGTATTGCCTTTCTCAACAACAAGTCCATGCGTACAGACAAAAGAGCAATGGATGAAGTAGTAAAGGATTCCATGTTTGAACTGGACAATCTTTCTGCCTACCTGGCCAAAGTAAGGGATATGACACGGGCTGACTATGAACACACGCCTCTCCCACATCCGTACTTTTTTTGATTTACGGGAAACCGTAGATAAATTAATCCGGCTGGTCAATGTTCCTACCAATAAAAAGGTTACCATCCATCCGCACTAAATGAAATGAAATCCACTTTGGTCACCGCTGACCCGGTACATATTGCCAACATCATCAGCAACCTGATAGAGAACGCCATCAAGTACTCCGGTAAAGAAGTCCGGATTGATTTATCCTGTATACAGAAAGAACACACCCTTACTATACAAATAACAGATAACGGAATTGGAATTCCGCCAGCAGAGCAAAGCAAGGTTTTTGATAAGTTTTATCGCGGCAACCATATACCGGACCGAAATATACCGGGTATAGGACTAGGACTAAGTTACGTAAAGCTCCTCACCGAAGCACACCACGGATACGTATCCTTGACCAGCCAGCCGGGTAAAGGAACGACTTTCAGTATTGTATTACCTCAATAATCATTTCAACAATTCATATAAGATGAAAACAATCAAAATACTTTTCGCAGATGATGATTTAAAATACTCCATGCTCTTAAAACGTTTTTGGAAGCAGAAGGCTATGAAGTTACTTACGCAGGGAACGGAAACATTGCCTTTACAGCAATTTCCCTTAATAAAGCCCGATTTGGTATTGCTTGATATCAATATGCCCGAACTGAACGGCTTCGAGGTAGCGGCAAAAATACGGAGACAAAATCATCAGGTACTTATTTTCTTTCTTTCAGACCGTAGCGATAAAGCCGACCGTCTGAAAGGTTTTGATCTGCAGGCCAATGATTATCTAGCAAAAGCCTTTTTATCCCGAAGAGCTGTTGGCACGTATCCGTGAACGGTTTCAATGTGCAAACAACAGAATTGAAACAGAAAGCTATACATTCGGAAAAAGTACATTTAACTATACCACCAATGAAATAAGGACGGGAAATAACAAGGTACTGATTACTTCCCGACAGGCTGAGATACTTCGAATACTAGCTAAAAACCTCCATGTTCCGGTAGACCGGGAAATACTTTTGAAACATGTATGGGGAACTTCATCCTATGCCAATTCGCTGGCATTGAATGTACAAATAACCTATTTACGAAAAGCGTTTTGCGCAATGATTCCAGCGTGAAGATAGAATCACTGATGAAGAAGGGGTATGTGTTACACACTGAAAAAGGACAAAGAAAACTCTTTATAGTTCGTCATTCTTCATTTCATTCAGAAAGGCAAACTATAAAGAGTTTCAAATAGCTGAAAGCACTTTTGTTATAATGTACAAGTTCCTTCGACCAGCTTGCCCATTGCCCATACGGCACGGATATTCAAGTCCTGGTCAAGAATCAAGATATCGGCATCTTTGCCTTTCTGAAGTGAGCCCTTGCGGTCATATACTCCCATAAATTTCGAAGGAGTTTCGGAAGCCATACGGACAGCATCCTCCAAAGGAATTTCCGCCTTCTGCACCAAGGTACGGATCAAACGGTCCATGGTAGCCACACTGCCTGCCAATGCTGAACGGTCTGCCAATTTGCACACACCATCCTCGATAATGACACGAGGGTCAAAAAGCTACATTGCTTTCACTGGCGGCACATGCCAAAGCATCTGCTTAATGACACAAGCACGTTCTACACCCTTTATCTTATATATCAGGCGCAAGATAGTAGGAGGAACATGAATGCCATCGGCCACCACTTCCACTGTCATATCGTCTATCAGATAGATACTTTCTACTGTACCTTCATATTTATACTCACGACGCTTGTGAAAACCGGGCATTGCATTATAGAAATGTGTAGCATGAGAATAACCGGACTCCCAGGCTGCACGGATATCTTCATATTCGGCCTGTGTATGTGCCACAGAAGCCAAGATGCCTTTTCCTGTGATATACTTACCAAACTGCATAGCACCCGGCAATTCGGGTGCAGCATCCCAACGCTTGATACAGCCCCACTTCTCTACAATAGGGATATATTCCTTCGGATCCGGGTCTTTTATGTTTTCAGGCATCTGACCGCCTGCCATCTTCATATTAAGGTAATGCCCTTCAAGATGAAGACCAAGTACCGGACTGTCCGGTTCCGCCATCAACCTGGTACAAGTTTCGGCAGCTGCCTCAATCATCGGTACGGTAGAAGAAGACAACGTTGGAAAAATACTGGTAGTACCATGTTTCATGTGAGCATTAATGGCTGTACGGAAAGCCTCTTCCGTACCTTCCATAAAATCACCGCCACCACCACCATGACAATGGATTTCCACACCACCGGGAACAACATACATACCTTTAGCGTCAATCAGCTCGGCTCCGATAACAGCTAAATCACAATTGGTAACTTCTAAAATCTTATTGTCGCGCATAAGGACAGATCCGTCCTTCAACCAGCCCTGTGGGGTAAGAATCTTTGCGTTAATGATTTGGGTCAACATGATACTATGATAAGTTAGAATTTTTAATTGGCATATTAAATTCGCCAACAAAAATAGCAACTTTTTCACTTTCTGAAACAGATTTCCCCAATTATTTTCTAACTTTTTTAATAAATAAGCCCCGCTTAATAAAATCAAGCGGGGCACAGATAGTGGAAATTGAAACAAATCTTTTTACTTACTCATTAAAACTAGCCTACCTGATTTAAGTCCTTTACCTGTTGCGGTCAATATGATTTCTCCCGGTTTATCAGTACTTTGCACAACAGCAGTCATCATTCCGTTAAACACTTTCATTTGCGGAACATGGAAAAGTTCCAATGAAGTGGGGTCTCCGTTTGCACCGGCACGATAGGTTCCCGCACCTTTTACAGAATACTTGATGAGATGCTGCGCATCGGGACAAAGATTACCCTCTTTGTCCACCACTCTCACTGTGACAAATGACAAATCCTTGCCATCAGCCTTTATTTCATTGCGATCTGCAACCAGTTCTATATGGTCGGGCTTACCTGCCGTATGGATTTCCTTTTCGGCTACAGCATCCCCTTTCTCATTGTATGCAACCACTTTCACGGTTCCCGGCTCATACTTTGTATCCATCCACATCAAACGGTAGCGTTTCTGGCGTTTGAAATCTGCTATGGAAGCAGAATCCGCACTATTTTCAGCCGTTACAGTCAAATCTTTGGTACGCTTACCCTGGCTCTTGCCATTGATAAACACTTCTGCCGACGGATAATTTGTATAAACAAAGATCGGAGTCACTTCTCCTTCACGTCCCGGCCATGTCCAATGAGGAAGGATATGCAGCGTTTCTTCATCTTTGTTCCAATGACTGCGATACAGATAGTAACGGTCTTTGGGCAATCCGGCCAGGTCGATGATACCGAACAAAGAAGAATGGCTGGGCCAATCAGTATAATAAGGAGTCGGTTCGCCCAAATAATCGAAGCCCGTCCATACAAATTCTCCGATACCCCATGCGTTATCCTCATGCCAAATCCAGTCATCCTCCGGCAAATTGGACCAACCACAATGTTCCACATCGTAAGAAGAAGACTGATGATCGTCATATTTCTTCATAGCCTGACGGACAACAGGGAATTTATAGACGCCACGCGAACTTACTGTAGAAGCTGTTTCACTACCTAGAATAATCTGCTGAGGCAATTTCTTATAGTTTTCTGGATATTTATGAGGGCGGTAATTGAAACCGGCCACATCCATCACGGCAGCCATATTATTGTTTACCACGGCATCGGGCGCATCCATACCTTGTGTTACAGGGCGGGTGGGGTCTTCACGATGGCAAATATCCTGCAACATACGCGAGAGCTTTGGTCCGTTATTGCCATTCCACTGGTCGGGTACTTCGTTACCGATGCACCACATAACAATACTCGGATTGTTACGGTAATGACGGATCAGATTAGTCAGATCCTTCTCCACCCATTCATCAAATACTTTATGATATCCATTGGCCATCTTTGCCGATTTCCATTCGTCGAAAGACTCCACCATCAGCATCATACCCATTTCGTCACAAGCCTCCACCAATTCGGGAGCCGGCATATTATGAGAAGTACGAATTGCATTACAACCCATATCTTTCAGAATACGAATCTGACGACGTATAGCGGCATCATTTACAGCACCGCCTAACGGACCCAAGTCATGATGGTTACATACCCCTTTGAATTTGGTCAGCTTTCCATTCAGGAAAAAGCCCTTGCCGGGGACAATCTCCAAAGTACGGATACCAAAGCGGGTGGTATATTCGTCTTTCAAGGTATTCCCTTCATATACTTTGGATTCAGCTGTATAAAGAACCGGAGTATCAGGACTCCACAACTCAGGATTAGCCACTGCAAACTCCTGTTCAAACAAAGCATTATCAAAAACACTCAACTTGTTTTCCCCGGTAGCAACCACTTTGCCGTTTTTATCCTTGATCTGCGTCACAATACGGTAATTATCCTTATTAGCTCCTTCAGGGCTAACCAAAGAAGTTTTCAGAGACACTTTTGCATATTTGTCTGTCACCACAGGAGTGGTAACATACGTCCCCCAAGCAGGAATATGCGTATCTTCATTGATTACCAGATGAACATTGCGGTACAATCCGGCCCCCGGATACCAACGTGATGATTCAGGCTCGTTTTCCCAAACGGACTGCCAGTTCGTTCCTCTCACCCGGTTTCAGATAAGGGGTCGCATCCACATAAAAGAGAATTATAACCGTATGGCCAATAGCCTGCCTCCTGCCCGTTCACATAGACACGGGCATGGCTCATTGCTCCGTCAAATATCAAAGTAGCCTTCTTGCCTTTCTCAAAACCGGGAGCATCAAAGTTCAGGCGATACCATCCGGTTCCTACAAATGGAAGACCTCCGGTACGGCCGGCATGTTCCAAAGCCTCTGTCTGTCCATCCTGAGTGATAGCCATTTCCTGCTTGTCGTTATTGATACTGAACGGACCATAAATCGCCCAATCATGAGGAACGGTGACGTTCTGCCATTTACTGTCATTATAACCGGGATTGGCAAATTCCGCATTATCTTCACGCGTAAATTTCCACCCTTTTTCGAAAGTCTGCTCTGTACGTACCTGCGCTTGCAAAAAAGCAAAACAACAAACAGCTCCTAACGCAGCACACAAAAAAATCGTTTCGTATTCATAGTTATTTCTTATTAGGATTTTCTGTTACTATAAAAGTAATTTCACCTGCCTTGATCAAATCATCATGCGAAATCAAATATTTATTAAGTTTCTTATTGCCCAGTCTGATTTCCTTTATATAATCCCCTTGTCCTTCTTTCTTGATAACCAATTCTTTCTTGCCCCAATAGTTAGGATCAAGCTGAACGGTCACTTTATCAAAAGTAGGAGTAGTCAATGTATATTCGGGCACACCCGGACAATCCGGATAGAATCCCATCATACTGAATATAGCCCATGCAGACATCGTACCCGTATCATCATTGCCAGGAATTCCATCCGGCTTAGTTGTGAAATACTTAGCCAGCAATTCCTTCACCAATTTCTGTGTACGCCATTCTTCACCCTTGAAACGACTGAACAGGTAAGGATAGGCTATATCGGGTTCATTGGCCGGATCATAATTCCCTTCATCAAACACGCTTTGCAATTTATCAACAAATTTCTTGTCGCCCCCCATCAACTTTACCAAGCCATTGATATCATGAGGCACAAAGAAAGTGTAATTCCATGCATTACCTTCATGGAAACCGGGACTAGGTGCAAAATTAGCTCCTTCTTTCGGATCAAACGGTTCATAGAATTTGCCTTCTTTAGTTATCGGACGCAAGGTTCCGAAATCCTTGCTATAATAATTTTTATAGCCCATAGAACGTTTGCGGAACAGTTTCGCATCTTCTTTCTTACCTAAAGCCTCCGCCAAGGTAGAAAGTGCATAGTCGGCAACATAATATTCCAAAGCATGAGAAACCGAGTTGTCATACTGACTTTCCATCGGCACATACCCTTTGGACATATAATCATCATTATCCGGACGCATCAGATTATCCTTGCCCGGAGTAGTGGCCGACTTATACATTCCCTTATAAGCTTCGTCAATGTCAAAGTCTTGCAATCCCTTCATCCAACTGTCTACCAGAACAGGAATAGAAGGGTCACCTTTCCATCGTCAATGTTTCACGACCATACAATTCCCCCATTTCGGGAACCATCCGTGTTCCTTGTACATGCCCATCATGGTGTGAATCATATCCATCTGACGCTCCGGATATACCAAAGTCATCAACTGGTGATAGTTACGATAAGTATCCCACAATGAGAATACCGTGTAACGGTTACGGTTGGTGGTCAAAATCTTATCTCCCTCCATTTGTGGATATTGTCCGCTTACATCCTGCAAAATATTCGGATGAACCATCGTGTGATACATAGCGGTATAGAATACTCCTTTTTTGCTCTTCCGTTCCACCTTCCACTTTGATACGGGAAAGATCATCGTTCCATTTCTTACGGGCTTCCGCACGCAGTTTGTCGAATGTTGTACCGAAAGGCTGTTCTTTTTCCAGATTCAAACGGGCATTCTCTATGCTGACAAAAAGACACGCCCATACTGACTTCAATCACTTCTTCCGCTGTGGTATCGTAAGTAAACCACACTCCTAGTATCATCTCCGCTTATTTCTTTTGTATAAGCAGTATAGAGTTTGTATTTACCGGCCGTATCATCCCATTGCGCCTCCACACCCATCGGACGCATCATTTTCCAATAACCGCGTTTTGCCGGTACTTTGTTGATACGCATTACAAAATAGATGGGAAATACTGCCTGAGGATTGTAACAGAAAGTTCCCAACAACTTGGTACCTTCAATCTCACGGTCGTTTACAAAACGAACGGTAGCACCACTCTCATTGGTCAATCCCTCTCCCAGATTCAACAAGATATTGCTTTGTCCGGCAGGAAAAGTAAAGCGTGCCATACTGGTACGTGGGGTGGCAGTCAGTTCACATTTCACATTGTATTTATCCAGTATATTGGTATAATAACCCGGATTTGCAGTCTCACCTTGATAGAAGCTTCCATAATTATGATAATCCACATCCAGTTTGCCGGTGGTAGGCATCAATAACAATGACCCCAATTCCGGACAGCCTACCCCGCTAAGGTTAACGTGCGCAAAACCGGTAAGATATTTATTATTGAATTCGTATGGAGTGGACCACCATTGCTTGTCTTTATCCTTATCCCCTTCGGGAACCCCCATCACATTGAAAGGAGTCACCGACATCATTCCATGAGGGGTTAATGCTCCGGGGTTTGTCGTACCGTAATTAGTAGTACCCACAAAAAGGGTTTACATAATCTACCGGCTCTTTCTGTGCTGCCGCAGAAAAAACTGAGATACAAGCCAGAACAGCCGATAACAAAATTTGTTTCTTCATGCTATTTGTTGTTTATATAAGTTCTATTATTTCACTACAATTTCATCTGTAAACAAGAAACCTCCGAATTCGCCCGAAGATGCCTGATAACGTATGTAACGTGCTTTGGCATTTCCTTCCCAACCAAAGTTGATGAAAGTCACTTTGTCATCCTTCACTACTTTATGCTCCATGCGCTTCAGTTCCGTAAACTCCTTACCATCATTGGAAACGGAAATGATCACTTCTGAAGGCATAAAGACTTCAGGTCCACACACCTGCATAAAGTCTGCTCCAACAGAATGAATTTCTGTTTCTTTTTCCATATCAATGGTCACATCCATTCTTTTCTTGTCTATAAAACCTTGCCAGCGCTTGTCACCATAAGTCCAGCCTCCGATCACACCATCTACCAAGGCACTATCACCACCGGCCGAATAGCCGGGATAATAAGCGGCATCCGGTCCGTAAGTCACTTTCTTACCTACTGCCAAATGTTGTACGGGCTGATCCGCTCCCGGACGATTTCCTATCTCATTTTTCAAATCAAAAGGATGGTATCCTTCAGCTTTCAATGCCTCTACCTCTTTCAATGCGCGAGCATGAAAATCATCATAGTTCTTCACAGAAGGATCACTCCAAGCAACTTCCGCCAAGGCAAGAATACGAGGATAAATCATCATTTCCGCATGTTCCGGAGTCGGAATATATTCTGTGAATAAATTAGCTTGTACTCCATACACCAACTGGACTTTATCCGCACTCAAAGTATCGGGTACAGGATTAAATGAATAAACTTTGGCCAAAGGCAGATACCCTCCTATTGCTTCCGGCTGGGAATCAGGAGCATCCTGATAAGAATCAAAATAGCAGAACTCACCCGGACTCATAATAGCCATGTGGCCGGAATCAACCGCTTTCATTCCCCCTTCCGTGCCACGCCATGACATGACAGTAGCATTAGGCGCCAAACCACCTTCCAATATTTCATCCCAACCCAATAATTTACGTCCGTGGGCATTCAAAAAGACCTCAATACGATGAATCAGATAACTCTGTAACTCGTTCACATCTTTCAAGCCCTCTTTTTTCATACGTGCCTGGCACAGTTTGCAAGTGGGCCATGAGGCTTTACCTGCCTCATCCCCTCCTATATGAATATATTCGGACGGGAAAAGTTCCATTACCTCTGTCAGCACATTTTCCAGAAACTCAAAAGTCTTTTCATTACCGACACAGAAATCGGCTTGTTTGTAAGGTTCGTGTGTACAAGACAACTCAGGATAAGCAGTCAGTACTTCTTCCGAATGCGCAGGCATCTCTATCTCAGGAATAACAGTAATAAAACGTTCCTGAGCGTATGCCACCAGTTCACGGATATCATCTTGAGTATAATAACCTCCGTGAGCATCTTTACTACCTTCTTCTTCATACCGTCGTCCGTTATTCCACCATTCTTTCCATGTAGGAAACTCACGCCATGCCGCAAATTCTGTCAGACGGGGATATTTTTTTATTTCAATACGCCAGCCCGCAGCGTCAGTAAGATGCAGATGCAAACGGTTCAATTTATAATATGCCAAAGCATCCATCTGCTTTTTTATAAATTCCTTGTTGAAAAAATGACGGGAAACATCCATCATAAAGCCACGATAAGCAAAACGGGGCTCGTCTGTAATGACTCCTACCGGCAATTCTTTTTCATCAGCCATTTGCAGCATAGTCTGAACTCCATAGAATAGTCCTGCTCCGGAAGTCGCACGAATAAGTACCTGATCAGGAGTTACCGTCAGAACATACCCCTCGGAAGAGTTTACCTCCGGCAATTGAGCCACTTGTTTCAAGACAACATTATGTCCCTCTTCTGCTATTACCGGTTTCAAATTCATGGAAGAAGCCACCAGATAATCTTCCAAAATCTTCTTGTCCCCCCCTCAGACGCATCTATATATAACCCTGTTTCCGAATTCAATGAAAACACTTCCTGCTGTAATTCCACCTTTAATGGTGCGGGAATAACAGAAAGTGTGCGTTGCTCTTCTTTCGTGCAACTTGCAAACAGCAAGCCCAATGCAACTTCCGCCAATATAATCAATCTTCTCATCTTCTCTTTTCTTTAATTCTATTAATTTCATTAGTACGAATGCCTGGTTTCAATTCTCCATTAATAATGTAATGAAATCCGTCCTGCGAAACTATTACAGCTCCGGCACGCGCACCTTGTTCATATTCGCCTAATGTAGTCCATTTATCCGTCTGCGGATGATAGAGCAGCAGGTTTCTATTAAACCGATACCACTCTACAGGATGTGACAAATATTCTTTTCCCGCATAAATACCTTGCAGAGCTTTTAAGAATATATCCTTATCAACTCCTCCGGCACACAATATCATACCCTCGCCAAAAGAGGTTCCCATTCCACCACCTAAAGAGATCTCATTACCTTCCGCATCATACGGGGTGGCAACCGATGACCATTCTTTCGTTTCCGGAGAATACATATATCCATCTACCGACAAAGAAGCCTGATGCCCTTCAACAGCCGGGGCAAATCCCCCCCACACATAAAGTTTTCCATCTTGTGCCACGCAAACAGGTTGTACTCTGGGTTCACCCGGAATATCTGTTTCTCTTTTCCATCCTCCAGACAAATCCGACAGATCAAGCATGTACATGGCCGAGGATGGAATGCCATTTACATTTCCACCGACAATATATAGTGAATGTCCTACTAATGCACCTGCCATATTATCTATAGTTACAGGCAAAAGATGGGCAAAGTATCTCTTTTCAAGAACGTGTCTTTTTGCAAAGATAAAAAGAAAAACATCAGACAGGCTATGGGTTGCTGTAGCTCCTCCAACACAAATTAACCCTTTTTCAGTAGAAATAGTGACTCCATAAGCTGCTGCCTGAGGCAGTTGGCCTATTTTTTTCCACTCAAAAGCCGTATCATTTGACAAAGGGGCGATATATATATCCCGATAATAAGCTTTTTTTCCTCCATCGGCTACCGGTATATCAGGGAAATTACAACCTCCGGCTATCAGCAAATTTCCTTCAATCACTCCCGCATATAATGCAGAAACTCCCTTAAGAAAACCGGTATTCTCTGTAGGGAACCCATGCATTTTCTCAAGAGATATTTCAGAAGCATCCGATTGACCGCTACAAGCAGCCATTGTCATCATGCCCAGTATCGCATAAACGCCATATATTATTTTTTCTGATCATGTTTTCATGGTGAAGCAAATAATAAAAAGTGTGCCAAAAGCAAATCAGCCATCCCGCTTGCCCCAGAAACGGATTGCACCAACGCAAACACAACATTCCTTACGCATATGGACGGAGGCATTCCACCTCACGCCCAACGGTACTCTATCACACTTTTGGCACACAGTCATTATTTGAATATAACTATCAATTTAATGAAATTTCATCAACAAACAAGAAAGCCGGATTTCCTTTGCCACCGTGCCAAGCAGGAATGCTATGTTCCGCTAAAGCGGTCACTTTCACATAACGGGCAGTCTCCGGATCGAAAGTCAACGTATGGTTGAACACTCCATTCTTGTCATCCTGCTTCATTGCCGGATATTTTTCTGAAGCAATTTCCTTAAAGTTCTTTCCGTCTTCGGATACAGCTACAGAAAAAGCACGGGCATCAAACACCCAGTCACCTTTTTCCACACAAGTAGAAATAGAAGCGCTGCTGATTTCTGTCCGGTTGCTGCATATCAATAACTGCTTCCATATCATTTTTATAGAAAGCAATCCAACGGCCCGTCTTATAGTTACCGTTACCTTTCAATCCGTCCACCAAAGTGGGAGCGCCTTTGAATTCATATTGCTTGTTTACCGGTTGCAACATAGTGACAGGTTTCATACTAGCCTTGTTAAAAGCAATTTCCTCTGTAACCACACGGCTATTTCCTGCAGGACGTACAGTAATCGCTTTAAAAGTACAATTCTGTTTCAATTTCAATGTTTCCGTATACAACTGGGAAGCAGCGGAAGGTTCCGTTCCATCCAAAGTGTAATAGATAGGACTATTATCAATAGTAGACAAAGTAACATCCAGCGTACCATCTTTCGGATTAGGAGTAAATACAGCATTTACATCAAAGACATGCTTGGCATAATTATATTTATAAACATCATAAATATCTACCAACTGAGGCAAACGCTTCAAGAAACCTTCATAGTTTTTCTTTTTCCGGCATGGTCCACTGAATTTCAGACAAAGCAGCCATACGGGGGTAATTCCATATATTCTACCTGACTGTAGGTAGGAATGTATTCAGTCCATAAGTTGGCCTGTACGCCAATGATGTATTTCTGCTCTTCCGGAGTCAGATCAGCCGGCATCGGCTCATAGTTATATACTGTTTCAACGGGTACATATCCACCAATAGCCTCAGGTTCATTAGCAATATCCTTGGTTTGGTAATAGTCGAAATACAAATAAGTATTAGGAGTCATAATTACATCATGTTTCTGTTTTGCGGCTTCAATACCTCCGGCAACACCACGCCATGACATTACAGTGGCATTGGGAGCCAATCCGCCTTCCAGAATTTCATCCCAACCGATAATCTGACGTCCGTGTCCGTTCAGGAACTTCTCTGCATGATTGATAATGAAACTCTGCAATTTTTCCTCTGCCGTGTGGTTCTTGTCAGCCTTAATACCTAAAGCTTTGATACGATCCTGGCACTTTGGACATTTTGCCCAACGCACTTTAGGACATTCATCACCACCCACATGAATATATTCTGACGGGAAAATCTGAATAATTTCTCCTAATACATCATCTATGAATTTCAAGGTTTCATCATTTCCTGCACAAAGCACATCTTCTGATACCCCCAGATTTTCCATACTTCGTACGGGACCACCAGTACAGCCCAAGTTAGGATATGCAGCCAAAGCAGCCTGCATGTGTCCCGGCATATCAATTTCCGGTATAACCGTAATAAAACGTTCGGCAGCATAAGCTACAATTTCTTTTGCTTCTTCCTGTGTGAAGAATCCACCATAAGGCTTTGCCATCATATTTTCCCGAGTTATGTCCGATAACCGTTTCCGCTCTTTTAGAACCTATTTCAGTCAGTTCAGGACGACTCTTGATTTCGATTCTCCATCCCTGGTCTTCAGACAAATGCCAGTGGAAACGGTTGATGTTGTGCAAAGCCAGCATATCAATAAAACGCTTTACTGAATCTACCGGGAAAAAATGACGTGACACATCCAACATTGCACCACGATAAGAGAAACGAGGATAGTCATTGATTTCAACCGCCGGTAAAGCGATATCCACTCCTTGTGCTACCGGAATAGATTTACGCAACGTCTGGATGCCATAAAATACTCCGGCTTCCGTAGGTCCTGAAATAACCACTTGGTCGCTGGTTACCTTTAACTGGTATCCTTCAGGATTTTTAGCATTTCCACCCAATTGCAGGATTATCCCCTTGCCATCTGTGCCAGCTTGTACAGCCAATGACTTTCCGGTAAGATCTTTGATATAACTTGCCAGAAATTCAGCGTTCTTTTTGCATTTTTTCATTGCCTTCCGGATACATTATCTTAGTTCCATTTGACAAAATGAACGGAGCAGCCTGATCCATTACCGAAATTTCCTGCGGTAACGGAATTATCTGATAATTTGCTTCTTTTCACTTCTGTGTTACAGGATAAAAGCATAAAACCTGCCATTGTCAGCCCTGCAAGGCCCATTAAAGTTTTCATAATAGATATTAATTGATTAGTTAGTATCACTTAATTGCTTAATAGTTATATCAACCTTTTCATTCTTCTTCAGTTTATCTGAAGTAATAATCACTTTCTTTGTCTGTCCCGGCAACAAGTCAAAGAAGTTGTCAGTAAATTTCGCACCTTGAACAGGAATCTCTATGAACACATCCCTGGCCAGCTGTCTGGCAGACAGAGTCACTTCATATTTTCCATCCATCGGCTTCACTTTATAGCGGATCTCAGTCTTCGGAAGCTCCTGATCTTTTGCGTGGTTAAAGTAATAAATTTCTTCGGATAAAACCTCACCTTTCTTATTTTTTTAATGTCATTAGAAGAAAAGTATTTTGAGGACTTGTTGTTATACCCGCATAAGGTTCCTTATAATATAAGGTGGAAGCATTGGCCGGAACCTCACCCTTGATACTCTTTTTAGTCAGAACTTTTCCATTAAAATCCATCACACGCAACAATAAAGTCACCTCTTTATCCGCTTCCAGCTTGTCCGACATAACATAAATATTCAAATCCTCCCCTTCCTTGACAGCATCTACCAATACCGGAGCAAAAAGCTCTTTTTTTGCCTGATAATGCAACGCTTTCCAATTGCCATAATAATCAATGCTCGACCAGGAAACGACCGGCCAGCTGTCATTCAGCTGCCAATATAAAGTCCCCATACAATAGGGACGGTTACGACGATGGGCTTCCCAAACCCTGGCGCACTCCTACCCCTTGCAAAACCAAACCCATATAAACCAACTGATCGAAATCTTCAGGTACTTTATAATACAGTCCCATAGTCTTCTTGATGAGGAAATTACCGATAGTGGCTTTTTGATGAGCATTCATCACCTCCGATTCCAATGCATAATCTTCCGGTGAGGCAAAAGTAGCAATCGTCTTCATTTCAGGAAATGCCTGAAAACCAAACTCACTCATAAAACGCGGAATTTCCGTATCCAGACTTTCAAACGGTTTCTGACCATACCAGATACCCCAATTATGGCTGTCGGCAATCTTCCAACTTTCGGGACGTCCCCAATTGGCCTCGTACGGAGAACCATGCATATAGAAACGGTCCGGATCAAGTTCAGCTACTTTACGAGGCAACAACTCACGGAAAAGTTTGTCATAACCCTGCTTCATTCCTTCCATAATACCGGGATCAGTGTATTTTATCCCATCCCCAGTAGCGCATACCTTCATAAATTTCATTGTTTCCACACCACATAGCCAGACTGGCATGGTTCCGTAAACGCTTGATATTATATTCCGCCTCGGCCTCTACCCGTTTCATAAAAGCAGGATCGGACGGATAAGTAGTGCAGGCAAAAATAAAATCCTGCCAAACTAAAATTCCATTCTCGTCCGCTGCCTGGTAAAAAGCATCATCCTCATAAATTCCTCCACCCCATACACGAATCATATTCATATTGGCATCTTTCACATCCTTGAACAACTGGCGGTAACGTTCTTCAGTAATGTTAGGCAGCAAAGCATCATCCGGGATAAAATTCGCGCCTTTGGCAAACATAGGCTCACCATTGACTACAAAATAGAAGGATTCTCCCTGATCGTCTTTTTCTTTCACCACCTTTATTGTACGGAGTCCGATACGTTCTTTTGAGAAGCTATCACTTTACCATCCACCTTTATCTCGGCTTCAAAGTCATACAATGCAGGTTCCCCCAACCATTAGGCATCCATAAATGAGGCTGCCGTATCTCTATGGGAAGAAGAATATGGTTTGTTCCCGGCTGCAATGTCACCTCTTTCTGTTCGGTTACCTTTTCACCCTCCTTATAAGAATAAGCAACGGTTACTTCCGCTTTCTGAGGAGTTGCAGAAACACTGTTTACAGTCAGGAGGTTTTCAACTTTCGCCAGATCTTTTGTTACCGAAGCCTGACGTACATAGTAATCATCAATGCGTGCCACATCATAGAAAGTCAGTGTCACAGGCCGCCAGATACCACTGGTTACCAAGCGGATTCCCCAATCCCAGCCATAACTGTAAGGCGCTTTACGGCTATAGATACTGACCCGCTTATCACTATGATCATTATCAGCAGGATAATCAAAGCCATTGGTTTCCCATTGGGGTAAAGTTTGCTTGACAGGTGAATGAAACAGAATCTGCAAATGGTTTTTTCCCTTCCGCAACACCTCTTTTACCGGAAGAGTATAGCCGACAAACATATTGTCCGTACGTTCCAACAAAGAGCCGTTCAGGTAAATATCCGCATACGTATCCAATCCTTCCAAAATCAACAAGGCAGCATCCCGCGAGAGTTGCTCATCTGTCACATTAAAAGTAGTTTTATAGACCCAGTCCTCATTCTCCACCCACTGCACTTTTTTGCTCATTCATCCCATAAAATGGATTGGGCAGTTTATTATGAGAAATCAAATCCTGATGTACCGTTCCGGGCACCGTAGCCGGCAACCATTCATTCCGGCCGACCTGGGCGAACTCCCATCCCTTATCAAGACTCAGACTCTCTGACTTCTTATACTCCTTTGCACTGAGCATCATCGGAAAGCATCCTAACATCATCAAAACTTTTAATGTTTTCTTCATCTTACCTATCTTTATTAATTTATATACTATTCAGCCCGGAATGTGGATGCAGGCAAACCGGCGCCATTTACCAGATTGGCACGGGTAAATGGCTGCCATCCGTAACGAACCGTTTCCGGCTCTTTCACCTTGTCACTCCATACTTTTATTTTACCGTTTTCAACAACAGCCTGTGCCGGATAAAATAATCCATCATCACCTGCCACTTCGAATGTACGAACCGGTTTCCCATCCGAAGTGGACAACTTCTCCGCATAATCAAAAGAAATATAAGCCGCACCTCCACTAAATACGACTGATTTATAAAGCGGTCCCGAAGGAATGACATTTTTATATCCGTATGTTTTATTCAAAGCCCATGCAGCCAACCGTTCACCGACTTCTCTTTTCTGTTTGGGGTGTACGTCCAATGAGTCTCCCCTATCTGAACTGACAGCCATACCGGTATGAGGAATCTCCGCCATCAAACGACGCTGGCTATCACGGAACCAAGTCCATGACGGACGGTCTATACTGGACAATTGGACAAAATAGAATGGAAGTTCCGCATCCCCCCAATTCTTGCGCCAACTTTCCACCAACAATCTGAACAACCTTTCATGAGCCTCCCGATTATGGGCATTAGACTCACCCTGATACCAAATAAAGCCTTTGACCGGAAACTGTTCCAAAGGACGGATACCCGATTCATACAAATAACAAGGCTCATAAGGATGGCGTTGCAATTTATTGGAAGACTGCTTTACATTCAAGGCAGCACGCCCACGCACCCAGTCTTGGATAAAATCATTCTGCATCCAATTACGTAAGATAGCCGGAAAACGATATTCCAATGTACTACGGTCTATCCATGCTTCAGTAGGAGATCCGCCAATGGCATTGCAAATCAGTCCTACAGGGACTTGCAAACTATCCTGCAATTTCTTTCCGAAATAGTAAGCCACCGCCGAGAAATTACCGGCTGTTTCAGGCGAACAAACTGTCCACCGTGTATCCTTATAATATTGCAGATGATTCAATGAATCGAGTACCGAAGCATCCCACTCCACCGCATCCGTACGCCAACGGGCTTTCATATCATATAAACGGATATTGCTATTTGCAGCTTGAGGAACATCTTGTGCGGCAGTCGCACTCCAATTCAGATAAAACTCCATATTCGATTGTCCGGAACAGAGCCACACTTCTCCCGCCAACACATTTTCATAGACCAGTTTCCGTTTTTCTGTAGAAACAGTCAGCGTATATGGACCGCCCGCCTTCAATGGCCGGACATCCACCGCCCACTTTCCATCTGCTCCCGTCACAGCCTGAAGTTGCTGCCTGTCTATGGAAACAGTTACTTTCTCATCGGCATCCGCTTTTCCCTGAATAGTCAGCAGACGTCCATGCTGCAATACCATATTGTCTGTATAAATTTCCGGCATTTGCAAACCGCCAAAATCACCGGTTATGCCTTCATACACCGTTTTTGCCAAGACAGCCGCACCTTCCTTATCAGGATGGACAGCATCGGGCAACATAAAAGGATATGGATATAAAGGTGCATGAAAATCTATCAACTGTACTTGTGCGTATTTCGCTATCGTTTCTATAGCCAGCTGAATCTCATCATGCCAGTCGCGTGTGCCGGACTCAAACCGCGGATGGCGGTCGGCAATCGGAGTCAGACGGGCAATCAAAATACGACATTCAGGATTCGCCACTCTGAACGAATCAATCAGTGCACGATAATCCGCTATAAAAAAATCACGGTAATTGGGCCAATCACGCGGATCTGTATCATTCACTCCTAAATGAATAACCACTACATCACCAGCAAAAGCCAATGCATCCTTAAACTCTTTCTGTTGCATAAAAGGCCGGTGTCCCTTTTTGTTCAGCAACGTAGCTCCCGGCTTTCCAAAACGCTCCACCGTATACCCTTCACCCAGCATTTGCTGTAACCGGGCAGGATAGGACTCCTTATCAGGATCGGATACACCTATGCCATAGGTAATGCTATTACCTACACAAGCAACCTTCACCCGCTTCCGTGCAAATGAAACGGTACAAAGAAACAAACATAAAATCAGTATTAATGTCTTCTTCATTTCTGGTCAACATAAGGTTTTACAATATCACGCCACAGCAAGTATCCCTTTCCTAATAAATGTAATCCGTCATTAGTATATACTGGATTCATCTTACCTGTCTCTTTCTCCACAAAATGACTATACAAATCAATATAGGCAGCTCCTTCCTTTACCGCCAATGGTTCCAACAAATCATTAATTTGTTTTACCACCTGCCAGCGTGATGTATGCCCGTTAAACATACCGTAACAATCATTCACCGGCAATACACTTTGCAAATATAATTTTGTTTTTGGAGATTCTTGCTTTATTTTCCGAACAATCATACTTATTTCTGAAATAATTTTATCCGCAGACGTTCCCCGAGAAACATCATTGATACCGATCAATAAAAAATCTTTGCCGGTTTTTTCCCTTTACAATCGGATCCAAACGGTCATATACCCCCATACAGATATCTCCACTGATACCCCTGTTCTTCACATTCTTATTTTGGAACAACTCAGCCCACTCGCAACCGTTGGTAATACTGTTCCCTAAAAAAATAATATCTTTTGAAGTAACCGGAAGTTCTTCAAACAAAGTCGCTCTCTGCTCATAAAAAAGTAGAATACTTGCGTTCCTGAGCAAACTGGGGTAACGCTAATAATAATCCCAATAACAATAAGACAATACGTTTCATTTTATTTTTGTTTATCTGGTGAATAAATCAATCCTTCTACCGCCCTTTTCTCCGTCAGGAGTCACAAAGACAGCAGTAAACATCCACTTTCACAAGACGCGTCTGGTCATCCTGAACTTTACCGACAGGTAATTTCAGGAACACTTTATTCCAACCCTTATTTAAATGCACAGCCAGTGGAGAACGTGCCACACAATTTTCATTTCCTAATGGAATTTCATTACTCTTCACCTGATGGGTTGCTGTCCATACAGGAGGCATTATCTCCCTATCATTAATCCAAATACGGCTACCTTTATAATCCCATTTACCTTGCAGCGGAGCCAGATCCATCTCCGAACGGCTATAATTCTGAAATTCTGCCCATAACCCCACTTCCTGATCTTTAGGAGAATATACCCAAGTATATGCATACGCGGTATGATCCTCTTTAGGATCGGCATAAAATCCGGGAACAAACGTCCCCCAGACATGGCGTAAATAAATACCTGCCCCTATTGCCTGACGTACACCATACGTATTCCCGTTATAATGATAGGTATCCTTTAACTCCTGTTCAGGCGGGAACACCTTATCCATATCGCCCCCATTAGGAAAAGCATCCGTAATATTCCATTTTACATTAGTCTGTTTTACATAGGCGAAAGGATATCCTTTAAACGTATGCTCCTTATGCCACAACATACGCTTTTCAAAATCAGCGAATTCTTTAAATGCTTCCGTGTCTTCGGGGGGAAGTATCGTACCCAGTCCGTCAAAATATTCCGTACCTCCCCCCTCTCCAGGCACGCTCGGCAATAGCAAGCATATTGGGGTACAAGCCATTTTCAATAACCAGATTCCACTCATTGTCAATCAAACGATCGTGCCACAAAGCCAATATAGTTCCCGCAATGTCCTCACTGCCTTCTGCCTGATCATAAAATACGGCTGTTATACAAAGCTACAATATCACCGAAAACATCAAAATGATTCAGATAATGAAATTTGGAATCGATAGCAGGAATACCCGGTTGCGCCTTTCCACGGTAACTCCACAAATGTGTCATGTCTATTTCCCCCCGGTTTGTAGTGCCAGCCCGGATTCCAGGAAATTACTTTTTTATTCCCTTTGGAACGTACATAGGACACCATTTCCGGCACAAAACGGGGATTGGTAAACTGCACCTCATCCGTACCTATATGTAAATAAGGCACATCAAATGTCTCACACACCTCATCCATCAACAGTTTCAATATTTTCATCCCTTCCGGACTTTGCATATCATGGCGGAAAGCACGCACAAAGGCAGCACTATGCCCCGGCATATCTATCTCAGGAATCAACAACACCTGATGTTTCTTACAAAAATCCACCAAATCGCGTGCCTCTTCCAGCGTATAATATTTACCCGGCATACGGATGGTGTTCACACTATCATTCAGCATAGGAAAGATTTTACTTTCCAATCTCCATGCCTGGTTTTCAGTAAGATGCCAATGAAATACATTAATCTTAAACCGGGATAAAATCTCGATCTCTCTTTTCAATTCTTCCATTGAAATATAACTGCGTCCCACATCCTGCATAAATCCGCGTATCCGGAATGCCGGCCAGTCTACAATCTCACATCCGGCAACAGAACTTCTCTTCCCTTTTTTCCGTTCCAATTGCCGAAGTGTCTGCATAGCCCAATACACTCCCTGTTCTGTTACAGCCTCTATCTTTATCCGCTTGTTTGAAACAGAAAGACGATAGGCTTCAGCCCCATTTAACCTGGCCTCCTCAATAGACGGAACCAGTTCCACTTCAATCACCGATGACGAGTGTTCAACAATCTCACCACCCGCATTCATGATAAAAACTTCCCACTCCGGCCTCAACACCGGGTAGAAAGTTTCACCTTTCCCATAGTAAAGTTCTTCCCCCGTATCCTTATACAACTGAGGTTTAGGAAGTAACGAGATACTGGTTTGTGCTATAGTTACAGCACAAACCAGTATCATACCAATAAAACTAGAAAATCTGCGTTTCATTATTTATTTGGTCTTAATAATATCTTTCAGCTTTATCGCTTGGAAAGTCATGTGGGCCACACTGCTTTCATATAAAATTCCTACTGTTTCCTTGTCAATCATAGTCAAGCAGCTGTATCCCCAACCCCAACCGGCATCCAGCAGCAATTGATTCTCGGGCAACCAAGTCACCCCGCCATCCAGACTTGCTTTGATGGTAATGCTATGACGGTTCTTGGCATCATTCGGATTAGAGAACAAAAGGATGTCTTTACCCAATACATTCTCTTTAGCTTTAACACTAATCAAACTGGCCATACAAACCGGTTCCTGTAAGGCTGTACGTGAAGACTCATGTTCTTTCCATGTTTTACCTAAATCTGTAGTTGTAGAAACGGCACGACTGCCACCACGATTATCACGCATATTCAGCATCAGCACTCCCGGTTCCACTTCCGCTACCTGAGATTCAGTAGTATTAGTGCGTGCCAATGTGCTGATATTCCATGTCTTTCCATGATCCTTACTGTATATAACACCGGCATTAGGAATACGATCACTGCCAATATACTGGCTGGCAAAGACCAATGTTCCATCTTCCATAGAAATACCTCTACCGGGACCTTGCAGCAAGAAATACCATGACGGATCTTTCACCTGTTCTGTTATATTCATAGGCTCCGACCAGGTCTTACCATCATCATCACTTTTCACCATCATTAATTGCGCTGTATGATTACGGTCCATGCCTGTTTGTGAATTCCACCACGCACGCCCATTTCCCATACCATGTGTCCAGGCAGCGACAATCCAGATAGTTCCTGTCTTCTTATCAACCAAAATGGCCGGATCGCCTACTCCATTCTGTGCTTTAGGCAACCCATCATATTCACCAAATGCCATCGGAATGCGCATTTTCTCCCAAGTCTGACCTCCGTCCGTACTTCTGCTCAGACCTATTTCCACATACTCCTGTAAATCCGCACTATTATTATAGCGTACATCATATACCCCCAACAAGGTTCCTTTATTTGAAGTGGCCAATCCGGGAATACGATAGGCAGCAGCCCCGTCGTCACCGGCATGACGCACGCCGATCCCCATATAATGGGTATCCGCCTTACGGGCTATCTTCAAAGGAGCAATCTGTCCGTCAATCTTAGCTTCCACCACTTTTGCCGACACTTTAGACAAGATAGAAGCAATAGGCTTCATTTGCAGGCTAATCCAAAAAAATAATTCACTCCCGGAAACAATTTTTGGTCAGCTTTCAATATAACCTCACGCTTCGGGGCCTTCACTTCCGACTTCAAAACGGAATAAGAAGTATTGGCAGCCAATGTTTTTCCCGAGTATTATTAGATATATAATCTACCGGAGCAAAATAAGTCTTTCGCCTCCTCTCCACGCTTTCAGTTCCACCATAATACAGTTTCACAGATTCAATTTCATTCAAATTCACGTCTTTGCCGAAGTCCAACTTCACTTCATTCAGCATCTGACTTTGAGTAGCCTCTATACGTAAATGAAACAACTCATTATCCTGCCTTTCAATCAACACAGGAATCCGGGTTTCGCGGACAACAACCGTATCTGCCGCCGCACTCAACTCCTTGAAGGGTGCTAATATAAAAACAACAATTAGCAGTAATAAGCTAGGGCTTCTCATAATATTTATAATTTTACGGGTGTAAAAATAAAAGTTTTTATTGAAATTAGAAAATAAAAAGACGGTTTCTTTATTAATTTCATAAAGAACACCGTCTTTTTTATGCAATTAAAGATTCTTATCCGACAAAAATTTAATAACCAACCGTTTGTTTCAACAATGGATTATTAGTAAGAGCTCCTTGGTTGATAGGCCAAAGCAGACGGGCAGGCTCCGCCGGAGTATAGGCAAGCACGTACGAATCGCCAAAACGCCTCAAGTCATACCATCGTTTTCCTTCCAGCATAAATTCAAACAAACGTTCCTGCAGAACAGCATCCGCCGGATACTTATCAATTTCCTGATTGGGGAATCCCACTGTTGAAGCATCATACGCATCACCAAACGCACGCCGGCGCACCCGGTTTATCTCTGTAGCCGGATCCTCACCCAAAAAGCACTTTCGCCTCAGCCAGCATCAATAGCAAATCCGAATATCTATAAATAGGATAATCATCACATCTCACCCGTGTACTCCCATTCATAACTCCCCAATACTTATGCGGATACACCCCTACCAATTCCAACTTGCCATTTTCCACCTTATTATATACATCTTTCAATGTAACGTCACGACGGGTGTCTCCCGGCAGAAACTTCTTGAAGTTTTCCAATTTCACCATCAGGCGCATGATACCGAAATTATTCTCGACCGACGTATTTATCAAAGTACCATCCGCATTATAGAATTTCCCTAAATAATCAGCCTGTGGAAACAAATCATTATTTCCATTCCACAGATTGTATTCAAACAATTCATTATGAATGGTAAAGATAATCTCTTTATTACCTTTATTATCATAAGCAAACACTCCCTGATAAGTATCCATCAAGTCCAGATTGCTACGGCTGATATTATTCTGTATGTCAACCAACGCATTCTTTGCTGTCCGGGCATCTCCTTCTCCCCCGTCACGATGGGCACTCCACAAATATACATCCGCTTTCAGCATCAATGTGGCAGCCTTTGACCACAGCGATTTTTTTTCCTTTATGGTATAATCAGGCCCAAAATAACTTAATGAAGATTCTATATCTTTTTTTACCTGCTCAAAAATTTCGGCAGCCGGAGTCGCCGCCTTTGCCAGTTTACCCACTTCAAAACCCAGGCTAGGCTCTTCCGTAAACACGACATCTCCCCATGAACGATATAGCTGATACATATAGTAAGCACGCAATCCATACACCTGTCCCAAATAATAATTCCTGGCACTTTCAGTCAGCACATCCGTATGAAGGGTCCTGCTGATAAACAAGTTCATCTGGTTGATATTCTGATACAAATCACCAAACCCGCTGATTCCGGGATTCTCCGCATTCAATGTATTATAAGGAAAACGTTCCATCCCCTGGGTAGCTTCTCCACCGAAAGGAGTTCCCCCAAAGACATCACTTCTTGCCTCACCCAATAAAAACATATTCCACGAATGGCTCCTGAAGCGACTATGCAGTCCAAAAACAAATGAATCAAACTGTTCCGGAGTTTTCCAGTAATTCAAGTCAGTGATATCGCTCACCGGGTCCATATCCAACGAAGTACATCCACCGGCCAACATAGCCGATGCGGCAAAAGCCAATATTATCTTTTTTATGTTCATACCTTTTCTTTTTTACACATTAAAATGACAATTGTAAACCAAACAAAACGGTTCTTGGTGTAGGATAACGTCCATTGTCTATACCACCACGACCATTTGCCTGAATATCCATAACCGGTTCCGGAGAAGTTCCATCATATCCGGTAATATAGAATAAATTCTGTCCCGTAACATACACGGACGCATCGGTCAAGAACACCTTATTTATAAGATTCTTCGGGAATTTATAACTCAAGGTTACCTCACGCAGACACAAATAATCCCCCTTTTCATAGAAAGTAGAGTTATTATTGTTCAGATTCGTTGTACCATTATTGGAACGGGTAATGTTCTTTTTCGCATTCTGGTCAGCCCAATAAAATTTAGGAATACTAGTTTCCGTATTGTTTTCAGACCACGAATTTCTGACATCCTTAATCAAATTGAACGACCCGTTATACTGCCCCAAGATTCTTGCTTTCAAATCATTGTAAATGGTATGACCTACCGCATAGTCAAAACGACCATACAAAGACCAGTTTTTATAATTCAGCGTAGTAGAGAAACCACCGGTCCATTTCGGATAGATATTACCCACCACCTGACGGTCGTATGAGTTTATAATGTTATCACCATTTTTGTCATCCCACAATACATCTCCAGGCTCAATAGGCTTCCATCCCGGCTTTCCTGCATATTCGGCAGCTTTATTCGGCCCATACAGGTTGGCAACTTCATCCACAAAATCACCGGCATGGTTTCTCACATCATCCCAGTCACGCAAGATACGCACTTGTTTATAAGCAATGATATCACCCAAGCTTTTTCCTTCCTGAATACCGCCTACCCAAACCAACGAGTTGGATTTTGGATCCCATATCTGCTCACCCCCTGACGGTTGTTCACATTCCCATTAAAAGGCAGCTTCTTCACCATATTCTTCACAAACGAAGTATTAGCGGTGACATCCCACGACCAGTCCTTCCTTGTCAGCAGATTCACCTTGGCTTCCAGTTCGAAACCACGGTTGCTGATAGTACCCAGATTCGTTTTGAACGAAGGAAATCCTGTATATTCCGGCAAATTCACATCAGTCAGCAAATCGGAAGTCGTGCGGTCATAATAGTCCATAATCATATGAATACGATTATTGAAAAAGCCCAAGTCAAGCCCCAGTTCAAACGTATGGCTCTTTTCCCAACGCAATTTACTATTGACCACCCCTGTATTCAAATAACCCAGATTACCATTATAAGCACCTACCGAACCATATTTACCATATACATCAAAATTACCGATACCGTTTACATTACCGTTCAACCCATAACTGATACGCGGTTTAATCAAGGATACTACTTCCGCAAACTTTGAATCTTTAAAGAAAGCTTCCTCATGCACATTCCAACCGGCAGATATACCCGGAAAAAATCCCCAACGATTGTCGGACAATTTGGAAATACCGTCATAACGGGCTACCAAGGACACCATATAACGATAATTATAATCATAGTTAACACGGGCGAAACCGGAAAGAATGCGATATCCGGTTTTGACAGAAGTAGTATAAGTACGGTTAGTGCCCGCATTTAAAGTAGGTATATCATCTGTAGGAGCACCGGAAACACGCGCTTCCAGGTTCTGATACTGATAATCAAAATACTCGCCACCTGCCATGGCATTGATATTATGTCCGCTAAAACCTTTTTTATATTCCAGAGTCAATGCATGCTGTTGTTGAAAAACTTTTGTATTTGTTTGAGAAGCATTACGATTGGTATTGGGAGCTTGTCCTATCTGTTGATATTTCTTTTCAAACAGTTCAAAAACTGACTGTCTGTATAATACATAGAACTGTTTCCATTCAGGAACAATTGCTGCGGAAGGATTTCCAAAGCAAAACCGATATTAAACGAAGTCTTACGGTTCGTTGTAGAACGAGTCAGTTTATCTTTCCAATAATAAGGATTACCATCCTGATTACTCCATCCGGCAGCAGGACTTCCATCCTCATTCCACGGGTTCCAGGTGGGAAACATACTCATAGTACGATAGAACAACTCATACTCTCCCGTTTCTCCATTCCAAGGGCTTTTCAGATCGTAAGTCCATAAATCGGGCATCTTGACCATGAAAAAACTACCACCGGCATTCACTGTCAAAACGGGCAACAACTTGTATGAACCGTTGATAGTCCCGTTCACACGCTGATAATTGGTAGAAATTATCTGACCATCTTCTGAATAGTATCCCAAAGATGAAGAAAATGTTCCTTTGTCATTACCTCCCGACAGATTCAAATAATGATCTTGGGTAAACGCGGCATTGCGGAAAGTCAGATCATGCAGTTCACCGGCATGATTTCTAAAAATCAAAGTTTTATCAGGGTCTGCACAGGGTCCGCCATAAATTGCCATCCTTCATTCAGTAAATGTTTGTTTGCATCTGTCATAAAGGCCAGATCCACTCCGGAGTTAACCCCAAAACCTTTCTGGTTCTCCATACTTGTACCGCCATTGGTACGCTGCCAACCTAAACGTTGATAATACAAATAGTCACCGGCATCCAGATATTTATATCCTTCACGCGCAAAGTTCACACCGCCTTTGAACTTGTAAGTAATTTGTGTCCTGCCTTCCACCCCCTTCTTGGTTGTCACCAGAATTACGCCGTTATTGGCACGGGCACCATAAATAGCTGTGGAAGCCGCATCTTTCAGTACCTGTATGGATTCAATATCCGAAGGATTGATATCATCCATAGAACGCACAAGGCCATCCACCACGACCAACGGCCCTTCCAGATTCTTGTTTATGGAAGCACCACCACGCAAAACGATATTGGGCGAACTACCCGGTTTACCCGAAGTATTTGTCACACGCAGCCCACTGACAGTTCCCCTGCAAGGGATTGAGCCGCATTACTCATAGCCGCATTCTGCAACACTTTATCGTCCAACTTCGAAATAGAGTTCGTCATCAACGAACGTTTCTGACTCATTCCATAACCAGTCACCACGACCTCATCCAGCATTTCTGCATCTTCTTTTAAAATAACCTTGTAGGTGTTTGGCACTCCCACTACAATTTGTTGTGTTTTGTAACCTATATAACTCACATCCAGTTTTGCCCCCACAGGCACTTGGATAGTAAAGTTACCGTCTACATCAGTTATTGTACCATTTGTTGTCCCCACCTCCAGGACACTCGCTCCGATAACAGGTTCACCGGTGGCATCTACCACTACCCCTGTTATCGTTTTTGTTTGCGCCATCATGTTTATTGCAAAACAGAGGCATACGATAAAAAAGAGAGCTTTCTTCATGTGAATCTCAGATTTGGTTGATAAATTAATGTTTAAATAAAAAAGTTTAATTAAGCGTTAGTTTTAAAACACCTCAAAAAGAAAAATAATTTTAAAATCAACAGCGAATATATGCACGCATATTTAGTATATACAAGAAACAAAAGGAACTATATTCTTTATTAGTCTTTGTTTTTTAGAATAAACTAAATATTAAGGCATATTTTAAAAAGTTACATAAGGGAATAACTCAAAAAAGGAAAAAAAAGCTTCATACGGAGAAGACATAACAAGAAAAAAACCTCCTTGCAATTCTTTGCAAAGAGGTTACTGAATTGTACACCCGATGAGAATCGAACTCATATCGTCGGAACCGGAATCCGGTATTCTATCCATTGAACTACGGGTGCGTCTGAAACTTGGACGTGCAAAAGTACAAAATATATTGTCTTTCTCCTAATAATTTGAGATATTTATCTATCAAAATAATATTTTGCTCATTAATTTAAGTATAAAACAAATCAATTTGATTATATTTTCGGCTAAACATATAACAATATCACAAATAATTTCTATATTTGCAAGCAATTAAAACAACTAGATCTATTTTACAATGAGTTACCTAATTAAACCAGCTAACTATAAAGCCTTGCTTGATTTAAAACAAACAGAGTTAGGCATTAAGCAAATAAAAGAGTTCTTTCAACAGAACTTGTCGTCAGAATTACGTCTGCGCCGTGTCACCGCCCCGCTATTTGTATTGAAGGGAATGGGTATCAATGATGACTTGAGCGGAACCGAACGGCCGGTATCTTTCCCTATTAAAGACTTGGGAGACGCACAGGCCGAAGTTGTCCATTCATTGGCAAAATGGAAAAGGCTGACTTTGGCCGATTACAATATAGAACCGGGTTATGGCATCTATACCGACATGAACGCCATCCGGGCTGATGAGGAATTAGGTAATCTCCACTCGCTATATGTAGACCAGTGGGACTGGGAGCGTGTAATTACCAAAGAACAGCGCACAGTTGATTTCCTGAAACAAATAGTAACCCGTATTTATGCAGCCATGCGCCGCACAGAATATATGGTATGCGAAATGTATCCGCAGATCAAACCCTTCCTGCCACATGACATTCATTTCATCCACTCGGAAGAGCTTTGCCAGATGTATCCCGACAAGAGTCCGAAAAGAACGTGAACATGCCATCTCACAAAAAATACGGTGCCGTATTCATTATAGGTATAGGCTGCAAACTGAGTGACGGTAAAGAACATGACTTGCGCGCACCTGACTATGACGACTATACCACAATCAACCCGGAAACCGGACTTCCCGGTCTGAATGGCGACCTGTTAGTTTGGGACAAAGTAGGCTGGACCGTTCCGTCGAACTTTCCTCTATGGGTATCCGTGTAGACAAAGAAGCGTTACTCCGCCAACTGACACTCAGCGGACAGGAAAAGCGTAAAGAATTGTATTTCCACAAACGCCTGCTAAATGAAACTCTTCCTTTGTGTATCGGCGGTGGTATAGGACAATCACGACTCTGTATGCTTTATTTACAGAAAGCCCACATAGGTGAAATCCAAGCCAGTATATGGCCCGAAGAGATGAGAAAAGAATGCGCTCAACTGGGTATGCAACTTATTTGATTATAATCTATCAGCAATGAAAGAAGAGGATGACGTAAAAAAAGAAAGCTCTCAGGTTTTCTCTTTCATCATCCTCTTTTTCTATCCGCCACACTTTATTTCTTGAAAATAAATACTTTGCACTGATAAGCCCCCAATTCCACATTCATTCCTTGCGGAAACTTTCCTAACTCTTTGTGCAACCATACATCACGAATCCCGGTATTCGTGGTAACTCCGGGAATGGTCTTGTCATTAAGGTGCACTGTCACAGGCTCGTCAAAACGGTTCAGACACATCACTGCCACCGAACCGTCGCTCAGCGGTTTAGCCCAGACATCGTATTTATCATGACGGATAACCCTCTCTGCCTGTCTGCCCAGCAAGCACATCCTGATTGATGGCTATGATTTCAGGGTTAGTCAGAGTTTCTAAAGTAACCGACGTCATATCGCGGACATCATTCCCGCTCAATAAAGGAGAAGCCATCATACACCACAAACTCATGTGCGAACGATACTGTTCATCGGAGCAGCCACTCTTTGCATCAGCAATAGACATACTTTTTCCTGAAATTCCCACGATCAGCATGTCCGGATCATTCCAACCGCCGGGATCTGCATAGTTATCCAATTTCCCATTTATATCCGTTATTTCCATGACACCCCAACCCGGACCCGTGACAGCATTAGACCAATGGTCGCCGATATCTCCTGTAGTCCTCCAATAATGCCCGCCTACGGATTTGGCCCACTTCCACGGTTCACGTTGTCCCCATTCACAAATGCTGAAAACAATGGAACGGCCTGTAGCACGCAGCGCCTTCCCCATCACCGTGTAACGTTCCATTGCATCCTGCCTCCCGTCCGGTGCATTGCAATAGTCATATTTCAACAAGTCCACTCCCCACGAAGCAAAATCATTGGCATCTGTCACCTCATGACCATAACTGCCGCATACTCCCCCGCAAGTTTTATCTGCCGCATCGGAATATATGCCAAGTTTAAATCCCCGTTCGTGCAGATAATCCGCAATCGGTTTTATGCCATCGGGAAACTTCTCTTTATCCACTTGCATATGTCCATCCGCTCCCCGTTCTGCCAATTGCCAGAAATCATCTATATTAATATAGGCATATCCCAAATCGCGCATACCATTGGCCACCATCGCGTCGGCCACTTCTTTTATCAGTTCTCCGGTGAGATGCCTTCCAAAGGTATTCCAGCTACTCCAGCCCATAGGAGGGGTTAAAGCCAGTGCATCACCGATGTTTATAAGCAATTCCTTCTCGTCTTTACCCGATTTATTTTCAGCAACCAGCTTTACTTTATAAACACCTTTCCGAGATACCTGCCCCTTCATGATCCCTGTCTTCTCATCCAGCACACTAGCCCTTGGGGTAGTCCGTCGGCCTTCCATTGCATAGGACGTTCTCCTAAAGTGGGAATATAAAACAAGAAAGGTGTAGAAGGATAATTACCTATAATAGAAGGAGGATTGATTTGAGGTGCGCCCTCAAACAAGCGAGGATTTGCTCCGTTTGCCACCGCTTGAAAGGTTCCCAGAACCAGTACAAGCACCCAAACGAATATTGTGAGAGTAAAACTTCTTTTCATCATCATCTTGATTTATAAAATTAATAGGTTAAATCGGTGTAAAAATACATATTTATAAGAAAAAAGCGAAGAAGGTGCCGCTTTTCCTCACGGCACAACGGCACCTCCAGTTAATCAATCACGATAATCCTAATACCTATTCAGCTATGTTAAAATCTCATTTTATAAAATCCTGTATCTTGATAGTCCATTCTCTTTTTTATCACCATTGGCGGCAGTAATAAGATAACGGAAATCCTTTGCCGAGAAATCTTGCACCTCCCCTAAAGTCGGAGCAGCATTCAAAGGTTTCAGACGTGCGGCCGTAGACATATCAATATAACATACAATATTACTCAATGAAACTTCATTCCGAATCTGCTCTGTAAAGACAGCATTAGTTCCGGGAACCGTAATCTTGCACGTAACTGTATTGTTTTTCTTCATCTATTGTCTTGGCAAGTGTCAGAGTTTGAACTCGCAATTGTTTTGCAGCGTCGTCATACCAACGGTATTCAAAATAGATATTGGTAATCTTAGCCTCATCGTAAGTCGGCAGGTCATCCAATCCGGAGTTCAAGCACGAAGAGGCTGATACCAACAGTACCAATAGCATCGCTATATTTATAATTTTCTTCATATCTGCAATATTTTGTTTTAAATTCCACTTATATTTAAAAAACGTTTTTGCCGGATTACCATTCCGGATTCTGATCCAGACTGGAGTTGACATCTCTTTCCGACTGCGGCACCGGGAATAAATAACGCCTGGAAGTAAAGGCATGATTATTATCCGAAATATTAGAAGGTAAATCAATGATTTCAAACGACTTGCCATCCTCTGCTATTTCCATACATGCATTTTGGTGTGTATTCAGCTCCTTCACAATTTCCAGTCCGTCGGCCTTACCCCAACGAAGCAAAGACCAGTAGCGGTCATTTTCGTGCAGCAGTTCGATGCGGCGTTCCCGTTTATATTCTTTCCACGCCTCTTCGGCTGACAATCCGGAAGGTAATTCAGGCAAACCGCCATGAACAGTACGGGTCTTATTGATATATTCAATAGCGGCATTCACTTTGTTCTGACGCAACATGACCTCGGCATAATTCAGATAAGAACGTCCCAACCTCAAAAGTACGTAGTGATAAGAAGTAGGTTCGCTGTTCAACAACCTTACAGCCTCGTACACTCCTTTGCGATACACATATCCTGAAATAGGAGTTCCCCATATCTCGGCAGCTTTCGATGCCCAGTTCAGGTTACCCTTTTTCCTCATTGTGATGGTATTCTTAAAATAGTTGGAAGAATCCTGGGCAATGGAAGCATAAAAACGGTTGTCCCTATTCTTATAAATCGCATTGGACACATATCCCCCTTTTGCTAAAAAGTTCTGATAATAAGACGTTTCATCCCATTCTTTTGCCTTGCCGTCTTCATCCACTACCAAATACTGGTTTACCAAATCAACGGAAGGGAAAGACTTGGGCCAGCCTGCCAGCTCTTCAACCAGCAAGGGGAGCGATCCTTCCTTATTCTTATTGTTATCGTTGTTGGGAACCAGATCCTGCATCCACGTATTCTGGAAAATGGTATTATCCGAGCTCTTCCACTGGGCAAGTATAATCTCTTTCGAGTTCTGTGAATGGTCGAAGTCATTGAACATATTCTTGTAATCGGTGTCCAATGAATAGACATTCAGCGCAAACAAATCCTCACTGGCCTGCCGGGCTATCTCGTAATATTCACTTTGTCCGCTTTCAATGTAAGCTGCACCGTGCAATGCAGCTTCGGCCAGCAAAGCATAAGCAGCGCCTTTGGTCGGCATACCTGTGGGTTCACTGGCTCTCAATCCGGAAGCAGCGTCTTTCAAGTCCTGCAAAATAAAGTCATACGTATCTTTAATGGTGGCCGTCCTGCCATACTGAGTCATGTCCTCGTCTTTGTCCACCAACTCCTTGACCAACATCAGTTTGCCGAAAAAACGTGCGCGAGAAAAATAAGTCATTGCCCTAAAGAATTTAGCCTGGGCTATAAAGTTGGCGCGTTCGCCTTCCGTAAAAGGCGCATCGGCCATTTTGGCTATCACCAGATTGCAGCGGCGGATGTTTTCATAAACATTCCATCCGGCATCATAATATCTGTCTTTCAAATCCTTATTGATGGCCGTGGCCTCCCCATCATCCAGAATGATGTCATTGTCTGTCCAACGGTCATTCTGTATCAACTTGTCGGTAGATATTCTGAGTGTAGTGTAGAGGAAAGCCTGCGTTAAATCCGTGCTTTTCCATACATCATTCTCCGAATAGCTGTCTAGCGGACCTTTGTCCAATACATCATTACAAGAAAACGGTTGCGGCAGCTAAAAGAACGACTGCCAGTATATTTTTGAGTTTCTTCATTGTTTATTCCTCCCTTACTTTAAAAACCGATTGTTGCACCAATTGAATAAACGCGCTGTACAGGATAACCGTTAGCACTTGTATCGGATGTTTCCGGGTCGAAATAATCATTCACGCCGGAGATAGTGAACAAGTTGCTGCCTGCCAGATTAATGCGGAGCGTGGATATCCAATCGCATTTCTTCAATAATTTATATTTCAAGTCATAACTTAAAGAAAGATTCTTCAAGCGCAAGAACTGGGCGTTTTTATACCAAAAAGTAGACGCAGCCTGGTTGTTGCTTCCATTGACATTGGCAGAAGTCGAGACACGCGGGAAATCGGCATCTGTGTTATCGGGACGCCAATAGTTCAGTTGTTCTTTATAATACAGGTATTTGGCTTCACCCTTTTTCAAGCGGTCGCCCAATCCCAGATAGCGTTTACCCGTTCCGTAAATCAATCCGGAAAGCGTAAATCCTTCATAATTGAAGGAGAAATCCACACCGAAGGTGAAATGAGGACTGGTAGGCATACCTATGCGTACCTGGTGGTCTTCTCCGTCTATTTTTCCGTCACCGTTTACGTCCGTATAGGCGATGTCGCCCAGCCGGGTGTCCGCAGAAGAAGTACGCCGGGGGTACATTACAATCTGCTGAGGAGTCTGATACAAGCCCCTGTCATAATAGGCGATACCGAAATAGTCCGTCTGATGGGTCTGGCGCTTCCAAGGGTTCTTCAGGCTGGTTTCGCCTTCATCCGCTTTTACCTTCCACAAATTGTTATAATAAGTCATGTTCAAGCCCACTTCGTAAGTAAACTTACGGGCAGTAGTATCTCTCCAGCGGAATGAAAACTCAAAACCTTCGCGGCGTTGTTCGCTATCCGATTTTATCTGCGGAAGTTTCTTGCCTAACGGAGTGGTATAACGGTCGCCCGGACTCATCAAACCACCTTTGGTTACATAATAAAAAATAATCCAGCGAACCTGTAAAGCGTTGCTTGAACAGCGAGAAGTCAAGACCGTAATTCAAGGAATTGACAGTGTACCAGCTCAACAGTTCCGGAGCGACCAAAGCCCCTTCGTTAAAGCCCGACACCAAGGCGCCTCCTACCACAGCACCCGTTGTATCCATGGAATAAGTAGAAAGATAGCCGAAACGGTTCACGCCCGCTTCCGTACCCGTTTGTCCATAAGAAGCACGGAACTTCAACAAGTTGACAAACTTCAAATCCAGGTTTTTAAAGAACGGTTCTTCGCTAAGCGCCCAAGCTACTGCACCCGAAGGGAAAAAGCCCCAACGGTGTCCCGGTGCAAAATTATCAGAGCCATCATAGCGGAAGCTGCCTTCAATGATATAACGGTTCTCATAATCGTACTTCAAACGACCTACAAAACCCATTCTTCCTCCTTCACTGGAGTTACCGGAGTTCAGCTGGCCTTCTTGCGAACCTGCAAACAACTGGTCAACAACTGCCGACATATATTCCTTACGAGAAGCCCAGAACTCGGAGCCGTCACTTTCCGAAACTGTAAAGACAGCTTTGGCGTCTATGGTGTGCTTCTCGGCAAAAGTCTTCATATAGGCTGCACTCAGCTCAAAGTTATAGATTGATCCCCAATAACCTTTTTCCGTCAAAGATGGTTTGGCAATGGGGTACAACGAACCGTCGGCATTGTATTGGGGAGCCTTTGTTGAAAAGTTCTTCACATGCGAGTCGTTTGCCCTGTAATTGAACATGGTACCCAAAGTCAAGTCTTTCAGCCAAGGCAAGGTCCAGTCGGCTACCAATTGTACATTGATATACTTTCCGTCGTTCTTGTCATAGCCCGAGCGTTTGTCGGTCAATACCAACGGATGGTCCGTCAGCGCCCTGTAAGTACCGTCTTCATTATAAGCCGGCTGCAAGGGGAGACACATCGGCCAGCAATTCCCAGATACGTCCGGCACTGGTGGACGGATATTCTTTATTCTCAATGGCGCCATTGATATTGACACCCACTTTCAATCCTATCTCATCAAACGTGGTATTGATGTTGCTACGGAGATTATAGCGGTTGTAATTCAATGCATTGGAACGATACAAGCTCCCCTGGTCGAAAGCGCCCAATGACACATAATAATTCACCCGCTGGCTGGTTCCGCTCAACGAGAGGGAATGCTTGTACTGCGGGGCAAAATTCTTCAAAGCCAAGTCCTGCCAATCGGTGTCAGCCAGATTGTAGGGATCAGTTTGGTTGAGAATAGCCTGCAACTGCTTATCATCAAAGGTGGGAGAAAGGAAATCATTTTCGCGCACCAAATTCTGATGTACCGCGTAATCATAAGCACGAGTCTTTTCCATCATCATGGTGGGCTGGCTGAATTCCGCATTAAATGAATAAGTTACGGCTATTTTGCCTTTGCCCGCCCTGCTTGGTCTTCACCATTATAATACCGTTGGCAGCGCGCGATCCGTATACGGCCAAAGATGCCGCATCCTTCAATATGGACATGCTCTCAATATCTACCGGATTCAAAGTATTGAAATCCCAAGAGTCAGAAATCACACCATCTATTACATAAATAGGAGCTCCACCTCCACGGATAGAAATGGACGGAACCGATCCCGGTTCTCCTCCGGACTGCTGGACGATGACACCGCTGGCACGTCCTTGCAAAGAACTGACCACGTCATTGAACGGCAAGTCCTGCAACTTCTCGCCTTTCACCGCCGTAACCGATGAAGCCATCTTACGGGTAGAAGTCGTACCGTAACCAATCACCACAACCTCATCAATCAGCTCACTGTCATCTTTCAATACAATTTTAAAGTCTTTTTTTCCATCTACAGGGATAACTTGGGTTTTGTACCCGATAAAAGAAATTACAAGATTGGCTTTACTCGGGACATCCTGCAGCGTAAAGAGCCCCTCAAAATCTGTAATTGTCCCATTGGTAGTTCCCTCTACCAACACGTTTGCCCCAATTACAGGTTCTGCACTGCTGTCCACAACAAGACCTTTCACTGTGAAATTTTGTGCTACCATTGTCGATCCAAGTAATAGCAACGCCAAGGACAATATCTGCCTCAACGAACAAGGAACAGGCACATTTTTTTTTTCATGCTTTTCTCCATTAAAATTAGACATTAGGTTAAATAATATTTTTAATAATTTTAAATACACAGATGTTAATTAGCTAAGTTCTTTGAGAACTTAGCCACGCCTTTAAAAGCCTATTCAAGAGCATGAAGAACCCGTTTCGGCCCTATTTGTGATACCTGTTTTCTACCAGAAAGCGCAAAACAAGAAGAAATTAATAAATTGGAATAAAAGCTATATTAGGCTAATATTCAGCAATATAAACCTATTTTATTAAATATACCTTTAATAAAAAGCCTCATTCATAAGAAAAATACTTTCGGATTTAACAATGAAAATTGAAAATAATCTCTATATTTGTTCCCAGATAGAGCAGATTTATTATTTAATTCTCAAAGAACTTAGTCATTACACATGCCCACCTACTCAAACCGCTGAAAATAAAAAGCATACTTCCATCTGAAATTTACTTTTTTCTTAGGAGTAGAAAAAGAATAGAGCGATTTCCATGAAAACGAAGCTTATTTTTATCATTCGAAACGTAACATCGTTTATAAACTTTCCTATCTTTGGGAAAAATTAAAAAATAAAAATAAGATGAACGTACAAATAGAAGAAAGCTGGAAACAACATCTGGCACCCGAATTTGAAAAAGATTACTTTATCAAACTCACAGAGTTTGTAAGAAGCGAATACCAGACTACCACTATTTACCCACCGGGCAGATTTATATTCAATGCCTTCAATCTGTGCCCGTTTGACAAAGTGAAAGTCGTCATTATCGGCCAAGACCCCTACCATGGTCCCGGCCAGGCGCACGGACTCTGCTTTTCCGTTAATGACGGAGTACCTTTTCCCCCTTCCCTACAAAATATTTTCAAAGAAATACAAAGCGATTTGGGTGCTCCCATCCCCACTTCAGGCAATCTGACCCGCTGGGCGAATCAAGGAGTATTATTACTCAATGCCACACTGACAGTCCGTGCCCATCAGGCAGGCTCTCATCAACGACGGGGCTGGGAGGAATTTACAGATGCCGCCATCCGTGTACTGGCAGAACAACGTGAAAATATTGTATTCATCTTATGGGGATCTTATGCACAGAAAAAAGGAGCCTTCATAGACCGCAACAAACACCTGGTACTGGCTTCCGCACATCCGTCACCCCTGTCAGCCTATAACGGTTTCTTTGGCAACAAGCACTTCAGCCGTACCAACGAATATTTGCAAGCGCACGGGCAAACACCGATTGAGTGGTAGACATAAATAAAAAAATGAGAAATGGTTTCTGATAACAACACGCAACCATTTCTCATTTTTTATTCCCAACTTCTTCCTAGTACCAATTCACCGCACTACCCGTATTGCTTCGCTGATCCCATTTCAAAGCATCGGTCAGCATACTGGAGTTAGCACGAATACTGAAGTTATAGGAAGTAAAGGGACCGAATACCAAGCCACAGCTCATATTGAAACAGTGCAGGTCACGGCTGATATTGACCGTTGTCATTGACATCTCTTTCGTATTAAAATCATACCCCGAAGAATAATTCACATTCCAGCGGCTACCCAACTTCACATTACCGGAAACATTCAATGAATGGGTTATTGAATAAGGATAACGCATCGTCTTAATATTAATCTGCTTACTTCTGTCCTCACGAATACTATAACTATAACTCAGACTCAATGACCATGGCATCTTGAAAGCCATATAGCCATCCGGATCTATAGCCGCCTTCTCTGTTTTTCTCAAACCGGAGTTATCTTCTTCCTCCGTGTTTTCATTGCCATCATCACTGTACTCATCCAGATTTTCATTCTTCTTGTCTTTATCCCCCTTACTGTCCTTTTCATCTTTCGGCCCAAACCACTTTTTTTCCACGAATCATTATTCAATGTATACGAGAAAGAACCGCTATACCCCTGAAAACGACCGAAACGTCCGTATGACCATTCTGTACGATTGCCTTCCACTACCTTACCATCTTTATCAAACTCATAAGCATAAGTAGCAAACTGGGCGTTCATATTAAAAAGTATAGCTCTTGGTCAGTTTCAAACGCAGATTCATACTCAAGTTTCCCCACAGGCTTCTCTTTATCTGCTGCATTATAAGAAATGCTGGCCCCCAACTGGTCAATCAAGCTGATTTTCTTCACTCCGGTAGTATCCGCATCGGATTTCACTTTCATTTCCACATTATTGTCTATAGAGAAAGTAAAATTCTCGGATTTACCACTGGGTGAGAAGGAGTAAGGCAAACCTTCATATGGATTATAAGTCTGAGTACGTACCTCTCCATCCGTATCAGTATAAAGTATACGTTCCCACATATCCATACCTAGACGTACTGAAGTCCGGTGCATAACTCATGCTCACCGAAGGAGTAAAGACGTGACGGATCATTTCAATCTTGTCGCCAAACAATTTCTTCCACGGTTTGTAGAAACCATACATCTTGGTATTCACCTGCAAGCTCAAATCATAGTTATACACACGGTTGAAACCGTTGATTGTATCTCTCCGCACATTATTAGGTGCCGACGGATCATAACTCTGCTCCACCTTGCGCATATACCAGCGCTCGGTATAGTTGAAAGAAGGCACAACGTTGATATATTTAAACAAAGTGAATGTAGCGCTGATAGGAATCTTATGCTGCATACCATTAGTCCATTTATTCAAGCCCTGCTTCAGAATCAGATTATCCTTGGTATTAATCGAGTTCGTCATCTGGCCGGTATATTGGAGTGAGATTTTCTCATACCAACGTTCATCACCTACCGCTTTCTTACGCTTGAACGGATAAATACGGTTCAATGAAATATTCAAATCCGGCAACGTCACACTGATAGAAGAGTCACGCGTATTCTGAGAGATATTGAATGTACTGGACAGATTCAATCCTATTTCGGGGAAATTGCGCGAATAACTCACACTAGACGTCTTGGTGTTATTTGAATACTGCTGCGGGTTGTACAAACTACTCAGGTTACGCTGGTCATAACTACTGGTCGCAAAGTTCACATTCGCCGAAAAAGAGCTGTTAGGGTTAGCCTTGGCATCCTGTCTGTGACTCCATGCAATTCTGAAATCTTTTGTAACCATATAGTCCGGCATATTCTTCTCACCTGTCTTCGTTACCAAATAACTGGCATTGAAATTACCACTATATCTGTACCTTTTATTTATAATTGGACTGCGTGGAAAGTCCCCATGAGCCCTTTGTAAAAATCTCACCCAGCACTTTCAAATCCATACGATCACTGATAGCAAAATAATATCCACCATCACGTAAATAGAAACCACGATTCATTTCATCACCGTATGTAGGCATAATGAATCCTGACGAATAACTGCTATTGAACGGAAAAAAACCGAAAAGGAATAGCAATAGGCAACGGCACATCCTCCACCACCAGCTGGGCAGGACCGAAAACCACATTTTTTTCTTAGGACGCACTTTCGCCATGGAAAGTTTCAGATAGAAGTGAGGATGTTCGTGATTATCACACGTAGTATATCGTCCGTGACGCAAATAAAGTTCATCATTGGAACCTTTCTTTGATTCTTCACTGGTTACATACCCTTCCCCTTGCTGAGTTACAATATTATTGATGAAACCTTTCTTCGACTTGAAGTTATAACGCATGATTTTTGACTCGTACGGAGTCTCGCCATCTTTAAAGATAGGAGTACCTTTTTCCACGCCAACCGAATCGGGAACACCACGGGCATACACCGTACTGCTATCCATGTTCATTGTAATCACGGCAGAGGTCAACTCTATTTTCTCATAGTTCACCTTACCGTCACCATACAGATGGGCATATCCGCCCTCAGTGAATACGATAGAGTCATTTGCTTCATAAATAACAGGCGCATCCAACGGCTGTTTCTTTTTTAGGTGCAACCGTATCGATAGACAACGTATCTACCAAAGCACTATCTACTTTCAGGGAATCATTACCGGATGCAGAATTCCGCTTTCTGCGTTGAGCACCTGTACTTAAAGAAAGTGACAGGCATGCAAATAGTAGTAGGAATGTTATAAATCTATGTCGTTTTAGTGGCGTCATTCACAAATCATTTACGCTTTTGAGGGGCAAAATTAAGCATTATCCGCCAATAATGAACTATTTAGCGGATATTTAATTTATTTTTAAGGCTTACAAGAAACATTCGCACCAATGGTTAAAACGGATTATCCCATCTTCCCCATAACGTGAAATACTCTTTAACGCCTTCTCCACGCTTTTTTCCTTGTCCAGATGTGTCTTTGAGAAAAAAACTTGTCGGCAAAGCAGATAACCTGTTCCTCCAGTGATACCGGAACCATATCCCGATGAGGAACGGGCAATTGCTGGTCAATAATACTTTGCAAAGATATACCCGCTCCCCGTATGTCTCTCACAGACCAACGCATGGCGCGGGAATCCTTCTTTCCGCATCAGATCAGCCCCCAAATATCCATGACAAATATAAAGATAAGATCCGAAACAACAAATGCCCTCAGCATCCGTCATAAAAATACCAATATCGTGCAGCATCGCCGCCTCTTCCAGAAACTGCTTGTCCAGATTCAATTCCGGATGCTTGCCGGCAATCCATAACGCTTTATCGGCCACCGAACGGCTATGCGTCAGCAGGATATGTTTCAGTTCATTATCTTCAGGATAATATTTATTAATGATAGCAAGTGCGTCCATTCTCAATTAAATTCTTATTTTTGTGCAATATTACAAAATAATCACCACATATCATGAAAACAAAATACATTTTCCTATACTGCCTCTTGTTTACTTTCAACGCCGTGACCGCGCAAAAGGTTATCACCGGAGCCGAACAGATGGGCCGTCTCTTACCTATATTAAAAGGGAAGCGTGTGGCATTGGTTGTAAACCAAACCTCCAAAGTAGGAGAAACCCATCTGTTGGACACCCTGCTTGCAGCGCATATACAAATAAAAAAGGTATTCGCTCCCGAACACGGCTTCCGGGGTGATGCCGATGCCGGAGAAACCATCAGGAACGGAAAAGATACCCGTACAGGAGTACCCATCCTGTCCCTTTACGGTAAAAATAAGAAACCTACAGCCACACAGCTACAGGACATAGACCTGATTGTGTTCGACATTCAGGATGTAGGCGCCCGTTTCTATACCTATATCAGCACCATGCAGTATGTAATGGAAGCTTGTGCCGAGAACCGGAAACAACTGGTCATCACAGACCGTCCCAATCCTTGCGATTATGTGGACGGTCCTGTGCGACAGAAAAACCAGAAAAAGTTTTGTGGGTATGCACGCCCATCCCCATTTTACACGGTTGCACTGTAGGCGAGCTGGCTCAAATGATCAATGGCGAAGGCTGGCTGCCCAACGGCAAAAATGCGCGTTGACCGTCATCCCCGTGGAAGGCTGGAAACACGGACAACCCTATTCGCTTCCGGTAAAGCCCTCTCCCAACCTGCCCAACGACCAAGCAATTGCCTTATATCCTTCACTCTGCCCGTTTGAAGGTACAGCCATCAGTGTGGGCAGAGGTACTCTTTATCCTTTTCAAGTAATCGGTTCACCGGATATCCGCATCTCCTCCTTTTCTTTCAGACCGGAAGCCTTGGAAGGCTTTGACAAGAATCCGATGTATAAAAACCAATACTGCTATGGCAATAATCTCCGCCATATCACCGCCCCGAAAGGATTCTCTTTAAAATACATCATCACCTATTATCAAGCTTATCAAGACCTTGGGAAAGCGGACAAGTTCTTTACCCGCCCGCAATGGTTCGACCTGCTGATAGGGAACCGGTACCGTAAGGGAACAAATCACGAAAGGAGCCAGTGAAGAAGAAATCCGTGCAGGATGGCAGAATGAACTGGAAGCCTACAAAAGATGAGAGAGAAATACCTGCTTTATGAATAATATTTCCTTCCAAGCTGACGGCTTTCGTCAAAAAAGGAGCCAACAACCCAATCTATTCAGGACACGCAACACCATTCCTCTGCATCCACCAAGTCCCAACCACAAACGGCTTTCCAACCGCCAACACATGGAATCCGTTTCAATCTTCTTTCCGGAAGGCCTGCATACCTTTCTCACCACCCCGATGATATCCGTGTCCTCACATTCCTCATAAAAACGGCAGACGCCATCCCCCTGCATCAGATAACGACTGCCTCTTTTTTGAATAATCCGATGCAATACATACCGGTCTGTCTGCCGGAACAGAATGACATCAAAAGTTTCAACTCCTCCTTATCATACGGCCCCACCACCACTTCATCCTTCCCATTTCTCAGTAAAGGCATCATGGAATTGCCTTTCACCCGGAACTTCACACTCCTGCCACTTTTGATTTCCGACTCCACCCACGCAAAGAAACATTCATTCGCTATCCGCTTCATACCCATCTCCATATAAAGTACGACATACTAATTTCACCGCCTCCGCATCGGGCAAACACTCCAGATGATAAACAGGAATGGATGAAACCATCTTTTCCAACAGACTACAAACCCCACAGTATAATTCCTCCTCGTATGCAAATGCAGGAGGAGCAGACGGATGCAAAGCTGCATAAGCCTGCAAAGTGTTCAATCTCCGTATCTTGTTATACGGTGCTTGTGACAAACGTACACATCCGGCCAACGGATAACATTCCGCCTTATAACAAGGAGTCTTCCCACTCCACGGGCTGCCATATACCCACACGCCCCCCTCTTCATAACGCACAATGGGACTGTCATCATTCAGCAACTTACTTCCTGCTATATTTTCCCTCCACAAACGGGTATGGGTACTTTTGCCGGTTCCGCTTTCACCTAAAAAAAGAACCGCTTTCCCCTTATAAACAATACAACTGCCATGCAAGGCAACCGTATCTTTCCGTACCGTCATCAGGCCATACCCCATCCATAAGGCAAATCTTAAAAGACGGGGAGAATAATGACCATATAAACAGATACCTTTCCCAGTTTCACCCATCGTCCGGAGATAAAGCGACGGTTCTCCCTGCGGAGCCAGTTCCAACAAAAAGCTATCCCCACTCACACCGAAAGTACCGGTTACATCTTCATATCCGAACCCATAGGACTTTCTCTGAAAAGCCGGAAAACCCCAACCGTTTCCTTCCCAAACAGTAAAATCCGGCAACCAAGCACCCTCATATACATCTTTTGCCGAAACCAGATCCGGTTGCCAAACAAAAGGCTTGAAACCGCTGATACCATCCACCGCCTCCATCAACCTTTCGTCCGGCAGCGCGAAGCAGTGGCCACCTATTTTATAAATTCGATCCATTTGTCTTTTCCATTTAATCTGATTACACGATGACAATACGCCAACGAACTTTCCCGATGGGCTATCGTAAGAACAGTCAGCCCCCTACACTCCTTCATCAGACCGAGAAGCATTTCATTGACAGCCCGTTCAGTCTCATTATCCAATGCAGAAGTAGCCTCATCCAGTAGAAGCACCTCCGCTTTCTTATACAAAGCACGGGCTATGCCTACCCGTTGTTTCTGACCTCCCGAAAGCCTTCCTCCCCTTCACCCAAAGGAGTATCCATTCCTTGCGGCAATTCATCCACCCAAGCATCCAATCTCACCAGCCTCACTATCTCCGCTACCCGTTCCTTATCTATAGACCGGCATCCCAAAGCAATGTTTTCCGCCAAGGTCCCATCCAGCACAAACACTTCCTGTTGCACATATCCCACCCTGCGATGCCATTCCTGCCTCGGCACATCGGCAAGCGACCTGCCATCTATCCGAATAGCGCCTTTATCCGGAGTGATAAATCCCAAAAAGCAGATTAAACAAGGTAGATTTACCCACGCCACTCTCACCACAGATACCTACATATTCCCCTTTACGAATAGTACAACAAAAGATCCTTTAGAACCTCTTTTTACTTTCAGGATAAGCATAGGTGAGGTGTTCTACCCGTATCTCTTTTTGAAAAGAAAACGCTTCCTGCCCCCATGATGGAGAAACTGCTTCTATCCCCTTATCCCCCAACCCTTCCTCTATAATCCGCAGAGAATAGACCGCATTCTGTACTTGTGTCCAACCACCTAAGATGCCGCGCAAAGCGGGTAACAGCCGGAAAGCCGCCACAGCAAAGACACCTACCAGCGCTTTGATATCCCCTGTTCCGAAAACGGTGAGCAAGGTCAGCCCCGATATGACCGCCATTTCGGAAAGGCAAAGAGGAAGATGCTGTATCATTTCCAGTTTCAAACGGCTCTCACTGATTTTCCTTATCCTCTCGGCGAATGCCTGCTGAAAAAAAGGAAACGCCGCATTCAGTTCCAATTCGGCATACCCTTTCATCGTTTCCGTGACCAGCCGGGATTGCTCACGACGAGCCTGCTGCTCCTGCTCACCATAACGGCGCATCGGTTTCCTGATCCCCCATCCGTAAATCAACATGAAAGGCAGAAAGGCAATATACAGCATCAGTACCGTCAACGGAGCGTAAACCAACAAAGCTGCCGTCACCCAAAAAACAAGCAGCAGTTCTCCTGTCATGCGAAGCAAGGGGGAAAGAAGGTTTAAAGAAAAAAGCATAACAGATATAGTTCACCTCATATCCCAGCCGGATACTCCCCCTGCTGCGTATAAACAATAATCCCCGTTGATAGTAAGAAGTAAAGAGAGAAAAGCTGAGCCGACGGTAAAGAGACATCAGAAAATGGTTTTGAAAACGTGAAAGCCCCGCTACCAAAGCGTTTTTCACCAAAATAAAGACTATTGCCACCAGACAAAATAACAGGGCGGCATCCTTATCCCTCCCGTCATCCAACAGAAAAAACAAGACAGGCAACAGGGCAGCGAGCCCGGCAAAGTCAAGTAATGCGCAAAGAAATACGGCACAAACCACCCTTATCCCCATTTTCCTTTCATCAGGCAACAATAAACGGCAGATTCTTTTCAACATAAACCGCTTATTTTCGTTCCGTCTGGAAGATGGTATGGGGAGAGCGCAGATGCAACAGAATAGAATTTCCAACCCATTTGCACAGTGAAATGCGCAACACGCTGTTGCACGCACGATGAGTATGCAGCATACGTTTGGTTTTATAAACCAGAATGCCCCATTTATTCTTCGCCGGAACTGACATCGTATAGGGTGGCCGGATGATTTCCCGCAAGATTTCCTCCGCCAACCCTTCTCCTCCATATACAGGAACGGAAGTTCCCAAATAATCATTACAAAGGTGGGTCATTGCCAATATCATATTTCTAAAACGAATATCCGTCACTTCCTCAGGAATATGCAGGCCGTATCTATTCAGCAGGCAAGCCCAGTCGCAAAGATGATGAAGCGCCAGGCCGCGTGCGTAATGCTGGGCGGCATGAAAAGCGAGAAATACAGTATTAAAAGTGGAAGATGGAATGAAAATGGGGTATTTTCCGTCCAATTCCGCCGATACGGGTTGTAGCAGTTTTTGAAGGAGCTTATCCATCTTCACCGCTATACGGTATGTTTCCGAATTAATAAAGGTTTTATGATTCTCTATCGGAATACCTTTATAGTAAAAACATACTATGCTTTTCGGAGTGTTCAAGGTCTACCTCTATTCCTTTTTTTCTTCCATTAACCGGTCTGCCAGCCGGTTGGCCTCGGCATCACTTTTCCGGGAATGGTCTGCCGAATAAGTGAAGATGTCTATATCTCCCCCTTCCCTGTGCGAAGGAATGGGATAATAGGTGGAGAGACCCACTCCTTTCAACTGGACCGTGGTAATGCCATGCGTTTTATAAAAAGCTGAAAGTTCGGCTATGGTATGGCAGTACCGCAGGTAGCGTTTTTCATAGTTCTCTACCGCCATCGCCCAGTTTAACTTCAAAGCCTTCGGGGGTTGCAAACAGGCCGGCAGGGTCTGTATTCCGTCCCATGCCAAGGCCATCACTCCCTGAGTGCAAGCTAGTCTGTAACACGCCTGCCAAAGGGCAGGAGATATATCGGTAAAAAGGATTTCACTAACCGGCTTTGTGCTGTTCAACGCGGATCGGAGCAAGGCAAATAGCATTTGCTCCGGTTGATCGAGTATTATATCCATTGTTATATCAATCAAGTAAGGCTGAACATTTTTTTAGTGCATCTGCCCAAATCACCACATCTCTTTCGGCCTGCTCTTGAGAAATATGATAAGATTCCACCAACACCAAGGCTGCCTCTTGTAAAGTGAAATCCTTTCCCGAAAGTCGTTTCCAAAGTAAGCAAGCGGAAAAATTAAAGGAAATAATACGGGTCAAATCAGTATCGGGAACACCTTGGTTCACAATTATTGTTTCTCCCGGCTATGGAGCGGAGTTTGAAATGGGGATTAAGTTTCATAATCTTCTAATCTTAAAAAAAGAAAGCCGCCCGACCTTTCGAGACAGGACGACCTTCTTTTTATTACAAATCACTTTCTGCCATGACTAATAACATGATAGCAAATAATTCTCTTATTTTTTATAACTATCCCAACCGGTTCCTTTAAAAGAAGGAGTACCAGTCACGTTAATGATAGAGGAAGCATTTGTTATCGATGAATCAACAACCAAATTGCCGTTAAAAGTACCACCCTCAATATTTAATTCCATAGGTTCGGTGTTTCCGGTACTTTTTGATAATTCCACGTTACCATTAATAATACTAGTACCTTTAACAGTTACTTTAACTCCGTCAGTGTAGGTTGAAAAGCCGCAAACATCAAATGCATATGCACCAGTTCCGGCATTAATCGTAGTATTGTTAATTAAAATATTACCACAATTGTTACTCAATACATATAAGGCATTTAGCCCCCTCACTGTCATAGCATCCAACGTCAAATTACAGTAGTTCTGAATCATAATTTTATCATTATCACTTGCCAGTGTTCCGTTTTTCATAGTAACGGTAGAACCTTTCAACAATTGACAACTGTTCGTTTCTGTGCCAGCCGAGCCAACGGTCGGTTTAGCAAGTGTAAGCACATGGTTGTTCAAGTCCAATTCTACAGATTGTCCACTTTGCGTTTTAAAGCCATTACAAGTAGCGTCTCCATTCAAACGTATCTTCACGTTAGCATTACCGCTTAAGTATAAAAGTGCGGACGGATCGGAAAAAGTACCACCGGTAACAGCCAGCGATGCACCTGCACCAACCACATAAATCTTGCCATTCAGTGTTCCACCACTGATAGTCATCTGTCCCAAGTCATTGGCTGCACCATTATGACCTTCATTATCCACCACATACTGAGCGGAACCAGTCGTATTGAATATACCTCCTTTGATTTCAGCCACATGATGATTCTGTACGGTTGCCCTGAGACATATTGGTGAACGTACCGTCGTTGATGACAAGCCGGGCTCCATCATCATTTTTAATGGTATTAAGACCTCCGGCAAATGTACCACCGTTTATGATAAGTGAAGGATTCTGATGATTAGTACCACTTACATATCCATTTCGCGGATTCGTATTGGTATAATCATAATACCCATTGGCTATCATCGAAGAATAATGCCCGTTTTGCGATATCTCCACATTTGGATTAATCGTCATCTCGCCATGATTCAGAATATTATAATAGCTGTTACCACCTGAACTTTCTGAGTCCTGACCGTTTTCCTTACTTCTAATATAGGTTCCGCCATTAAGAATTACTGTACCGTTATTATAGATACAAGCTTTCCCGTGACTTACATTATCCACTGTACCATTTCCGTTGATTGTCAGTTTACTATCCTTGTTTACGGTAAATGTATCACCAGATTTGTTGGTAATTTTATGACCGTTCAAATTGATGATAACTTCCTTTGTTGCGGAAATAGTAAAATCTCCCGTCAAGTCTGTGGCAAGAGTATAAGTTCCACCATTTTTTGCGACATTTTGCAAGTCGGCTACGGCAGCATCAACTACTTCAAATGCATCATTACCGTACAGATTGGGTAATTCAGCACCCTCTTCTTTATAAATAATGACAGTTGAAGTGTTACTGCTTTCACGACTGATGGCTGTTACTTTGGCACCACTCTTCACTCTTACATTACCGGCTTTTTACCTTCAATGTATTAACAGTAACTCCTTTACCAAGAACCAATGTGTTTGCAGCAGTAGTTGCCGTTACTTCATCATAAGTAGCTGTTTCGCCATTGGCAGCCAAAGTTACGGTAGAAGAAGGCAGCTCTATCTCAAATTTAGGCGCAGTATCTAATTGCGGTACAGATACCAACACGTTTTCAGGTGCAGCTGTACCACCAGTACCAGTGCTCTCTTCTTTAATGGCAACAGCATTTGTTGTAGAAATCTTTTCAAAGGATATGCTGACATTTTCTGCCGGTGTATTTTTTTTCGGTATTGAAACTGTAGGACTGGTTTCAGTTGGAGCCACATCAGTCACAGAAACCAGAATTGGTTTCTTTTAAAGCATCGGCTACCGCTGATACACTTTCAACTGTTGTCGGCACACTTCCGGATACTTCGTCCAACGTTATAGTTGTGGTATAACGTTCGTTACGTTTAGCATCTAAAGCTTTTGTCTTTAAAACCTGGCTTGTAGAGCCATTACCAATGGAAAGTTCCAAGGCAGGATACTCGGCTACAGGCAACGGGAAATAGAATGTTTTACTGGCCACGTCATTGCCAGCAGTAAAGTTTATAGTTATGGAAGAGGAATTTAATGTTCCTATGGTTGTCAATGTAGGGATACCTTCGGAGAATGCTATTTGTGCATTTCCAGCAATGGTTGGAACAGTAGTTTTTCCTTGAGCGGTCATAGAAGTCAATTTCGCCCAAGTATAGTCCTTCGGGATATTATATTGACAGTTATGCTCATCAGGGCACCTGCATTTTTAAATAGCCAAGACATCCTGTGCGCTCTCATTTATTTGGCAAGCCATAAGAGCACTGCTGTTTTCTCCTTCCTTATAATTATAGGTATCCTTCAACGTTAATGATATTTTACTTCCATCATAAGAAGCATCGCTGCCATAAGGATAAAAAGCAGCTTTCTTTACAGGATTCTCACCTTCCAGTACTCCTGAGAACCCTGCGTTCTTGGTCCCGGCTCCACTGGATAATGAATAATTAGTGTTAGTATATGTAGAAGAACTTCCATTCGTTACAAAAATGCCAATCTCGTCACCTGTACTCCAAACGACAGAATTGCCATTCATAGCAGTACGCGATTCAGCATCTCCCATAGTGGCACATACTTCATCAACGCCACTTTTCGCCACGCCCAAATCTTCATTGGAACAACCGGTTATTCCTAATCCAAGAACAGCTAAAGATGTGAACAATATCTTTTTCATACGTGTATGTTTTTAAATTATTTATTTCAATTACCAAGGATGTTGGTCATAGTCTTCTGTTCCACCACTTACTGCAAATCCTTTTTCCACTTCTACTTCGATAATCTCCACTTTAGGAGCCTCATACATTTCCATATTGTTTGTTTCCATAATTTCCGTACAATAAATTTAGATTATAATTTTTCAATGATTCTGTTCAGACATTATACGCCCCAATTATACCATAGAATATTTTTTATAGAAAGATGCTATAATTGCCGTCTGTGGGCAGAAGACTCCTGGCGGTCCGGTGACATATACTGTGTCTCCGCAACCTCGACTTGACAGATAACGGGAAATAAGGATTCGCATTCCCGCTTGCAGTGTTGTTTTCATACGTCTGTAAATGTTAGATCAGTCTATCTTGTCAAAAGACTTTGCCTAACTCCCCCTCCTCTGTTCGGCGGTTAATAAAAAAAAGCGTGAGGGCTGTATCTTGTTTATCTTATCGTCGGGCCTTCGCATTGCCTTGTACCTAGATAAACAACAGCCACCCACGCCATTAGGTATATAGATGCCACAGTAATGGCAGGTATATAACACAGACGTGAGCGTTGTTGTTATCATCTTCAGGTACAGTTCAAAGTTGCGAAGTTTGACGATAGAAGATAATTTCAATAACGCTTCTTAAAATATGTAACGTTCTACTACGCCATAGTATAATAGTCGGTACAAATATAATAATTTCTTAAATAGGAAAAACGTTTCTTAGCGATTATTTTTAATAATTGCTACCACAAGCATTAAAAACACTTCTGTATTTCACAATAAATCGACTCAACATAACGCCAATACCAATAGAAAGTTATAAGCAATTATGCCCTCATGCTCTCATTATGCATATAATCCATTGATAATGAGTGTTGAATGAATGATGGTAGCATATTTCAAAAAGTATCTTTACCCTCATGCCCTCATTCTACAGAACAAATAAAAAGAGCATATCTATCTGATAACCAATAATATGAGCACATACGAAGTCTTAATTCAAAAGTTTGTCAATCATCGCATTTTGAGCTTTTTCATCACAGTGTACTCTATTTTACAAACATCCGATTACATTTTCATGCTGACAAGTTCTACTCATCGTACTTTCCTATTTGTTCTTTCTATTATTCGCAATTGCTTACTCACTAATGTGACTAACTATAATCACAAACGTGACTAAAGTTAATCACAAGTGTGATTAAGTCTAACCACTAATGTGATTAAGCAATTTCCCATAGTAAAGAACTGCAATATGAATGACCGATTATCATATAATGATTTCTATATAAACTATCAAGAACTCCCTAAAATGCAGTAGTTACCGTTGTTTCTCCTAGCAAAATATGATAAGATTCGTGTATATAAAAGGGATCTTGTAGGCATTATGCCATTTTTTTTCACCTAAAACGGCAAAATAGACTCTTTTCTCATCTGAGTGATTTTGAAATGAATTCAGCTATATCACATTGAATATAAGAATATTAGATAATAATCAGTATAATTAAACAGTGAGAGCATGAGGGCAAATTGTTTCTTCAAAAATATGCTACCATCATTCATTTAACACTCATTATCAATGGATTATATGCATAATGAGAGCATGAGGGCATATTTGCTTATAACTTTCTATTGGTTATCTCCTTTCTTTATTCCTTGATATTACGGATATGACTAACAGGCACACCGCCCACAACCGTATTTGCCGGAACCTCTCTTGTCACGATCAAACCTGCTGCAATGACAGCATTGTTTCCGATGGTTATTTATCGGATAAATGAAGAATAAGTGCTTTGTTTCTTATTCTATTTATCAAATGTTACTTGTACCATTAGAATGAAGAAGGCTGATTAGTATGAATGTGAATATGCTGCATATAAATTTTCAACCAAAACAATTATGGATTGCCGATGAAAAACTTAAATGTCTAATACATGGTTTAGATTAAGGAGAGGATTTTTCCTCTCCTTTTTTCTTCCGATACGCCCCATTATCCCTATTTGTTACCAAATGGGTGGGAATGGTGCAATTTAGAAGATATTGTGTGCGAATTGAAATACGGAACTTCAGAGAAGTCTTTAAGTGTGGGAAAAAATAGCTGTCTTGCGAATGGGGAATATTACTAATGTCGGTACAATCGATTATTCTAATTTAGTGTATTCGTCAAATAATGAAGATATTAAGCTGTACTCACTTGAAAAGACGATTTACTGTTCAATCGCACAAACAGTAGTGAATGGGTAGGAAAACGGCAATCTATAAGAAAGAACAACCAGCCATATATGCTGGCTATCTTATTCGCATTAGACCGATATTGATTTTTTCAGACTACCTTAATACTGTAATGAATAGCAGCTATTATCGTAATTGGTGCTATAATGTAAAAACGGATGCTGTTAATCAATCTAATATCAATGCTCAAAAGCTTTCGCAATTAATGATACCTATTCCACCCTTAAAGGAACAAGAAAGAATTGTTGTAGAGGTGGCTAAGTGGATTTCTTTAATTAATACTATCAAGAATAGCAAGGAAGATTTACAAACAACTATCAAGCAGGCAAAAAGTAAAATCCTCAATCTTGCCATTCACGGCAAACTCGTGCCGCAAGATCCGAATGACGAGCCAGCCATTGAACTGTTGAAGCGCATAAATCCCGACTTCACACCTTGTGATAACGGGCATTATACGTTTGACGTTCCGAGCGGGTGGATAACGACAAATTTAGGGTCAATATTTAATGTCGTATCAGCTAAAAGAATTTTGAAGTCAGATTGGAAGCATAGTGGTGTTCCATTTTATAGAGCACGTGAAATAGCCAAGCTGTCTATTTATGGACTTGTAGATAATGAATTATATATTTCAGAGGAACATTATAACTCATTAAAGGAGAAATTTCCAGTACCCAAAGCGTCAGATATTATGATTTCTGCCGTTGGTACTATTGGCAAATGCTACATTGTAAAAAAGAGTCTGATAAGTTCTATTACAAGGATGCAAGTGTACTTTGTTTGTGTAATGACTATCAAATAAATGCGAAATATATTTACCACATCATGAGAAGCGAATATATGCTAAAACAGATGTATGATAACTCAAAGGGTACAACTGTTGATACCATTACGATTGAAAAGGCAAAACAATATATATTGCCCCTACCTCCACTTGCCGAGCAACAGCGCATAGTAGCCAAGATTGAAGAGACATTCTCCATTTTTGACGGTATTCAAAATTGAGGCTGTCTCAAAAAATGAGACGGCCTTTTTTTTGTGTTTGCAAAAAAAAATCGGGCAAGTCCTAACTTCGCTCAGTCAGAACTTGCCCGTCTCCCTAATTTTTTTTGTATCTTAGGGAATCAAGTCAAAATATCCCAAAGATCATGTTTAAAAGTTATACATCCAACGATAATCTGCTTTTTACCTCCGTGTTTAGGCGATTTTATTCCCCAGAACGATCCGGTCCGGGTTGTTCCACCGTATCATTGAACAGATAAACCTTGAAAAACTTTACCGCAGGTATTCTCCCCAAAGGCTGTTCTGCATACCACCCTCGCATGATGCTTCAGATTCTGGTCTATGCTTATCTGCGTAATATCTATTCCAGCCGTCGCATAGAAGAGTTCTGCCGCAATGACATCCGTTTCATGTGGCTTACCAGCAATGTGACTCCTGATCATAACACCATCAACTGTTTCCACAGCAGTCGTCTGAAGGATGTACTCAAGACAATATTTGCCACCATCGTAAAGTTCCTTGTGGCGGAAGGTTTTGTAAGTCTGGATGTGGCCTGTACCGACGGGACGAAGATGGAGGCGGATGCCAACCGTTATACGTTCGTCTGGGGTAAGTCCATACATACGCGTATATCCAGAATCGCGGAACAGCTTGAAGAGATATGGCAGTACGCCGAGTCCGTCACCAAGCAGGAACTGCGTGATTCCGCACCCATCACATATCAGGATATCACTCCGGGAGAAAGTGGAAAAGGCACTTTGCCAGATAGATGATGCCCTGAACGGAGTGGATGCAGACAGGAAAATGAAAGCGAAGGTAAGACGTGTAAGGAAGTCATGGCCCGAACAGCTCAGGAAATATGAATCACAGGGAAAGATACTTGACGGACGCAACAGCTACTCAAAGACAGACAATGACGCTACTTTCATGCGCATGAAAGAGGACCACATGAGGAACGGACAGCTCAAACCCGGATATAATCCCCAGATCAGTACCAACAGACAGTTCATTCTGAACTATACCATCCATCAGTGTGCCGGTGATACCTCCACCTATCCCCTGCATATGGATAATTTCCATTCCCTTTACGGCAGATACCCTGACGTATCTGTCTGTGATGCCGGATACGGAAGCGAGGAGAACTATCTGTACGCCTTCAGACATGGCATTGAAACCTTTATAAAGTACAACAATTTTCATAAGGAACAGAAAAGGAACTTCCGGAACGACCCGTTTCTCTCTGCCAACTTTTATTATAATGAAGAAACCGACGGCATGTACTGTCCGATGGGACAGAGAATGGAAAGACTCTCCGATGCAAGGCGGATAACAGACAACGGTTTTGTGCAGACCATCTCAAGATACAGGGCACGTAACTGCAAAGGCTGCCCGCTAAGATGCCGGTGTCACAGAAGCCGGTCGGAAAGAATTGTGCAGGTAAACCATCGTCTGAGGAAAATCAAGGAAAGGGAACGTGAAAAACTGCTCTCTGATGAAGGCCTGAAATATCGCAGCCAGCGACCGCAGGATGTGGAAGCCGTATTTGGAAACCTCAAGAACAACAAGCACTTCAAGAGGTTCCATCTTCGTGGGCTTAAGAAGGTTGAAATTGAGTTCGGCCTGCTGGCCATTGCACATAATCTTGCAAAAAAAAAGTAGCCTCTTAGGGGCTTATGGCAACGAAAAAAAAAAAAAAGTTTGAAAGGATGAAACCTTCAAAAAGTAAGTTTATAAACTCCTTTTTTGAGAAAAATCCAAATGACTTCAATTGGAGATGAAACAAAAAGAGGCCATCTCAACTCTATTTTGAGACAGCCTCACTAATGTAACTTTACCAGTTCACCACTTTATCCACAATCTTCTGTTGTTCGCTGGCAGTGCGGCGTAAATAGATACGAGTGGTTTCAATGCTCTCATGCCCCATAAGGTCAGCAAGTAGAGCTAGGTCGTTAAAACGATCCAGAAAGTTTTTGGCGAAACGGTGACGGAATGAATGAGGGTAAACCACCTCTTTGTTCATCCCGTATTTTTCAGCAAAATGTTTGAGTTGAGAAGCTATTCCACGAGTAGTAATGCGCTGTCCAAACCGATTCAGAAAGATGTAGCCGGAAGTAAGTCCTATTTCTTTGAGCCATTTCGCAGCCTCCGTGCGCAAGTTTTTCGGGATATACAAACGGCGTATCTTTCCTCCCTTTGCTGTATAGGTCAAGATGCCCGATTTGTATATGTTCTGCTTTGATGATATGGAGTAGTTCGCTGACACGTGCCCCTGTAGCAGCCATAAACCATACGATGAAATACCACTCATCATAACCATCTGCTTTGAGCTGGGCTTTGAGAAATTTGTAATCGGCATCGCTTATTACATTTTCCAAAAAGTTCTTCTGTTGTACCTTTACGAACTTCACTTTCAGTTTCTCTTGTTTTTGTAAATTCCAGATACTTATTGATACCTTGCAGCCGAAGGTTCACCGTCTGTGGCTTAAAGTTCTCCACCAAGTACCCCTTATATGCCAAGAGGTTCTTTTTGTTTACTTCTCCATAATGATTGAGGAAATACTGCACCGTCCACACATACGAGGTGACGGTGTTCTTGGCAAGATTAGTCTTTGCCAAATGATTTTTGAATTTTGTTACCATACTACATTGATTTAGAATGAATACAGTAACAATATAAGAGAATATATCGAACATGATAAGAAGTTGCCTGAAGGATGGGCTATGTGCAGGCTTGAATAAGTTGTAGATTATGAACAACCTACTGCTTATATTATAAATTCAACGGCTTATGATGATTCCTACTCAATACCAGTCTTAACAGCAGGTAAGTCTTTTATAATTGGTTATACCAATGAAGCGACAGGGATATGCTCAAATCTTCCTTGTATAATCTTTGATGATTTTACAACAGATTCAAAACTAGTTGTTTTTCCTTTCAAGGTAAAATCATCAGTAATGAAGATTCTAAAAATGCACAGTGATATTGAGATTGATTATGTGGCAATGTTTATGAGTGTCACATATCAATCTGGTTACACTCATAAACGATATTGGATTTCTGAATACTCAAAATAAGAGATACCTATACCACCGAAGGCAGAACAAAAACGGATTGTTTATACAGCCCGTAATATTTCATTCATCGTATCAAGCACCATATCTATTTTAGCCACAATTCGTTCTTGCTCTTTATATGGCGGTATGGGTATTAAAACATTACCAATAGATGTTTTTGTTAAACTGGGCATAGCCGTACTTTTATCTAATTTGCTAAAATCAAATGATAAGCAGAAATAATACAGATATTTATCAAGTATAGCATCATTAGCCTTCAAGCCAAAAGCTGTATCAACGTTCCAAAAATGTTCCTCTACGAATATAGGATTATTAATTGTACCTTTTCTTCCAATTATTGTAGAACCTGCGATGCAAAGATACTGATTAGCTCTGCCTATAACACCGCCACTACCATAAATTGGATATATACCGTTAAGTGTTTCAACATTTTTTTGAGACTTCCCATTCGTTATACTTGTAATCTGTTTCATTTTACAAATAGCCCATCCTTCAGGCAACTGTGTATAATGCCCGTTATCACAAGGTGTGAAGTCGGGATTTATGCGCTTCAATAGTTCAATGGCTGGTTCGTCATTCGGATCTTGCGGTACTAGTTTACCGTGAATGGCAAGATCAAGGATTTTTTTTAGGATTTGGTATAGGCTATAAGATTTTGGAATGTCAGTAATATTTTGTTTGAGCGAATCAATCAAAATATCATACTTAGACACCTCTTCAATTATCCTTCTAACTTCATTTAAAGGCGGTATTGGTATTCGCATATTTTGAGATTGTGTCAGTGATATATTAACCTGTCCGGCAGAACCTCGTGTGGCAATAGAATTTATTTCTGACATTTCCTCTAAGTAGACTTTTTAGATATGATACCAACACCTCTTTAAATTTGTAAGGGGGCGTATTAGTACAGCGGCCTGATTAAAATTTGCTTGTGGCAATGTTGTAGGAATAATTGCAAGTTTACCAAGAGGTGGTCCAACAATATTCATAATAAGGTCTCCTACTTCTGTGCGCGAACGCTGGAGCTTTCCATTATGCACTTCTTCTGTAATATATTGTGGATGATAGGCAAAATCTATTTTTTGATTCCTGAGATTGTACATCTTAATGTAAGGAACACCATTCTCTACAAAGCATGTTTTATCTGGTGTACTTCCAGATGCAACATAAGCTATATCTTCCAATCTACACCATACCCACGAATTCGGCAGCTCAAACGGCACGTTCTCATAATGGGGCGTATCGGAAGTCTTTGCAGACTTCTTACTCCGTTTGATTTTGCCTTCTTTTATCAGTCGTTCTTTTTCAGCCTTGATTCGTTCGAGCAGAACTGATGCTGGTTCATCGTTGGGGTCTTGGGGTACAAGTTTTCCATGTATCGCAAGGTCGAGTATCTTTTGACGTAACGCTTTTGTATCCATCGTTATATTTCTGCTTGTAATTGTGCAGTTTTGGCTGCACAATTACTATTCATGTTCTTCCAGTTTCTTTAATTCCTCATTTTCTTCAAACTCTTCAATCCATTCCTTCACCTTAGCTTGCAATAAAGCCTTGTTGGGGAGATAGAGTTGATAAGCAGAAGCATAGATGTTAGCATCCTTAGGCAAGGTAAGTTCCACTAGTGCATCGTTCTTCTCCTTACACAGTAGAATACCTCAATTGTCGGCTTTTCAAAGTCTTGTTTGACATAGCGGTCGTAATAGTTGACATACATCTGCATCTGTCCGAGGTCTTGGTGAGTAAGTTTGTCTATCTTCAAATCATATGTTGCGTAGCCATTTATGTTGGCTTCTAACTCTAATCCTTTGTATATAAACAATCTCTTCATTTTCTACACAACATAAATTTAGCTGCAAAAGAAGCTAAAAGTCTCCATTTGACCAAACTTACTTGCTCTAAAAAGCATATAACTCGCCTTAATTCTTCATATTTAGGAAACAGCCTAAGTATTAACTTTAAAAAGAAGAATTATGCTTGAAACAATCATTCGACGCAAATGGTACTTGCAAAAGCACCTCGACGCTCCTTTATTGAAGGAACGTGAAAACTATCTTGCTTTCATGGCTGAAAAGCGCAACTACAGCCATAATTATCTGCTTTCTTTTGGCAGATTATCTACTACTGATAGTCACAAGCCTCAAGCTTGAAGATGGCTTCTCTGAACAGGTCCCTATCAGTAGCATCAAGGACGCCGCCATCACATGGTCAAAGACAAAAAAAGAACCATCCGATGAAGAGAAAGGACAACAGTCCCAGCAGTGTTCGAAAATATATGGATATTGCTTTTTTTTCATGGCTTGCCTACATAGGCAAGTTAGATGGCATCTATACAAATAATGCTATTATTTTGAACCGCCTTTTTACCCGTAAACATCATAAGTTACGTTATCTCACCTATCCTTTGTTAAAAGAACGGGCTGAGTATCTTCAAATATGGGAAGACAAAGGTGCGGCTACACAAACACTACGGGATATAGCCGCATACCAACTTCATTTAATTGACTATCTGCATGTTGAGGACAGACGCATGGTCAGTATTGAGGATATCCGAGAATCCGCTGACAGTTGGATGACTGTACAGAAGCCCGGTGTAAGAGATGCATCCGGGATATACGCAAGAAGACGTTTTATATCATATACTACCAGTTGGTTGTCTTAATATGGGTCAGCTTATATGTGAAGATGATGCGTTTCCCTTTAAAGAAACATGTGATGGAATATCTTGATTGGCTGAAACAAAACAAAGGCTATTCTTCAAGCACCACCGAAGGCAGATACAGTCAGCTCAAAACGATGATGCTGAACTTAAAAGTCGACGGATTGAAAGATATAACGTCTTCAGTTCTTGATGACTATATACGTAAGAGACATGATGAGGACGGTTGTAACAGAAGAACGATAGCCGATACCGTCACTGTCCTTCGTGGATTTTTCAGATACGCAGAAGAAAAGGTCTGTGTAATCCCGGACTTGTGTATAGCTTAAAAGCCCCGAGAAAGTATATGCCCATGAAAACCTGCCTTCGTTTGTCCCTTTGGGAGACAGTTCAAGATATCCTGCAATCCAAAAAGGATGCCGCCGGGACAGGTGTCAGGGATTATGCCATATTGCTTCTTTTGACTGTCTATGGCCTTCGTTGCAGTGAGGTGACAAACATGAAGTTGAAAGATATAGACTGGCGGAATGAAACGCTGTATTTAAGACGGGCCAAGAACTGCAGGCCACAAGTGCTACCTTTGCTTCCCATCGTTGGCGATGCCATTATCAGATACATCAAAGAGGCACGCTTTAATAAAAGCGGAAACGAATACCTCTTTTTATGCAGACGTGCCCCTCGCATGAACAGCTTTCCACTTCGACTATATACAAGCTGGTCAGGGACGAGCTGAAAGGCAAAGGACTGGAGTTGCGTCATTACGGGCCCCACAGCCTGCGTCATACTTGTGCCACACGCCTTATCAACACCGGGCATTCCTTGAAAGAAATCGCAGATTTGCTGGGGCACATCGGGCTTGATACCACACGCATATATGCCAAAGTCGACATTAAGAACTTACGTAAGGTTGCTGACATGGATTGGGAGGGCTTGCTATGAAACTGAATGAAATGACAGAACTTTATATAAGTTACAGACGGGCTTTGGGAGAAAAGTTCAAGACAAACGCGCAAGCATTGCGTTCTTTTATGAAGCATATCGGTGGCGATACGAATCCGGCGGAACTGACAGTAGGACAGGTCGAACCCTATTTATATTATCCCACAGGAACGGTCACTGCCGGCTGGTTCATAAGGCACACAGCCTTAAAGGGCATGTTCCAATGGGCCATGTCACGGGGTATAATGAACAATGTACCCCTTCCCGCAGACTTGCCCAAGCGTTTGGAGCACATGACACCTTATATTTATAGCAAACCGGAACTGCAACGGTTGTTCCGCTCAGCCATGGAATATCAGAAAAACCGGAGTAAAATCCATCCTGAATGCATGAGGATGATACTGCAACTGACCTATTTTCTTGGATTGAGGCTCCACGAAACGATGTCTTTGAGAATAAGAGACCTGAACCAACCGGATTTGTATGTGCATATACGAGAATCGAAATTTTACAAGTCACGGATTGTCACATACAACCATAAGGTTGGAGAGTTGATTGATACTTTTTTTTGAAATGGAGAGAAAACAAGGCATGTGCTGCGTACCCGAAAGCAAACTCTTTTTAGATAAGAAAGGCTTGGACATGCATATAGACACCGTGAGAGGTGCTTTTGAAAGAATCAGGGAACATGCCGGTATCTCCCGTTCGGATAAATCCCCCTTCCAGCCAAGATTACATGACCTGAGGCACACCTTCGCCGTCCATCGGCTTACTTCATGGTATAGGGGAGAATCAGGACGTCCAACAGTTGCTCCCTGTGTTGAGCACATATCTTGGACATACACATTTATCCCATACGTCAGTCTACCTGACCATGACCGATGGACTGCTGGGAGAAGCAAACAACCGTTTTGAATCATACATAAAAAGCGGAAAAGATGAATGAAGAAAATAAGTTTTATGCCGGATACTGGATACGAAGGTTTCTTTGTGAATATCTGACAAATATACGTAACCTGTCTGCCAATACGCTTAAATCGTACCGGGATGCGATCAGATTGCTGATGCCTTTTATTGCCAAGTGTGTGAAAAAAAGAAGTGGACAAGATACTCCTTACTGATATTACAGATACCAGGGTTGCCGACTTCCTGGAAAGTCTTGAAAAAGACAGGTCATGTTCAATCAAGACCAGAAATATCAGACTGGCTGCTTTTTGTTCTCTTTGCAAAGTATGTATCCGCCAACAGTCCGGAGCATATAGAATGGAGTCGAAATATAAGAAACATACCTGTCAAGAAGACCAGGAGGACTTTGATAACGTACCTTGAAAAAGAGGAAATGAATGCACTACTGACGCACCAGATAAAAAAGTACAAGCCAAGGGTGGAGAGATTATGCCCTCTTACTTTTTTTGTATAATACGGGAGCGCGGGCAGAAGAAGCTGCTACTTTATTGATAAGGGATTTATCCCTACCCAAGAAAAAGGGCTTGGCTGTAGTGACTATAACGGGCAAGGGAAATAAAACAAGAAGATGTCCATTATGGCAACATACCCGTGAGGCACTATCTTCCATTATCAAAAACAGAACAGAGGATGACCATGTCTTTTTAAACCGAGTTGGACAACCAATAACCCGCTTTGGCATCTATGAGATGGTAACCCGTTATGCAGAAAAGATAGAAGATAAGATGCCTACAATTAAAAAGAAACGCGTCAGTCCGCATACAATCAGACATACAACCGCAACCCATCTACTCCAATCAGGTGTTGATATCAATACTATCAGAGCTTGGCTTGGACATGTATCCATTAATACGACCAATATTTATGCTGAAGTTAATATGGAAATGAAGGCGAAAGCGTTGTCAAATTGTGAAATAGAGAAGAAGTATAAAGTGAAAAGCCATTGGAAGGACGATAAAAAACTAATGGATTTTTTGGATAGTCTGTGATATTATGCCAACTTTGCGTAGAAATTTATGTTGTGTAGAAAATGAAGAGATTGTTTATATACAAAGGATTAGAGTTAGAAGCCAACATAAATGGCTACGCAACATATA
>VOFJ01000447.1_pt1 | contig 85950 bp, 86 predicted proteins | sample 5384081 | NCBI WGS metagenome assembly VOFJ01 (sample SAMN12384729, study PRJNA508395) | human gut metagenome | isolation source: healthy gut I | host: Homo sapiens | reverse complement strand
AGGCGGTGCTGAAACTGGCTCTGGAATAGTCCGGGCGGCTTTTCGACGGGAAAATGAACATCGAAGATTTCAGAGCGCACTGCCTCTCCTTTCCGGGCGCACACGACGACTTTCCGTTCGGCAAGGCCGCTTCGGAATACGACCGCAACCTGCTCGTCTTCTATGTGGCGGACAAGTGGTTCTGTTTCGTGAACGCCGTGGAGTTCGATTTCTGCAACCTGCGATGCGATCCGGCGCTCATTCCCGAGCTGCGGGAGCGTTACGAGGGCGTGGGTCCCGGGTGGCACATGAACAAGCGGCATTGGATCAGCGTCCGTTTCGGCAGCGACGTGCCCGACGGGGTGCTGCTGGATATGGTAAAAGATTCGTATGAACTCGCGGCGGCGAAGCTGACCAAGCAGCAGCGCACCGCCCTTGCGGAACAGGAATAACCTATGAAATTCATCGCAATCATCCCTGCGCGTTACGCTTCGACGCGCTTTTCCCGGAAAAGCCGCTGGCCCTGCTGGGCGGCAAGCCCGTCATAGAGCGGGTCTACGAGCAGGTCGCCGGCGTGCTGGACGACGCCGTGGTGGCCACCGACGACGAGCGTATCCGCGACGCCGTGCGGGCTTTCGGGGGACGGGTCGAGATGACCTCCCGGACCACCGGGCGGTACGGACCGCTGCCGGGAAGCCTACGAACGCCTCGGTGCGGAGAGTACGACGTGGTGGTCAACGTGCAGGGCGACGAACCCTTTATCCGGCCCTCGCAGCTGGAGGCCGTGAAGCGGTGTTTCGACGACCCCGCGACCGACATCGCCACGCTCGTGAAACCTTTCACGGAGGCCGACGGACTCGCCGCCCTCGAAAATCCCAACTCCCCCAAGGTGGTCCTCGACGCACAGTCGCGGGCCATCTATTTTTCCCGTTCGGTGATCCCCTACCTGCGGGGCGTTCCGCGCGAAGAGTGGCTCGCTCGCCACACGTTTTACAAGCATATCGGGCTTTACGCCTTCCGCGCCGACGTGCTGCGGGCGGTGACGGCGCTTCCGCAGTCGCCGCTTGAGCTGGCCGAATCGCTTGAGCAGCTGCGCTGGCTGGAGAACGGCTACAAAATAGGGGTTGGTATTTCGGAGGTCGAGACCATCGGCATCGACACGCCGGAAGACCTTGAGAAGGCGGAACGCTTTCTCGATTCGCAATTCATCATTCACAATTCATAATTATGGGAAGTCCGATATTCATCGCAGGACCGTGCGTCATCGAATCGGCCGAACTGCTGGACGCCGTGGCCGAAAGGCTCGCGGCCATCAACCGCTCCCTCGGTACGCAAATCATCTTCAAGGCCTCGTTCGACAAGGCCAACCGTACCTCCGTATCGTCGTTCCGCGGCCCGGGGATCGAACGGGGGTTGCGGATGCTTTCGGACGTGCGGGCGAAGTGGGGCCTGCGGCTGCTCACCGACATCCACGAATCGTGGCAGGCCGCACCCGTCGGCGAGGTCGTCGACGTGATCCAGATCCCCGCTTTCCTTTGCCGCCAGACCGATCTCGTGGTTGCCGCGGCCAGGACGGGCAGGACGGTGAACATCAAGAAGGCCCAGTTCCTTTCGGGCGCGGACATGCGCTATCCCTACGAAAAGGCCCGCGAGGCCGGGGCCGGCGACATCTGGCTCACCGAGCGCGGCAATTCGTTCGGTTACAACAACCTCGTCGTCGATTTCCGCAACATCCCCGACATGCTCAAAATCGCCCCTACGGTCGTGATGGACTGCACCCACTCGGTGCAGCGTCCCGGTGCGGCGGGCGGCAAGACGGGCGGCAACCGCGAATTTGTGCCTGCCATGGCGCACGCGGCCAAGGCGTTCGGGGCCAACGGCTTCTTCTTCGAAGTGCATCCCGATCCCGACAAGGGATTGAGTGATGCGGCCAACATGCTGCGGCTCGACGACCTGGAGTCCCTTGTGAAAAGCCTGCTGTAAAGTACCCTTCTAACTCTCGTTAAGCAATGACAGATACGACCAAGGCACAGATTCTGGAGGTCGCCCGCAAGGCGATCCATACCGAAATGCTGTCGCTCAAACGCATGGAAGACACCCTTGGCGACGCATTCGCCGAGGCCGTGGAACTGATCCTCGAAAGCCGCGGCAAATGTATCATCACGGGCATGGGCAAATCGGGTCTCGTGGGGCGTAAGATCGCCGCGACGCTCGCCTCGACCGGCACCCCGAGTTTCTTTCTCCACCCCGGCGAAGCCTTCCACGGCGACCTGGGCATGATTTCGAAGGAGGACATCGTGGTCGCGCTCTCCTATTCGGGCGAGACGGACGAAATTCTCAAGATCGTTCCCTTCATCCACTCCAACGGCAACAAGCTGGTCTCGATGACCGGAAACCCCGACTCGGCGCTGGCCAAGAACTCCGATGTGCACCTCGACGTGGGGGTGAAGGAGGAGGCGTGCATCCTGCACCTGGCGCCCACCTCGTCGACCACGGCGCAGATCGCCATGGGCGATGCGCTGGCCGTGTCGCTGATGCAGATGCGGGGCTTCACGAGCGTCGATTTCGCGCGCCTGCACCCGGGCGGAAGCCTCGGGCGGCGTCTGCTGATGACCGTGGGCAACGTCATGCGCGACCACGACCTGCCCGTCGTCGCTCCCGGCTGCCCGGCCGCGGAGATGATCCACGCCATTTCGAAGGGCGGGCTGGGGCTGATCGTGATCTGCGACGGCGAGCGGATCGAGGGCATCGTCACCGACGGCGACGTGCGCCGCGCGATGGAGCGCCTGCGCGGGGAGTTCTTCAATATCACGGCTGCCGACATCGCCACGCGCAATCCCAAGACCATTTCGCCGGATGAGAAACTGATCGAAGCCGAGAAGATGATGACCCGCAACAAGGTCACCTCGCTGCTCGTGACGGACGCCGCCGGCAAGTTGTCCGGAGTGATCCAGATTTACGACATCAAGTTGTAGCGATGCGGCCGGTTTCGGGCCGTTTCCGTAAAACAAGAGGAGGTTTGTAAAAAACCTCCTCTTGTTTATTTTCTGATGTAGTGCGGTATTTCGGCCGGCAGTTCCATCGAGATTTCCACCAGCCCGCGGATTTCGCCGCGCTCCTTCCACGCCGTCTGGTAGATCATCTTGCGCACGCCCTGCTTCTCGATGGTGTAGGCGTTCGTGCCTCCCGATGCGAGCATGCGGCGGATCGTTTCGCGCGACCGCTCGTTGTGGCAGTCGAACAGGTTCCGGCCGATCAGGTCGCCGTGTTTGGCGAAGGTCGCCCGTGCCTTTTCGTTCATGTAGAGGATCACGCCTCCGGTGTCGCACACCGTGACGGCGCAGCCGGCCTCTTCGGCCCAGGGAAAGGGGTTTTCCATGACTATTGCTGGATCTTTACGAGTTGTTCGCGGTAGGCGTTCAGGATGCGCGACTTGGAGATGAACCCCAGGTAGCGGCCCTGCTTGTCCACGACGGGCAGCATCCAGGCGTGCTTGTCCTCGAATTTCTCCATGACGCTCAGAATCGCTTCGTGTTCGATGATCTTGTCCGGGGGCGGGATCATGTAGTCCGAGATCGGGTGTCCGTATTTCTCGTGTTTGAACATGTCTTCGCGCAGGTCGTCCAACTGCACCACGCCGATCAGCCGGCCGAAGTTGTCGATCACGGGGAAGATGTTGCGGCGCGCCGTCGAAATGATGTGTACGATGTCGCCCAGCGTGAAGTTCTCCCTGATGCGCAGGAAATCGGTCTCCATCAGCTCGTCGAGTTTCAGGAAGACGAACACCGACTGGTCCTTGTCGTGGGTCAGCAGCTCCCCGCGCAGGCGCAGCTGCTTGGTGTAGATTGAATCCGGATCGAGGTAGTAGTCCACGGCGAACGAGATGCAGGCGGTGATCATCAGCGGGATGAACAGCCCGTAGCCGTTCGAGTTCGGCGATCAGGAAGATCTCGAGGTCAGCGGGGCGTTCATCACTCCCCGACATGACGCCCGCCATGCCGACCAGCGTGAACGAGACGACCGACACCTCCCAGTCGAACAGCGTGTTGCACACCAGCGCCAGCGAAGCGCCCGTGAATGCGCCGACGAACAGCGACGGGGCGAATGTTCCGCCCACGCCGCCCGCGGCGTTGGTCGACGCCATGGCGATGACCTTGAAGAACATCGTGGCGATGACGAAGAGGATGACCACCCAGTCGATGTCGCGGAAGCGGTAGAAGAGCGAGTTGTTGAACAGCTCCTGCGCGTTGCCGTGCATGAGCGAGGTGAAACCCCTCGGAGCCCCCCGCCGTACAGCGGCGGGAAGATGAAGATCAGGATACCCAGAATCGCGCCGCCCCAAAGCCACTTTTTGTACTGCTTGTCGATGCCCTTGAAGAAGTTCCCGACGCGCGAGTTCATCGAGGTGAAATACCACGACATCAGCCCGCTCAGCACGCCCAGCAGGATGAAGAGCGGTATCTGCCAAAGCTCGAACGCATCTGCGGGAGCCAGCGTCACGGCCAGAATCGGGTCGAAGCCCCGCAGCATGAAGGCCATCGTCGTGGCCGTGATCGAGGCGATGAGCAGCGGGAATGACCGATCCTGCGGTGATGTCGAGCATCAGGATTTCCAGCACGAACACCACGCCCGTGATCGGAGCCTTGAAAATGGCGGCCAGCGCCGCGCCCGCACCGCAGCAGAGCAGCAGCGTGGTGTGCTTGTAGTTGAGCCGCGCGATTCGTCCGACGTTCGACCCGATGGCGGCTCCCGTCAGCACGATGGGGGCCTCGGGACCCACCGAGCCGCCGAATCCGATGGTCGTGGCACCGCCCACGATCGAGGTCCAGCAGTTGTGCCGGGCGATGCGCGAGTTGCGGCTCGACATGGCGTAGAGGACGCGCGTCACGCCTTCGGAGATGTTGTCGCGGACGATGTATTTGACGAACAGCGTCGCCAGGATGATGCCCACGGCGGGGTAGATCAGGAAAAGGATATGGGCGCTGTCCACCGGGAACCAGCGTATCAGCCCGCTCTTGATGCCGTGCAGCAGCATTTCGAACAGGTAGGTTCCCAGCCCTGCGAGCACACCGACCACCACGGCCAGAAGCATCATGATCTGCTGGTTGGAGAGTCTCCGGGTCAGCCGGAGGAATTCGAGGTAGATGCGGTCGGCGCGGAAGGACATCTTCCTACTTGTTGTGAGCGAAATGCTCGGTCTGTCCGGCGATCAGTTCCTTGTCGTCGAAATAGTTGATTTTCATGGCTGCACGAACGTCCGCCAGGGTTTCGGCAGCCGCGGCGCGGGCCTTCTCCGAGCCTTCGCGCAGGATTTCGTACACCTCGCCGATGCGGGCCTCGTAGTAGTGGCGGCGCTCGCGGATCGGGTCGAGCATCTCGTTGAGAATGGCGATCAGCAGGCGCTTCACCTTCACGTCGCCCAGCCCGCCGCGGCGGTAGTGCGCTTTCAACTCCTCCAAAGAGGAGTATTCAGGCAAATATCTGGAAAAATGCTCGGGGCGGCTGAAAGCGTCGAGGTAGGTGAACACCGTGTTGCCCTCGACCTTGCCCGGGTCCTCCACGCGCAGGTGGTCGGGATCGGTGTACATGCCCATCACCTTTTTCTTTACCTCGTCGGCGCTGTCCGAGAGGTAGATGCAGTTATTCAGCGACTTGGACATCTTGGCCTTGCCGTCGGTTCCCGGCAGGCGCATGCAGGCCGCGTTTTCGGGCAGCAGGATTTCCGGCTCGACGAGTGTTTCGCCGTACACGGCGTTGAATTTGTGGACGATCTCGCGCGTCTGCTCGATCATCGGCTCCTGGTCCTCGCCCACGGGCACGGTCGTGGCCCTGAAGGCCGTGATGTCCGACGCCTGCGAGATGGGGTAGGTGAAGAATCCGACGGGGATGCCCTGACGCTGGGTCGTGTCGCCTTCGGCGGCGCTCTCGGCGAATCCGCGCTAGGGCGATCTCGGCCTTCACGGTCGGGTTGCGCTGCAACCGCTGTACGGTGACGAGGTTCATGTAGTAGAACGCCAGTTCGCACAGTTCCGCCACCTGCGACTGGATGAAGAGCGTCGATTGCGCAGGGTCGAGGCCCACCGAGAGATAGTCCAGCGCGACTTCGATGATGTTCTGACGTACCTTTTCCGGATTGTCGGCGTTGTCGGTGAGCGCCTGCGCGTCGGCGATCATGATGAATATCTTTCGAATTCCCCCGAGTTCTGCAATTCGACGCGGCGGCGCAGCGAACCTACGAAGTGACCCAGGTGGAGCCGGCCCGTGGGACGGTCGCCGGTGAGGATGATTTTTGCCATATTTTTAAAGAAAGTACATTTTGCGGGCGAAGATACGAAAAAGAACTGACGACGCCAAAACCGAATTGCATCCGGTGCGGCAAAACTTTCCGACTTCCTAAAAGGGTCGTTACGACCCCGAAGATACGAAAAACTATGCGGCAATGCGAAAAAAGTTGCCGTATATAGATTTTTTATATCTTCGCTCTCTCAAATAGACGCCTGCTATGACGATAATTCAACTCGAATACCTGTTGGCCGTGGCCAACTGCGGGAGTTTCTCGCTTGCCGCCGAACATTGCTTCGTGACGCAACCTTCTTTGAGCATGCAGGTTAAGGCACTTGAAGAGGAACTTGGCGTGGTGCTTCTGGACCGTTCTAAAAAGCCCGTCATTCCCACCGAGGCGGGCGAGGTGGTGTTGGAGCAAGCGCGCGAGACGATCAAGGCGTATAATTACATCAAGGAGGCCGTTTCGGAACTCAAGGGCGAAACCGCGGGCAAACTGCGGCTGGGGGTCATTCCGACCATCGCGCCCTACCTGCTCCACAAATTCATCCCGGCCTTCGTGCGCGACTACCCGAAGGTCGAACTGGAAATATCCGAGATGATCACCTCGGACATCGTCGAGGCGCTCAAGCGCGACCGCATCGACGCGGCGCTGGTGGCCAGCGGAACCTGCGGCGAGGGCATCCTCGAACAGGAGCTTTTCAACGACCGCTTCTACGCTTACGTGTCGCCCGAAAATCCTCTCTACGAACGGCAGAACATCCGCATCGAGGAGATCGACCTCAAGGACCTGGTGATCCTGAGTCCCGGCAACTGCATGCGCGACCAGATCATCGAACTCTGCCAGGCCAGGCGTTCGATGCCGTCGCACTATTCGTTCGAGTCGGGTTCGCTGGATACGCTCATGCGCATCGTCGACTGCACGTCGTGCCTGACAATCATTCCCGAAATGGCCGTCGAATACATTCCCTCGGACCGCCGCGACCGGCTGAAAACCCTCTCGAAAGGTGCGACTTCGCGCAAGATCGCCGTCGCCGTGCGCCGCACCTACGTCAAGAACTCGATCATCCGGGCCTTGACCGAGACCATCCTGGCCAACGTTCCGGCAGCGAAGGCATAGCTTCCGCGGTCATAAAACATTTGCGCCCGGCAGGAGAACTGCCGGGCGCAATGTTTCGGATCGGACATTCCTTACCCGGGTATCTCCACTTTTTTCGCCGTGCCTTTCCAGTCGGCGGCGATGTAGCGGCCGTCGGAGAGGTTCACGAAGAATTTGACGGAAAAGTCCCCGCCGTTTTTGGTCACCTTCAGGGTTCCGGACGTAACGGTGAGCGGTGAGTCGGCCTCCTGGACGGATATGTCGATCGACCCTTCGGAGTTGTCGATCTCGATAGTTGTGCCGTCGGCAGACGCGATGATGCCGAGGTAGGGTTCGAGCGTGCCGCTCTTTACAATGGGTTTGGTAAGGTCGATGGTCTTTCCGCAGAGCGATTCCGAGATCTCGATTCCGACATAGAAGGAGGGCTCCTCTTCCGGGATTGTCGTGAGTACCGTCGGGAAAAGCCCGAGCATGAAGCCCGCCTCGCCCCCTTCTTCGGCCGGATTTTCTGTATAGAAGGCGCTTTTGACCTCGTACATCTGGCCGCTGACGGTGATCGTTTGTAGGGTCACTACTTTTTTGTCCTCTTTGCAGGACGCTGCCGCCAGGGCGAGTGCGCCGGCCAGACAGAGCATGAAGATTTTTCGCATAAAATGAAAACGGGTTAGTTGGAGTGTCCTCAAAAGTAGTGATAAAAACGAAATCGCCAACAAAAAGGGCGAAATAATGAATCGCTTCCGGAACAATATGCCCGCTTGCGGCGCGATTTTTACCGCGTTGCTTTCAAATCTCATTCTCTTTTCATACCTTTGCAAGGTTATAGATACCTATTGAACATTTATGGATAAACTGATCGAAACGATCGTCAGCGCGATTGAAGATAAAAAGGGTAAGAATATTGTATCGTTGGACCTCTCGGGATTCGACGGGGCGATCTGTTCGCATTTTGTGGTCTGCAACGCCGATTCCACGACGCAGGTGTGCGCCATTGCCGCCGAAATCGAGGAGAAGGTGTTCGAAAAACTGGGCGAGAAGGTGTGGCGCATCGAAGGCCAGCAGAACGGCGTGTGGGTCGCTATGGACTATGTGGACGTTGTGGTGCACATTTTCCAGACCGAGCTTCGGAGCTTCTACAAGCTCGAGGAGCTGTGGGCCGACGCACCGCTGGTGAAATATGAATACGAAGAGTAATCCGGATTATGGCACAAAAAAGCAAGAACAACAATAAAATGAATATGAACATGCCGCGGCCTTCGATGCTGTGGATCTACGGTCTGATCGGTGCGTTCATCATCGGTTGGTATCTGTTCGACGGCAGCAATGAAGCGCCGCTGCCCAGCGACTGGACCACCGTGCAGGAGATGGTCGAGAAGGGCGACGTGGAGAAGATCCAGGTCGTGAACCGCGATCAGGCGCAGGTGTTTCTGAAAAAGGATGCCGGTGAGAAATACCGCAACGACTCGGTGGACAAGCGTTTCCGCCGCCTGCCCGAGTCGGGCGTGCAGCTGATTTTCACCATCGGGTCGGTCGATTCGTTCCGCGAGGACCTGAAGGCCGCCGAGGAGAAGTCGGGGCAGACGGTCCCGGTGATCTATGAGAACAAGGCCAACGACTGGACCTGGATTTTGATCAACCTGCTGCCGTGGGTGGTCATCATCGGGGCGTGGTTCTTCGTCATGCGCTCCATGTCGCGCGGCGCCGGCGCCGGAGGCGGCGGGGGCATTATGAACGTGGGCAAGGCCAAGGCGCAGGTGTTCGACAAGGACAACTCCAAGCGCGTGACGTTCAAGGACGTGGCAGGGCTGGAAGAGGCCAAGGTCGAGATCATGGAGATCGTGGACTTCCTCAAGAAGGCCGACAAATACAAGGAACTGGGCGCCAAGATTCCCAAGGGCGCGCTGCTCGTAGGCCCTCCGGGAACGGGTAAGACCCTGCTGGCCAAGGCCGTAGCAGGGGAGGCCAACGTGCCGTTCCTCTCGATTTCGGGTTCCGATTTCGTCGAGATGTTCGTCGGCGTGGGCGCCTCGCGTGTGAGAGACCTCTTCGAGCAGGCCAAGCAGAAGGCCCCGTGCATCGTCTTCATCGACGAGATCGACGCCATCGGCCGCGCCCGCGGCAAGAACGCCGGGTTCTCGGGCAACGACGAGCGCGAAAATACGCTGAACCAGTTGCTGACGGAGATGGACGGCTTCCAGACCAATACGGGCGTTATCGTGCTTGCGGCTACGAACCGCGCCGACATCCTCGACAAGGCGCTGATGCGCGCCGGGCGTTTCGACCGCCAGATCGAGGTGGGACTTCCCGACGTGAAGGAGCGCGAGGAGATTTTCAACGTCCACCTGCGTCCGCTGAAGCTCGATCCGCAGTTGGACCGTTCGTTCCTGGCGCGCCAGACCCCGGGATTCTCGGGTGCCGACATCGCCAACGTCTGCAACGAGGCCGCGCTGATCGCTGCGCGTCACAACAAGAAATTCATCTCGAAAGAGGACTTTCTCGCCGCCATCGACCGCATCGTGGGCGGCCTGGAGCGCAAGAATAAGATCATCACCGACGAGGAGAAGCGCGTGATCGCCTTCCACGAGGCGGGACATGCCACCGTCAGCTGGATTCTGGAGAACGCCAGTCCGCTGATCAAGGTGACGATCATCCCGCGCGGCAAGGCGCTGGGCGCCGCCTGGTATCTGCCCGAGGAGCGTCAGATCACCACCCGCGAGCAGATGATGGACGAACTGGCCGCCACGCTCGGAGGCCGTGTTTCCGAGCAGCTGACCTTCGGCGAGATTTCGACCGGGGCGCTCAACGACCTGGAACGCGTCACCAAGCAGGCTTACGCCATGGTGGCCTACTACGGCATGAGCGAGAATGTCGGCACGCTCTCCTTCTACGACTCCACGGGACAGAGCGACATGGCCTTCACGAAGCCCTATTCGGAACTGACGGCCCAGCAGATCGACGCCGAGGCCAAGCAGGTGATCGAGAAGGCCTACAAGATGGCCGAGAAAGTGCTCCGCGAACATGCCGACGGCCTGAAAGAGCTGGCCGAGCTGCTGCTCTCCCGCGAAGTGGTCTTCACCGAGGACGTCGAGCGCATCTTCGGCCGCCGCAAGAAGGACATCGAACGCGAACGCCGCGAAGCCGAGGCGAAAGCCAGGACCGGGGGCGGTGAACCGGTCGGAGAGGAGCCGCAGGCCGGAAAGCAGGCCGCCGCAGTCGCTGACGAGCCTGGGAAAACCGACGCCGCGACGACCCAGCCGGCTCCCGTAGCTCCGGCCGTTGCCGCACCCGAAACCAAATAACCCCGTTGAAACCCACTACACCCTTAAAAAACCGATGAGTGAAAAAATGAAGAACCTCTGGGTGCGCACTGCGAGCGGGGCTGTCCTTGCCGTGGTGATGCTGGGGGCTATCGCATGGTCGCAATGGAGTTTCGGCCTGCTGCTGGCGGCGTTGCTGGTCGCCGGCATGACGGAGTTCTATTCCCTGGCCGAGGAGCAGGGCAACAAGCCCCAGCGGGTCGTCGGACTGGTTGCCGGACTCGTGCTTTTCGCACTGAACTTCGCATTCGTTTCGGACGACATTCAGATACTCGGCAACGCCCGGCAGGCTTTTGCCTGCGGAATGGCCCTTCTGCTGTTGCTGCTTCCCGCCATGTTCATCTGCGAGCTTTACCGCCGCCGGGAGAATCCCTCCGCCAACATCGGCATCACGTTCATGGGCGTCGTCTACGTGGCGCTGCCGTTCTCGCTGATGTGCTACATTCCGATCATCGGCAGCGAAGCGTGGAGTCCCTGGGTGATGATTTTCTATGTTTTCATCATCTGGTGCAACGACGTTTTCGCCTACCTGGTGGGCATGTCCGTCGGCCGACACCGGCTGTTCGAACGCCTCGCCCAAAAAGTCGTGGGAGGGATTCTTCGGCGGCGTCGCCGGGGCCGTTGCCATGGGACTCGTCGCCGCCCGCGTGATGGACGGCAGCTACTGGGTGTGGGCCGGACTGGCGCTCGTCGCGGCCGCGACGGGTGTTCTGGGCGACCTGGTGGAGTCGATGTTCAAGCGCGCCGCCGGGGTCAAGGATTCGGGGACGCTGATCCCCGGTCACGGCGGAGTGCTGGACCGCTTTGACGCCATGCTGCTCTCGGCGCCGTTCGTCTTCGTCTATATGCTTTTTGTGATGTAACTGCAAACCTTAACCCTTATGAGAATCAATAAGGAAGGATACAAAATCATCGGCATTTCGGGCGCTGTCTGCCTGCTTCTGTGGTGGCTGTTTTACCATTTGCTGGTCCACGATGCGAACGTCTCGCTGCTGTGGTTCAGCACCCTCGTGCTGCTGTTGTTCTGGTTCTTCATCGTGGCCTTCTTCCGCGAACCCCGCCGGGTGCGCATCCACGATGCCGATCTGGTCTTCGCTCCCTGCGACGGCCGCGTGGTCGTGACGGAGGTCGTGTCGGAGAACGAATACCTCAAAGAGGAGATGCTGCAGATTTCGATCTTCATGTCCATCACCAACGTCCACATGAACTGGGTTCCCGTGGGCGGCGAGGTGGAGTATTTCAAATACCATCCGGGGCGTTTTCTGGTGGCCTGGCACCCCAAATCCTCGACCGAGAACGAACGCACGACCACCGTGGTGCGGATGCCCTCGGGCCAAAAGGTGCTCTTCCGCCAGATTGCGGGGCTGATCGCCCGGCGCATCATCTCGTACATGACCGTCGGTCATCAGGTCGAGCAGAACAGCGTCTGCGGATTCATCAAGTTCGGCTCGCGCGTCGACGTACTTGTCCCCAAGGACAGCGAACTGCTGGTGGAGATCGGCGATCCCACGGTGGGTTCGCAGACTCCGATCGCCCGGCTGCGCAAGAACATAGAAAACGCATAGGACGATGAAGGCGACGCCCCAGACCTTCCTGCGGTTCATCGCGGGCGCGGCAATCGCCGCGGTCGTGCTTTTTCTGGTCTGGTATTTCTCGTCGATCGTCGTCTACATCCTCGTTTCGGCCGTGCTGGCCGTCATGGGCAATCCGCTGGTGAAGTTCCCTTTCGGGACTTCATTTCAAAGGGCTGGCAGGTGCCGCGCTGGCTGGCCGCGCTGGCGACCCTCGCGGTGATCTGGGTGGTGGTGGCGACGCTCTGCTCGCTGTTCGTGCCGCTGGTCTTCAACAAGATCAACCAGTTCGCCCATGTCGATTTCGCCGCGGTCGTGGGGAGGATCGGCGAACCCATCGCCCGGATGCAGCACGATTTGCAGGTGCTCTTTTCGCTGCCCGAAAGCACCTTCTCGCTCTCCGGACGAGCTGACGCTGGCGCTCAAACAGGTCATCGACATCAATTCGCTCAATACGATCTTCTCGTCGGTCATCAACCTCGTGCTTTCATCGGTGATCGCCGTTTTCTCCGTCTCGTTCATCACCTTCTTCTTCCCTCAAGGAGGAGGGGCTCTTCTATGCGATGGTCACGGCGGTCTTCCCGGAACACTACCACGACAACATCACCCGGGCGCTGGATTCGGTGACGGTGCTGTTGGCGCGCTATTTCACGGGCATTCTCTCCGGAGAGCCTGTTGTTGACGGTCGCCGTGTCGCTGGTGATGATGGCATTCGGGATGAAGGCCGCCGACGCTGCGTTCATCGGCCTCATCATGGGAGTGATGAACGTCATTGTTGCCTTTACGCCGGGCCGCTGATCGGCGGCATCGTCTCGGTCTTCGTGGGCATCGTTTCGCCGATCGAGGGGATGGGCGTTAGGGCATACGGTCTTCATCATCGTCGGGTCGCTGCTGATCCTGGAAGGAGGCATGGACGATTTTATCCTCCAGCCGGCGCTTTATTCGGCGCGGGTGAAGGCTCATCCGCTGGAGATTTTCCTCGTGATCCATCATTTGCCGGGTCGCTGGCGGGGATTCTGGGCATGCTGCTGGCCATCCCGTCTACACGGTGATCCGCGTCTTTGCCAAGGAGTTCTTCTCGCCAGTTCCGGCTGGTGCGCAAACTGACTGAAAAAATCTGATGGAACGGATTCTGATCGAGGGCGTTGTGGAGCACGGACGCCGGTTGGGGCGTGAATTGGGTTTTCCGACGGCCAATCTGGCCGTTCCGGAGACGGTCACGGCCGCCGACGACGGGGTTTACCGTTCGCGGGTCGAGGTCGGGGGACGGATCTACGATGCGATGTCGAACCTGGGGCGCAACCCCTCGGTCGGAGGCGTCGAACGGCGTCTGGAGACCCATATTTTCGATTTCGGGGGCGAGCTGTACGGCCGTCCGCTGCGCGTCGAGCTGCTCGAAAAAATCCGCGACGAACGCGCAGGTTCGCCACGGTGGAGGAGCTTCGGGAGCAGATCGCCACGGGACAAGGAATATATTTTTAAGAAACAGATAGGAATATGTATTTGGATTTGACACTTCCCTACAAGGTCGCCGACATGTCGCTGGCCGAGTGGGGCCGTAAGGAGATCGAGATCTCCGAGCACGAAATGCCGGGACTGATGGCCGTGCGCCGCAAATACGGCCCTGAAAAGCCGCTGAAAGGCGTGCGTGTGATGGGGTCGCTGCACATGACCATTCAGACGGCTGTGCTCATCGAGACGCTCGTCGAGTTGGGCGCCGACGTGCGCTGGTGCTCGTGCAACATCTTCTCGACGCAGGACCATGCCGCCGCGGCCATCGCCGCCGCGGGCGTTCCGGTCTTCGCGTGGAAGGGCGAGACGCTGCCCGAGTACTGGTGGTGCACCGCCATGGCGCTCTCGTTCCCCGGCGGCAAGGGGCCGCAGCTGATCGTGGACGACGGCGGCGACGCCACGCTGCTGATCCACAAGGGCTACAAGGCCGAGAACGACGCCTCGACGCTCGACTACGAGCCCTCGTCCTACGAGGAGGAGGTGATTCTCGACACGCTGAAGCGGATTTTGGCCGAGGAGCCCGAAAAATGGCACCGCACGGTCGCCGAGTGGAAGGGCGTGAGCGAGGAGACCACCACGGGCGTACACCGCCTCTATCAGATGCAGGAGGCCGGCGAATTGCTCGTTCCGGCCATCAACGTCAACGATTCGTGCACCAAGTCGAAGTTCGACAACCTCTACGGCTGCCGCGAATCGTTGGCCGACGGTATCAAGCGCGCGACGGATGTAATGATCGCCGGAAAAGTAGTTGTGGTTTGCGGCTACGGCGACGTGGGCAAGGGCTGCGCAATGAGATGCGCTCGTACGGAGCCCGGGTGATCGTCACCGAGATCGACCCGATCTGCGCGCTGCAAGCCTCGATGGAAGGTTTCGAAGTGAAAACGGTCGAAGTGCGCTGGCCGAAGGCCAACATCTATGTCACCTGCACGGGCAACTGCGACATCATCACGCTGGAGCACATGGAGCGGATGCGCGACCAGGCGATCGTCTGCAACATCGGCCATTTCGACAACGAAATTCAGATGGCACGCCTCGAAAAATCCGGGGCCGTGAAGCTGAATATCAAGCCGCAGGTCGACAAGTTCACCTTCCCCGACGGACATTCGATCTTCATTCTGGCCGAAGGCCGTCTGGTGAACCTCGGATGCGCCACGGGACACCCTTCGTTCGTGATGTCCAATTCGTTCACCAACCAGTGCCTCGCGCAGATGGAGCTGTGGCAGAAGGAGCTTGCGGTCGGCGTCTACCGCCTGCCGAAGCACCTCGACGAGGAGGTGGCGCGCCTGCACCTGGACAACCTCGGCGTCGAACTGACCCGCCTGACCCGGCGTCAGGCCGACTACATCGGCGTTCCCGAGGACGGTCCCTACAAGGCCGAGCACTATCGCTATTAGTCGTATGTGCGGAACCGAATACGCGGTTATTTCGAACAAAAGCCCCGGCTCGTCGAGCCGGGGCTTTTGTTCGGAAGACCGGGTTTAATACCCGAACAGTTCCTCCTGCGAAACGGTACGGATCGGGCCGAGCGTCTTGAGGTAGTTGAGGTCGAGGTCCTGAATGTCACCCAGGATGCCGTAGACGTATTTGCGGTTCTTGACCCACTTTTCCTGTGCGGCTTTCACGTCGGCGAGCGTCATCGCCTGCACCTTCTCGAAGATCTGCTTGTCGCGGTCCTCTCCGAGGCCCATGTTGCGCAGCTTGATGAAACTCCACAGCACCTGTTCCTTCACCGTGCGGTCGGTGCGCAGGCGCGAAATCAACCCTTCCTTGGCGATCTTGAACGCAGCCTCCGATTCGGGCATCTGGTTGATGATTTCGTCGAAAGCTTCGATCGCCGTCTGCATCTTGTCGTTCTGCGTGGCGATGAAAAGCCATGTAGCCGTACTTCATGTCGCCATAGTGCGGCTGCATGATGTATGCCGAAGCCGAGTAGGCCAGGCCGCGTGCCTCGCGCATCTCCTGGAACACGACCGAGTTCATGCCGCCGCCGAAATACTCGTTGTAGAGCGTGATTTCGGGGTCGGCCGTGACGTCGAACTGTTTGCCGAGGTTCGCATACTGGAGGTAGTAGAGCTGCTTGGCGTCGTATTGGGCCATCAGCACTTTGCTTTCGTCCGTGGGCAACAGCTGCAGGTGTTTTTTCTCGAGCGGTTGGAGTTCCGCAGGCGTTTTGTGGTGTGCGGCCAGGGCCTCCTTCACTTCCGTTTCCGACTGCGGGCCGTAGTAGAGCGCCTTGTGCCGTTTGCCCAGCAGGTCGTGAACCTTCGCCAGCAGCGCCTCGGAGGTTATGGCTTCGAGTTCCGGGTTGGTGAGTGTCGTGCGGCGGATGAAGTCGGGCCCGTAGAACAAGTATGGTTTGCAGGGCGCCGAAGCAGCGGCTCTGGTTGAGTTTGTTGTCGGCGCGGCTCTTGATCCTGTCGGCCTTGAGATTGGCGAGAATCGCCTCGTCGGGTTTGGCGTCGTTCAGCAGTCCGCCGACGATCTCCATCGCCTGGCCCATGTTCTCGCTCAATCCCTTGATCGAGATATGGCATGAATTGGGTCCGGCCTGCATCGAGAACGAGCAGGCGATGCCGAACATTTTCGAGGCGATCTGCTCGGCCGTCAGCGATTCGGAGCCGAGGTAGCTCAGGTAGTCGAACGCCAGGTTGAGGGCCGGATCGCTCTCCGTGCCCGTGTCGAACACGTAGGTCAGCGAGAAGATGTCGTTGCTTTCGTTTTTCTTATAAAGTACGTCGATGCCTTTGCGGGCTTCGAACTGCGACATGTCTTTCCCGTAGTCCACGAACACCGGTTCGATGGGCTTCACCTCGGAGTTCTGTATCTCGACCAGGAAGGCGCTCTGCGCGTCGCGGTTGGTGGCGATGGGCGTGATTTTCGGGGCTGCGATCTTCTGCTCATTGGGGTCCTTGCCTTCGCGTTTGTAGACGATGGCGTAACTTTCGGGACCGAGGTACTTGTTGGCCCAGTCCACCACATCCTGCTTGGTGATCTTTTCCATGCGGTCCAGTTGGCGGATGTCGTCAGCCCACTCCTTGCCGTAGATGAACGAGTAGACGTAGAACATGGCGCGCTGGTCGTATTTGTCGAACTCGTTCATCAGCTGCATCTTGTAGTTGTTGACCGAAGCCTCGATCAACCCTTCGTCGAACTCTCCGGCGCGAATCTTCGCCGCTTCGGCCAACAGCAGGTCGCGCACTTCGTCGAGCGACTGTCCGGCTTTCGGACTGCCCGCCATGAGGAACGTTCCGTAGTCGGGCTGCGTCGAGGCATAGGCGTAGGCCGAGAGCACCTTCTGCTGCTGGTTCAGGTCGAGGTCGATCAGGCCGGCCTGCCCGTTGTAGAGGACCGAACCTACGATGTCCGCCACGTCGTTCGAGGGATCCGTTGCGGCCGGCAGTCGCCAGCCCAGCATGACGCGCGCGGCCTCGGGACCATAGACCTCCTTCACCACGGGTGCGGTGATCGGCTCTTCGGGCTTGAATTCCAGTTTCGGCAGGTCGGGGTTGGGCTGCATGCCGCCGAAGTACTTGTCGATCGTTGCGATCATCTCGTCGGGATCGAAGTCGCCCGAGACGCAGACGGCCATGTTGTTGGGCACGTAGTAGGTCTTGTGGTAGTTCTTGACGTTGGTGATCGACGGGTTCTTGAGGCTCTCCTGCGTTCCCAGCACGGTTTGCGTGCCGTAGGGATGGTTGGGGAAGAGCGCGGCGTCCATCGCCTCCCAGATTTTGCGGCTGTCCTGCGTCAGCGACATGTTCTTCTCTTCGTAGATGGTCTCCAGCTCGGTGTGGAAGCCGCGGATCACGGGATTGAGGAATCGGTCGGCCTGGATTTTAGCCCAGTTGTCGATCTGGTTCGAAGGGATGTCCTCGACGTAAACGGTCATGTCCTGCGACGTGAAGGCGTTGGTCCCGTTGGCGCCGATGGCGGCCATCAGTTTGTCGTATTCGTTGGGAATTGCGATTTTCGAAGCCTCGTAGCTTATCGAGTCGATGCGGTGGTAGATCGCCGCGCGTTCGGCTTCGTCCGAGGTCTTGCGGTAGACCTCGAAGAGCCGTTCGATCTCGTCGAGCATGGGTTTTTCGGCGGCGTAGTCGGACGTTCCGAACTTTTCGGTTCCCTTGAACATCAGGTGTTCGAAGTAGTGTGCCAGGCCGGTCGTCTCGGCAGGGTCGTTCTTGCCGCCGACCCGCACGGCGATGGCCGTCTGGATGCGGGGCTGCTCCTTCATGACGCTCATGTAGACCTTCAGGCCGTTGGGGAGCGTGTAAATCCGGGTTTTCAGCGGATCGTTCGACACCGTTTCGTACTTGTATTTGCTGCAAGACGAAGCGAGCACCGCGAGGATGACCGCTGTTAGTAGTAGAAACCTTTTCATATGCGATATGTTTTAGAAAGTAGTTACGAACCAGTCCCGGAGAGCGGGGTAGGTGTCGGCCGTGACGTGGATCAGCATGCCTACCGAGGCCGCCAGCTTGACGCCCGTGCCGACGACGAACGCGAGGAACGACCCGAATCCCACGAGGAAAGCCTTCGGAACGTCGCCGCGGTCGTTGAGCAGTTCGCCCAGCACGGCGCCCAGGAAGGGGCCGAGGATGATCCCCACGGGCGGAAACAGGAAGAACCCTGCGAAGACGCCCACCGTGGCGCCGATGGCGCCCGAGCGCGATCCGCCGAAGCGGCGTGTCATCCATGCGGGCAGGAAATAGTCGGCGACGCTTACGGCGACGGTCACCCCGAGCCACAGCCAGATCGCCCCGGAGGTCATGTGGGAATAGGAGGTGAAATAGGCGCAAAGAAGCCCCGCGTAGCTCAGCACCACGCCCGGCAGGGCGGGCACGATACAACCGATGATGCCCAGTATCGAGAGCACGAAGGCGGCTATGGAGAGGGTTATGTCCATCGAAGAGTGCTTGGCCCTGCGGCGGCGGAGCAGTCCGGGAGCCGGACGGATTCGTTCGGTCCGGCCGGGGTGCGCGGCTTTTGCAGAGGTTATCTTCGGCAAAGATAACGGATTAAACGAAAAAATCTCCCTTTTTCGGGGAGATTTTGTGTCCGGTCGGCCTGCCGCCGCGCGCCGCGCGTTATTTCACGAGCCGGTTGGTCGCCGTGTCGGGGAAAACGATCCACGGGCGGAACTGTTGGCGTCCTCGAAATCCATCAGCGCGTAGGATGCGATGATGATTACGTCGCCCACCTGCACCTTGCGTGCCGCGGCGCCGTTCAGGCAGATGCAGCCGCTGCCGCGCTCGCCCTTGATGATGTAGGTCTCGAAACGCTCTCCGTTATTGATGTCCATAATCTGGACCTTCTCGCCTTCGATCATGTTGGCGGCCTCCATGAGCGCCTCGTCGATGGTGATGCTCCCCACGTAGTTCAGGTCGGCTTGTGTGACCGTTACGCGGTGGATCTTCGATTTGATGACTTCAATCTGGAATTTCATGATCGGATACAGATATTATCAATTAAACGGATCTCCCCGGCCTGTACGGCGATGCAGCCCTGAATGCGCTCCGAGTCGCTCCATGCGGCGACCTCCTGCATCGTCAGCGCATCGACCGACTGGTAGTAGATGACCTTGAGCAGCGGGTTGCGCTCCACTTCTGCCGTGACCCATGCCTTCAGTTCGGCGGGCGTCGTTTCGTGCGATTTCTCCACGGCAGCGCGCAGCGTGGCGTAGATGTGCGGCGCAGCGGCGCGGTGCGCCTCGTCGAGCAGCGTGTTGCGCGAGGAGAGCGCCAGCCCGTCTTCGCCGCGGACGATGGGGCATTCGACGATCTCCACCGGCAGTTTCAACTGGGCCACCATCGCCTTGATGACGGCGATCTGCTGGAAATCCTTCTCCCCGAAATAGGCGCGCGCCGGGCGCACGATGTCGAACAGGCGGCTGACGACCTGCGCCACGCCGTTGAAATGGCCGGGACGCGTCGCGCCCTCCATCACCTTGTCGATCTGTCCGAAATCGAAAATCCGGGTGTCTTCCTCGGGATATATCTCTTCGACCGAAGGCATCAGCACGAAATCCGCACCGGCCTCCTCCAGCAGGCGAGCATCGGCCTCCGGGGTGCGGGGGTAGTGCCGCAGGTCGTTCTTGTCGTTGAATTGCGTGGGGTTCACGAAGACGCTCACGACGACCGTGGCGTTCTCCCTGCGGGCGCGCTCCACGAGCGAACGGTGCCCCGCATGCAGGGCGCCCATCGTGGGTACGAAGCCGATGCCCGACTGTTCCGTCCGGTCCAGCTCGGCGCGAAGTTCCTTGACGCTTGTAAATACTTTCATCTCTTTCTTGAAACGAGTTGCGGGGCAAAGGTAGAAAAGATAATTAAGATTGGAAAGTGAAAAATGAAAAATTATGAAAGGCCCGGAGGCTATTCCGAAAGGTTTATGCTATCTTTGTAAGCAATATGGACTTTAACCTTGCTTGAATTCTGATTATGAACAGCTGTTTTTCCCTGAAAACCGCCGCCGTCCGGGTCTGTCCGGAACCACCGAATACATCGGTTTCCCGAAAGTCGCCGAACACGGTGCGGGACCGATCCGCCTGCAGTCGCACGGCGACAAGAGCGCGCCGATCGGTTTCCGCAATATCTGGCTCCGGGAGTTGTGATGCGGTTTCCGCGGCCCGATTTGCATTGTTTTTGACGAAACTAACCCTGTAATATTATGAAAAGGCTTTTTACCCTTGCATCCATGACATTTATTATTCCCGCACTGACCTCGTGCGACGGCCCTAAAGGCGAGGCGCCGTGGATCGTCGACCGTTTCGACGACATCAAGGTCATCCGTTACGAAGTTCCCGGTTTCGAACAGCTGCCGCTCGAAGAGAAGGAGCTGATCTATTACCTTGCCGAGGCTGCCAAATGCGGCCGTGACATCCTGTTCGACCAGAATTGCCCGGTGAACCTTCCTGTGCGCCGCACGCTGGAGACGGTTTACGAGAACTATCAGGGCGACCGCACGACGGCCGAGTGGAAGGCGCTGGAGAAGTACCTCAAAAAGGTATGGTTCGCCAACGGCATCCACCACCACTATTCGAACGACAAGTTCGTGCCCGAATTCACCGAAGGCTACCTGCTCGACGCCATCGAGACCATCCCCGAGGAGAAGTTCGGCTCCCTGAACTCCCTGCGCGGCGAGGTCTGCCGGGCGATTTTCGATCCGGCGCTCTATCCGACGAAGCTCAACCAGAAGGCGGGCGACGATCTGCTGCTCACCTCGTCGAGCAACTACTACCACAACGTGAGCCAGGCCGAGGCCGAGGCGTTCTACGCCGACATGGCCGCTGCCGACGCGGGCAATCCCGAGCCGGTCTCCTACGGCCTGAACTCGCAGCTGACGAAGGACGACACGGGCCGCATCCGCGAGCGCGTCTGGAAGCTGGGCGGCATGTACTCGCCGGCCATCGAGCGGATCGTCTACTGGCTCGAAAAGGCGCAGTCCGTGGCCAAAGAGCCGCAGAAGACCAACATCGCGGCGCTCGTCAATTACTACAAGACGGGCGACCTGAAGGAGTTCGACCGCTACAACATCGGCTGGGTGAAGGACACCGTTTCGAACGTCGATTTCGTCAACGGCTTCATCGAGGACTACGGCGATCCGCTGGGCCGCAAGGCTTCGTGGGAGGCCAACGTCAACTTCATGGACACCGAGGCGTGCCACCGTACGGAGGTGATCTCCGACAACGCCCAGTGGTTCGAGGACCATTCGCCCGTTGCCGAGGCCTACCGCAAGCCGGTCGTGAAAGGCGTTTCGGCCAAGGTCATCACCGTGGCGATGCTGGGCGGCGACTGCTATCCCGCGACGCCCATCGGCATCAACCTCCCCAACGCCGACTGGATTCGCAAGGAGTACGGTTCGAAGTCGGTCACCATCGACAACATCACCTATGCCTATGATATGGCCGCCCACGGCAACGGTTTCAACGAGGAGTTCGTGCTCCGCGCCGAGGACCGCGAGCGGATGGACAAATACGGCAAACTGGCCGACGACCTGCACACCGACCTGCACGAGTGCCTGGGCCACGGTTCGGGCCAGCTGGCTCCGGGTGTCAAGGGCGGCGAGCTGAAGAGTTACGGCTCGACGCTCGAGGAGGCCCGCGCCGACCTGTTCGGGCTTTACTACCTGGGCGATCCGAAACTGGTCGAACTGGGGCTGATTCCCTCGCTCGACGTCGCCAAGGCGGGTTATGCCAAGTATATCCTCAACGGCATGATGACCCAGCTGGCGCGCATCGAGCCGGGCAAGAACGTCGAGGAGTCGCACATGCGCAACCGCAAGCTGATCTGCGAATGGTGCTACGAGCGCGGCAAGGCCGGCAATGTGATCGAGCTGGTGAAGGAGAACGGCAAAACCTACGCCGTGGTCAACGACTTCGGCAAGCTGCGCGAACTGTTCGGCGAGATGCTCCGCGAGGTGCAGCGCATCAAGTCCGAGGGCGACTACGAAGCCGGCAAGGCGCTCGTCGAGCGGTATGCCGTCACGGTCGATCCCGAACTGCACGAGGAGGTCCGCGACCGCTACTATGCGCTCAGCATCGAGCCTTACGGCGGTTTCGTGAACCCCGAATACGAACTGGTGGAGAAGGACGGCAGGGTCGTCGATGTGAAGATCTCCTACCCGGCGAATTACGTGGAGCAGATGCTCGGCTATTCGAAGAATTATTCGTTCCTGCCCAACATCAATTAGTTTTCGATGATTGCGGCGCACCTGCCGCACATCCCTCGAATCCCCGAATGGGACGTCCGCCGAGGACTACCCATCCGGGGATTCTTCACGATGCACGACATTTGCACCGCACTGACCGAAAACGTTTCGATTCTCACGGGCATCTTTACCTGTTCCGCGATAATCGAAAACGGTGCAGAATCGCTCTGCACCGTACTGTTCGGAACTGTGCGGTTCCGGTCTTACTCTTTCGCCCCGGCTCCGCCGTCGATGGCGAACGTCGAGACGATCACCATCTTCTCGTCCACGTTGTTGGGGTTCGAGACGATGATGCCGTATTCGCCTGCGGGGGCGTTCGTCGAAGGTCAGACGGTAGGAGCTTTCGCCGTATTTCTCGGCCGAGAACCGCAGGTAGTCCATCGTGTTGGAGCTCACCGAGAACGACCCGACGGCCGAGATCACCGCCGAACGGTTCTTCTTGCTGCTCTTCATGCGGAAGACGCGCACGATGGACATGGGATCGGCCTTGTTGTCCTTGGCGCGGACGATGAGCGCGATCGGCTGCGAGGCGTCGAACCGCACGCTGGCCGAACCGCCTTCCACGAGTACTTTCGTTTTGGATTTGCTGGCTGCGAATCCGGCGATGTAGACGCCGGCGCCCGTTCGCATCCGCACGTTGTGTTTTTCGAGCTTTTTGGACGAGCCGTCGGGGAATACGCCGACGACCTCTCCCTCGAATTCGGGTTCGAGGGTCTGCGCCGTTACTGCATCACCCCCCCCCACATCATGGCCGTTACAGCCATCAGGAATAGGATTTTTTTCATCATTGTATTGGTTTGAGTTTGTTGCGCACCGTGCGCGACAGACAAAAATAGCAAAAATCGGCGGAGATTGTATACCCCCCCCCGATTTTTTTGAAACGGCTCTCCGAAATGTTGCGAGGCGCACCTTTTCGGGGATGCGCCTCGCTTTCCGGGCTGCTCCTCGACCTCTTCGAAATTGCTCTTGCCGACACCGCAAACCGGGCATGTCCGGTCGTCGGGAATCTCCTCGGACGGCGTTCCGGACGCGGCGGAAATCCGGCCGACGTCCTATACCGATAATATATATAGGCGAAATCATCCGTCCGCTCTTTTGGCAAAGCGGTTCCGGGGCCGGCTTTGTTTCCGGCCGGTCCGTTTAGGCCGCTCCGTATCGGAAAACTATTTCGCAGCAAACTGCTCACATATCACTTTTATTGCTATCTTTGTCGATGATAGGAACCACCGGCGGTTTCCTGTCCGACAAAAGCATCCGGGAAATTGAATAATTCGGTAAATACAACATTATCAATGACTCCCGATCCGATTTTTATCGGGGGGGGGATTTTTGTAATGGGCGAATCCTGAATCGGGGTCGCCGGTATTTTCGTGTATCGGGCAGACGGGACTTCAAATGGCAGACGTCAAGACATGCAGCATCTCCTCCACGGAATTCGGGAAGTTATTTTTCGAATTCAAGCCCCGTTTTATCGCCCTGGCATACCGTTATGTCCGCGATCGGGAGACCGCCGAAGACCTGGTGTCGGACAGTTTCATGACCTTTTGGGAAATGCACGAAAACCTGCCGGCGGACATCAATGTGCCGGCCTATATCCTCACCTCGGTCAAAAACCGCTGCCTGAACCATCTCAACGCTCAAATCCGCCACCGCAGGGCGGAACGGGACATGCATTCGACGCTGACGCGCCGGCTGCATGCCGACGTGCGCTCGCTGTCGGCATGCGATCCCGACCTGCTCTTTTCCGAGGAGATCCGCACCATCCTGAAACAGGCCGTCCGCAAGATGCCGAAAATGACCCGCAACGTATTCCTGTTGAGCCGGGTCAGGAATATGACATACAGCGAGATCGCCGCCGAACTGGGAATTTCCGTCAGCCATGTCAATTTCGAAATCCGCCGGGCGCTCAGCCTGATGCGCACCGAACTGAAGGATTACCTCCCGGCCGTACTGATCACCCTGCTGCTTTCGTCCAGGTGGTAGGATAGCGCCCGCAGGGCCACCCGGAGCTCGTTCCGATCTTTTTTCAAAAAAACAGCATTTTTTACTACTTACCCCGTCCATGTGTTTGTTATTACTATATAACACGAACACATGGACGATCTTTTATTGCAGAAATACTTGAGAAACGAGACCTCGGAAGAGGAACTCATCGAGGTGCTCGACTGGTTGGATGCGTCAGCGGAAAATCAGCGGTATCTCGATCGGCTCGATTATATTTCCAATCTCAATATCCTGGTCGGAGAGGCGCAGCCCCGTGTCCGCAGACGCACCGTTTCGCTCTGGAAGAGGGCGGCTCAATGGAGTGCCGGAGCCGCCGCCGTGCTGCTCGTGTGTGCCGGGTTGAGCCACTATCTGGCCGACAGGGTCCTCGAACACCGTGCCCAGGACATGATGGCCATTACCGCGCCCAACGGACAGAGCATGTCCCGTCACCTTGAGCGACGGGACGAGAGTATGGCTCAATTCGGGCGCCAAGCTGGAATACCCTTCGATTTTTTCCAGAAAGACACGCCGGGTCAAGATTTCGGGCGAGGCCATGTTTGAGGTGGAGCACGATGCCGCCCGTCCGTTCATCGTGGAAACCTTCGCCTGCGATGCCGAGGTGCTGGGTACGAAATTCAACATCCTGGCCGATGCCCGGACCGCCGACTTCTCGGCGGCGCTGCTCGAAGGGCGGCTGAAAATCTCGAACCGCCTCATCGGCGGCGAATCCTTCATTCTCTCCCCCAACGAACAGATCGACCTGGTCGACGGACATCTCAAACTCAACCGGATAACCGATCCGGACGACTTCCGCTGGGTCGACGGACTGATGAACCTGAACACGCTGTCGTTCGGAGAGGTGATCCGCAAATTCGAGAGCTATTACGGAGTCCGGATCACGATCGACAATCCCGAGGATATACCCGAACTCAAATATCACGGTAAAATCCGCGTGTCGGACGGTGTGGACCATGCGCTGAAGCTGCTCCAGATCACCAATAATTTCGCCTATACGCGCGACGACGAAACCAATACGATACACATAAAAATAATCAAAATCTAAAACGACTCTATGGACTGAACCGACCTCTGCCTCAAGACACTTTTATGCTGCACCGCCGAATGCTCGCGGACATGACCGGGTCCGCCGGCGGGAGATAAACAGTGATTCGATTGCTAACCTATTGATCTTAAATCAACTAACTTATGAAAAATTTAAGTATTAGGCAGATGAAATGCCTGATTACTCTAATTCTTGCCGTGTTCCTGTGCAGCGCGCCCGCCGTGGCCCAAACGCAGAAAATCACGGTGAAGCTCGACATGACGAAGGTTCCGATGAAGACCGTCATGAACGAAATCGAAAAGCAGACCAAGTATCTTTTCCTTTATACGGACGAAATCGACACGAAACGCATCGTCTCGATTAAGGCCGATTCCAAGCCTCTCAACGAGGTGCTGCCGCTGTTGTTCAAGGACACGGACATCACCTATGAGATCACGGTTCCCAACATCGTGCTGTCGAAGCGTGTCGCCGCAGCGAGGCCGACGGCCATCTCGGGCGTGGTGAAGGATTCCGGCGGCCTGGGCATTATCGGAGCCACCGTTCTGATCAAGGGCACGACCGTCGGAACGACCACCGGCATCGACGGAGACTTCGCCCTGACGGTCCCCGCCTCGGTCGACAACCCCGAACTTTCGGTCAGCTTCGTCGGTTACGAAACCCGTGTCGTGCCCATCGGCTCGCGCACGACTTTCGACATCACGCTGTCCAACTCGTCCATCGAAGTCGAGCAGGTCGTCGTTACGGCCCTGGGCATCAAACGCGCCGAGAAAGCCCTGTCGTACAACGTGCAGCAGGTGAATTCCGATGCCATCACGGCCAACAAGGACGCCAACTTCATCAATTCGCTCAACGGCAAGGTGGCCGGTCTGAACATCAACGCCTCGTCGTCGGGCGTCGGCGGCGCTTCGAAGGTCATCATGCGCGGTATGAAGTCCATTTCGCAGACCTCCAATGCGCTTTACGTGATCGACGGCGTGCCGATGTTCACCAAGGCTCAGGAGGGCGGTACGGAGTTCAGTTCGCAGGGCACGACCGATCCCATCGCGGACATCAACCCCGAGGACATCGAGTCGATCTCCGTGCTGACGGGCGCTGCGGCAGCTGCACTGTACGGTTCGGACGCAGCCAACGGCGCCATCGTCGTGACGACCAAAAAGGGACAGGCCGGGCAGCTCTCCGTCACCGTGACGAGCGGCATCGAGATCATGACTCCGTTCGTCCTTCCCGAGTTCCAGAACCGCTACGGCACGGGCAACCTCCGCGTGCCGGACGGGGCCGAGCATCTGAGCTGGGGCAAGGCGCTCAACAGCGCCAACAAAATGGGGTACGACCCCCGTCACGACTACTTCCGCACCAGCACGGCCAATAACGAGAGCTTCTCGCTTTCCGCCGGTACGGAGCGCAATCAGACCTACTTTTCGGCCGCGGCGATCAACTCCCGCGGCATCGTGCCCAACAACAGCTACGACCGCTACAACTTCACCTTCCGCAACACGACCTCTTTCCTGAACGAAAAGATGCGGCTGGACGTAGGAGCCAGCTACGTGCTGCAGGAAGACTGCAACATGGTCAATCAGGGTACCTACAACAACCCCATCGTGGGCGCCTACCTCTTTCCCCGCGGCAACGACTGGGAGGAGATCAAGATGTACGAACGATACGATCCCGTGGACAAGATTTCCACGCAGTACTGGCCCATCGGCGCTGCCGGAATGACCATGCAGAACCCCTATTGGATCAGCTACCGCAACCTGCGCGAGAACCGCAAGGACCGTTACATGCTCAATGCGGCGCTCTCCTACGACATCTTCGACTGGCTGAATGTCTCGGGGCGTATCCGCGTCGACAACTCGCACAACACCTACACCGAGAAAGCCTATGCCTCGACGAATACGCAGCTGACCGAATTGTCGGAGAACGGCCTTTTCGGCATTACGAAAAGCATGGACCGCCAGGTTTACGGCGACGCCCTCGTCAATATCAACAAGACGTTCGGCGACGACTGGAGTCTGCAGGCCAACGTCGGCGCGTCCTTCTCGGACATGAAGAACGACGCCATGAAGATCCGCGGACCCATTTCCGACGGCAAATCGGGCGAAAAGGCCGGACTGGCCAACGTGTTCAACATCCAGAATTTGAGCAATTCGACCCGGACCACCCGGTTGCAGGAGGGTTGGCGCGAACAGACCCAGTCGGTCTTCGCGTCGGCCGAAATCGGCTACAAGGGCACGTACTACCTGACGCTGACGGGCCGCAACGACTGGCCTTCGCAGCTGGCGGGTCCCAACTCGGTGAACTCCTCGTTCTTCTATCCGTCGGTCGGCGCTTCGGTCGTGCTGTCGCAAATCATCGGCAACATGCCCGAAAACCTCTCCTACATCAAACTCCGCGGTTCGTTCGCTTCGGTCGGCGTATCGTTCGCGCGTTACGTCGCCAATCCGCTTTACGGCTGGGACGAGAGCGGTCTGGGCTGGAACCTCCAGACGCAATATCCGGCTTTCCACCTTCAGCCCGAGCGCACCAAATCGTTCGAGGCCGGCCTCACCATGCGTTTTCTCAAACACTTCAACCTCGATCTGACCTACTACAATTCGCGCACGCAGAACCAGACCTTCGACCCGCAGATTCCGGGCGGTTCGGGTTACTCCTCCATCATCATCCAGTCAGGTAACGTCCGCAACCGCGGTATCGAGCTGGCGCTGGGTTACAAGAACACCTGGAGGGACTTCTCGTGGGACACGAATTACACGTTCTCGACCAATAAGAACAAGATCACCTCGCTGGCCAACAACTGCATCAACCCGGCGACCGGCGAACAGTTCAGCATCGACCTGCTCGACATGGGCGGTCTGGGCGACGCCCGTTTCCTGCTGATGGAAGGCGGCACGCTGGGCGACCTCTACTCGCTGGTCGATCTGAAATACGACAACAACAACGCCATCTACGTCGACGAGGAGGGCAACCTGCCCACCCAGTCGATCGAGGATGTGAAAAAGTTCATCAAACTGGGATCCGTACTGCCCGACGCCAATATGTCGTGGCGCAACGACTTCCGCTGGAAGAACCTGAATTTCGGATTCATGGTATCGGCGCGTCTGGGCGGCATCGTCTTCTCCCGCACACAGGCCACGCTCGACTATTTCGGCGTGTCGGAAGCCACGGCGGCGGCGCGTGACAGGGGAGGTGTGCTGATCAACGGCCGCGACATGATAGACGCCAACGTCTGGTATTCGGCCGTGGCCGGCGGCAATTCCCTGCCCCAGTTCTACACCTACTCGGCGACCAACGTCCGTCTGCAGGAGGCTTCGATCGGCTACACGATCCCCCGCAAATGGCTGCGCAACGTCTGCGAGATCACCGTATCCCTCGTAGGCCGCAACCTCTGGATGATCTACAACAAAGCGCCGTTCGACCCCGAGTCGATCGCTACGACGGGCAACTACTATCAGGGAGTCGACTACTTCATGATGCCGTCGCTGCGGAACGTGGGATTCAACCTCAGACTCAAATTCTAAAGCTGCAACCGTTATGAAAAATACAGTTATCAAATCGGTATTTGTCCTGGCCCTCGCATGCAGCGGGGCATCGTGCACCGGCAATTACCTCGAAATAAACAGCAACCCCTACGAGGTCACCGAAGAGGAGATGCAGCGGAAAGGCTATGCCATCAGCTCCTACCTCAATGCCATCTTCGGAACGATCATTTCGCCCGACGTCAATACGACGCAGTTCACCGACGCCCTGCTGGGTGGTACGCAGGGCGGTTATTTCGCCGACTCGCAGAACGGTTGGAAGACGACCATCTCCAATTACAACCCGACGAACGACTGGACGCGCGTGTTCATGTACAGCGACCGCATCATCCCGGTGCTTTACAGCAACCTGATGAAACTGAACGGCATTTCGGAGGACCCGATCGTGCTCTCCATCGCCAAAATCGCGAAAGTCTGCGCCATGAACCGCGTAACGGACGCTTACGGCCCGATTCCCTACTCGGAAATCGGAATCAGCGGTAAGATTCAGGTTCCCTACGACACGCAGGCCGACGTTTACCGGCAAATGTTCGACGAGCTGGACGAAGCGATCGAGATGCTGACGGCGCACAGCAGCGAGGCCATCACGGCTTCGACCGACCCGGTTTACGAAGGCAGTGCCGAGAAGTGGTGCAAATTCGCCAACTCGATGAAACTGCGCCTGGCGATGCGTGTCGTCTACACCGACTTCACCAGTTCGAAGGGCAAGACGCCCCGGCAGTTGGCCGAGGAGGCCGTCAGCAACAAGGTCGGCGTTTTCACGTCGAACAGCGACAACGCCAAACTGCCCTCCGTCGCCTTCGGCAAGGACGGCAACCCGCTGCGGGCCGCCTGTCTGTATAACCAGCCGGAGGGGTCGAATACGGGCGGCGACACCCACGCGGCAGCCGACATCATCTGCTACATGAACGGCTACGACGATCCGCGCCGCGACAAGTATTTCATCAAGTCCGAATGGGAGGGCATCGACTATGTGGGCATACGCCGCGGCATCGAGATTCCTTCGCTGAACACGATCGGACGCAAATATTCGGGTGTGAAGTTCGAGAACGACGCCGAGACGCCGCTCTACTGGATGAACGCAGCCGAAGTCGCCTTCCTGAAGGCCGAGGCCAAGGCCGTCTTCGACATGAACATGGGCCCCGGAACGGCCAGGGACTTCTACGAGGAGGGCGTTCGCCTCTCGTTCGAGCAGTGGGGTGTCACGGGTGTCGCCGAATACCTCGCCGGCACGACGCTCCCGCAGACCTACATCGACCCGAACGGCGGTGCGAACAGCGACAAGAACAACAGCCTCTCCCGGCTCGGCGTCGCCTGGGACGACAGTGCGTCGAAAGCCCAGATGCAGGAACGCATCATCACCCAGAAGTGGATCGCCAACTGGCAGCTGGGCAACGAGGCATGGGCCGACTACCGCCGCACGGGCTTCCCGCGCCTGCTTCCCGCCACGGCGAACAAGAGCAGCGTCGTCGATTCGAAACTCGGCGCCCGCCGTATGCCCTATCCCACCGAAGAGAGGACCAGCAATGCCGAGAACTACGCCAAGGCCGTGGCCTTGCTGGGCGGCAGCGACAACATGGCGACCCGCATCTGGTGGGACTGCAACCCCGACGTCAAATAACCGCTCATGCAGTTTAAAACGTATAAAATGAAATTCGACATGAAAAACATACTCATTCCGGCTCTTGCCGCAGCGGCCCTTCTGGCCTCCTGCAGCGAGTGGACCGAAGCCGAAAACAAGGACTACCTGCCCCAGATACGGCAGGATGACCCGGCCTACCTGGCCGCGCTCCGGGATTTCAAGGCCGACGAAAGCGGGCACAAGGTGGTGATGATGACAATTCAGGGAACCTCCGCGACGCCGAACCGGCAGAACCAGCATCCGACGGCCATGCCCGACAGTGTCGACTACCTGCTGATGACCGATGTCGACGACCTGCATCCGGAGATCGTGGCCGAGATCGCCGAAGTCCGCTCGACGAAAGGCACGCATTCGCTCAACATCGTGGACTACGCGGCGATCCAGAGTGTGTGGAACGCCTTGAAAGAGGCCGCCGCGGATACGGAGCACGAGAGCGACTACACCGACGAGAAATTCCCGGCCTATTGCAAAGCGCAGACCGAAACGCAGCTCTCGAACTGCAACCGGTACGGTTTCGACGGCGTCGTGATCTCCTATACGACCACTCCCGGGGACGAGATCGCCGACGGGCAGGCAACCTTCATGGCGTGCGTCAGGACGTGGCGCCAAAGCAATCCCGATCTGCTGCTTTTCATGCGAGCCGCCTATATCCCCAACCTGCTGAATCCGGAACTGCTGCCCGACAGCAAATTCATCATCCTCGTCGCCGATGCGAGCCGGAAGACCGCTTCGGACCTGACGCTGTGGGCCCGCAACCACCTGCGCGACACCAGGGACAAACTCGAAGAGGAGAAGTTCAGCGAATTCTCCGACCGTTTCGTCATGGAAGCGTCCGTTCCGTCGCTTGAGACCGGCGAACAGACCGGCGCATCGGTTCAGGTTGCGGCGGCATGGGTCGCAGATCCGACCAAAGACACGAAAATCGACTACGACAAGGTGGGTCTCTGCGTGCTGGACGCTGCGAGCGACTACTTCAACAACCTGACGAATTACAAAAACATCCGCGAGGCCATCGGTATTCTGAACTCCGAAAACGACAACGACAATGAAAACGACCATGAATAAATCCGGATTTGCCTGGTGCATCCTCCTGGCTCTGGCCTTTGCCGGCTGCCAGGGCGACCAGGAGGGCAAACACCACTTCGATAACAAAGTATTCATTTCGGCCGCGAGCTATACCCCCGAGGTGCGTGTCATGCGCGATGCGCTCGACGTAACCGAAGAGCACACCTGCGAGATCACCGTCGCCATGGCGCAGCCCGTCGCCCAGGACATCACCGTTTCGTTCGCCGAGGCTCCCGAACTGCTCGACCGCTACCGGACGTTCTACGACGATCCGACGGCGCAGCTGCTTCCTTCGGACGGGGGATATTACGACTTTTCGCAGGTTTCGGCCGTCATCCGGTCGGGGCTGGTCCAGAGCGAGCCGCTCGCCTTTACGTTCAAAAAGCTCGACAAACTGCCTATCGAAAACAAGGAGCGTTACGTGCTTCCGATGACGATCGTTTCGGCCGATGGCATGGAGGTCCTCGCAAGTGCGCGCACCGTCTATTTCGTCTTTATGAAAGCGGCCCTGGTCAACGTTGTGGCCGACATGAACGAAAACTGCGCATGGCCCAACTGGACGAGCGAGACCGAAGCGGTCAAGGACATGGAACGCTTCTCGTTCGAAGCGCTCGTTTACGGCAACTCGTTCAAAAAGGAGATTTCGACGATCATGGGCATCGAGGATGTTTTCCTGCTGCGCGTGGGTGACGCCGACATCCCCATGAACCAGGTTCAGGTCGCCTTCTGCACCAAGGACGAGGGGTCGACCTACCGCGGTTACGTAACTTCTTCCTCGCTCAAGTTGCAGCCTTACCGCTGGTATCATATCGCCGTGACGTTCGACAAGGGCGATATATGCGTCTACCTCGACGGCAAGCTGAAGGCATCGGGACAGACCGTCACGGACAAGAAGGACGAGCACGGCAATCCCGTGCTGATCGACAAGATCAACTTTGCGGTTCCCCACTCCGACGAGAGCGACGGCAAGCCCCGCTGCTTCTGGATCGGCTACTCCTACGACGACAAGCGGAGCTTTGATGGTATGATGGGCGAGATCCGCGTCTGGAACAAGGTGCTCACCGCCGAGGAGATCAATGCGAAGGATCACTTCTACAAGATCGACCCCGCATCCGAGGGTCTGGTTTCGTACTGGAAATTCAACGACAACAACACCAAGGACAAGGTCGTCAAGGACTATTCGGGCAACGGCTTCCACCTGGAAACGAAGAACAATGCCAACTGGCAGAACGTATCGGTTCCCGCGGAGGATTAGACAATCACGACAACACAAATACTATTCACTAACCTTTTAATTACTAACATGAAAAAAAGATCATTTTTGATGTTTCTTGCAGGGATGTTCGCCATCTCCGGGGCATTCGTCTCCTGCGACGACTCTGACGACACGGACGGCGTAAATAAATTGGAAGTTACGCCTTCGACCGACATTTCGTTCAAGGCCGACGGAAACGAGGACGTAGTCCTGACCGTCGTCACCGATGCCGATAAATGGAGTGTCGAGAAAACTGACTGGATCACGGTCAAGCAGAACGGCAACAAGCTGACCGTGAACGCCGAAGCCAATACGACGGAATCGGAGCGTCCCGGACGCATCACGATTTCGGCAGGAAACGCCGAGCCTGTCAAGATCAACGTGCTCCAGGAAGCGCTCGAAGTCGGTGAAATCGTTTTGAGCGTAACGCCTTCGGACCCCATCGCTTTCGAAGCCAAGGGCAACGAAGCCGTCGTGCTGACCGTTACGACCAACGCCGCCGAGTGGACCTACACCTGCCCGGAGGAGTGGATGACCGCGACGAAGGAGGGCGACAAGCTGACGGTCAATGCCAAGGACAACACGGGCGACGCTCATGTGGGCCAGATCGTCATCACCGCCGAGCAGAAGACGGTGAAGATCTCCGTGACGCAGAAGGCCGCCTCGACCGAGCCTGATCCGACCGACAAGATCGCCGGTTCGCTGACGACCGCCGACGCGCTGAGCCACACGTTCCCCTACAAAGAGCCTCAAGCGGTCAAGAAAACCCTCACCTTCGAACTGGAGAAGGCCGCCGAAGCCGAAACCCGGGTGAAGATCAACTTCGACGAGGCCTATGTTGCGGAGTTCAACTATCTCAACGGGACCAAGCACGTCGCTTTCCCCAAAGCGAGCGTTGCCATGTCCAATAACAACATCGTGACGATCGCAGCCGGTGCTACGAGCGCCACGATCGAGGTTACGCTCTCCCCGAGCGCAGAACTCAACACCAAGGACACCTATATGGTTCCCCTGCAGGCCGTGGCCGAATCGGACAATGTGACCGTGAAAACGGACGCTGCCCGCGTGAACTTCATCGTCAAGCAGCAGGGTTCGAAAACGGTCCGTAACTTCCTCTATTTCGAGGTGAACGACACCAACCCGCTCAATGCGCTGGAATATGTACTGGCGGACGGTCAGTTGTTCTTCGACGCCGTCGTGCTTTTCTCGGGCAACATCCACTGGGATACGCAGAGCGGCAAGCCCTACATGCACTATAACGACAACGTCACGGCGCTGCTCAAGGACAAGGATCTGTACATCCAGCCGCTGCGCGACCGGGGCATCAAGGTGCTGATGGGCGTTCTGGGCGACCACGACGGCAGCGGTCCGGCCAACCTGACGGAAAAGGGCGCCGAAGTGTTCGCCGAGCATATCGCCGAGATGTGCGTCGAATACGGTCTCGACGGTATCTGTATGGACGACGAGTACTCGGAGTACTACAAGGCTCCCACGAACGAGTATTTCACGGGCAGCAGCACCTCGCTGAAGCAGGCGACCTACTTCCTGGAGCGTGCGAACTATTACATGAAGAAGGACGTGCCCTGGGAGACGATGACCGCGGTATTCTACTGGGGCGTTTACGGCTCGGGCATGCCGGCGATCAACGGCCGCCAGCCGGCGGAGTTCGTCGATATGGTCAATGCCAACTACGGCGGCAGCGCTTCGCCGGTAGCCGGAGGCGACAAGTCGATGTGTTCGTTCATGTCCGTCGAGTGCAACCTCGGAGGCGGTTGGGTCAGCGAAGATTCGGCCCGTCAGGCCAAAGAGGCCGGCTACGGCTGGTGCATGTGGTTCGCACTCGATCCCGTACTGGGCCGCGAGCCTTGGAGCAAGCTGTCGGCTGCTGCCAAAGGCCTCTACGACCAGGAACTGATGCCGCGGACCGGTTACTACAAAAAGACCGGTGCAGGCAGGTATGATCCTACCCGTTACGAAGAATAGCAATCCAACCAGTTTATGGCGGCGGTATGAAAAACGCACGCGCTTGCATACCGCCGCTTTTTCCCACAAAAACCAAAACCAACCGATACCATGAAAATAGCAAAATGGTTTCTCTTCGCTGCAACCGCGCTCGTATTGTGCGGCGCCTGCGACGATAAAGACAACGAGGAGCCGGCTCCGGCTCCGGACAAGATCGCCATCACCCCGAAAACGGCCAACGTCAGCAGCAAGGGCGGCGAGGCGTCCGTAATGGTCTCCAGTTCGGGCCAGTGGACGCTCTCCGACAATACGAACGACTATGTGACGCCTTCGGCCCTGAAGGGCAAGGACGGCGACATCGTGAAGTTTACGGTAAAAGCCAACGACAAGGAGGAAGACCAGACCTTCAACTATACGTTCACCTGCGGCAAGGAGACGGCTTCCTATGCGATCACCCTCAAGAAGAGAGCCTCGCAGACCGAGGAGCAGCTCGAAATCGCGTTCGTTCCCGAATCGAACATCCTGCCCCGCGAGGGCGGAAACGTCTCGGTGCTGGTAACCAGTTCGGACGAATGGACGCTCGAAGGCTCCTATACCTTCGTGCATCCGTCGGCCGCTACCGGCAGCGACGGCGCCGAGGTGACCTTCGCGGTCGATCCCAACGAGACCGAAGAGGACAAGGTCGCCGACTACGTTTTCAAGATGGGCAGCAAGAGCGTGCCTTTCCGGATCACGGTGAAGGGCGGTGTCATCTACACCCTGGAGATCGTCGGGGAGAAGGAGCTGAAGTTCGCCTATACGAAGCAGGACAAAATCGCCGTGACGCTGAACACGAATGTCCCGTACCGCGATCTGGCAGCCGAAATCACCTCGACCGAGGAGGGCTGGCTGACAAAGGGCGTGACGGTTCAGGGCGCGACCGAGACCGAAGTCATCATGTATTTCGACATGACGCAGAACGACGGGCTTGGCTCGCGCGAGGCTTCGGTGAAGATCACCGGTCCCAAAGGCGGTGAGGATATTCTGAAAGTCAAGCAGATGCCCCAGTCCAGGATCGAAGTGGCCGAGACATCCTACTATCTGGAGGTCAAGGGTTCGACGATCGAGATTCCCGTAACGGCCAACGTCGGATTCGACGTGACGCTCTCCGAGTCGGCCGGTGACTGGTTCAAATACAACAGCTTCGCCGACGGCAAACTGAAATTCACCTATCAGGATCTGCCCGAAGGAACCATCCGCTCCTGCACGGCGACCCTCACCGAGAAGGAGCCCGCAGCGGGCACGCAGCCGCTGACCGTCGTTCTGATGTTCTCGCAGAAAACCAAAGGCATGATCAGCACGGCCGTCAATATGACGGGAACCCGCGCATGGCCCGCATGGACCGATCCCGCGCCGGTGACCAACATGTCGGCGTTCACGCTCGAAGCGCTGGTGAACCCGACTGTTTCCAGAACCAGCGGCAGCCTGTCGACGATCATGGGCATCGAGGGCAAGTTCCTCGTTCGTCTGGGCGATGTCGGTATTCCCTGGAACCAGGTTCAGGTATGCTGGGATTCCGGCAAACAGGGCACTTGGGGTAATATCGAGGGCAAGTTGAGCAACAGCAATATGAAGGTCAATCTCAACGAATGGACGCATATCGCCGTCACCTTCGGAGAAGGAACGGTCAAAGTGTTCATCAACGGCGAGGAGAAAGGCTCGACGACGACGGATGTTCCCGCGTCGGTGAACTTCGGCATAACGCACAACGACGAGCAGGCTCCCCAGGGACAGCCGATCACCCGTTGCTTCTGGGTGGGCTACTCGTATGAGAGCGTGCGTGACTTCCGGGGCATGATGTCCGAACTTCGCATCTGGAACCGGGCGCTGACCGCCTCCGAACTTGCCGAGGAGGCCCGTCGCTACGACGTGGACCCCAAAGCGGACGGTCTGGTCACCTACTGGAAGTGTGACGAAGGTCAGGGCGATGTCATCAAGGACTACACCTCCTACCGCAACGATCTGGCATCCGACGGCCTGAAATGGGAACCCGTCAGCCTGCCTTAACGCACAACGACACTAATCGAGCAGAACAGCTCCGAATCTGCTGGTTCGGGGCTGTTCTTTTTTCCGGCGGACGCATTGTTCCGGCCGGCCGGGAAAATCATCTTACAACTCAAACCAACACTTGAAATGAAATTTATCACCCGTTTTCTCATACCGGTCTGCACGTTGCTTGCAGGCCTGATGTGCGGAGCCTGCTCCGACGACGACAAGCAGATCGAGGATTTGCCGGAGGCTCCCTACCTCACCGTTTCCGAGACCGTGTTCGGCGACGTCGGTGTCGACGACGTAACGCTTTACACGACGGTTGCTTCCAGCAGGACCGTAACGGTCCGCTCTTCCGACGAATGGTGCGAGGCGGAACTGCTTGCCGACACCGAAAAAGAGAACCTCCGGCTGACCGTCATGGCCAATCCCGACGAGAAGGAACGCACGGCGACCGTCACGGTGAGCGCTCCGGAGTGCGAATCGGTGGCAATCACCGTGACGCAGGCCGCACGTACGCCGGAACCGTTCCTCACGGTCTCCGTGACCGAGTTTCCCGAAGTCGGCAGTGCGGGCGAAAAACTCGCGGCGACGGTCACGACCAACCAGTCGGGCGTTCAGGTCGCGTCGAGCGAAAATGGTGCGAGGTTTCCTACAACCCCTCGGTCTCCAAAGACAACCTCGCGCTGACTGTCGCCGCCAACACCGGCGCGCAGCGCACGGCGACGGTTACGGTGAGCGTTCCGGCATGCGAACCGAAGCAGATCGTCGTCACGCAGCTCAAAAAACTCGATACGGGCTGCGACCTGCTGACCTTCGGCATCACGAAATCGAAGAATCCCGCGCTGACGGGCGACCTCGCGTTCACGTTCGACAAAAACGCGCGCACGCTCAAGGCCATGTACCTGAAATGGATCGAGGGCGCCAACCCGGAGATGATGATTCCGACATTCACGCACAACGGCGAAAAGGTGCTCGTCGACGGCGTGCCGGTCGTCTCCGGCGAGACGAAGATTTCGCTGGCCGAAGACGTGGAGTTGGAGGTGGTGGCCGAAAGCGGAGACCGGAAAGTCTACACCGTGACGCTGAACTGCCCGCAGATCAACACCGAACTGGCGGTGCTCCACATGCAGCCCGCCTCCGAGATCGTCGGCAAGGAGAACTACGTGGACACCCGGATCGAGCTTTTCGACAAGACGTCCGGAGCGACCGGAGAGGGATGGTGGAATACGGACGAGAACGGCAAGACGATCCAGATGCGCGGACGCGGCAATTCGACGTGGGGGCTTCCGAAAAAGCCTTTCCGCATGAAGTTCCCCGAAAAGTTCAGCCCGATCGGGCTCGACCATGCCAAAGAAAAAAGCTGGGTGCTGCTGTCGCAGGATATGGACAAGTCGCTGATCCGTACGCATATCGCCTTCTCCTATTCGCGCATTCTCTACAACAGGGCGGATAACTACCACGACGATGCCGCCGTGCTGTTCACCGCCTGCTCGAAGTATGTCAACGTCTATTTCACGGGTACTTATTACGACAGTTCGACGGGCCGTCGCGAGCGGAAGGACGGCGACTATCTGGGCGTTTACCAGATGAGCGACCAGATGGAGCGCGCCCCCGGCCGCATCGAGGTCGATAAACTCAACGAAAAGTCTCCCACCGAAGACATCGAGGGCGGTTACATCATCGAAACCGACCTCCACGAAGGCAATTTCTATTCGGCTCTGAAGCGGATCAAGATGAGTTACAAATACCCCAAGGACGACGAGTGCAAACCCGAGCAGTACGAGTATATCACCGCATTCATCAACCGGGCCGAGCAGGCGCTTTACGCCTCCGGTTACAAGGACCGCGAGAACGGCTGGCGCAAATACTTCGACGAAAAGACCCTTGCGGACTTCATCATCATCAAGGAGCTGGCCGGCGATTTGGACGGTTATACGAGCACCTACATGTACAAACGCCGCGGAGTCGACAAACTTTTCTTCGGTCCGATCTGGGATTGCGACAAGGGTTGGAACAACGACAAGCGCATACCTCATCCGAGTTATCAGCCGCTGTCGAGCCTGATGATCCATGCCGGATTCTGGATGCCCTCCTATGTCGAGAACGACTGGTTCTGGCGTCTGTGGGAGGACGAGAGCTTCCGGGCCTTCGTCGCGAAGCGCTGGGCGGACAAGAAGGCCGAACTGCTCGCCGTGACCAATCGAATCCTGGACGAAGTCCCCGTCGACATGGCCAAGGCCATCGAAGCGAACTTCTCGGTCTGGAAATTCTATTACCAGTACAGCGACGAAGCCAACATGCCGGCCAGGACCTACTCCGAAGAGATCGCACGCATCCGCACCCTGACCCAGCAGCGTGCCGCCCTGCTCGACAAACTCTTCAGCAAATAGTCGAATCCACAGGTAAGATCCTCTTGCGACATGAGATTTTTTCATTGTATCATTCCGTATTTCAAAAAATGTAAAACCCGATGACGGATCAATTGCGTTCACCCCTCCGCTGGGTCCCGAGTTTGTATTTTGCGATGGGCCTGCCGTTTGTGGTGCTGAACATGGTCTCTGCGGTCTTGTTCAAGGACCTCGGCATCTCGGACGCGCAAATTGCGTTCTGGACGTCGCTGATCATGTGGCCTTGGGACGATCAAGTTTCTGTGGAGCCCTTCTGGAGTTGTACCGCACGAAGAAGTTCTGGGTCGTTGCGACGCAGCTTCTGAGCGGCGTTTTGTTCGGCTTAGCGGCCTTGTCGTTGCACCTTCCGTCGTTCTTCTCCGTCACGGTCGCGGTCTTTGCCGTGGTTGCTTTCAGCGGTGCCACGCACGACATCGCCGCCGACGGGGTCTATATGGCAGAACTCTCGACGGCGGATCAGGCGAAGTATATCGGGTGGCAGGGAGCGTTCTACAACTTGGCCAAACTGGTTGCCACGGGCGGCCTCGTGTGGCTGGCAGGCTGGCTCTACGAGGGCTTCTCGGCGGACGTCACGGCGACGTTCGACGCTTCTGTTCGTTCGTGGACGGTTGTGCTGATGATCCTGTGCGCCACGCTCGTGGCTCTGGGGGCTTACCACCTGCGCGCACTTCCTTCGGGCGGCAGCGCTGCCGAACACCATTCGCTTCGGGAGGGCCTTTCGGGCCTGAAAGAGGTTATCGCGGCATTCTTCACGAAGAAACATATCTGGTACTACATCACTTTCATCATCCTGTACCGGCTGGGCGAAGGCTTCGTGATGAAGATCGTGCCTCTGTTCCTCAAGGCGGATACCGCATCCGGGGGCCTGGGTCTCACGAACCAGCAGATCGGGCTTTATTACGGGACGTTCGGTGCGGGAGCCTTTTTGCTGGGTTCGCTGCTGGCTGGGTACTACATCGCCCGGCGGGGCCTTCGGCGTACGCTGTTCACGCTTTGCTGCGTCTTCAACTTTCCGTTCGCTGTCTACGCTTTGCTGGCGTGGTTCCAGCCTTCGAGCATGTGGCTGGTGGGCGGCGGCATCGTCGTGGAGTACTTCGGCTATGGCTTCGGATTCGTGGGACTTACGCTCTTCATGATGCAGCAGGTGGCTCCGGGGCGTCACCAGATGGCGCACTACGCCTTCGCCTCGGGGATCATGAACCTCTCGGTGATGCTCACGGGCATGGCCTCGGGATTTTTGAGCGATCTGCTGAGCTACCGGTTCTTCTTCATCGCCGTGATGCTGGCCACCGTTCCGGCCTTCGTGATCACGAAGCTGGTTCCCTTTACCTATGATGACAAACCAAAAGACAAATAGTATGAATAATCTGAAAATTGCGGGCGGCAATCTGCCCGATATGCCGTGGGAGGACCGCCCCGCGGGGAGTAAAGAGGTTTTGTGGCGTTACACGCAGAACCCGATTATCGGGCGCGATGCGCTGTCGACCTCGAACTCGATCTTCAACTCGGCGGTCGTTCCGTTTAAGAAAGGCAAGTATAACTATGCGGGTGTTTTCCGCTGCGACGACACGAACCGCCGCATGCGCATCCATGTAGGATTTTCGGTCGACGGTCTGAAATGGGATATCGACGAGGCCGACTTCCGCCTGACGGGCGCGGACCCCGAGATCGCAGAGTGGGTCTACGGCTACGACCCGCGCGTGGCAAAGATCGAGGACAAATACTACGTGACGTGGTGCAACGGCTACCACGGCCCGACGATCGGCATCGCGTGGACCGACGACTTCGAGACGTTCCACCAGCTGGAGAACGCCTTTATCCCCTTCAACCGCAACGGCGTGCTGTTCCCCCGCAAGATCGGCGGCCGTTTCGCCATGCTGTCGCGTCCGAGCGACAACGGCCATACGGCTTTCGGGGATATATTTTACAGCGAAAGCCCCGACATGGAGTTCTGGGGCCGCCACCGTCATGTGATGTCGCCCGCGGCCTTCGAGGTGTCGGCATGGCAGTGCATGAAGATCGGTGCGGGTCCCGTGCCCATCGAGACGAGCGAGGGCTGGCTGCTGCTCTATCACGGCGTGCTGCGCTCGTGCAACGGTTATGTCTATGCGTTCGGTTCGGCGCTGCTCGACCTCGACCAGCCGTGGAAGACGATCGCCCGCAGCGGCCCCTACCTGATCTCGCCGCGTGAGACCTACGAGTGTATGGGCGACGTGCCGAACGTGACGTTCCCCTGCGCGGCGCTGCACGACCCCGCGACGGGGCGCGTTGCGGTCTACTACGGATGCGCCGACACGGTTACGGGCCTTGCGTTCGGCTATCTCCCTGAAATCATCGAATTCACGAAGAAAAACTCGATTCTGTGATGCGACTGCGACGAACGCTTCTTCTGACAGCGCTCGCCGCAGCCGTTTTCGGCGCTGCGGCTTCGGCGCAGACCCCAGCCGACAAGGTCGACCCGTTTATCGGGACGACGAATTTCGGGACTACGAACCCGGGAGCCGTCACCCCGAACGGGATGATGTTGGTGGTTCCCTTCAACGTGATGGGTTCCGACGAGAACGTCTACGACAAGGACGCCCGCTGGTGGTCCGCGCCCTATGAGTTCCACAACAAGTTCTTCACGGGCTTCGCGCACGGGGCGTTGAGCGGCGTGGGGTGCCCGGATATGGGGTCGCTGCTGACGATGGCGACGACCGGACCGCTGACGGTGGACTACAAGGAGTACGGCACGGCCTACCGGGACGAAAAGGCCACTCCGGGCTATTACTCGGTGACGCTCGACAAATACGACATCCTCGCCGAAGCTACCGCCACGGCGCGCACCTCGGCCGAACGCTACACGTTCCCCAGCGGCAAGGGACACCTGCTGCTGAATCTTGGCGAGGGCCTCACGAACGAGTCGGGCGCGATGGTGCGGCGCGTGAGCGCCACGGAGATCGAGGGCACGAAACTGCTGGGCACGTTCTGCTACAATCCGCAGAAAGTTTTTCCAGTATATTTTGTTTTACGGGTTTCGAAGGCCCCGTCGTCGTCGGGCTACTGGAAGAAACAGCGGCCGATGACGGGCGTGGAGGCCGAGTGGACCCCCGACAACGGCAAATACAAACTCTATACGGAATACGGCCGCGAGATGGCGGGCGACGACGTGGGCTACTGGTTCACGTTCGACGACCTACGGGAGGGCGAACAGGTCGAGGTGCGCATGGGTATTTCTTTCGTCAGCACGGAGAACGCCCGCCGGAACCTCGACGCCGAACAGCCCGCCGGAACGTCGTTCGACGCTATCCGCGAGGCGACCCGTGCACGCTGGAACGAGGATCTGGGCCGCATCCGCGTGGAAGGCGGCACGGCGGCGCAGCAGACGGTGTTCTATACGGCGCTGTACCACGCGTTGCTCCACCCGAATCTTTTGAGCGACGTCAACGGGGAATACCCGCTGATGGAGCGCTCGGGGGAGGTCGGCGTTACCGACGGCGAGCGCTATACGGTCTTCTCGCTGTGGGACACCTGCCGCAACGTGCACCAGCTGCTGACGCTGGTCTATCCCGGGCGGCAACTGGACATGGTGCGCTCGATGGTGGACATGTCGCGGGAGTGGGGCTGGCTGCCCAAGTGGGAGTTGTACGGCCGCGAGACCTTCACGATGGAGGGCGACCCGGCGATTCCCGTGATTGTCGACAGTTGGATGAAAGGTCTTCGGGATTTCGACATCGCGACGGCCTACGAGGCGATGCGCAAGTCGGCCACGACGCCCGGCGCGCAGAACCCCCTGCGTCCGGACATCGACCCCTATATCGAGCGGGGCTATATCCCGCTGGGGTTCTACGCGCAAGGACCTTGCGGGCGACGTTTCGGTGTCGCATGCTCTGGAATACTACATGGCCGACGCGGCGCTGTCGCTGCTGGCCGACTCGCTGGGCAAAAGGAGGATGCCGTCCTGTTCCGGGAACGCTCATTGGGATACAAACATTACTACTGCCCGGAATTCGGGACTTTTCGCCCTATTACTCATAAAGGGGGCTTCTTAAGCCCCTTCGATCCGCAGGCGGGCGAGAACTTCACGGCGGCCCCGGGCTTCCACGAGGGCTCGGCGTGGAACTACACGTTCTATGTGCCGCACGACGTGGAGGGGCTGACACGGCTGATGGGCGGGAAAAGGCAGTTCGTGGAGAAGCTGCAAATGGTCTTCGACGAGGGGCTTTACGATCCCGCGAACGAACCCGACATCGCCTATCCCTACCTTTTCAGCTATTTCCGGGGCGAGGAGTGGCGCACACAGCTTCAGACGCGTCGTCTTTTGGACAAGTACTTCACGACGGCCGCGGACGGTATCCCGGGCAACGACGACACGGGGACGATGTCGGCGTGGGCGGTCTTCTCGATGATGGGCTTCTATCCGGACTGCCCGGGAGAACCTTACTATACGCTGACGGCCCCGACCTTCGACCGCGTCGAGATCGACACCGGCGGCGGTACGCTGGTGATCGAGAGACACGGCGAGGGCTATATCCGGAAAATGACGCTGGGCGATAAACCGTTGAAAAATTATCGTATCTTGCATGGCGAACTGCTCAAGGGCGGTAAACTTACTTTTGAACTTCAAACTGACAAATAGATGAAACTTACCGGATTTTTATTTGCCGCGGTTCTGCTGACCTCCTGCGCACAACCCGCCGCAGAGGATAACTACACGCGCCTTGTGGACCCGAAGATCGGCACGGGCGGCCACGGGCATGTCTTCGTGGGGGCCAATGTGCCGTTCGGGATGGTGCAGGTGGGCCCGACGAGCATTCCGCAGACGTGGGACTGGACGTCGGGCTACCATGAGTCGGACTCGACGGTGATCGGCTTCTCACATACGCACCTTTCCGGCACGGGCATCGGCGATTTGTTCGACATCACCGTCATGCCCGTTACGGGCGAGGTGACCTATGCCCGCGGGGAGGAGAAAGACCCGGCTTCGGGGATGTGGTCCTACGCCGATCGGACAAAAGAGATCACGAAGCCGGGTTACTACTCGGTTCCGCTGACAAGGTACGGCATTACGGCCGAAATGACCGCCACGGAGCGTGTGGGGCTGCATAGATATACTTTCCCGGCGTCGCAGGACGCTGCCGTGGTGTTCGATCTGGAGAACGGCGGTTGCTGGGACAAGGCCACCCAAACACATCTGGAGAAAGAGGGCGACACGCGCATTACGGGCTGGCGTCACTCGACGGGCTGGGCCAACGACCAGCGGGTTTATTTTGTGGCTGAATTCTCGAAACCCTTTGCGAAGTTCGAAACCGTCGGGGACAAATATGCCCGGGCGTCGTTCGCAACGACTGACGGCGAACAGGTGCTCGTGAAAGTGGCCCTTTCGCCCGTGAGCGTGGAAGGTGCCAAGGCGAACCTCGCGGCGGAGCTTCCCGGCTGGGATTTCGACGCCACGGTAAAAGCCGCCGACGCGAAATGGAACGCCGAACTGTCGAAGGTGAAGGTCACGACGACGGACGAGACTGCCCGGCGGATTTTCTACACGTCCCTCTACCACACGATGGTGGCTCCGTCGCTCTTCTGCGATGTGAACGGCGACTACTACGGTTCGGACCATGAAATCCATCGCAACGCCGACTTTACGAACTACACGACCTTTTCGCTCTGGGATACCTACCGGGCTGCGATGCCGCTGATGACGATTCTCCACCCGGAGAAGATGCCCGACATCATCCGGACGATGCTGGCAATCGCCGACGAGCAGGGACGGCTCCCAGTGTGGCATCTGTGGGGCAACGAGACCGACTGTATGGTGGGCAATCCGGGTATCCCGGTCGTTGCGGACGCCATCGTGAAGGGTATCGAAGGTTTCGACCGGGAAAAGGCTTTCGAGGCGATCAAAAAGACGGCCACGAACCCCGACCGGGGCAACGGCCTGCGGATGCAGTACGGCTATATCCCCTGCGACCTCTTCAACGAAGCGGTGGCCTACGACATGGAGTACGCGCTGGCCGACGGCGCCGCAGCCCGGGCCGCCGAAGTGCTGGGCCGTATGGAGGATGCGAAGTACTTCGCCGAACGCAGCCATTCGTACCGTAACTATTTCGGCCCCGTGACGCGCTTTATGCGGGGCCGGGACTCGAAGGGAGGGTGGCGCACACCGTTCAGCCCCTTCGCTTCGACCCACCGCGAGGACGACTACTGCGAGGGCAACGCGTGGCAGTATACGTGGCTCGTGCCGCACGACGTTGCGGGATTGGAGGCCTGCTTCGGCAGCAGGGAGAAGATGATCGAAAAACTCGACTCGCTCTTTACGGTAAGTTCTGTCGTCGAGGGCGGCGAGACCTCACCCGACATCTCGGGACTGATCGGCCAATATGCCCACGGCAACGAGCCGAGCCACCACATTCTCTACCTCTACACGATGCTGGGCCAGCCGTGGAAGACGGCGGATAAAGTAAGTGAGGTGCTGACGACGCTCTACCACGACCAGCCCGACGGGCTTTCGGGCAATGAGGACGTCGGGCAGATGTCGGCATGGTACGTCCTCTCGGCGCTGGGCATGTACGAGGTCGAGCCTGCGGGCGGACGCTACTGGTTCGGATCGCCCCTGTTCGACCGGGCGGAAGTGAAAATCCCGGGCGGGACGTTCACCATCGTTGCCGAGAACAACTCCGCGAAGAACAGATACATCCAGCGGGTGTGGCTCGACGGGCGTCCCTATACGAAGCCCTACCTGTGGCACGAAGAGCTGATGAAGGGCGGAGAGCTGCGCTTCGAAATGGGCGCCGAACCCAAGGTGTGGTACTGTCCCGACGAACCCGAAACGTATGCAGACCAGCGCCCGGCCGAAGACAAGCGGCTTTTCACTTCCGAAGCGGTCGAAAAGGAGATCGCCCGCGTGTGCGGTCTTCTGACCAATGAACGCCTGCGGTGGATGTTCGCCAACTGTTTTCCCAATACCCTCGACACCACGGTCCACTACGGCGAGGATGAAGCCGGAAATCCCGACACCTACGTCTACACGGGCGACATCCCGGCCATGTGGCTGCGCGACTCGGGGGCGCAGGTGTGGCCCTATGTGCAGTTGTGCGGCAAGGATGCGCCGTTACAGCGGATGATCGCGGGGGTTATCCGGCGGCAGATGAAGCTGATCAATATCGACCCCTACGCCAATGCTTTCAACGTCGCGCCGACGGGCGAACACAACAAGACGGACTTCCCGAAAACCGACCCGATGGTTTTCGAACGCAAATGGGAGATCGACTCCCACTGCTATCCTCTGCGTCTTGCGCACCACTACTGGAAGACGACGGGCGATGCGTCGGTTTTCGACGCCGCGTGGATCGATGCCATGCGGGCTATTCTCCGCACGCTGCGCGAACAGCAGATGAAGGAGGGCCCCGGGGACTACATCTTCCTGCGCACGACCGACCGCCAACTGGACACCCGCTGCCATGTGGGGCGCGGCAATCCCGTGAAGCCCGTGGGGTTGATTGTCTCGGCATTCCGACCCTCGGACGACGCCACGACTTTCGGGTTCCTCGTGCCCTCGAACTTTATGGCCGTCTCGTCGCTGCGCAAGGCCGCCGAGATACTGACGAATGTAAACAACGAGACGGAACTCGCTGCGGAGTGTACGGCCCTGGCCGACGAAGTGGCGGCGGCGCTGCAAAAATACGCCGTTACGGAGCATCCCGAATACGGTAAAATCTACGCTTTCGAGGTGGACGGTTTCGGCGGACAACAGCTCATGGACGACGCCAATGTGCCGTCGCTTTTGGCGATGGCCTATCTGGGCGATGTGGAACGCACGGACCCTGTGTATGAAAACACACGCTGCTTCGTCTGGAGTGACGACAATCCCTATTTCTGGCGTGGCGCCGCAGGCGAAGGTATCGGCGGTCCGCATATCGGAGTCGAGATGATCTGGCCCATGAGCATTATGATGCGGGCCTTTACCTCGACCGACGATGCCGAGATCCGCGACTGCATTATCGCCTTGATGACCACCGACGCCGGAACGGGCTTCATGCACGAGTCGTTCTCGCGTCACGACGCCGCGGATTACACCCGGGCGTGGTTTGCGTGGCAGAACACGCTGTTCGGGGAGTTGATCCTCAAGCTCGTAAACGACGGTAAAACAGATTTGTTAAATTCCATCCGGTAATGAAAAACTGCGCATTCATCATTCGGGCGGTCCTTTCCTCGGACTGTTGCGAAGCCCCGAAACTCGAAACATCGTTGCGCCCTATTCGATAAGCAACGGGAAATGGAAGCCGGAAAAGCCATTCTTTTTCCACACCTGCCAATCCACTATGGATTGGCGGTTTTTTTATGAATCGGTCAGCCGAGGGGGGGGGAGGGGACGAAAAAATGCGCCCCGTCGGGGGCGCATCCTTCGTTTCTCCGAAGCGCGGGCTTACTCCTCGACCTCTTCGAAATTGCTCTTGTCGACGCCGCAAACCGGGCATGCCCAGTCGTCGGGAATCTCTTCGAAAGGCGTTCCGGGGGCGATGCCTCCGTCGGGATCGCCGACTGCGGGATCGTAGATCCACTCGCAGACTACACAACGATACTTTTTCATCTTTAACTGTATTTTATAAGGTGAATAATGGTATGCAAATTAGCTGCCGCTATCTTCCTCCTCCGCGTCTTCGTCGGGGCGGTTGCCGCCCGGCGGGGTGAGTTCGGCCACCAGACGGTCGGCGTCGGCGCACGAGACGTAGAGCCGGTCTTCGTAGATGTCCGTGATCTCGACGAAGTTGCGCCACTCCGAGGCGTAGAGCCGCACGCGGTCGAACCGGCGCAGGTCGATGAAGTGGCCGTAGTAGCCGAAGAATCCGCATCCGCCGAAGATCGGCAGGAACCATTTCATGTGTTTGGGGTCCACCCGGCGCACCGAGGCGATTTCATCGCGGCGTATTTCGGTGATGTCCAGCAGACAGCGCACCTCGACCTTCTCGTCCGACACGACGATCTTGCGGGGAATCGACAGCGACATCAGGGCCACCAGCGCCACGATGAACGAGGTGAACCACGCCGAAAGGTAACCCCCTTCGTAGAGGTGGTACAGCAGGCCGCCCAGCAGGACGAAGACGATGATGTAAACCAGCGTCCAGTAGATCGTGCTGTGATCGAAGCGGTATTTATACGTGCTCTGCATCGGTCGTCTCTTCTTCGTTTTCGGCCTCTTCGCGTGCGGCGATCAGCGCTTCGGCGACGACGAAATCCCCGGGGGTCGTGAGTTTGAGGTTTTCGCGCTCGCCCTCCGCGAGGCAGACCGTCTGCCCGATGGCCTCGACCACCGACGCGTCGTCGGTGAACTCCGCACGGTATTCGGCCTCGTAGGCCCGGCGCAGGACGTCTGCGCGGAAGATCTGCGGGGTCTGCACGATGCGCAGAAACCGGCGGTCGACGATGTGCGACGCAACGTTCCCCGCCTCGTCCGCGTCCGTTTCGCGGAACGAATCCACCGGCTCCACGACCGGAACCGCGGCTCCGTGCCTTGCGGCGGCTTCGGCCACACGGCGGATCATCGCGATGCTCCCCAGCGGGCGCACGCCGTCCTGCACGGCTATCAGGCCGGGATCGGACGTCAGCGCCGCCAATCCGTTCCTCACCGAGTGGAACCGCTCCGCGCCTCCCGCGACGATTTTGTGTTCGGCGACGTCGAAACGTGCCGAGAGGTTTTTCCAGAACCCGATGTGCTGTTCGGGGAGCACCGCCACGATCTCCGCACCGGGCAGCGCCGCAGCGAACGTGTTGATCGTGCGCGCCAGTACGGGCATGCCGCCCAGAAACCGGAATTGCTTGGGCCGTGCGCCGCCCGCGCGGCTTCCGCTGCCCCCTGCTACGATGATGATTCCCGTGCTTTCCATCGGCTTATCGGTTTTCGGGTGTCTGTGCGGCTGCGGGCAGGACGAGCGAATCGAGCTGCGTGATCTGCTCCCCGGGCTTCACCTCGCCGTTGAGTTCGGCCGAGATACGGTCGCGGACGAATTCGAACAGTGCGCGGTTCTCGCTGGCGATCGGCTCGGCGGGTTCCGACGGAATCTTCAGCGGGTCGATCGGCGTGCCGTTCTTCCAGACGCGGTAATCGAGGTGCGGGCCGGTCGATGCGCCCGTCGAACCGACGTAGCCGATCAGCTGGCCCTGCGACACGCGCGAACCCTTGGCGATGCCTTTGGCATAGCCGCTCAAGTGGAGGTAACCCGTCATCAGGTTGCCGGCATGCTTGATCTTGAGCGTGTTGCCGCCGCCTCCGCCCCAGCCCTTGAACGTCACTGTGCCATCGGCTACGGCATGCACGGGCGTACCTTTCGGCGCGGCGTAGTCGACACCTGTGTGCGGGCGGTAGACCTTGTAGATCGGGTGCTTGCGGGCGTAGGAGAATTTCGAACTGATGCGCGAGTATTTCAGCGGCGCCTTGAGCATCTGTTTGCGCAGGCTCGCTCCGTCCGCCTCCCAGTACTGGATTTTGCCGCCCTGGCGGAACGGGATGGCGTAATATTCCTTGCCGCCCTGCGAGAACTTCGCGCCCCAGATGCGGCCGATGCCCACCGACACCGTGTCGTCGATGAACCGCTCGTCGTAGATCACCGTGAAGTTGTCGCCCTTCTGGATCCCGAAGAAATCCACCGTCCACTGATAAATGTCCTCCAACTCTGCGGCCAGCGCGTAGGGCAGGTCCTGTTCCATGATCGCACCCCAGAGCGAGGAGTTGATCACGGCGCTTTTCTTCGTGCGGCGCAGCGTGTAGGCCTTGGCGTCCTTGCGCACGGAGACCGAGTCGTCGTGAAATCCGAAGACCACGTAGTCGGTGACCGATATTTCATAGGCGAGGTAGTCGAGATGGGGCGCGTAGAGCGAATCCTCGTGGATAAAGGCCGTGTATTTGTGCCCGGCGCGGATGTTGCGCAGCGGGAACACCTCCTTCGAGGCTTTGTCCAGCCGGTCGACCGCGAGGGCCGACACGCCGAATCCGTTGAGTATTTTTCCCAGCGTTTCGCCGCTTCCGACCTCCCCGGTCTCGGTGCGGTAATCGTCGGCATTGATGCCGTAAAGCATGTTGTGAGGCTCCTCTGCGTCCTCCACTTCCACCACCGGACCCTGGGTCCGGTTGCAGGCGCCTGCCGCCGCGAGCAGCAGGGCGCATATCGTTATTTTCAGACCGTTCATAGATGAAGACAAAGATAGTGCAAGGCGAGCGCAAATGCAAACTTGTTTGCAATTTGCCGAGCCGCCGCCTGTTTAAGGCACTGCCAAAGATAGTGCAAGCCGGGCGCAATCCCAAATTTTTTTGCGGATTGCTTGCCGTCGTGCGGCGCGGGCCGCAGGGTTTTCTGTACTTTTTGGCCGCAAAAAGCAGTAAAGCCGCGATCTTCGTCCGCTTTTCTTTGCCGCTTTTCGGTCGGCGGTCAACCGCGGCGTGCGCCGCGGGGATTTTATGTACTTTTGGTGTCAAAAGTACCAAAACCATCCGCATGTCGCTTTCGCGGGACCGTCGCTTGGCTGCGCTAAAACGGGCGCCTTCGTGGGTTTGCGGCGCAAAGGAATGCGCCGCTTCGACTGTGGCGGCTCGGTAAAGCAAGCTTTGTTCTCGCCTGCTGGACGTCGTTGCGAGCAAACCGGCCCCGTTTTTTAACGCTCCGCCTTCGCGCTGTTCTTTTTCCGCTGCAAGCATAATGCGGCGGTTTAAACCGCTTCCAGGGGCGATGGACGGATTCTGCGTTTCCGATCCGGTTGTTGCGCCTCTTCTCACGCCGCCTATGCGGCGAATGACTCCCGCTTGTCAAAAAAGGCGTCGAGAAAGAGGCGGACTAAAAGCGCGAGCGGAGGGGACGGTTTGCTTGCAAATCCGCGAATAGTCGCCCGGAGCCAGCATTAGGCCGCGTCTTTCAGCCTTTTTTGTCGGCGGGGGCGGTTTTTGCGCCGCTTTTTGCCGACCAAAAAGCGGTAAAGAAAAGCAGTCGAAGACTGCGCTCGGGACTTTTTGCGGCCAAAAAGTACAGAAGACCCCGCAGCACTCGCCGCGGTTCGTTTTTTTGCGGCTGAAAAACACATGAGACTCCCGCAGCAAGAGGTGGTATCCGGAAATCCGTTTCCGCAAATCAGTCGCTATTTTCCGCTCTGGAACCAGATTTGCGGATTTTGGTTTGGTGGTCCCGGGAAAAATCGTTACCTTTGAAAGTTATCTGTTCAAACCGATAGAAAGATGCTCAAATGCCTGCTCGCACCTGCGGCTGTCCTCTATAAAGCGGGGGTGACGTTCCGTCACCGCCTCTTCGACTGGGGCATCCTCAAGAGCGAGAAGTTCGACATTCCGATCATCTGCATCGGCAACATCACCGTCGGCGGCACGGGCAAGACCCCGATGGCCGAAATGGTAATTGCCTACATGTCCCAGATGCACGACGTGGCGCTGCTCTCGCGCGGTTACGGACGCCGTACGAAAGGGTATCTGGAGGTGCGTGCCGACTCGCACTACCGCGACGTGGGCGACGAGCCGCTGCAAATCAAGCTCAAGTTTCCCGATACGGTGGTCGCCGTCTGCGAGAAGCGTTCCGACGGCATCCGCCGCATCCGCGCCGAGCACCCCGAGGTCGACCTGATCGTGATGGACGACGGTTTCCAGCACCGCTACGTGGAACCGAAAATCAATGTCGTGATGATCGACGCCACGCGGCCCGTCCAGCACGACCGGATGCTGCCCGTGGGAACGCTGCGCGACCTTCCGGAGGAGTTGCACCGCGCCCACTATTTCGTGGTCACGAAATGCCCCGAGCGGATGGCCCCGATCGACCGCCGCATCCTGCGCAAGGTGCTGATCCAGGTGGCCTACCAGCGGGTCTATTTCACGCGTTTCGAGAGTTTCATGCCCCAGCCGCTCTACGCCGAGGAGGCGTCCGGCGAGCCGCTGGCGCAGGGGCGGCTGGTGATCGCCCTCTCGGGCATCGGCAACCCGAAGCCCTTCCTGCAGACGCTCCGCGAACGTTACGAGGTCGTGGCCGAGATGACGCTCGACGACCACCATGTCTACAAGGTCCGCGACATGAACGCCCTCGTGGCGCTTCTGGAGAAGCATCCGGGCGCGGTAATTGTTACCACGGAGAAGGATGCCGTCAAGATGACCAACCGGGCGAAAATCCCCGCCCGGGTCCGCAGCAACCTGTACTATTTACCGATAAATATTTCATTCATAGAGGATTCGGCAACGGATTTTCTGCAAAAATTAGAAGAAGATGTTAGAGGAAATTAAGAAAACTGCCGCTTTCGTCAAGAGCCGGACCGAGGATTTCTCGCCCGAAGTGGGGATCATACTCGGCACCGGGCTGGGCGATTTCGCCGATAAGATCGACGCACGGTTCATCATCGAATACAAGGACGTTCCCGGATTCCCCGTTTCGACGGTCGAAGGCCACAGGGCCGCATGATTTTCGGTCTGATCGAGGGCCGCCGGGTCGTCGCCATGCAGGGCCGTTTCCACTACTACGAGGGTTACACGATGCAGCAGGTGACCTTCCCGGTGCGCGTGATGCAGCAGCTCGGCATCAAATACCTCTTCGTGTCGAACGCTTCGGGCGGCATCAACACCTCGTTCCGCGTGGGCGACCTGATGGTCATTACCGACCACATCAACCTGATGCCCAATCCGCTGATCGGTCCCAACATGGCCCAGCTCGGGCCGCGCTTCCCCGACATGCACAACTGCTACGACAAGTCCCTGATCGCCGCGGCCACGAAGATCGCCGAAGAGGAGTCGATCAAGCTCCAGTACGGCGTCTATGTCGGCGGCACGGGACCCACGTTCGAGACGCAGGCCGAATACCGCTATTTCAAGGCCATCGGCGGCGATGCTGCGGGCATGTCGACCGTCCCCGAGGTGATCGTGGCGCGCCACATGTCGATTCCCGTCTTCGGCGTGTCGGTCATCACCAACTGCGGTCTTTCGGACGAGGTGGGCGATCACGAGGACGTGCAGCGGCAGGGTAAAAAGGCCGGCGTGCGCATGGAGGTTCTTTTCCGTCGAATGATTAAAAACCTGTAAGCAAATGGTAAACAAAGTCATATTGATCGGCAACGTGGGCATCGACCCCGAGGTGCGTACGACCGAAGGCGGCGTGAAGGTCGCCCGTATCCGTCTGGCGACGACGGAGCGTCTGTTCGACCGGGCGTCGAACGAGACGAAGGAACACACCGAATGGCATACGATCACGTTGTGGCGCGGTCTTGCCGACGTGGTGGACCGTTTTGTCCGCAAGGGTTCGCAAATCTATATCGAGGGGCGCCTGCGCACCCGCGAATGGATGGACAAGGATAACAACAAACGCTATACGACCGAAATTCTGGCCGACACGATGAACCTGCTGGGCCGCCGCTCGGACAATCCCGCTTCGGACGGTGCTCCGGCTCCCGCCTACGGCGCACAGCCGCAGGGCGCTTCCTACGGGCAGCAGGGCGGTTACCAGCAGCAGACACCTCGTCCGGCAGCGGCTCCGCAGCCCCAGCCGGCAGCTCCTTCGGTTCCGGCCGACGATCCGGACGATCTTCCTTTTTGATTTGTAAGCGGCTTTTCCGTATATCCCTCGAACGGGACGAATGGAATGTACTTGTGTACGATCCATCCGTCCCGTTTTCACGATGCCCGAAATTCGCTCGCCTAAAATCAAAAATCGCAGGGATATTCCGAAAAATCCGTTCTCGGACAGCCTATGATCGTATGGCCCGGAACATTATCTGTTCAGCCACTGCCGAAAATCGGGCACGCGGTCGGTGCTGACGAACGCCTCCTCCCCTTCGGCGAGGGGCGGGTGGAGCAGGACCTTGATGCGGCTTCCCGAATAGCGGATCATCTCCCGGATGGCGTCGAACGCGACGATGAAGCGGCGGTTGATCCGGAAAAAGAGGTTCGGCGGCAGTTTTTCGCCCACCTCGGTCAGCGTGCGGTCGACGATGTAGTCTTTCCGTCGTGCGTCATCAGGTGGAGATACTTGCCGTCAGCCATGAAATAGGCGATCTCGGCCGTAGTGACCGATTTCATCCGGGCGCCCATGTTTACCAGGAAGCGTTCCTGGTAAACGGGAGGCGTCTGCGTCGGGGCGCCGTGCTCCGCAGACGCGCTTCCCCCCCCCGATAAAAGCCCCAGCTTATCGATCGCCCGCTGCAAATCCTCGCGTCCGAAGGGTTTCAGCAGATAGTCGATGCCCTTGTTTTCGAAGGCTTTCAGGGCATAGGAGTCGTAGGCCGTGATGAAGATGACCGGTACGGTGATCTCCGTGCGTTCGAAAATGTCGAACCCGCTGCCGTCTCCGAGGTGGATGTCCATGAAAATCAGGTCGTGACCGACGCCGGCGATGACCGCGGCAGCCTCCGTGACCGACGATGCCGTGGCGACGACCTCGATCTGCGGTGCGATCTCCGCGAGCGTCGTGCGCAGTTCCGCAACCGACAGCGGCTCGTCCTCTATGATAATGGCTCTCATGACGTGTAAAATTACAAAAAAAACAGTCCGGTGCAAAAACCGGACTGTTTTTCATCGGGACTCCGAAGGTTTCCGGATCGTTCCCGCGGTTCAGTTGTTCAGCTCGGGGTTGCTGTCGATGGCCGACTGCGGGAAAGGCAGCGTGTAACGCGCGTCGTTCGCATTGAGGGTGTAGGTCCGGTCCTTGTAGGTCTTGGTGATGGCCGGCCGGGTCGTTCGGCGGAGGTCCATCCAACGGTGTCCCTCTCCGAGCAGTTCGCGGGCGCGCTCGTCGGCGACCTCTGCGCGCAGCTGCTCCGCATCCATCGCTCCGACCTTCGTGCGCTGGGCCTCCATCGCCTCGGGTTTCAGCCGCTTGGCCTTCAGGTCGAGCAGGTATCCCTTGGCCTTTTCCAGTTCCGCGGGCAGGTACGAGCCGGCCTCGGCGGCGATGAGGTACATCTCGGCGATGCGGATCGACACGCGGTCCGACGACGAACGGTTCACGCAGTATCCCAGCAGCGTCGGCGTCCAGTTTTCGTCGTAGGCATTCACCGGGTTGAGGTAGTTGCGACGGTTGTCCGTCGTTTCGTCCAGCAGCCCGAGGATCTTGTCCGACAGGATGCTGGCGCCCCGCAGGTCGCCGTTTCCGCCGCCGAATGGGCGTTCCCAGGCCAATATGGCCTCGGGAGAGGTCGCCTTCCAGGGCAGGTCGGCGCTTTCGGGAGAGGCGTTGAAATCCACCAGTTCGTATTTGGGCAGCAGGCTCGTCGCTGCATCGTAAGCCGCTTGCCAGTTGCGCATGTAGAGCATGACGCGTGCCTTGAAGGCGGCGAGGGCATCGAGCGAGAACCGGTAGTTGAGCGTCGGACTCTCCTGTTTCTCCAGGGTCATCGCCCCTTCGGCCGCTTCGATGTCTTCGACGATCTGTTCGTAGACGGCCGCGACGTTCGTCGGGCGGTATTTCTGTTCGATGTCGATGTAGGTGGACAGGGGTACGCCCCGGTCGGTCGGAGCGGTCTGCGGATCGTAGGGCTTTCCGTAGAGGTTCACCAGATCGAAGTGGGCGTAAGCGCGCATGGCGTATGCCTCGCCGAGAATCTGACTTTTCGATTCTCCCGACGCGTCGTCGTCCGCGTCCGCCACGCCGTCGATCACGGCATTGGCCTGGAAGGCGGCGCGGTAATAGTATTGGTAGGGATACTCCCACATCTGCGTTTCGTATTGCCAGGTGTAGTTGTAGGAGAGGGCTATGGCGTCGCTGCTGTCGAAGAAGTTGCCTTCGTGGAACGTGCCGACTTCATCGGACAGCAGTCCGGTGTAGGCCTTCGAACTGGTGTAGGGAAACCGGCTGTAACCTTCGGTGAGCAGTGCCCGGTATTCCGAGGTCTTGTGGGGAATCACCTTTCCGACAGGCTCGATTTCCAGATAGTTGCACGAGGCGAGACCCAGTGCGGCAAGCAGGATATATGCGTTTTTTCTCATTTTTTCAACGTATTAGAAGGTAATGTTCAGTCCGACCGAGTAGGTGCGTGCCATCGGCTGCGCATAGATGTTGCCGTAGGTCTCGGGATCGAAATAGCCGTCGTAGTTCGTGGCGATCACCAGCGGGTTGCGGGCTTCGAAGTGCACGCGCAATCCGGCCATGTGGAGTTTGCGCGTGATTCGCTGCGGGAAGGAGTATCCCAGCCGGATGCTGTTCACGCGGAAGTAGTTGACCTTCTGGTTCCAGATGTCGAGGCTGTTGAACAGGTTGACGTTTGTCGGGAAATTATCCATGATCCAGTAATAGACCCTGTACGGGTCGGGGTTTTCGTCCCAGTCGCCCCAGGCCGAACCGTCGGCCTGCAGGTTGCCCGTGAGTGAAGGGTAGGTTCCCGAGGTGTTGGACGGCGACCACACCTTGTTCATTTCGGTGGTGTAGTTTTGTCCGGGGTTGGTCTGCGCGGGGTTGTAGAAGGGCGAGCGCGTCATGAGCTGTCCCAAAATGAAGTTGCACGAGATCGCCAGGTCGAAATTCTTGTAGTAGAACCGGTTGTTGAAACCTCCCGTCACATCCGGGTTGCGGGAGCCGGCGTAGGTCAGGTAGCTGCGCACGTCCTTCTGCGATACATTCATCGCCGGTCCGTATTCGAAGTATTCCGGAATTCCCAGTCCCCAGGGGTCGCTGGCTTCCACGCGGAAGCCGACGAACTCCTGGAGCGAGATCTTCTCCCCGTCGCGCCAGAACATCGGAATGCCGTTTTCGTCCAGCCCAGCGGTTTTGATGGCGAACACGGCGCCCGACGAATAGCCTTGCAGCGAGGGGCTCCAGCTGTTGTCGTCGATACGCACCTTTTCGACCTTGTCGGTGTTGTGGGCGATGTTGATCGAGGTCTCCCAGCGGAAGTCGCGCGTGCGGATGTTCACCGTGTTGAGCGTGAATTCGATACCTTTGCTTGAGATTTCGCCGTAGTTGCTCGATGTCGAGATGAATCCCGTTTCCGAGGGAATCGTGCGCGTGGTGATCAGGTCCTTGCTCCGGCGTCCGTAGAGTTCGAACGTGAAGCCGAGACGGTGTTCGAACGCAGCGAAATCGAGAGCCGTGTTCCACGAATAGGTCGTCTCCCAGCGCAGGTTCTGGTTGGGCGGCGACGTTACGTCGATGCGGTCTTCGCTCGCCCCGCCGAGCGAGGTGCTGTTCCACGTGCCGAGGATGTAGGGCGAGGTGGTGCGGTCGATATTGCCCTGTGCTCCGTAGGATACCCGCAGGCGCAGGTTGTCGAGCCACCGGGCGTCGCGCAGGAAACGTTCGCGGTTGATGCTCCACGCACCCGAGATGGACCACATGGGGTTGAATTTGTACTTGGGATCGACGCCGAAGAGGTTCGTGCCGTCGTAGCGCATCGAGCCGAAGATGGTGTAGCGGTTGTCGTAGGTGTACGACCCGGTGAAGAAGTACGACAGGTAGCGGTTTTCGTAGAAGCTTTTCGTATACTGCCTGAAGCTCTCGTCGCCCAGCAGGTCGCTGTCCTCGGGAACGTTGATCGGTTTGCTCGTCATCGTTTTGTGGTCGTATCCGAAGCCCTTGGTATGTACGGTCGTGTTGGTTACGCCGCGCATTTCCAGACCGGCCATCAGGTCCAGTTCGTGCTTTCCGCCGAACGTGCCCGCATACTCGGCCTGCGCTTTCCAGTTGTACTGCGAGAGGTCGCCGTTCCAGTTCTGGATTACGCCGCCCTTCGGCAGGCGCACCACCTGATCCACCATCGATTTGAGCTGATATTTGCGGGTGAAGTAGGTGTTTTCCTGCGCCATTTTCTCGGTCGCGGAGTTATCGACCTGCAGGCCGAACTGCGTGTAGAGTTTCAGTCCCTTCACCGGACGGTAATCCAGGTCGAAGATCGTCTTGATCGAACGAGTCTTGAGCGTGTACTCCGTGCGGGCGCGCTCCTCCAGGAAGTTGAAATCGAGCACGTCGGCATTGCCCGTGTTGACCGTCATGTCGGGGTCGTACACGTAGCTGCCGTCGGGGTTGTAGGCGTTCAGATAGGGGTTCACCGTGCGGGTGTAGCGCGAAGGGTTGGTGAATACGTCCGTGTCCGAGAGGTAGGAGCCGTTCTTGTTCTGCCCCACGAACACCGAGGCGCCGAAGCGCAGGTTCTGCAGCAGGTCGTAGTCGGTCTTCATCGTGAGATTCAGACGTTCGAATCCCGTTCCGACGGTCGTTCCCTGCTCGTTGTAGTAGCCGCCCGAGAAGTAGTAGCCGGTCTTGCCGCTGCCGCCCGAAATGCTGACGCTGTACTGCTGGTTGAGCGCGGTCCGGTAGATTTCGCGGCCCCAGTCGGTGCCGTTGCTGCGCAGGGCGTCGATCGCGCTCCGCGTCTCGGGGGAGAGCGATGCGGGGCCTCCGCCGCCGACGAGCGCCTGACGCTCCCCGGCCTTGTCCAGGATGCGGGCGACGCCGCCCATGCCCGGCAGGAAGTTGAGCCGGCCGTTCGCCGCCAGCCCCAGCTCCAGGTCGACCTTCTGCGAGGCGTTCATCAGGTTGAGGCGCGAGAGGTCGGGACGGTCGGTCACGAACAGCGACGCCGAAACGTTGACGCGCGTGGCCTGGTTGCGGCGGCCTTTCTTGGTGGTGATGATGATGACGCCGTTGGCTGCGCGGGCTCCGTAGATGGCCGTCGCCGCGGCGTCTTTCAGCACCGTGATGTCCTCGATGTCGGCCGGGTTGAGGCCCGCGATCGACATGTTGTAGAGGTTGTCGACGCTCTCCTTCGACGACCAGTCCTTCGGGATGTCGTTGCCTTCGAGCGGCATGCCGTCGAGCACCCACAGCGGGTCGGTGTTGCCGTTCAGCGTCACGGTGCTTCGGATCTTGACCTTGCTGGCCCCGCCCGGTCCGCCCGTGGTGGGGGTCGACACGAGACCTGCGATCGACCCCGAGAGCATTTCGTCGACGCTCGCCACGCCGTCGCGCGAGATGTCCGACATCTTGACCGAAGAGATCGACGAGGTCAGCTTGCGCTTCTCGATGCGCTGGTATCCGGTCACCACCACGGCGTCCACCTTGTTGTCCGACGCCGAGAGGTAGATCGTGAAGTCGCTCTTGCCCGAAATATCGAGGGTCCGGGCTTCGTAGCCGAGGTAGCTGACCACGACTTTCCGGACGCTCGCGGGCAGTTTGAAGGCGAAGCGTCCCTGCTCGTAGGCGATTGTTCCCTGCGGGTTGTAGTCTTTGGCCTGGGTCTCTTCGGGTGCGATGAAGACGGTTGCTCCCACGAGCGGCGTTCCGTCGGCGCGGTCGAGCACCTGGCCCGTGATCTGTCGGGTCTGCTGCGCCATTGCCAGCAGGGGACAGATCAGAACGAATAGCGTAAGGAATTTTTTCATGTTGCAAATATGGATGTGTTTGAGTTGTTTTTCTGTTGAATCGAAGTCGTTTTCCGGATATTGATTCGAGATTGTAACCTCGTTGAATCTCCTTTCAGTTGCCGCAAAGCCGTCTTTCCGGGGTGGAAGACGGCTTTGCAGCGTTGGGGTTTATAACATTCGCAGGGCTTCTTTCAGCCTCAGTTCGAGATCGCGGTAATGGTTCCGGGTCGCCGGGTCGCCGCTTTGGAAGCGGCCCTGCACGACGGTCAGCAGCCTCCGCATTTCGGCCCGCTTGGCCGACGTGGTTTCGCTCACACGCTGCATCATGTCGTAGTTGCGTGCCGTGCGCAAGCCGATGTCCTCGGGTCTCGGCAGCGGTTCGAGGTTCAGCTCGGGGGCCTCCTGCATCAGCGAGCAGGCGCACCCGCGCCCGTCGTGCGCATGGTCGTGGAGCGTCGATCCCAGTTTGGTGGTCTTGACCATCGTGATGTTCGACGAGACGATCAGCGCGTCGAGGTAGTTCTTTTGGCTCATGCGCTCCCAGATCGAGAGCGAGCGGCCCCCGGGGCGGATGAAGACGGCGCGCGTGATGTCGTCCAGCATCTGCTCGGGCGTGTAGGTCTTCGCCCCGCGTCCCTGCCGCGCCTCGACTTCGTACATGCGCACCAGCCGCTGGTCGGCCAGCAGTTCGTAATAGGTCTTGTACTGGAGTTCGCGCGCGAAGTTGTAGGGGGCGTACTCCATCTGTCCCACGGGCGACGAACGCTGCGCATAGGCCTTGTCCCACGCCTTGGCGCCGAACAGCCATTCGGGGGTGGTGAACACCTCGTCGATGAGGTATTTGACGCTTCGGCGCTGGTAGTCGGCCGGAACGGGTACGTAGCGGTCGATGTCGTGCCCCGCCACGACGTTGTTGAGGTAGAAACCGCCGACGTTGGTCTTCACGTGGTCGGCATAGGCCATCCACTGGAAGACGATGGCCATCAGGAAGCGGCCGCTTTCGTATTGCAGTTCGCCTTCCTCCGAGGTCCAGTCCGTCACGTGGGGAATGATGCGCTGAAGGTTTTTCGTGCCGTATATGCCGGCCTGCACGGCGTCGTTGCTCAAGTCTTCCGACTGCGACCGGGGGTCGATGCCTTCGCGCGACTGCTCGCCGTACCAGTATTCGGGATCGTCCTCGTGCTCGCGCAGCCAGGCGTTGAGCGTCGGCAGCTCTTCGTGGGGGTCCTTGGCGCCGAGCCAGCGGTAGCCCCAGTTGATCGCGTGTTTGTCATAGGTCCCGATCTTGGGCGTCAGCTGCGTGATGCCGTCCTCGGGCTGTGCCACGTAGTTGAAGCGGGCGTAGTCCATGATCGAACTGGCCGTGCCGTTCGTTGCGGTGTAGGTCTTCGAGCGGAGCGAATCCACCGGCACGGAGTAGGAAGCCCCGAAGTTGTGCTTCAGTCCGAGGCTGTGGCCCAGTTCGTGCGACGATACGAAGCGCACGGCGTTGCCCATCACCTCCGTCGGCAGCGTATTGCCGCGGGCTGCGGGGTCCACGGCGCCGGTCTGAAGACGGATCCAGGCGTGGAGAATGCTCATCACGTTGTGCCACCAGATGATGTCGGCCTCGATGATCTCGCCGCTGCGGGGGTCGATCACCGAGGGCCCCATGGCGTTGGCCGTTTCCGAGGCGGCATAGGTCACCACCGAGTAGCGCACGTCGTCGATGTCGAACTCCTCGTCGTCGGGAGCGACCTCCCGGGCCACGATGGCGTTTTTGAAGCCCGCGGCCTCGAAGGCCTCCTGCCACTCGACGATGCCTTTCTTGATGTAGGGAACCCATACGGGCGGGGTCGCCGGGTCGATCCAGAGCACGATGGGCTTCTGCGGTTCGACCAGTTCGCCGCGCTTGTAACGCTCCACGTCCTCGGGTTTCGGCTCCAGCCGCCAGCGGTTGATGAACGCGCGCTCCTCGGCTTTCTGCTGTTCGTCGTTGAAGTAGAGGTGTCCGATCTCGAAATAACCCACGCGGTCGTCGGAGAAACGCGGGCGCATCGGCTCCCTGTCGAGCAGCACCAGGTTCGAGGTGATGTCCACGGTCAGGGGCACCGTCGTGCCCTCCTCGGTGTGCGAGGTCGAGAGGAGCGATTTGACGATGATATTTTCGGGGAACGACTTGACGGATTCGATCTTCGAAAGATCTTTCTTGGGGGATCCGGGCAGCCCGATGGAGCCGAAAACGTTGTTGAAACTCTTTTCGCTGCCGTCGAAGACCTTGTTGACCTTGATGACCACCGACGCCGAATCCTTGCCGTAGGCTTCGATCGGGAATTGTTCGATCGCCGTTTCGCGGTAGTTGTCCTTCACCGAGCGGGTGATGCGGTCGCCTTCGGGCGAGGTGATGCGCGGGTCGTAGGTCATGACCCATACCTTTTTATAAAGGGTGTCCTTGCGGAAACGCACGATCTTCTCGCCGTATCCCATGCCCTTGTTGACACCCGCATCGTTCAGGGCGTAGGGGACGCCCGAGATCTTGTTGACGATCAGTATTTCGCGGCCCATCAGCGAGTCGGGTATCTCGAACAGGAAGTCGGTTCCCTTGCGGTGCACGTCGAACATGCCCTTGTCGGTCACGGCGCCTTTCAGCAGTTGTTCGTACCCTTTCTTCTCGTCTTTTTGGTCGTGTCGGCCTTCACGGCCGCGGCTTCGGTTTTCTTCGACTTGCGGCCCGGCTTTCCCTTCGCTTCGGCCGTCGGGGCCGTCAGCAGCAGGAGTGCCGTCAGGGCAAGCATCGCTCCGGTCAATCGTCTTTATTCATCGTTTATTAGTGCAGTTATCGCGCGAATCGGTAAAATCCGCACGATGCAATAATAAAATCTAAATTCTTCAAATGAAAACGTTCGGGGGCGAATGCCCTGTTTGGGGGAGTGAATGCCGCAATCAGGCGGATCACTTTTCCGGCGGCAGCAGCGGCAGGCGGCATCGGAAGGTTCCGTCGGCGACCGAAATCGAGATGTTCTCTTCGGTGTAGAACCGGTATACCGAGCGGATTCGTTCCAGTCCCACGCCGAGCGACTCCTTGTCGCCGTCGCTGCGCGGCGTGTAGTTGTTCTCGATCAGGAGGCTTTCGCCCTCGGTGCGGATGCGGATGTGCAGCGGGTTGCCGTCCGTGATGCGGTTGTGCTTCACGGCGTTCTCGACCAGCGTCTGGAGGCTCATCGAGGGAATCCGCCAGTTGCGCAGCGCGGGGTCGATGGCCGTGGTGAGCTCGATGCGGTTGTCGAAGCGGATTTTCTGAAGCGTGTAGTACTGCCACGTGAAGTCGATCTCGTCCGCGAGCGTCGAGAGTATCTGCTTGCGGCGTTCGAGCACCCGGCGGTAGACGCGCGACAGGGTGAGCGTGAACTCCCGGGCCTGCTCGGGGTTGCAGCGGATCAGCGCGTAGAGCGAATTGAGCGAGTTGAAGAGGAAGTGGGGGTCGATCTGTTCGAGCACCTGTTGCAGATGCAGCTGCGCCGATTCCTGCTCCGAAAGGCGCCGCAGGTCGTATTCGCGCCGCCAGCGGCGCTGCGCCACGACGAGCAGCACGGCGAAGAACAGCACCGAGATCACGGCGGCGAAAACCGTGTAGAAGTGGAAATCGTCGATCTCCTGCTCGATGACCAGCCGGGGATGCCGATGCCCGCCACCCAGCGGCGCCCGCCCAGTTGAATGGGGTAGTAGATGCGCTCCTCGTCGATGCCTAGATAGTCCGAGATCGCATGAACGGTGACGCGCTGTCCGGTTGCCGCAACCTTCCGGAACGCCGCCAGTCCCGTCGGGTCGCTCGCCGGACGGCCCAGTTTGAGGCTGTCGGGATGGTAGACGATCACCCCTTCGGGATCGAACAGCGTGGCGTATCCGCTGCTGGCCGGGCTCTGCGTCATGCAGGTATAGATTTCGGGCAGCGGAAAGTCGACGCCGCAGACGTGCCTGTGTCCCGCCCGGTCCGTCACCGGGCAGGCCATGCTCCAGACCTGAACCCGCCCCGAATTGGCCACATGACTGCGGACCGAGTCGCCGTCCGTTGCGGCGATGAGCCGCTGCCGGAAATCCCCGGCCGCCTCTGTGGTGCGGGGCGCTGCTCCGCGCGGGTAGCTGCGGATCGTGCGGCTCCCGGCTTCCGCGAACCAGACGCACCCGGCTTTGGGGTCCATCCGCATCAGCGTCGCCGCGAGCGCGTGCAGTTCGCCGTCCGTCGGCGCGGGGTGCTCGCGCATGAATTGCACCGAGGCGTCCAGCACCCCCTCCGAGCGCTCGAATTCGACCTGCAACAGCCTGTAATGGTATTCGCTGATGTGCGTGACGATACGGCCGCTCATCTGCACGGCCACGCCGTTGATCGTGCGTCCGGCGATCAGGATGCCTGCCACGAGCAGGACCAGCAGAGCCGTTCCCGTTATCAGAAGCCGTCCTTTTGGGGTATGTCGCCGTCGTGCCATGCGGAACAAATGTAGTGATTTTTTCGCCCCTGCGAAGCAAAACCCCGCGGAAATCTTTCCGCGGGGCCTTGTCTAATCGTCTTTGCGTATTTTCAGCCGTTCCCAGAGCCATTCCGGAATCAGTTTCCAGAAGAAGACCATGAGGGCATAGCGGCGGTCGATGACCACACGGCGGCGGGGATGCCGCAGTATGTGCATGATGCGTGCCGCGACTTTTTCCGTGCGCATCAGCATCGGGTAGCGGCCGTCGCCGGAGAGCAGCGGCGTTGCGACGAATCCCGGGCGGATGTCCGTAAAGCGGATGCCGTAACCTTCCATTCGGGCGAGTTGCGCCAGTGCGTCGATGTAGGTGTTCTGCATCCGTTTGGTCGCCGAGTAGGCGGGGCCGACCCGAGCCCCTTCGTGCCGGCGATCGAGCTGATGACGGCGATCCGTCCGCCGCCGTGGCTGCGGAAATAGCCGAAGGCGGCCGTGACCATCCTGACGAAGCCTTCGCCGTTGGTGCGCAGGGTGTTCAGTTCGATGTCGGGCCGCAGCGCGGTGTTGCGGCTGCCGATCCCCGATGCGTGGAAATAGATGTCCATGCCGCCCAGCCGTTCGATCAACTGTCCGAGGCGTTCGGGAGCGTCGTCGCGGGTGATGTCGATGGTTTGGGTCTCGACCTGCCCGGGGGCTTCGGCGCGGAGCGCTTCGAGGGCTTCCTGACGGCGTCCCGCCGCCCCGACCCGCCATCCTGCGCGGATGCAGAGCTGGGCGACTTCGAGTCCGATGCCCGACGTGGCGCCTGCGATGACGATCCGTTTCATAACGGATACTGTACGCACTCGATGCCCACGCGGCGCAGCAGGTCCAGGCCCTCTTCCGAACGGTAATCGTCCGAGTAGACCACCCGCCGGATTCCGGCCTGGATGATCAGCTTCGAACATTCGATGCAGGGTGCGGCGGTGATATAGAGCGTCGAGCCGTCGCAGTTGTTGGCCGACTTGGCGACCTTGGTGATGGCGTTGGCCTCGGCGTGGAGCACGTAGGGCTTGGTGCGGCCCTCGTCGTCCTCGCAGACGTTTTCGAAGCCCGACGGCGTGCCGTTGTAGCCGTCCGAAATGATCATCTTGTCCTTGACGATCAGCGCCCCGACTTTGCGGCGTACGCAGTATGAATTTTCGGCCCAGATACTCGCCATGCGAAGGTAACGCATGTCCAGCTGGCGCTGTTTCTCCTCCTGGTAACCCATACTTTTGAATTCTTGGTTATGAATTGGAATTGTCACGGAAAAGGGTTAAAGCCCTTTGCCGTGACAGTTCTTGTACTTCTTGCCCGATCCGCAGGGACACGGGTCGTTGCGTCCGGCCTTCTTCTCGGCGTGCAAGGGCATGGGTTTCTGCCGTTCCTGCTGCCCGGCCTGTGCCGCAGCCTGCATGCGCGAAGCCTGCAGCTTGTTGACGTCGACCTTGGCGCGCTCCTGCTGCTGGCGCTGCACTGCTTCGGCATTTTGGTCGCGCACGGGAATATAGGCCTTGTTCAGGATGGCCAGCACGTCGCGGTTGACCTTGATGATCATTTTCGAGAACAGTCCGAACGACTCGAACTTGTAGATCAGCAGCGGGTCTTTCTGTTCGTAGGTGGCGTTCTGCACGCTCTGGCGCAGGTCGTCCATCTCGCGCAGGTGTTCGCGCCAGGCGTCGTCGATGGTGGTGAACATCACCACTTTCGAGAATACCTTGTAAATCTCTGCGCCGTCCGTGCTCTGGCATTTCAGCAGGTTGACCGGCACGTTGTAGCCCAGGTGTCCGTCGGTCAGCGGGAAGTAAATATTCGAATCCAGCTGGTCCTTGCGGTCTTCGTAGATGCGCTCCATGACCGGACGCACCGTGTCGGCCACGGCCTTCGCGCGGCGTGCGTAGGCCTCCTTGAGGGCCTTGACGATCGCCTCGACCAGTTCGCCGGGCTTCGCGTCCTTGTACGTCGCCTCGTCGATCTCCGGTTCGACGGCCACCTCGCGGATCAGTTCCATGCGGAAATCCTCGAAGTCGATGCCGCGGTTCTCCTCCACGAAGTTGTCGGCGTAGTCGTACATGATGTTGTTCAGGTCGATCTCGATGCGCTCGCCGTAGAGTGCGTGGCGGCGGCGGGTGTAGATCACCTCGCGCTGCGAGTTCATCACGTCGTCGTATTCCAGCAGACGCTTACGGATGCCGAAGTTGTTCTCCTCGACCTTCTTCTGGGCGCGCTCGATGGCCTTGGTCATCATGCCGGCCTGAATCACCTCGCCCTCCTTCAGACCCATGCGGTCCATCATCGAGGCGATACGGCCCGAACCGAACAGACGCATCAGGTCGTCTTCGAGCGATACGAAGAACTGCGACGATCCGGGGTCTCCCTGGCGTCCGGCGCGTCCGCGCAGCTGGCGGTCGACGCGGCGGCTCTCGTGGCGCTCGGTACCGATGATCGCCAGACCTCCCGCGGCCTTCACCTCGGGCGTCAGTTTGATGTCGGTACCACGGCCGGCCATGTTGGTCGCGATGGTCACCTGCCCCGAACGCCCTGCCTCGGCCACGACCTGTGCTTCCAGTGCGTGCTGCTTGGCGTTCAGTACGTTGTGCCTGATGCCGCGCAATTTGAGCATGCGGCTCAACAGCTCCGAAATCTCGACCGACGTGGTTCCGACCAGCACCGGACGACCCGCTTCGACGAGCTTGACGATCTCCTCGATCACGGCGTTGTATTTCTCGCGCTTGGTTTTGTAGATCAGGTCCTGGCGGTCGTCACGGACCACCTTGCGGTTGGTCGGGATCACCACGACGTCCAGTTTGTAGATGCTCCAGAACTCCGAAGCCTCCGTTTCGGCCGTACCGGTCATACCGCCTAGCTTGTGGTACATGCGGAAGTAGTTCTGCAGCGTGATGGTGGCGAAGGTCTGCGTCGCGGCCTCGACCTTCACGTGCTCCTTGGCTTCGATGGCCTGATGCAGTCCGTCCGAGTAGCGGCGTCCTTCGAGGATACGGCCCGTCTGCTCGTCGACGATCTTCACCTTGTTGTCCATCACCACGTATTCGATGTCCTTTTCGAACATGGCGAACGCCTTCAGCAGCTGGATCACCGTGTGCACGCGCTCCGACTTGATCGAGTAGTCGTTGATCACCTCGTCGCGTTTCTGCGCCTTCTCCTCGGGGGTCAGTCCGGCCTTCTCCAGCTCGGCGACTTCGGCGCCGATGTCGGGCATCACGAAAAAGCCGTCCTCGTTGAAGTATTTCGACAGCGCCTCGTGGCCCTTGTCCGTGAGTTCCACCGAGTTGAGTTTCTCGTCGATGACGAAGAACAGGTCGTCGGTGATCTCGGGCATGCGGCGGTTGTTGTCCTGCATGTAGGTGTTCTCGGTCTTCTGCATCAGCGCCTTGACGCCCTGCTCCGAGAGGTATTTGATCAGCGGCTTGTACTTCGGCAGGCCCTTGTGGGCACGGTAGAGCTTCACGCCACCCTCGTCGTTCTTGCCCTCCGAGATGAGCTGGCGCGCCTCGGCCAGCAGGGTCGTCACGAGGTTCTTTTGCAGGTTGTAGAGGTGCTCGATCGCCGGGCGGTACTGCTCGAAGAGCTGGTCGTCGCCCTTGGGCACGGGACCCGAGATGATGAGCGGCGTCCGGGCGTCGTCGATCAGCACCGAGTCGACCTCGTCGACGATGGCGAAGTGGTGTTTGCGCTGCACGAGGTCCTTGGGCGACGAAGCCATGTTGTCGCGCAGGTAGTCGAAGCCGTATTCGTTGTTGGTACCGAACGTGATGTCGGCCATGTAGGCCGCGCGGCGTTCGTCGGAGTTGGGCTGCGTGTCGTCGATGCAGGCCACCGAAAGGCCGTGGAACTGGTACATCGGGCCCATCCACTCGGAGTCGCGCTTGGCCAGGTAGTTGTTCACCGTCACCATGTGCACGCCCTTCCTGGCCAGCGCGTTGAGGAATACGGGGAGCGTCGCCACGAGGGTCTTTCCTTCGCCCGTCGCCATCTCGGCGATCTTGCCCTTGTGGAGCACCACGCCGCCGAACAGCTGTACGTCGTAGTGGATCATGTCCCACTTCATGTCGTTGCCGCCGGCCATCCAGTGATTGGCGTAGACGGCCTTGTCGCCCTCGATGGTGACGAAATCCTTCGTCGCCGCCAGGTTGCGGTCGAAGTCGTTTGCCGTCACCACGACCGTGTCGTTCTGGGCGAAACGGCGCGCCGTGTCCTTCATGATGGCGAACGCCTCGGGGAGTATTTTGTCGAGCACCTCCTCGATCTTTTCGTCGATGCGTTTGGTCGTCTCGTCGATCTCCTTCGAGATCTTCTCCTTCTCTTCGAGCTGCGTCTCGGGCTTTTCGAGGATGGCCTTCAGCTCGACGATGCGGGCCTCGTCCGCGGCGATGAAGTCGGCGATCTGCTTTTTGAGCGCTTCGCTGCGCGCTCGCAGTTCGTCGTTGGAGAGTTTTTCGATCGAGGGGTAGACGGCCTTGATCTTCTCCAGATAAGGCTCGATCTGCTTGCGGTCCTTGTCGGCTTTCGAGCCGAAGAGGGCTTTGATTATACTTGCAACTATATCCATAATGCGTTTATTGTTTTCTCGGTTCGGATTCTAAATCTTACAAAGATACTTATTTTTTGCGATTTGTCAATCTTCGGGGAGGCTTTTTGCGATCCGCCGCCCGACGGGACATTCCGCGCAGCGGCGCGCGGCGCAGTATTCGGTGGCCAGTTGCAGCAGGGCCTGCGATTCGAAGGCGTTGTGCGGCCGCACGCCGGCGGACTGCCATGCGCGCATGTAGCGGTTGTCTTCGGCCGGCAGGCGTTCGAGGAGCGTCAGGGCGCTGTCGCGCAAACGCTCGCTGGCTGTGTAGCTTCCGTAGGCGAATTGCAGCACGGCGACGAGGTTGATGCCGATGATGTTGGCCTTGAAAGCCCCGATGCGTTTGGGGCTTTCGTCGCTCTCGGCGCCGGGGACGTGGTGCGTGCGCCAGTAGGAGGGCGCTTCGATGCAGAAAAGCCGCCGGACGTCTTCTTCCGTGCGGCAGGCCATGGCGCGCTCCATGACGAACTCGTCCTGAGCGAAGAACTCCGCGGCCTGCGCCAGCCGCAGCACGGGGTGGTTGGCCGGACGAATCTCCGTGAGCGTCCACTCCGAGGCGTCCATCGCCTCGATGCCGTATTTGGCCGCGAGGTATTCGAAACTGCGTTTCAGATCGAGCGTGTAGGCGTCGTTGCGGTAGAGTTCCAGCAGCCCCGAGGCGCCGAACAAGCATCGCTTCGACGGCATGCGGGGCCAGCCGTTCGCGCAGAACGGTTTTGTAGGATACCCGCCGCGCCAGCGTAAGGTAGGCTTCCTGATTCTGACGGTCGCCCAGCGTGCGGAAGTAAAGCAGGTAGAAGGTCTGGTTCCAGTTTCCGTCGGCTTCGCCGTGCAGGGCCTCGACCGTGCGCATTTTCCGTTGCAGGCGGTCGAAGATCAGCGCCGTGCCGATTTCGGTGCGTTGCAGTCCGTCGAGTGCAGCCAGATAGCCGCCGCAGGCGTAAGTCCCGGCTCCGGCCCGCAGCCGCTCGATCGTCCGTGCCTCCGCCTCCGTCATATCAGAACAGGTTGAGTTCCAGCAGCGCCTCTTCGGACATCATGCTCTTGTCCCACACGGGGTCGAACGTGAGGATGACGTTCACCGACTTCACGCCTTTGACCTTGGCTACCTGCTGGTTTACGTCTTCGACGAGCATGTCGGCCATCGGGCAGTTGGGCGCGGTGAGCGTCATGCGGATGTTGGCGACGCCGTCGGGCGTGTAGTCGATCTCGTAGATCAGTCCCAGATCGTAGATGTTCACCGGGATTTCGGGGTCGTATATGTTCTTGAGGGTCGCGACGATGTCCTTCTCGACTTGAAGTATCTCTTCAGGTGTCATACCCTAAATTTTAATTTTTGTTTTTCAATCTTTAATCGGCCTTGGCCTGAAACGCCAGCGCGTAGAGCCGCATCTGCTTGACCATCGACACCAGCCCGTTGGCCCGCGTGGGCGAGAGGTTGGCCGAAAGCCCGATGGCGTCGATGAAGTAGAGCTGCGTGTCGAGAATCTCCTGCGGCGTGCGCCCGTTCAGTACGCGGATCAATAACGCGATAATGCCCTTGGTTATTATGGCGTCGCTGTCGGCCGCGTAGTACATCCGGCCCTCCTCCAGTTTCGCATCCACCCACACCCGCGACTGGCAGCCCTCGATCAGGTACTGTTCGGTGCGGTGTTCCGGAGCGATCGGGGGGAGCGTCTCGCTCAGGCCGATCAGGTAGTCGTATTTGTCGAGCCAGTCGTCGAATACGGAGAACTCTTCGATGATCTCGTCTTGTATCTTGTCCATGGTATTTTAACTTTCAACTCTCAAGTTTCAATTCTCAACTATTTCTTCCAGCACCCCGCCCTCCGATGCCGCCGGTTCGCGGATGCCCGCCAGGCGCGCCAGCGTCGGGGCCACCGACGTCATGTCCACGCGGCGGTTGACCCGCTGCATGCCTGCGCCCTGCCGTAGAAGACCAGCGGCACTTCGGTGTCGTAGCCGTACATCGAACCCGACATCGACCAGCAGCGCTCCTGCTCCTCGATCCAGCCGGGCATCAGGTTCAGGATCACGTCGCCCGAACGCCGGGGATAGAAGCTGTTCTGCATCCGGCGGGCGTAGCCGCTGCCGAAGTAGCTCGTGCGCATGGCCGTGGCGGCGAGGGCGTGCGAGACGCCCCGGAACTGCATGGCGAAGATCGCCACCTCGTTCTGCACGTCGGCCAGATTGAGCCCCCGCTCGTAGATGAGGTTGTGGTTGAGCCACACGCTCCGGTCGCTGTACTCCACCACCCAGTCGCCCACGCCGTAGCGGACGTTCAGGAATCCGTTGACGATCACCTCGAACTGCCGCGGGTTGAAGCGGTCGGCCTCTTCGCCGCCCGCGTCGTACGAGGGGCTGGTTCCGTGGTCGGAGGTGAGCACCACCGTCACGCTGCCGTCCTTGACCTGCGCGAATACGAAGGTCAGGAAATCCGCCAGGTCGCGGTCCAGCCGGTAGTACATGTCCTCGACCTCGACCGACTCGGGATCCGTAGGGCTTCGCTGATGCGGCGCGGCGCGTCGAGGCAGATGTTCAGCAGGTCGGGCACCTTGTCGTCCCCGAGGTTGTATTGCGCGATGGCCTGCTTGGCCAGCCCCAGTACGGCGGTGTTGCCCGCCGGGGTGTAGAGCATGCGTTCGAAATCGCTCCGCAGGCGGAGGCGTCCCGCGCCGTTCTGATCCTGCTCCTTCCTGCTCTTTCCGGCCAGCGCGATGTCGTAGTTGCGGGTGTTGAGGTAGCGGCCTTTTTCGTAGAGCGTCCGCCATTCGGGGGCGATGTACGAGAGGTTGTAGCGTTCGCGGTTGCTGCGCGCCACCCATTCGGGAACGTCGGCGGCGTAGTAGGGCGAGGTGGCCCAGCCGCAGCGCGCCGAGTCGAGCCAGAAGACCTCCCCGCCGTGCCCGGCCATCACCACGGCCGAAACGGCCTCCGGGGCGATCGTGACGGCGCGGCTGCCCGGGGCGTGCTGCAACAGCGTCTCCGCGAGCGTCGGGGCGCGATCAGGTGGTAGGCGCCGGGGCTTTGCGGCCTGCGGTCAGCTCGACGGTCCGGTTGGTGGTGTAGTCCACCCAGCGCGAGCCGATCACGCCGTGGGTCGAGGGCATGGCTCCCGTGGTGAGCGTGGCCAGCGAGACGGGCGTGGTGGTCTGCAGGTAGTCGTAGCGGCTGTCGGCGTAGACCGTGCCGCCCTCCGTGAGGCGGCGGAAGCCGCCTTCGCCGAAGTTTGCGGCGTAGCGGTCGAGGTCTTCGCCGCGCATCGAGCCGACGACGATCTGCACGATCAGCCGGGGCTGTGCCGCGACGCTCTGGAGCGCCGCGAGAGCGGCTATGGCGTATAGGAAGAATTTTTTTGTCATCTGTGTCGTGAGTTGGCCGCAAATTTACGAATTTATTTCGATACATCGGCGGAAATGGGCCGTTTCCGATTGAAAATCCATCTCCGGAAGTGCGGCGATCCGTTCCAGACAGCGGCGGCAGAAGGCGCGGTGCGCTTCGCCCCCCTGCGGGTTGCGGGGGCGGTGGGCCGCCGCCGCGACGATGGCTTCGGCCTCCGGAAGCAGGCGCAGGGCCTCGTCCGTCAGGACTGCCGGGGCGAATTTCTCCCAGACGTATTCCACGGCCTGCGGAGCCGGATGCACCAGATCGTCGGCGTAGAACCGGTAGTCGCGCAGGTCGTCGTTGAGAATTTCGTATGCGGGGAAATACGCCGTGCACTTAAACCTTTCGGTCAGCTGCTCGGCGGCCAGCCGCAGCGTCGCCTTGCTCACGGCGTTGCCCGCCAGGGAGTCGCCGAGGTGCCGCACCGGGCTGACCGTCAGAATGATCTGCTTTCCGGCGAGCGGTCCTTCGAGCAGTTCCGCGAATGTCTCCGCGATCTCTTCGACCGAAAGCCGCCGTCTGGAAAACTCCGCGGCGGGCCGGCGGTGGCAGTTGGCGACCACTGCGCCGTCGTGTTCGTAGACCCACGCGGTGCCGAAGGTGAGCACGACGCGGTCGGCCGTGCGGAGCGCTTCGGCCCCGGCCTGCCGTGCGGCGTTCATCCGCGCGAGGGCCTCTTCGGCCGTCGGGGCCGAGAAGTCGCCGTGGAACCCGAAATGGTACCACACTTCGCCGTCGAAGCCCAGTTCCCCGCGCGTCACGGGCGCCGGGTCGGCGTAACTGCGGATCGCCGCGGCGATCGAGAGCGGGTTGAACAGAATGCCCGAGGGATTCGCCGTGACGCGGAATTTGGCGCCGGCGAGTTTTCGGGCGATGTGCGCGGCGAAGCACGACCCGAGCGCGAGTACCCGGTTTTCGTAGCCGATCTGCACCCCGGAGGGCGATGTTTCGATTTCGGTGCGGAATTTCATGGCGTACAAATGTAGAAAATTTCTTACCTTTGTTCCATGATTCTGAAAGCAAACTGCAAAATAAATCTGGGCCTCGACATCCTGCGCCGCCGTGCGGACGGGTTTCACGATCTGGAAACCGTCATGTTTCCAGTTGCGGGTCTTTACGACGAGGTGGAGGTGGTGCGCACCGCTGCGCCCGGCGCGGCGTTCCGCACCGACGGGCTGGCCGTGGACTGCCCTCCCGAGGAGAATATCTGTCTGCGGGCCTTCCGGCTGATGCAGCGGCATTACGGCGTGGACGGGGTGGCGATCCGTCTCGACAAGCGCGTGCCGTTCGGCGCGGGGCTGGGCGGGGGATCGGCCGACGGTACGGCGGTGTTGTTGGCTGTCAACGAGTTGTTTACGCTGGGGCTGTCCGAAGCGGAACTGATCGCGCGGGCCGCAGAGCTGGGCAGCGACACGGCGTTTTTCGTGCGCAACACGCCGCAGCTATGTAAAGGAAGAGGTGAGGTGATGGAGCCTTTCGCGCTGAACCTGAAAGGGATGACACTCGCCATTGTCAAGCCCGGAGAGGGGGTTTCGACCCGCGAGGCCTATGCCGGGGTGCGGCCGCGGATTCCGGAGGTGCCGCTCGCGGAGCGTCTCGGGCGGCCCGTCGCCGAGTGGCAGGGGCTGGTGACCAACGATTTCGAAGAGCATATCTTTGCCGCGCATCCGGCCATCCGTGACGCCAAAGAGCGTCTGCTGGCCGAAGGGGCCGTTTACGCCTCGATGTCGGGCAGCGGCTCGGCGGTTTTCGGGCTGTTCGAGGGCATGAAAAAGGCGAAAGGCTGCGCAGCCTTTCGCCTTTCGTATTCGGATTGTAAACCGTCGTTCCGGAGTTCCGGCGGCGGTTCCTCTCATTTCGCTGGGAGCGAATCCGCGGGTTGCCGTGCCGTTTCCGTCCCGTCCGCTTCGTCCTCCTCGTTGAAGACGTCGACGATGCCGTCGATAATGTCCTGAAAGGCGGTCGTTTCCGCGGCGTCCGGCTGTCCGGCGCTGGCTTTCCGGTCGAAGGAGAACTCCTTTTTGAACTGCTCGGGTGCGATGATGTAGTAACAGCCGACGGCGCACGATGCGACCGTCAGCGTGATCAGGAACATGTAAACGTATTGGAGCAGGTCGGTCAGCAGTGTGCGCAGCAGGGCCGACCGCTTCTTTTTCAGCCCGAAGATATTCCGGAAAACGAACGCCGTGTAAAGGAACAGCGGCAGCGTCATCATGTAGAAACTGCTGTACCACGGAAGGAGCAGTTCGGCCGGCAGGGCCGCGATCATCAGCGTGATTTCGAAGATCGCGAGGAAAATCCCGACGTAGAGGTATTCGACGTAGCGCAGGTCGGCTTTCCGGCGGAAGACCGTCTTCATGGCCAGTGCGAAAAACGGCAGCATCAGCAGCAGGTAGCCCGCGGGGTGGAGCGTGGCGTAGTCGATGTAGGTGCTCACAAGCCACCGGAACATCGGCTGGCCGTCGGAGGCCAGCGGCGTGTATTCTTTGCCCACGAGCAGGAAAACCACGGCGTAGAAGGTCGACAGCAGCAACAGGATGGCGACCGGGTTGAAGTACTTGCGGCGGCGGCCGGCGATGAACTCCGGGATCACCCGGTGGGGCCGGAACAGGATCGAAAGCCAGGTCGTCGCGGCTCCCTTGCGCATGTCGATGCCCCGCAGCCCGTAGGCTTCGTCGCCGATGAAGGTCGAGGTGACGCTCTCCGCGAGCGATGCCCATCCCAGGCGGCGTGTCGAGGTGCGTTGTCCGCAGACCGGACAATAGTTGCTGTCGACCGTATGGCCGCAGTTGCGGCAGAGCTGGTGTTTGGGCATTCGGCGGAGGTTCTTTGTGCGGGCGGCTCTATTTGCAGCCCGCCACGGGCATCTTGGCGATGCGCGCGATATGGCGTCCGCCCTCGAACTCGGCGGCAAAATAGGCGTCGAGCATCTTGACGGCTTCGTCGTTGGTGATGAAGCGCGCCGGGAAGACGATGATGTTCGCGTCGTTGTGGCGGCGGATCAGCGAGGCGATCTCCGGTTCCCAGCCCAGACCGGCGCGGATGCCCTGGTGCTTGTTGAGCGTCATGGTCATCCCTTCGCCCGAGCCGCAGAGTGCGACGCCGCGTTCCAGTTCGCCGTTTTCGATCGCCTCGGCCAGCGGATGGGCGAAGTCGGCGTAGTCGACGCTCTCGGGCGAGTGTGCGCCGAAGTCGAGCACCTCGTAGCCCATGGCGTCGAGGTAACCTACCAGAAATTCTTTCATTTCGTAGCCGGCGTGGTCGCTGGCGATACCTATTTTTTTCATCGTATTTCGGTTTTATAGTGTTCCGTACAACAAAGGTAGTGAAAATTGCGGTTTGGCAGTGCGGTGCGGCTCCGAATTTGTGTTATTTTTGCACCGTGAAAATTTTTCTCGCCATACTGGGCTGCGCGGCGCTTGCGCTGGGTGTCGTCGGTATCTTCGTGCCGCTCCTGCCCACGACGCCGTTCCTGCTGCTGGCCGCAGCCCTCTGGGTCCGCTCCTCGCCGCGGCTCTACGCGTGGCTCCTGTCGCACCGCTGTTTCGGCGAGTACATCCGCAACTTCCGCGAAAACCGCGCCATACCCCTGCGCGCCAAGGTCGTTTCCATCGCCCTGATGTGGGGCACGATGCTTTACTGCATCTTCGGGCCGCTCGCCGGATGGCGGTGGGCGCAGGCCGGCCTGCTGGCCGTGGCCGTCGGGGTCACGTGGCACATCCTTTCGTTCGCAACCCTGCGGAAGTGATTCGCAAGGTTATTCCGGTATATCTTCGGAGGCCTTTTCCTCGCTGGAAATCAGCTCCGTCTGGTAGTATTTCACCTCGTAGTCGCCCTTTGTATCGTCGTATTCGGCGACGGGCCGTATCCGGATGCGGGCTTCGAAGCCGGGCTTGAAGCCGAAGCCTTCGATCTCCCACGGGAACGGCTCCCACTGCGGGTCGGTGTAGCGCATGTCCTTGATCCAATAACCGCTCGTTGCCGGACTGTCGGCGCGCCGGGAGGCGATGGTGACCTCGAACTCCGGACTGAATTGCAGCGGATCGACATCCGACTGCATCGGCGTGCGCGAGATCGGCTGTTCCATCGTGTAGCGGTATCCGGGGCCGTCGGCCGGAGGATCGGCGATCGGGTCGATGCGGACGCGGATCGTCGATTCGTATCCTTTTTCGAAGGTGAAGCCCACGACGCTGCCCGAGAATATTTCCCAAGCGGCGGCGGAACCTTTTTTTACGATATAGGCCGGAGTGTGGCCGAAGTCCATCGCGATACCTGCGACGCCCTTTTCGGAGGCCACGGTCCAGATTTCGGTGTGCGATTCGTCTTCGTCGCCCAATTCACAGCCGCCGAAGAGAAGCGGCAGAAGCAGTAAGGTAAGGAGTTTTTTCATAGGAGCCGGAGGTTTCTCTTTAAACGGCGGCAATGGCCTGATACTGCACCGACTATACGAAAAAAACGGACCGGAGTCCGTTTTTTTCGTTCAGGCCAGGTAACGTTCTGCGCAGCGGGGTTGCCGAAGCGGAACTATACGGGGATTCGGTATACGTACAGGCAGTCCTCGTTCAGCGGATCGTGTCCGTAGATAACTCCGTTTTTTTCGTCGACAACAATGTCGGTCAGGTAGCGGTCGGACGACAGGATGCAGCGTGTTTCGCCGTTTTCGATATCAATAATTTCGATGCAGGACGCCTTTTTCCCGAGATCGCCGGTCGGAACTCCTTGCCAAAGCGCATAGACGCATCGTTGGCCGCAGACGACGTCCGAATAGTAGAAATACATTTTATTGTCGCGTTCTTGGGCGTATAGCTCTTCTTGGGTGGCACCGCTTCCCAGTACGTGCGTCAGACGAAATCCTTCAGGTGAGAGGTCGTATAATTCAATGCGGTTTATGTAACGGTATGCCACCACCATCCGGTCCGCACCGAGTGCGGCCTTGCATTCGAAGGGGGCGGAGTAGCCGCCTTCGGTTGGTTGCAGTTGAAAATCGACGACATCGATAATCTGCTCGTTCTGTATATCGAGCAGTTCCACGGCGATTTGACGTGGCAAAAAACTTGTCCCGACGAATAGTGTGTCGTTATACTGCACGAGACGGGTATAAGGTTTGGGTAGACTGCGCTGCCTTTTTATCCAGATCGGGAAGTGAAAGGTCGACAGATAGGCCAAACTGTCCGCACGCAGTTCGAATAGTTCTATTTGGTTCAGGCTGTTCGAATAGATGGCTACACGGTTCTTGTCGCGCATCTCGCCGAGCGAAGGGATCGGAACCTCATGCGGTCCGCGTCCTATATTTCCCCATTGTACCCGCACCCTTCGTTCCGGGAGGGAGTATACGGTTAGAAAAGGTGCTGTCCGGCTGTTGAGCACATAAAGATCTCCCTGCGAGAGAAACCAACGTTCGGAATAGAACAGGAACGGTAGGGTGATCGAATCGGCCTTGCAGACGACGGGCGGAAGGTCTGTCTTCTCGCGGAAAACGATTCCGGGTCCACTTTTTTTAGTACAACCTGTCAACGTCGACAGCAGGAGCAGCCACGCAATGATTCCCGGTTTGGAAAACCTGCTTACCATCGTTTGCAGTCTTCTCTGCCTCTGCCGGTTTTTTCGGCATAGCAACAATCGTATATACGCTCATTTCCGTTCAGTATCCTTCGATAGCCATTGAAATTATCACAGGGACTTTCTTCGCGGGATAGCGCTTTGACGTTGGCCTCGATTAAATCAGATAAGGAGTTGTTGTGTTGAGATTGGTAAAGAATGAATCCGCTTGTCAGGAATAAAGCGGAGATAGCTGACCCGATAAAGAGTTTTTTCATAGGGGAGAGGGTTTCGGTCGGTTATTCGAGTACTAATATATATAGAACAATAATCTGTATTGTGCGATTTTTTATTTATGATTTTAAATAATATTGCTGTTGCGCGAATATTGATATGGCTCGTTCTGGATAAAAAAACGGGCTTTTAGCCCGTTTTTGTGGATGTCTTTGCCTTGGCTTTCAGCCCCGGGAATTTCGGTTCAGGCCAGGTAACGTTCCGCGACGCTGATCAGAAAACCTACCAGAAGGGCGTTCAGAAGCGTCGGCACGGGGCGGCTCTCCTTGCCCGAACCGACGATGGCCGCAGGAATGGCGGTCATCAGCGCGACGCCCATGCCGTCGGCCCACCAGGGCAGGTAGGGCAGGTCGCTGTAAAAGGTGATGACTGCGGCGAACAGGTAGGTGCAGAATGCCGCACTGCAACTTCGGAACGACGCTTTCTGGGCGATCATCGGAATCGCTACCAGCGCCCCGGCAGCGGCGCCCACGGCAAGTGAAAGGGTAAAGCGGTCCATCGCTATTTCGCCGCGCGCTTGCGGTCGTTCTCGTCGAGCAGGATTTTGCGCAGGCGCATCGAGTGCGGCGTAACCTCGACATACTCGTCGCCCTGGATGTATTCGAGCGCCTCTTCGAGCGTGAAGACCTTCGGCGGGTGCGATCGACGTCTTGTCGTCCGACCCCGAAGCGCGCATGTTCGTGAGCTGCTTGGCCTTGGTGACGTTGACCGTGATGTCGTTCTGGCGCGTGTGCTCGCCGATGACCTGCCCTTCGTAGACCTGATCCATCGGGTTGATGAAGAAGCGTCCGCGGTCCTGCAATTTGTCGATCGAATAGGCGTAGGCCGTGCCGGTCTCGCCCGAGATGATCGAGCCGTTGGTGCGCATCTCGATATCGCCGACCCACGGTTCGAAGCCTTGAGCCGGTGGGTCATGATCGCTTCGCCGGCCGTCGCCGTCAGCATGTTAGACCGCAGGCCGATGATGCCGCGCGAGGGGATGCTGAATTCCAGCCGCGTGCGGTCGCCGTTCGACGCCATGTTGGTCAGCGTGCCTTGCGGCGCGTGGTGAGGTCGATCACCGTGCCCGAATACTCCTCGGGGCAGTCGACGGTCATCTCCTCGATCGGCTCGCACTTCTTGCCGCCGATCTCCTTGACGATGACGTGGGGCTGGCCCACCTGCAGTTCGTAGCCTTCGCGGCGCATGGTTTCGATCAGCACCGAGAGGTGCAGCACGCCGCGGCCGAAGACGTTGAACGAGTCGGCCGAGGGGCCGGGAGTCACGCGCAGGGCGAGGTTCTTCTCCAGTTCGCGGTCGAGGCGATCCTTGATGTGGCGCGAGGTGACGTATTTGCCGTCCTTGCCGAAGAAGGGCGAGTTGTTGATCGTGAAGAGCATCGACATCGTCGGTTCGTCGATGGCGATGGGGGGCAGCGGTTCGGGATTCTCGTAGTCGCAGATCGTGTCGCCGATCTCGAATCCCTCGATGCCCATGATGGCGCAGATCTCCCCGCAGGGACCTCCTCGACCTTCTTCTTGCCGAGGCCCTCGAAGACCATCAGCTCCTTGATGCGGGTTTTCTGCATCGTCACGCCGTCGCGCTTGGCGAGGGTGACCATCTGGCCCGCCTTGAGCGAGCCGCGCGTCACCTTGCCCACGGCGATACGGCCCGTGTAGGAGGAGTATTCGAGCGACGTGATGAGCATCTGGGGCGTTCCCTCGACGATCTTCGGTTCGGGAATCTCGTCGATGATGGCGTCGAGCAGCGGAACGATCGAGTCGGTCGGTTCGTTCCACTTGTGCGACATCCAGCCCTGCTTGGCCGAGCCGTAGATGGTCTTGTAGTCGAGCTGCTCCTCGGTGGCGTCCAGGGAAAACATCAGGTCGAAAACCTGCTCGTTGACCACCTCGGGACGGCAGTTGGGCTTGTCGACCTTGTTGATTACGACGATGGGCTTCTTGCCCAGCGCCAAGGCTTTCTGAAGCACGAAACGCGTCTGCGGCATCGTGCCCTCGAAGGCGTCGACCAGCAGCAGCACGCCGTCGCACATGTTCAGCACACGCTCGACCTCGCCGCCGAAGTCGGCGTGGCCCGGGGTGTCGATGATGTTGATTTTGTAGTCCTTGTAGATGACCGAAACGTCTTCGAGAGAATCGTGATTCCGCGTTCGCGTTCAAGGTCGTTGTTGTCCAGTATGAGTTCGCCGGCCGGCTTGGCGTTGTCCCGCAGGATGTGTCCTGCCAGGATCATCTTGTCCACGAGTGTGGTCTTGCCGTGGTCGACGTGGGCAATAATCGCAATATTGCGCAGTTTTTGCATAGAAGTATATTTTGTGGTGCAAAGGTAACAATTTCTCGGGAAATTATACTAAATTTGCTCGATTCTTAAAAAGTTAAATAATGAAACCTGCCTTCAACGTTCGCCAGCAGAGCGAAATTTTCATAGGTCCGGTGGCCGACATTCTCCCCGGAGCGCTCCCCGAGGGGCGCGTGGTGGTGGTCTCCGACTCCACGATCGACCGGCTGTACCATTCGGTGCTGGCGCAGTACGACACCGTGCTGATCGGCCTGGGCGAGAGCATCAAGACGATGCAGACCGTCGAGATGATCTACCGCCGTTTCATCGAGCTGGGCGTGGACCGCTCGACTTTCGTGCTGGCGGTCGGAGGCGGTATCGTTACCGATGTGGCGGGATTCGCCGCATCGACCTACATGCGCGGCGTGAAATTCGGATTCGTCTCGACGACGCTGCTGGGGCAGGTGGACGCTTCGGTGGGCGGCAAGAACGGCGTGAATGTCGACGGGTACAAGAACATGGCCGGAACCTTCACCCAGCCGCAGTTCGTGATCTGCGACCCCGGGCTGCTGCGCACGCTTCCCGACCGGGAGTTCCGTGCGGGGCTGGCCGAGGTGGTCAAGGCGGCGATCATCGCCGATGCCGACCTGTTCGGACGCATCGAGCGGACGACATTCGGGGCGCTGCGAAAGGACACCGACCTGCTGTCGGATGCCGTTTCGGCGGCGATCCGCGTCAAGGCCGACATCGTCGAGCGCGACGAGCGCGAGTCGGGCGACCGCCGCAAACTGAACCTCGGGCACACGCTGGCGCATGCCATCGAGAAATGTTCGAACCGCATGAACCACGGCGAAGCCGTGGCGGTGGGAACGGCGCTGATCGCCGGGGCGGCCGTGAAGCTGGGTGTGTTGGCCCAGGCCGACTGCGATCGGATCGTGCATGTGCTGACGGCGCTGGGCTTCGACCTGACGCCGCCGGTGGATGTGAAGCGTCTGCTGAAAGAGGTCGGCAAGGACAAGAAAAACGAAGACGGCATGCTGCGCATCGTCCTGCCGGTGGGGATCGGCGACTGCGAGGTGCGGCCGATGAAGATGGAGGCCTTCGCGGCGTTGTTTTAGAGACGGCTCGGCGCTTCCGGCAAAAAGGGCCGAAGCGGCGGTCAATACAATAAAAATCCGGTCGGTTCGACCGGATTTTTTTATTCCTGATAGCGTTTCCGGAGGCTCTCCGCGTAGGCCTCCCAGTCCGTGATGGGCTTTTTGGCGACGCCCGATTCGACGGCGGCCCTCGCAACGGCGGGGGCGACGGTGCACAGCAGGCGCGGATCGAGCGGTTTGGGAATCAGGTAGGTGCGCCCGAATTCGAGCTTCTCGACCCCGTAGGCGCGCAGGACCATGGCCGGAACCGGTTGGCGCGTCAGTTCGGCCAAGGCGCGTGCCGCGGCGAGCTTCATCGCTTCGTTGATCTTCGTGGCCCGCACGTCGAGCGCCCCGCGGAAAATGTAGGGGAAGCCCAGCACGTTGTTGACCTGGTTCGGGTAGTCCGAGCGCCCCGTGGCGAAGATGATGTCGGGACGCGAGGCCATCGCCTTGTCGTAGGCGATTTCGGGATCGGGGTTGGCCAGGGCCATGACGATCGGATTGGCGGCCATCGTGCGCAGCATCTCGGGCGTCAGCGTGTCGGCCTTCGAGACGCCCAGGAAGACGTCGGCGCCGTGCAGCGCCTCGGCCAGCGTCGTGATGCGCCGCGTGGTGGCGAGTTCGCGCTTCATGGGGTTGATGTCCTCGCGGTAGACCGTGACGGCGCCCTGGCTGTCGCAAAGCACCACGTTTTCGCGGCGGATGCCGAGTTCCACGAACAGGCGCGCGCAGGCGATGGCGGCGGCTCCCGCGCCGTTGACCACGACGCGCATTTTGTCCAGCTCCTTGCCGGCGATTTTCGCGCCGTTCAGAAGTGCCGCCGAGGAGATGATCGCCGTGCCGTGCTGGTCGTCGTGCATTAGGGGGATGTTCAGTTCCTCGCGCAGGCGGCTCTCGATTTCGAAGCACTCCGGGGCCTTGATGTCCTCGAGGTTGATGCCTCCGAAGGTGGGGGCGATGGCCTTCACCGTGCGGATGAACTCCTCGGGGTCGGTCGTATCGACTTCGATGTCGAAGGCGTCGATTCCGGCGTAGGTCTTGAAGAGCATGCTCTTGCCCTCCATGACGGGTTTGGCGGCCAGCGGACCGATGTTGCCCAGTCCGAGCACGGCCGTGCCGTTCGAGATCACGGCCACGAGGTTGCCCTTGCCGGTGTACTTGTATACGTCGTCCGGGTTGTCGGCGATGGCCAGCGAGGGCGCCGCCACGCCGGGCGAGTAGGCCAGCGACAGATCGTATTGCGTGTGGTAGGGTTTGGTCGGTACGATCCCGATTTTTCCGGGACGACCTTCGCTGTGGTAGCGCAGCGCCGCGTCGTCGAGTTGCGTTTTTGTGTTCATCTCTCTCATTTTCCGTTAGTAACCTGTTAACCTGTAACGGCAAATATAACACAAAAATTGCTCCGATCTTAACAAATTTTAGAATTTTCGGAAATTTTTTTAGAAATAAAGCCGCAGGCCGCCGTCGGCGCTCGACCGGGTGCGGGTGGAGCTTTTGACGCTCGGGAGTCGGTAGGAACCGGCGTAGAACGTGTAACTGACGCCGACGCGGTAGGAGTGCGGGATTCGCGGCCGATGTCGAGATGCACGCCGAAGTCGCCGATGGAGAGTTTGTTATAATTGTCCGTGTAGTGCAGGCAGCCGAATCCGATCACGAGCGGCATGACCAGCCGTTCGCTCACCGTCAGGCTGCCGCCGACCTCCGGACCGATGCAATCGCCGCGGACCCGGCAGTCTTTGCCTTCGCTTTTGAACGAGGCGAACGATTTCACGCAGTGTGCGCCGGCGATGAACTGCGTGGCGGGCGGGGTATTCCAGGCGCGCTGGCAGTCTCCTGCGTTCAGAAGAGCGAGGCCTCCCCGTCGCGCGGACGGGTGAATCCGAGGTGTTCGTAGGCCAGTGGGGTCGCTTCGCGGCCGCGGGGCGTGCGTTTGAGGAAGCCTTCCTTGATCAGGAACGGCTCGTAAACCTCCTCGATCGTTCCGGCGTCTTCGCCGACGGCCGTGGCGATGGTGTTCAGTCCTACGGGACCGCCGCTGAATTTCTCGATGATCGTTCCGAGGATCTTGTTGTCCATCTGATCGAGTCCGCGCGAGTCGATGTTCAGCGCCGCGAGGGCGATGCGCGTGATTTCGAGGTCGATGTGCCCTTCGCCCTTGACCATGGCGAAGTCGCGCACCCGGCGCAGCAGCGCGTTGGCGATTCGGGGCGTGCCGCGCGAGCGGAGCGCCACTTCGTGGGCCGCGTCGTCGTCGATCGAGACGTCGAGGATGCGCGCCGAACGCCGTACGATGCCAGCGAGCACCGGAGCGTCGTAGTATTCGAGGTGGCACTGGATGCCGAAGCGTGCCCTGAGGGGCGAGGTCAGCAGGCCGCTGCGCGTTGTGGCGCCTATGAGCGTGAAGGGCGCCAGCTCGATCTGGATCGAACGCGCCGAAGGTCCTTTGTCGAGTACGATGTCTATTTTGTAATCCTCCATGGCCGAGTAGAGGTACTCCTCGACGATCGGACTGAGCCGGTGGATTTCGTCGATGAAGAGCACGTCGCCCGGATTGAGGCTCGTGAGCAGTCCCGCCAGGTCGCCCGGCTTGTCCAGCACGGGACCCGACGTGACGCGCAGCTGCGCGTTCATCTCGTTGGAGATGATGTTGGCGAGGGTCGTTTGCCCAGTCCCGGAGGGGCCGTGCAGCAGTACGTGGTCGAGCGAGTCGCCGCGCATGAGCGCCGCCTTGATGAAGATGCGGAGATTATCGACGATTTTATCCTGCCCGGAGAAGGTTTCCAACTCCTGCGGGCGGATCTTGTTTTCGAATTCGAGATCGCTCTCGGTGTTGCGTACGATAGACATGATGCAAAGATAGCGATTTTCGGCAAATCCGCGCCCTTCGGGCGAAAAAACAATGTGCCGGGAGGCGGGCCGGGGCGGAACGGTTCGTGTGTCGAAGCGGCGATCCGGCGCATGGTCCGGGAGCGGCGGTTCCGCTTCGCCCGGGGGCATGTCGCGGCAGGGCGAAAAAAATCCGGCCCGCAGAGTGGCGGACCGGAACAGCTGCCGTGAGGGAGTGGCTACTTCTCCTGCGGCAGGTCGAGTTCGATCTCCTGGGAACCGTTTTCGTAGGTTTCGATATGCAGGACGACGCCTTTCTTGCCTTCGAGCAACTCGGCGAGCGGCGTGAGGTCGAACGAAACGTAGTAGCCGTCGGTATAGCCCTGCGTGTCGCCCCCGGGATTGTGGCGCAACTCCAGTTGCAGGTAATCCGCATCGGCCGCTTCGGCCTGTTCGGCACCTTCGTCCCCGTCTTTCACCTCGTTGACGATCACCGTGAACGTGTGTTTCGAATTGTCCGATACGGGATAGAGCGCATAGAAGGTCAGCCACTCTTTCGTGAGGTTGAACGTGTTGCTCTGGAAGCCCGTTTTGGCGCTGCCCAGCTCTTCGAGCCGCGCTGCGTCGGTCACGACCTCCGAAGTGCCGGTGTAGATGTTCTCGACGGCGTAAAGGTCGATGTTGTAATCGTAATTGGCAATGCCGTTCTCCAATGTGAACAAGATGATGACCCGCTGTGTTTTGTCGGGATCGGGCTTGTAGCCCGGGACGCGGGACTTGTTGCCGGGGTAGAGCGTCTCCCCGTTGTCGCGTTGGAAATAGTAGTCTCCGCTGTCGAGCGTGCGGACGGTGGTGATGAGTGTACGGAGTGGTTTGCTGTCGTCGTCATTGCATGAAACAAAGGCCATGACGAGTGTCGCTGCGATAAGGAATAAACCGAATTTTTTCATAATATCCATATTTTATGTTACCTTTCGCTCTTAAAACGTCCGGCAGGGCGGAATACTGCATGTGAAATAAATTTTTTTCACGTCATGCAGTCTTTTGCCTTCCGCCGCATTTATAGAGTGTATTGTGTAATGCAAATGGAGGAACAGATACTGGCCGAAGGGTGCAGGAAGGGGGACGATACGGCCCGCAAGGAGCTGTACGACCGCTATGCAGGCCGTCTGTTATCGATTTGCATGCGTTATGCCGGAGACCGCGCGACGGCCGAGGACCTGCTCCACGACGCTTTCCTGAAGATCTACGGGGCGTTCGACCGCTTCACCTACCGGGGACCCGGTTCGCTGCGCGCCTGGATCGAGCGGGTCACGGTCAACGTGGCGCTGGAGTGGATCCGCAGCCGCAGCAAGCTGGGAAGCGTGACGCTCGACGAGGGAAAGGCCGCGGCGGAGGTGGCGGAGCCGGACGTGTCGGAGATGGCCCGCGTTCCGCGCGTGCTGATGCGGTTCATCGGTGAGCTGCCCGAGGGTTACCGGGCGGTATTCAACCTCTACTGCATCGAGGAGTATTCCCACCGCGAGATCGCCCGGATGCTGGGGATCAACGAGAAAAGCTCCTCTTCGCAGTTGTTCCGCGCCCGGGCCATGCTGGCCCGCAGGGTCAGGGCTTATTTGGAGACGCATTAGAAATTTGGCAGTGTGCGGCTCCGGGATAATTAATAAAGGTGAATCATCCGGTGCTGCCGGACTCACATAGGATTATGAAACAAGACAAGGATTGGATCGATGC
>VOFJ01000442.1_pt1 | contig 86000 bp, 129 predicted proteins | sample 5384081 | NCBI WGS metagenome assembly VOFJ01 (sample SAMN12384729, study PRJNA508395) | human gut metagenome | isolation source: healthy gut I | host: Homo sapiens | reverse complement strand
GCCGTTTTCCCCACGGACTTGTTGACGGGTGTAAAAGCGTTGAAGTGTTGAATATGACACATAATACATTGGTATATTGTTTGATACGCGCTCAACTTGTCCTCAACAAACGCATGATGCCCAACAAACGGCAACGAAAAGAAGAAGTGAGGGCAGAACCGAATGTTGCCTTGTTCCTTCTTCATCGTCCGTTGGGCGTTGTTGGTATTCTGTTGAGTCTGTATATTGCTATATATCAACATTCTATTATATATATTCAACAATTCAACAGAATATCACAGGCTTTCCTGCAGTCCCTTGGTTACGGTGTAATACCTGCCTACTCCCTTGCGTGGCTGATAGCGTCCCTCGCCGCCATACACGTAGGTGGTATAGGTAAGCCCGTTGGGTGCAGGGGACAGCTTCCAGCATTCCTGCACCACTTTCCGCACCTGCAGCTTCTCCGCCTTGACCTGCGAACACAGCAACAGGGGGATGATGTCATGGAGGCAGAATGACACCGTTTCCATCTCCATCTTCGCCATGATGTCGAGTAGCAAGTCCGCCATTTCTATTTCGAGGCGGTTGCAATTACTGCAGATAATCTTCCGCAAGGCTTCCGTTTCTATTTGCTTCGGTGAAAACCACATACGGCTTTCTTTTTTTCGTTGCCAGCGTCCTGTGCTGCAAATGATACAGGAAAGCCGGGATTTCATCTTTCAGCTTTTGCAGGAAGTCGGTGTCGTCACACTGCAACCGCTCTATCTTGCGTACCCAATAGCGTGTCTCGCCTGCGTCGATGATGACGGGCAGATGCTCGTTGTTGGAACACAACACGAACTTGGCGAAGAAACCGATTTCGTTACGGTCTTTGCCCTTGGCTTCCACCTTGTAGGAAAGTGTAGTGCTGAGGTTCTTCAGACGTTCGCTGTCCTCCCTGCGGTTGAGCAGTACTTCGTCCACCATAATGAGCAGCTTCCCTGCCCAATCGGAATTGAACTGGCTGCGGAAGTCCTCGTTGGTGTTGAACGTCACGTTGTCTTGGAAAATGGCTTTCAGGAAGTTGAGGAACGTGCTTTTGCCCGTGTTCCGTTCTTCGGACACGAGCAACAGGATAGGAAGTTTCTGAATAGGATAAAGGTAGAGCAACTGCATGTAGTCCATGCCCAACTCGTATTGTTCTCCGAAGATATGCTCCACTAACGAGCGGATGCAGGGGAAACTGCCCTCCTGCGGTCGGTGTCCTATCGGCTCATAGAGATTGAGGAACTTTCCGACAACGGGCTTGTAGCCCACATGGTCGGGGACGGTACAGAAACCGTCATACTTCGGCACGGTAGCCATGCGGTCTTTGCCGTAGTCCTGCCGCAAGGTCTCGGAGTTCCATGCGATGCGTTTCTTCACACAGCCCCCGTCAATCAGCGGCTGGTCAACAATCTTGTAGAGGGTAGTTCCCACACGGATGAATTCGTCTTGTTCTACCATAGGTTTTGCTTGGTTTTGTGTCGCCGACAGCAGTGTCGGCAACGGGTTAAACAATCGGGTGCAAAGTTATGATGCAACGCATAAAACTCTGATACGTAAAATGAAGCAAAACGGTGCAATCGTAACAAGCAGGCAAAAAAATGCAGAAAATCGCATAAGGGAAAGGGGCTGGAAAGAAAAAGAAAGCCCGAAAGAAGCATGGCATCGTCACTTCTTCGGGCGGTTAGCGTAGGTACGTACCCACGCTCTAACACTCGAGCATCGGTCTGTTCATTGACACCCACAGGACTTGTCTTTCTTTTTGCCCGTACAACCTTTCCAACAGGGCTTTGCGTACCCTTCTCGCGCATGGGGTGTTGATGCGGAATGCGAGTGCCACGACCATAGACAGGGCATACACGTCCATGCCGTAGCCATCGGGCAAACGGATATACCGTTCTGCCTTATGTTGTTTCAGCACTCCACTCTTATATATGGCGCGAATAGCTGTACGGAGTGTCGGGGCGATTGTACCAAACAATGCGGACAGTTCTGCCTCCGTCATCCATACATTTGTAGAAGTGGGTATCGTCACTCTACCGTACTCGTTCATCGTAATAATGTCCCGTTCCATAATCAAAAGCGGTTATATGGCGAAACGTCCGCTTATTTTGTTCTCAAAGGCGGAAATGTCGCTGTTTAGTTTCGTGTTCGTTACCTTGGCATAAATCTGCGTGGTCTTGATGTCCGTATGTCCGAGTATCTTGCTCACGCTTTCTATCGGCATACCGTAGTTCAATGCCATGACAGCAAAGCTGTGGCGGCTGAGGTGAAAGGAAACCGGCTTCTCAATGCCGCACTTCCTTGCTATGCTCTTTATGCGTTTGTTCACCATGTCAAGTGAGCCTATGTTGAACAGTCTCTTGTCTTTTCGGAACGGTTCATAACGCTTGATTATCTGCATCGGAATATCCATCAGCTTGACTTGGAACGGGACACCTGTCTTTTGCCGTTTCGACACAATCCACAGCGCACCGTTTATTTCCACGACATTGTCAGTCGTGAGGTTCTTGATGTCTATGAACGATATGCCCGTCCAGCATCCGAACAGGAACAAGTCCCTTGCCAGTGCGAAGTTAGATTCTCCAGTTTGATTGCGCCCAATGCCTGAAGTTCCTCTTCCGTCAGGAAGCCGCGCTCCTTGTGGTCGGGGTCAACGTGGTACATTGCAAACGGGTTTCTCGGTATCTTTCCATTGTAGTGAGCCGTGGTGACGATATGTTTCAATGGTATGGAGTATATCCACACGGAAGATTGTGCAAGCCCTGCCTCGTTGCGCAGGTACAGGCAATAGTCGCGGATGAAATCCTCCGTAAGTTCGTTCATTGTTATGTCGGCACGTTTATATTGCTTTCTGATAAACTCGGCTACATACTTGCGAACAGTCAGGTATTTCAGATATGTGCGCTTGGAGCGGTCTTTACCCACACGTTTGGCAAAAGCCGCGTTCTCTTTGTCAAAGGCACGTAGCAAGGTCTCATATTCTGTGCCTATGCCCTGATAAGCATTACGTACCATTTCAGCGGTCACACAGGCTTCACGGTCTGAAAGACGTTGGTAGTGCTTTGCTATCTGTGCCTTTGATGTTCTCCAACGCGAAGTTTACCGCCTGTGCCTCCTTGCTCTTGCCTTTGGCGCGGTTTCCCTTTGCATCCCAAAGTGCTTTCGGGATGGTCTGCTTGCAACTGAACTGTGCGATAGTCCCGTTGATGGTCACACGTCCCATGATAGGGACAATTCCGTTCTTCTCCTTGCTTGCGTTCACGTAGAACACGGTCTTGAATGTACTTCTCATAATCCTTACTTTTTGTTTGGTGCAAAATTAGTTTATGGGAGTTGTAAGGGCAGAATGTAAACCTACGCAGAACGCAGAAATATAGACCGTTAGTGTTAAAAGTGCATCCGATGTCGGGTAATGATTTGGAAGTGCATCTGTTTCCATATTCTTCCCAAAGCCTGTCTTCCCCATCTATGCCACTTTGTGCCAATCTATGCCGAAACCTCCTGACTGTCAGTTGAAATGCTCAATTCTGCTCAAATCTTCATTTTATCCTATTCTTTTTCTAAAAAAACCTGCCTATCGACAGAAAAAAATCATTTAACGGCGAAATTCCGTAATCCGTCTATCACTTTTGCCGCTAATATAATATGTACGTACCTTCGTTACCAGTAAATCAATAGAAGTATGAATATGATAAATGTAAGAAGATTGACAGTGATAGCATTTTTGGGTGCAGGTATGCTGCCCGGCATATCTGCCCAAAATTCTTCTCTGCAAGTCGATACACTGAACGAAACAAAGCTTCCCGCTCAATGGGACTTGCAATCGTGTATCGACTATGCCCTTGAGCAGAATATTACGATTCGTAAAAATCGGGTTACTGCGGCAAGCACGCAGATTGATGTAAAGACAGCTAAGGCTGCCTTGTTCCCCAGCCTCTCCTTCTCTACCAGCCAGCAGGTTGTGAACCGGCCGTATCAGGAATCAAGTAGCAGAGTCAGTGGCAGTGAGATTATCAGTACCAACAGTAAAACCAGTTACAATGGAAACTACGGACTAAATGCCTCGTGGACTCACTTTATAATGGTAGCAAACGGCTGAAGACAATCCAACAGGAGAAACTGAACAATCAGGTAGCCGAACTGGATGTAGCGACTTCGGAGAACAGTATTCAGGAGTCTATTGCACAAATATATATTCAGATACTTTATGCGGCCGAGTCTGTCAAAGTAAATGAAAATACGCTGCAAGTCTCCATTGCACAGCGCGACCGCGGTCAGGAACTTCTGAATGCCGGAAGCATTGCCAAAAGCGATTTCGCACAATTGGAAGCGCAGGTCAGTACCGACCGTTACCAACTTGTCACAGCGCAAGCCACTCTGCAAGATTACAAATTACAACTGAAACAACTACTCGAACTCGACGGGGAGAATGAAATGAACATCTATCTCCCCGCTCTGTCCGACGAGAATGTACTGTCTCCGTTGACCGCCAAAAAGAGATGTGTATGTGAGTGCCCTTGCCCTTCGTCCCGAAATCGAAGCGAGCAAACTCAATGTGAACGCTTCCGAATTGGGAATCGACATTGCTAAGTCCGGCTACCTTCCTACCGTCAGCCTCAGCGCGGGAATCGGAACGAATCATACCAGTGGTAGTGATTTCACTTTCGGCGAACAAGTAAAAAATGGCTGGAACAATTCCATCGGATTGTCTGTCAGCGTGCCTATTTTCAATAATCGACAGACAAAGAGTGCCGTACAGAAAGCCAAGTTACAATATGAAACGAGTATGCTGTCATTGCTCGACGAACAGAAAGCCTTATACAAAACGATTGAAGGACTTTGGCTCGACGCCAACAGTGCACAGCAACGCTATGCAGCAGCCAACGAGAAACTGAAAAGTACGCAAATCAGCTACAACCTGATTAGCGAGCAATTCAATCTGGGAATGAAAAATACAGTAGAACTTCTTACTGAAAAGAACAACTTGCTACAAGCACAGCAGGAACAGCTTCAAGCCAAATATATGGCAATACTGAATACACAGTTGTTGAAGTTCTATCAAGGCGACAAACTAGCTTTTGTAAGGAATCGAATATCAGCATTATAAATAAGTAAAAACAGAATAAACGAATGAAAACGAAAAAGATTATCCTAATCGCTGTGGCAGTCGTTGTGGTAGCAGGTGCAGGAATCTGGTTCTTTGCAGGTTCACCGGCCAAGCACAAGGTGACGTATGCCAGTGCGACTGTCAGTAAAGGCGATATCTCCAATTCGGTAACTGCCACCGGAACAATCGAACCGGTGATAGAAGTAGAAGTCGGTACGCAGGTTTCCGGTATCATCGACAAGATTTATGTAGATTACAACTCGGTAGTAACCAAAGGACAGCTGATAGCCGAAATGGACCGCATCACCCTGCAAAGCGAACTGGCTTCACAGAAAGCAACCTATGACGGTGCGAAAGCCGAATACGAATACCAGGAAAAGAACTTCCAACGCAGCAAAGGTCTGCACGAGAAATCATTAATCAGTGATACGGACTACGAACAGGCCCTCTATAACTACCAGAAAGCCAAAAGTAACTACGACAGCAGCAAAGCCTCTCTGGCAAAAGCAGAGCGTAACCTGTCCTACGCCACGATTACTTCTCCGATAGACGGAGTTGTCATCAGCCGCGATGTAGAAGCCGGACAGACCGTAGCTTCCGGATTCGAAACTCCTACCCTCTTCACCATTGCGGCCGACCTGACAAAGATGCAGGTAGTGGCCGACGTGGACGAAGCTGATATAGGTGGTATCGAAGAAGGTCAACGTGCCAGCTTCACGGTAGATGCTTATCCGAATGATGTATTCGAAGGCGTAGTTACACAAATTCGTCTGGGAGATGCAAGCAGTACGAGCAGTACAAGTACCAGCACCAGCACGGTGGTTACTTATGAGGTGGTAATCTCCGCCCATAATCCGGACCTGAAACTGAAACCACGTCTGACTGCCAATATCACAATCTATATTCTCGACAAGAAAGATGTACTGTCTGTTCCTAACAAGGCTTTGCGCTTTACACCGGAAGAACCTCTGATCGGTAAAAACGATATTGTGAAGGATTGCGAAAGCGAACATAAAGTCTGGACACGCGAAGGCACCACATTCACTGCTCATCCGGTAGAAATAGGAATTACAAACGGAATCTCCACAGAGATCATCAGCGGTGTCACCGAAGGAACAAGAGTAGTGACAGAAGCTACCATAGGTGGCATACCGGGCGAAAGCATGGAAGCCCCGACAGGTCAGGAAGGCGGAGAAAGAAGTCCGTTCATGCCGGGCCCTCCGGGAAGCAAAAAGAAAAAATGAATCCATTTTAAGAAATCAGTCTAAGAGGATAGAGCTGATTTCCTAAAATTAAAATAATGTGAGTTCGATATAAGTCTATACTGTTCACAACTCTCCTCCTTCAGGGAAGGAGGAGTACCCGTAGGGGGAGGTGGTAGGTGAATATATAGGTATATGAAATATACTGCCTTACGATTAAAAGCAAATGGCCGCACCTACCACCCCGCCCTTTGGTTTCCCCTCCTTTCCGGAAGGGAAACCATGCGGATGATAGCTGTTATATCGAACTCACATTAAAACAGGCTAAAATAAACTTTGCGCAAATCCGAGAAGTATGCAAAATCGATTCTGAAAACCAGCAGACATTTTGCAAATGAGAAATAAAGAATAAAAGATGAAAAAAGTAATTGAACTTCAAAATATCAAACGTGACTTTCAGGTAGGCGAAGAAACCGTCCACGCGTTGCGGGGCGTTTCTTTCACTATCAACGAAGGAGAGTTTGTTACTATCATGGGGACTTCCGGTTCGGGAAAATCCACGCTGCTCAACACATTGGGCTGTCTGGATACCCCAACCAGCGGAGAGTATCTGCTCGACGGAATCTCCGTCCGCACAATGAGCAAACCTCAACGGGCGGTACTCAGAAACCGGAAAATCGGTTTTGTGTTCCAGAGCTACAACCTCCTCCCCCCAAAACAACGGCAGTAGAAAACGTGGAGTTGCCGCTGATGTACAACTCCGCCGTCAGTGCCTCCGAACGTCGCCGCCGTGCTATCGAGTCTCTACAAGCGGTGGGACTGGGCGACCGTCTCGAACATAAGTCGAACCAAATGTCCGGCGGACAGATGCAACGTGTTGCCATCGCCCGCGCACTGGTGAACAATCCTGCCGTTATCCTTGCCGACGAAGCCACCGGAAATCTCGACACCCGTACCTCTTTTTGAGATACTTGTCCTGTTTCAGAAACTTCACGCGGAAGGACGTACAATTATATTCGTAACGCATAATCCCGAAATCGCACAATACAGTAGCCGGAATATACGGTTGCGCGACGGTCATATAACGGAAGATACGGTCAATACGAAGATTCTGTCTGCCGCCGAAGCGCTGGCTGCATTGCCGAAAAATGAGGAAGACTAATTAAAGTTATAAGCTTTTAAACATGAATGGAACCAATTTATTTAAAATAGCTCTCCGGGCGTTGGCGAACAACAAGCTACGCGCTTTCCTTACCATGCTCGGCATCATTATCGGTGTCGCATCCGTCATCACGATGCTTGCCATTGGACAAGGCTCGAAGAAAAGTATCCAGCAGCAGATATCCGAAATGGGCTCGAAACATGATAATGATTCACCCGGGAGCCGATATGCGTGGAGGTGTCCGCCAAGACCCGTCTGCTATGCAAACCTTGAAGCTTGCCGACTACGAAGCCTTGCGTGATGAGACAAGTTTCCTGTCTGCTATTAGTCCCAACGTATCTTCGTCCGGACAGCTCATCGCCGGAAACAATAACTACCCTGCCTCCGTCAACGGAGTAGGAACAGAATATCTCGACATCCGTCAGCTCACTGTCGAAAATGGAGAGATGTTTACCGAAGCCGATATACAAAGCTCCGCCAAAGTATGCGTTATCGGAAAGACAATCGTAGATAACCTTTTCCCGGACGGTAGTGATCCCGTGGGAAAGATTATCCGTTTCAGCAAAATACCGCTTCGCGTGGTAGGTGTGCTCAAATCGAAAGGTTACAACTCTATGGGACAGGATCAGGACGCCGTCGTGCTTGCGCCTTACACCACAGTGATGAAACGCCTGCTCGCCGTCACTTACCTGCAAGGCGTCTTTGCTTCTGCCCTCACTGAAGATATGACGGACTATGCCACGGAGGAAATCACCGAAATTCTTCGCCGCAATCATAAGCTAAAAGCCTCGGACGACGATGACTTCACGATCCGTACCCAACAGGAATTCAGTACAATGCTGAACTCTACCACCGACTTGATGACAACCCTGCTTGCCTGTATCGCCGGCATTTCATTGGTAGTGGGTGGTATCGGAATCATGAATATCATGTATGTATCCGTTACGGAACGTACCCGTGAAATCGGTCTGCGTATGTCTGTCGGTGCACGTGGCGTCGATATTCTGAGCCAATTTCTTATCGAAGCGATCATGATCAGTATCACCGGAGGTATCATCGGAGTCATTATCGGCTGCGGAGCCAGTTGGATAGTGAAAAGCGTGGCCCACTGGCCTATCTATATTCAGCCGTGGAGCGTTTTTCCTTTCTTTCGCTGTCTGTACCGTCACCGGAGTCTTCTTCGGTTGGTATCCTGCAAAAAAAGCTGCAGATTTAGATCCGATTGAGGCAATCAGATACGAATAAAAAACTATCTTTGTCTTTATGAAACAAACCTTTACATCCGCACGTCGTCCCCTGGAGATACTGATACACATTATCGGCTGGGGGATTATGTTCGGTTTCCCGTTCTTTTTCGTCGAACGTGGGAACGGAAACATCAACTGGTGGGCTTACGTACGCCATGCCGCCGTACCACTTTCTTTTTTATGATCGTGTTCTACGCCAATTATTTCCTGTTGGTTCCCCGCTACCTTTTTTCAGAATCAGGCTAAGAGATATGTTGTTTACAACATCATCCTATTATGTGCCATTGGGTTTTACTTCATCTCTGGCAGAGCCTGACATTCGACCCGTCATTTGCTCCGAAACCCAAACGGGCGGGTATGCCTCCGGGCTGGCTGTTTTTCCTTAGAGATATGCTGAGCCTTGTCTTTACTATCGGGCTAAGTGCCGCTATCCGCATGAGTGCCCGTTGGACACAGAACGAAGCTGCCCGTAAGGAAGCAGAAAAAAGCCGTACGGAAGCTGAATTGAAAAACTTGCGTAATCAACTGAATCCGCACTTCCTGCTCAACACCCTGAACAATATTTATGCACTGATTGCGTTCGACTCGGACAAGGCACAACAGGCGGTACAGGAATTGAGTAAATTACTCCGTTATGTTCTGTACGACAATCAGCAGACGTATGTCCCTCTCTGCAAGGAAGTGGACTTCATCCGCAATTACATTGAACTGATGCGTATCCGATTATCGTCGAACGTAAAAATGACTACTCAATTCGATATCCAGCCGGACAGCCAGACACTTATTGCCCCACTTATCTTCATTTCCTTGATTGAGAACGCTTTCAAACATGGCATCTCCCCCACCGAAAACGAGTTTCATCAGCATTCGTATCTCGGAAAGCAACAAAGAGGTAATTTGTGAGATCCGTAACAGTAATCATCCAAAGACAGTGGAGGATAAAAGTGGCTCGGGTGTGGGACTGGAGCAAGTCAGCCGCCGGTTGGAGATTCTTTATCCCGGGGCTTATACCTGGTCGAAAGGCATTTCGAAGGAGGGAGAAGTGTACGAATCTCGACTGAGTATCAGGATTTGAGAATAAAACGTTAAGTATTAAACAATAGATATAGAGAATTATGATGTTACGTTGTGCAATTGTTGACGATGAGCCTCTGGCTCTCGGTCTGTTGGAGAGTTACGTGAACAAGACTCCGTTTCTGCAACTAGCCGGGAAATATTCCAGTGCGGTTCAGGCCATGAAAGAGTTGCCGGATGAGGAAGTCGATCTTCTTTTCCTGGATATTCAAATGCCGGAGCTTAACGGACTGGAGTTTTCTAAAATGGTGGATTCTCGTACCCGTATTGTGTTTACCACCGCCTTCGGTCAGTATGCCATTGACGGCTACCGTGTCAATGCACTCGATTATCTGCTGAAACCTATTTCGTATGTCGATTTCCTGCAAGCTGCCAATAAGGCACTTCAATGGTTCGAACTTGTGCAGAAACCGGAAGAGATAGACAGTATTTTTTTTGTGAAAAGTGACTACAAACTGGTGCAAGTGGACTTGAAGAAAATCATGTATATCGAAGGACTGAAAGATTATATTAAAATATATACGGAAGATGCTTCCAAACCTATTCTTTCATTGATGAGTATGAAAGCTATGGAAGAACTTCTGCCGTCCAGCCGCTTTATACGTGTACACCGTTCGTTCATTGTACAAAAAGATAAAATACGTGTGATTGACCGTGGCCGTATTGTATTCGACAAGACCTATATCCCTATCAGCGACAGCTACAAGCAGGTCTTCCAAACTTTCCTCGACGAGAGGAGCTAATGTTTAGCTGTTTTATCGGTAAAAAAGAGAATTTTGTCGATTATAGTTTGTCAGAATATGATTTATGCGTACATTTGCAACGAACAGAAAAGGGATTGTGAAATTCCAAGAATAGAATAGTTTAGTTAAGTCTAGTTTAGTTTTTGTGTTGATCGGAAGCCTGCGAGCGAGCATGAGCTTCCGATTTTTTATTTTATTGATATACAGAATATTAAAAAGCACAATCGAACTATTTTTCTTATCAATTAGTAGTCTATATTAGAGAGCAAAAACGTCACTTTTGACGCTATAAAATGGTCGGATTATGGTCGGAAAATTCCCCGATTAGAATCTGATTATAAGTAAATTACAATAGGATGTTAAAAAAATAATGGTCGAAAACGCCATTTTTACCCTAAAAACACAAATTATGGCTACATTAACATTGGTAATAGTTCCCGCAAAAAGGTTATCAGACGGGACACACAAAATAAGAATTCGAGTCGCACACAACTCTGAAACGAGATTCATCACCACGGATATAGTGGTAAGGGAAAACGAGTTTAAGAACGGTAAAATAGTACACCGTCCAGACAAGGATTTTCTCAATACAAAATTACAACAGCTATACAACCTTTATTTCAAGCGATACATGGAACTGGACTACCCTGATTCGCTCACGTGCACGCAATTAGTCAAAATGATAACTAACCCGTTAAACGGAGAAAAGCACCGTAAGTTCGAGGATATCGTGGATGAATAGCTGTCCCAAATAGATGAAGAAGAACGTACCAAGACATACAAACTCTATCGGCTGGCCACAAACAAGTTTATGCAATTCATCGGGAACGGTTCTCTCATGGAACATATTACCCCTATCAGAATGAACCAGTACATATCATGGCTCAAAAAAGACAAAGCTGTCAAGCACCACAATCAACATCTACATAACCCTGCTAAAGGTTATCATTAACTATGCTATAAAGATGAGATACGTCACCTACGATATCGACCCTTTCATCACAGCCAGAATTCCATCAGCCCAAAAAAGAGGGAAACGCAAATCACCGTCGAAGAACTCAAGACAATCAGGGACGCCAATTTAGAGCATTACAATCTCAACGTCACACGGGACATTTTCATGCTTACTTATTATCTTGCCGGCATGAACCTAGTAGACATACTAGCATACGATTTCGGACGGATGAAATAAACTACATCCGAAAAAAGACCAAAAACACCAAAGAGGGGGGACTCCCTGATTTCCTTTTCCATTCCCGAAGAAGCAAAGCCCATTATAAAAAAGTATATGAAAAAGAATACGGGGAAAATTGTATTCGGGAAATACAAGAACTATCCCTCCTGCTATAACCTGCTGGCCAGGAAAATCAGTCAATTAGGCAAGGTGGCAGGAATCAGGCATAAATTCACCCTATATTCAGCCCGCAAATCTTTCGTCCAACATGGATATGACCTGGGAATTCCTCTTAGTACACTGGAATACTGTATCGGGCAGTCAATGAAAGAAGATAGACCAATCTTCAACTATGTCACAATAATGAGAAAACACGCTGATAAAGCAATCAGGGAAATACTTGACAACTTGAAAAATGAATAATCACATATAAAATAAATCACTAAGAATTTGCATAATAACCAAATGCTTATTATCTTTGTAGTGTCAAATAAGAGTTCTTAATTTTAATGTTTAACTGATGAAAGATGAAGAAAAAAAAGAAATTAGAACAAGAGTATGAGAATTTAAAACTTCTCGCTTCTTTTCACGAGGCCTATGGGGTTCCTGAAAATGCCAAAGAACGGGAAGCGCTTATAAATGACATACTCGATCGGATGAACGAAATCCAAGAGAAATTAAAAAGTTGTAATTAACATCCCTCCCTTCGGGGAGGGACAAACATTAAAAGCTATGATAGATTGGAATGATTGCCTGCCAACAAAAGAAATGCAGGCTGACTTTGAAAGATTCAAAGAACTAAAAAACCACAGAAGAAAAAGAAGCTTTCAAAAAGGAAATGCAGGATAAATATAATAAACTACCGGAAGCCCAAAAGGAAGCCTACAAAAAGCATCTGAAGCTGGGCTAAAAGCAACGGTAAATGCCTGCAATGATTATATAGAAAGAGCGGAAGAAGCCATATTACGTGATAAACTTGGAGAATTGCCCGAAGCAATCTCATTCAGTTATATTGCAAAGAAATATTTTGGTAAAAGTAGAAACTGGCTATATCAGCGTATTAACGGAAATATAGTCAACGGGAAAAAGGCTCGCTTTACTGACAATGAACTCAAAACGTTTCTGAACGCTTTGAACGATGTTAGCGAAATGATTCATCAGACATCATTAAAGATCAGTTAAGCTCTTATTTGACACCATCCCTGCATTGAGCCGATGCAGGGATTTTTATTGTCTAATCGAAAAATAATTGTATCTTTGCAACATCAAGATAATACGGACATAATTCGGATTATTTTGGTTTGACTTTGGTGAGGGGGGTGGTTCCCCTCACTTTTTTATATCCACGATCGAACTTTTCAATTATACATTAGTACTATCTTATGTAACCCTTCTTGAGAGTTTGTTGATTCGTGTGTTGTTGATAGGAAGGATTACAAAAAGGCAGCCTAATAAGCTGCCTTTCATTTACCTTCAATCCAATTATTTACTTACATCCCAAATCAAAAGAATAAACATAACCATTGATAGGTATATTTATAGTTAGAATCTTTCCCTTTTTTCTTTTTAATGTTCATATATCCTATTATACCCCTCATTGGGATGTACCGTTGTCTTCTTCAGATATCCTTGCCTTTTTATTTCCCTATCATTATCCATCATTTTTACCCAATGTTTGTAGTTGATAAGATGATGCCATATTAGCTTGAAAAGCCGCATTTGCATCATAATGGTTGGTCACTGTTGTATAAGCGGTACCATTTGACGAATACGATGTGGAATAAGATGTAGAATATCCGGCACTTCCCGCACTAAGCCCAGAAGAAAAGCCATATAAGGCCATAGCCCAGTTTTGAGACTTTTCTTATCTTTTTCTGGAAAAAAGCTTCATTTGTGTATACCATTAATTGATAATTATCTCCTCTATTAGTCAGCAAATGAGAAGTAACATCGTCCGGCGTAAATATGACCGACGAATCACACTGATTCTTGATGAAAACATCAATCCGATAATATTTTCCATAATCATCCTTCGTTTCATAAGTCGTAAGGCCAACGATAAAACCATTCGCATTTCTATATGCCCAAAGATTCCCATCATTATATTCTGTCATAACCGTAGAATCATTTTCTGATAGAATTAAAGTTTGTGCTTTGGATATTATTGAAATACACGCAAAAAAGAAATAAACATATATATTTCATACCTTCAATATAATTTATATAAGTTACATCATAAGATTAGATTAAAATGTAAATACGAAATTATAAATAATATGTGAAATATCCAAAAAGAATTTAGCAGTAAAAAAATAATGGAGAAGTAATCTACGAATACTAGTGTATTGTATTTCCTTTTTTCATTACCACATAATCAAATTACAGCTTATTCCCACCCCAACATACCAACCGCCCGGATAACTATATCCTGTCTGTAAGCCTAATCCCCAACGTTTTTTCTTCTGTAAAGGTGAAAGAGTAATAATTTCCTTTGTCTCTATACACCTCCATGAAATCAAGGGTCGGCTTATATCCACTGACTACCGCCCGGTAATCATCGGTCTTATACTCCTTGCTTGTGATCGGTATCAGTACCGGAATAGAATCTCCTTCTACGGTTCTGTCAGTCGTTGTATCTATCAGAATAGGTAGATATACCGTATCGGTACGTTTCAGAGTTTCTTTTACCGGCTTAGGGTATTGTGTCTCTTACTGTGTCCCGGATATGTACGGTATCTCCCTTAATGTACACAGTTGACAGATCGTGCAGATGACAACGCATCCACACGATCACGCCAAACAATAGACAGACTAATATCCACGGAAGAGACTTCATATGCCTAGATATTTACAAATACCTGCTTTCACATGAAGAGAGACAATAGTCCGTTTACCTTCTCTGACAGCAGGAAATCCACATCCTCTTTGTTATCCTGAAACAGATTCTCCGTCAGAACAGCCGGACACTTCGTATGTTTCAAGATATAAAAACTACTCTCCTTATCTGGATCACCGTCTGCCATATCCTTCCGTATTTTCATCCCAAACAAATATTCTTCAGCAGTAGCATACAGACAGTCAGCCAGCTTATCGGCTTTTGTCTGTCCCACACTGGTCCATGCTTCCCAACCACGTGCTTGCATCCAATTTGAACCATTACCGGCTGCATTGCAATGGATAGAAATAAGAATTGCTTCAGAAGTCTTATATTCATTCACTCGCCTACAACGTTCTGACAAAGGAACATCTATTTCCTCTTTCACGACCAGTTCCGCATCAATACCTAATTTACGCAATTCAAATACTACACGCCCAGCAATTTCACGGGTATAAGAGTATTCCCTTAACCTGCCATCCGGAGAACACTTACCCGGAGTATTGCTACCGTGACCGTTATCAATCAATATTTTCATATCTTTCCTCTTTATCTAGTTCGTTTTCGATTCTATCAATAATTCCTTGTACGTGTAGGCGTAGCCCGCTTAAATTCAAAACGTATTACATGATAAATTATACGAAACCCTTTGTTTCTAGGATAAGCAATAATCAGATTCTTAAATGCGTTCTGAAGATATACATAAGAAAATACATACGTAATAGTCTTAATAACTAACAATGAGTTCTCACCGTCTCCTATCAAGCTCATAAAGGAGAAGACTACTTCAATGATTATAAGATAGAGAAGAAGTTCAACCAAGGCATTTTTAAACTTATCCCACTTAAAGTTTTTACAACGTATAATTGAAACACCATCAGCCCTCATTCCGCACCAAATATTAAATCCAAACATTATAACTAATGCTATAAGAAAACCTTTAGTCGGCGTTAAATAAGCAAGAAGAGAACTGAACATCGAAACGAAAATAATTCGTATCTGGTCTACATTAAATAGCTCATATAACCATCTCATAATATTAATCATAAAGTTACTACCAATATTGAAAACACAGTAATCAGCCCAGGAAGCAAAACAGTAGCTAATGCGTCAAGCCAATCAAAGATGAACCCGCACTTTTTCTGAATGTACTCAACCACTATTGCAGCAATGGCGGTTGTCGTTAAAGAAACAATAGCAGATTTACAGAAATCAATGCCTAATAGAAGGAAACAGAAAACAAGCATTACAACAAAGATGAACATCCCGGCTTTGGCGTGTGCCGGTCGGTTAGATTGCAAAATCCAATCATACAATACTTTTATACCCATACTCATAACGTTTAATTATTAATAAAATATTCTGTATGGAACAAATGTATTGAGTATAATAACGAGTTTTACAAAAATCGGAAAATCTTGGAAATCAATTCTATGATAAATATCTATAAAACAAGACATTATAATTTTCACTTTTTCCATAAATAAAAAAGGGATGCTTGAAAAGCACCCCTAAAACAACCAACAGATTGAACTATTAATCCGTAAACATATACACGGAAAGATCAACCTTTTCTATTTCGTCTGAAATTGTATCTCCATACATTGTAAGACACACCCGATAGCGGTCAATACTTCTTTGAATCTGTTGCAAGGTAGGTTTCTCGGGATATTCCGAACTGGCAAAAGTTACCAGTTCTTCACCATTCTCATTGGTACCAACCACCCGGAAGTGATGACGTACAATCCAAGTTCCGTCCGGCTGTTGCTCGATAGGCTTAGCAATCCCACGCGGTAAGATATTTTTTTGATCCATGTTTTTTGATATGTTTAATTAGTTGTTTTCTATGGTTATATTTATTCTTCAATACAAACTTTTCAAAATGTCCTTCGATATAAACATATTCCCACCATTCAGGAAGTAACATCGCTGCAATTTTACGGCGGATATTGTACGTTGCAAAGTGTTTCATCAGGCCATAATAAGAGTTCATTGTACTCACAAACTTCTCAACATACGCTTCAGCAAATCCATTTTCAGCTATTCTATTAAATTTCCTGACAGCGTTATATGTGTTACCAACCACCCTGTTAGATACATAAATTCTACCAGGCAAAATGAACGCCCCTACAAACAAGACTCCTTTTTTTATAATGCTGAAGATACAGTTTGCGTGGATGCAACCGTAAAAGGAGTTGTTCTTTCAGGAAACCATCAAGAAGATGGACTTTGGACAATATTTCTTCCGGTGATTTCACTACGATACAAAAGTCATCAACAAAGCGTACATAATATATGAATCCCAGTATTTCCATCACGAAATAATCATATACAGACGCGAGAAAGTTGGCTATGAGTTGCGACGGCAGGTTCCCGATAGCCACTCCCCTGTCAGGGTCATTATGAAACAGGCTTTTATTACTGGGAAGTTTGTCCCACATGGAGACGGGAGAGCGTCTGATACACTTATTTTGTGGACAAATGAAAGATAGTAACGGCTAGAAGGTAAAGCAAACATTCAATATCATCGCCTTTATAATTGTCCCTTACGAATATGTTCAGCATTTCCCATACCAACGATTTCGAGATAGACATGAAGAAACTGAACAGGTCATCTTTGAAAATGTACGCATCGGCAGTATAATTCTCACTGACCTCGACTATCATGTTATTCAGATAGTGCACGGCAGACAGACATCCCTCACCTTTCCGGCAGTTCTTCGAGACGTTCCCTTGTTCCCGAAAACGTTCCTCTAAAATCGGCTCGATACGAAGAGCGATCCAGTGATGGACAACACGATCAATGAAAGCGGCGGCAAAAACCTCCCGATATACCGGGTAAGTCCGTATGAATACTTTTGAAAAGTCCGGTACATATTCACCGTAAATAATAGAATACCATAGCCGCACCAATGCGGACTGATAATCATTATAGAACTCAACACAATCCGTACTCGTTCTTTTCTGTCTGGCACAATCGCTTCGGATGCTTCGAAAATACTGCTCAGAAGTATGTCATAGATTATATTACCTGTTGCGGCGAGGGGACGAACCCGGTTCGCGTTCTGGCGGTTGTTCGTGTTGACGTTGCCGTTGTTGAAGTTCACGTTCCAACTGCTGGAAGCCGTTGCATCCGCTATCTTAGTCTTTCCCGGCTCATCACCGGGGGGATGCCCAATAAATAATTCTAATTGCTCACTCATAATCCCCTTGGCGATTATGACTCCGGCTTTGCGACTTGTTGCGATCCGTTAGCTTTTTGCCGTTGGAGATCTGCAACCGTTTTTTGTACCAACCGGTACTTTGCTTACCGATGCTCTCTGCAAGCAGACAGATTTCGGCAGTTTGAGTCAGGCTGGTCAAATGTCGTTCTTCACACACTCTTAGCAGTAATTTCAATGCATCAAACTCACACAAAAAACTTCATCAGATAATCTGCACGATGCTCAAGGTTCATATCTGTATTTGCATAACGGATATATTCGCAACAATGAACGGCAAGCATCATCAACTCCGTACCAAATTCATACCGGAACGCCTTGGGGAATTGTTGCCGGGCATCAATGATAAGGTTCAGAAGCTTATACATCGAATTTGATATAGGAAGGTCTTGTGTAAGTGCCATGTTAATTTTTTAATATTTTAATGTATGTATTAGAGGGCGCAAAGTTAATAACTGTAAAAGCAATTAACACAATTTTAGCTCAAAAAGTGAAACTAAAAAGCCCCTACCGGGGCTTTTATTCAGCTAACTCTCTAAGGGATAAAGAACTAAAGGGATAAAGTGTTTATTGCGGCGAGGGGACGAACCCGGCCCGCGCTCTGGCGGCCGCTCGGGGCGACGCCGCCGCCGTTGAAGCTCACAATCCAACTGCTGGAAGCGTCATATTCGGTACTAGACCAATACCAGTCGGTTGTAAATATATTTTGATTACCAAACATAGAAGTTATGAGCTCATTGATTTCGGTTTTATACTTGGCCATAAGCATAAGTTCACCCAGTGCGGGCAGGTTCCACACGGTTGTATCTTCAATTCCGTCAGATTCAAGTGTACAGGCTTTATAGGCTCTGGCAGCTTCGGCGGCAGGGGCGCCGACAGTTCCCTGGGTGTCCTTGACGCCTGCAAGGGTTTTCTATTATAACATCGGTATTTTCCTTGCCGTCGAACGTATCATAGAGTCCTTGGTTACCACCGCCGTAGTTTTTCAGACCGCGCAGGTCTGTGCCGTAGCCACCCCATTTGAACGTTTTGTTGCCGCCTGCGTCAACGCAGTCGCTTTTGGCGATAATGAACTGGTGGCATTCGGCGCGAAGTCGGATGCCGATACGGATATACTTGGAGCGATTATTCGCGCTCATGGAGTTCCATTCGGAAGCCGTGAAAAAGACTTGTTCACCGTCTTCAATTCCGGAGCGTAGCCAAAGAAAGGTCAAGGAGCGTACCTGACCATTGCATATATTTGGCGATGTCACTTGCAGGGGTATTTTCATTGACGGTTGTAAAACCTATTGACTTTAAAGCTTCTATTTGGTCTTGTTTATTCAAGCGCAGAAGCATGGCGTTGGCGATATTTTTATCCATTTTATTGTATAATATTAAGTTAATACTATTCGGAAGCAACAGCTCTCACATCAAGAAGGGCTGAATTTTTTACTTTGATTCGTAATACGCCCGGTATTCAGTTCGAACGCCCAGGCGGAGTTATTATCCCAAATCGTTGATGACCAGTAGTATTTATCGGTCATCAACATACTGTCACTACTCCAAAAGGTACGCATCATCTCATTGATTTTATCACGGTAGCGGTACATCAGAAGCATTTGGCCGGATGAAGGAAGGAACCAGTTGGATTCATCCTCGATACCGTCACTTTCCAAAGGTGAACGCCTTATATGCTTTAGCGGCTTCGGCAGCTGGTGCACCGATCACACCGCTATTGTTTTGGTCTTTCAGGCCGGTGATAATCAGGTCGGTATCTTCCTCACCCGTGAAGCAGCCATACATGGCACCCAGTCCTTTTTGGTTCAGGCCGTCTATGGCTTTACCCTGACCGCCCCAATAGAAGGTAGTAGTCATATCGGCATTATAGCACTCCTGGGCGGCGATTACGAAGGAGTGTCCATGGACACGGATACGAAGCCCGCGTTTGATATACAGTTGCTTATTAGCGAGCGTAAGGGAGTTCCATTCGGCAGCGGTAAAGTATGCCTTGGAGTTATCAGAAATACGGTTACAGGCAAGATGCAGATCAAGCAGGCCGGCGGCCCACTTGATACGTTGTCCAAATTCAGAGGCGCGGGAATTCTCGGTGATATCCGAGAATCCAACGGCGTTCAGTGCTGCCACTTGTGCCTGCTTGTTCAAGCGAAGCAGCGTGGCGCTTTGTTCATTAGTCATAGTTACTTGTTTATTAAATCATTAATATCCATATTGTCTTCAGCAAACCGTTCGAGATATTCTTCGTAGGTTTCGCCGTTATAATATTCAAGGACTTCATTGATGTTGTCCAGCGTTACGTTATCGTAGTACGGTTCCCCGCCATAAGACTCATTATTGAACCAGTTGATAAGGTCGATGTAGGCATCTATGACGGTAAGAATTACAAGCCCGTCGATGCCGGATTCAAGGGATTCGATTTCATCCGTTTCACGGATAACAGTCAGCTCGTACGTGCCGTTGACTACCGGTTTATCCTGTCTGTTACCGTCCTCATCCATACCGGCGACGCCATATTCGAGAATGGCAAGAAGCTCGGAGCCGTCAGCCTTCAGTGTCATGTTCGAGATACGGAGCATGGAAAGTTTACGGGATGCCGTTTGTGAAGCGAGGACGTCACGGAGCATCTGAATGGCGTCAAGTTTAGGCGACGTTTCAAGACGCAGGCGTTGGACGTTCGGCATGGATTCTATTTGCAGGCCGGACGAAGCGGAAAGGCCGGTATAGGTCAGTTCAGGAAGGCCGACAAAACGGATACTTGTCATTGTAGCCGGAAGAGAGATGTCATTAATCGGAGAAGTCTCTGCAAGAGTGATGTTCTCCAGTTTGCTACCGGACGCATTGATATGGGCGATACGTGGGCATTTGTCGGTAACGAGCGTAGCGATTTGTGTGTTCCGGATATCGAGTGATACGAGGAAGGGCATTTCGCCGCAGTTCAGCGAGGTAAGCGGTGCGTAAGAACCGATGGATTGTTCTGTATGGCTGTCAGAGCCCAAGATAAGGGTTTCCACAAGTTGCATGGCGGAGAAGCTCACCGTACTTGACAGGGAGATTTCAGACAGGTCGAGCAGTTTCATGCGGTCAGCCTGATAGATATACAGCAAGGCGCCTTCCTCATGTGAGAAGTTGGTGAATACATATTCTTCGCCCGCTTCAAGGAAGCAGCTTTCGGAAAGGTTGCCGCTAGCGTCATTGCCGACACCGAAGTAACCGTTTTTAGCAGCGACAATCCGGATGGTGGCGTTTGATTTGGAAGATACGCGCCCGGAAATTACACCGCTGAAGAAATCACCGGTTTGGAAATAGCCGTCACGAATACGCCAACGTCTTTCGATGAAGGACGGAAGGGCGGTAAGTCCAAGACCTTGCAGGGCATAAAAGTAAATAGCATCAGAAGTGGCGGTATAGGAGATGTATTTCCGTTCACCGTCGTAAGAACTAACCAGTTTCTGCCATTTTTTGAGCCGTTTGTCAATGAAGAAATGCGTAGCTCCTTCGGGTGAGAACGGGTGCAGGGTGACGCCGTCAATGGTCGCCTGAACGTTACGCATGGCGGCGGCAACAGTACGCAGGGAGAGTTCCGTACCGGATGAGTCAGTCCACACTACTTGCTGGAGATAGATGTTATTAAACAGAACGGAGCCGTAGCCAGCATAAGGGTTAGTGAATGTTTCATCGCTCGTCCGGTTGGGGTCCACCTCGGCGTCAACCGTGCAACCACCGTCGTTGTCCTTGCTATTGAGCGTATCGCAGTCATAGATTTTATTCAGGTACATGCGCATGGCATCCTCGGAGCTGTACACACCGTCTGTTACGGAAGCATACTCTTCCAGGAACCACATCGGCTGCATATTCTTGGCGCGTTGGTCAGTGGCGGCAAGGTAGTCGGTGAAGATGTCATAACTCAAGACACTTTCCGGGCAGGCATATTTATACAGGTTTTTCCTTCCATGTTCTTGGCCAGTTCCCGCCTTTGGAGTAATCGCAGGAATCACAGAAGCGCAACCATCGGTAGAGGTTATAGGGCACTTTCTTACCCAAAGCGTAATCAATGGCGAGCTGGTCATCATCGACAAGCGATTCAAAGTAGTAAGTCCATGCCGGGAAGGTATCAGCAGAGATAGTTCCGTTATCCACGAGTTTTTGAACCCATGAGGACTTGTCCGTTTTCATGGCCATCATATCCTGAACAGAACCGACGCCCTGAAACCAGTCCATACCTTGGTAGTTAAGAAGTTCGAAACCTTCAACCGGATTCAGGACGTCACCGGTGACATTCCATTTGCCGTTTTCATACTTCATGGAACCGGACTGCTTTTTCCATGAGCTGTCCTGATACCTCATTATCCGGTACGAACTACCGCAATACAGGGAAAGCAGGTACACGCTGTCCGTATCGAGTCCGTCAGTCTGTTTGAAGCGTATCTCAATTGCGTCTAAAGTTTCGTCAGGAGTACCGAAGAACTCTATGAAGTCACCATAATTCAGGCAACCTTTGTTATAGCCGGGGGGTATCTTTGAAGCCGAGGGCGAACTGTTCCCCTTTGTCTTCTTTCCAGTTGCCTTTGGCATGGAAATAGACGTTTTGCAAGCTGTCATCCTTACACCGATAGGTGGCTACCGGGTGATTGGCGGTAGAGTGGTTCATCTGCAAGCCTTCGATATGCAAGTCACCGCTGTCAAATGTTCCGTCAAATGCACGTTGGACAGGTGTCATATAGTTACCACCTAAGGCACGGTATGTAACGTTCCATCATTTCACAGGCGCCGCAGTCGTTCGCATTGCCGGAATCGGAGTAATCGACTTTTACGGTAATGACATCGACCGGGATTGTATTATCACCGACCTGTACTTTGTTGATGGCAGCCAAGGCTATTGCACGGCGTCCTTCCTCCGTCGTATCGTCCGGATTAAGTAGTATGATTCGAGTGTCCTTGTTTTTGCCTTTACTCTTGGCGAGGTAGTAGCGTTTATTCTTTACCGGGCGTTTGGCAGAGGTGGTTCCCTGGTTGCGGGTTTGGACACTCACGGCCTTGAAGTTACGCCACGGGCGTTCGGGGTCAAAGTAATAGAGCGTGATGTATATCTTCGTACTAGTGGAAGTGGTGCCGTCCAGTGCTTCTATATCGGAGCCTTCATAGGGGCATTCGACAATGTAAGGCATACCGCGTGAATAGATTTCGGCAGCCGACGGGCGGCTTTGGGTACTACCCTCGGCTGTCTGGCTTTTAAGGACGTCCTCAAAGGCGTATTCCTTCACCATTACCTCTGTATCGGTCAGACGGACAAGGTAGTTCTTGAACGCCTGTGCCCATTCCATATAGGAGTTCCAGGCCATCATGTAATAAAGATACAAATCACCCAGCCTGCCGTCCATCGTTATATATTTGGTCTGAATCAGGGAGCCACCGCCTGGAACATAACCAAGGCAGGCAACTTCCTCACCGTTGAGGAAGAGTTTCATCATGGAATACCGTGTACCGTCACGTTCAACGTAGTTGCTTGCAGGTTCAACAACCACGGCTACGGTTATCTTTTCACCCTGTCGATAGGCGCGTTCTTCACGACGGGAAACGCCATTGTTACAGAAGATGCCGACCACCCGGCCAGTGACATAGAAGCCGGCACCGGACGTTTCGTCATAGCAGCTAAGGAGCAGGGCATCATCATCGGTCACGTTCTTGGAAGCGAAAGCGAACTGGATGGCGGCACCGTTGGATTCGATGGACGAGCCGGCAAACGGGGCATGGTTTTAATGACACGCCCACATTTTCGGCTACGCGAAGGCAGTTCTCACCCAGGAATGTGCCAAAACCGTTGGTAGTCCAGTTAGCACCGTCCACTTTCATTTCATAATTACCACTGACAATGCTATGGTCAGTTTCCTGATTGGTACGGGATGAGAAGTCAAAGTTATAGATGGCGCCTTCCTTTATGGCGGCGTCAATGGCGGAACCGCTAACTGTCACCCGGACAGGTTCGCTAGTCACGTCCTTGCATACGGCAGTATAGTTGACCGTATCGGTGCCGTCAGCCTTGTAGCCCTGCAGTTGTTGTTTGACCTGATAGGTTTTGTTACGACTGGCAGCAATTTGTGTTACCTGCACGTTATTGGCTTTCACGCTGACGGGTGAAGTCATTTCCAACGGGTCATAACAGGCAACATCAAGTTCTACGGTTTCGTACAGTCGGACTACTCCACCGTTTTTATCATCGTATCTCAAGGCGACAAGAGGTGTGGAACTATTCGGGGTCAATTACCATGACAGCCGTGTAGATGACATTTCCTTTCACTCCGGATGCGACATCCGTTCCTTGGATGCGCAAGGGATAGGTGCCGTGTTCTAGGCCGAGGGAAGCAGGACGGATTACGACAGAGTGCGAGTAGTTGTCATTGACAACGGCGGTAGACAGGGATTGCCATTCACCGTTAATCTTGATGTCAACCTGGGCACTGATCCCTTTATCAGAGGTATTGTTTCCGAACTTATAGAGTGGAAGGCTGAAACTTTCAGTTGTCGGAGTAAGCAGAGTTTCAGGGGGTATAGTTGAGCACCTGCACACAGGTACAGGTAATATCAACAGCTGTTACATTGACATTCTTGGAACCGGTGTTGCCGCTTTCGTCAGTGGCTATCAGCTTGAATTTCCGAGTACCGGCAGCCGTAAAGTATGTGGTGAAGTCCAGTTCAAAGGAGAAGTCCTTCATGTCACCGGAAGATGCTTTGTTGACGGTTTCAGTCCAGACGGTAAGCCCGCTTTCACGGTCTACGAGTTCCAGTTTCTCAATCAGGTTGTCAGAGGATTCGACACCGTTCGAGGTCATGGAACGAATGGCGGCAAAGGTTCGTAGCGTGGAGCCGTAAGAACCATAGACAGGTGTCGACTGGAAAGCAATGGCAACAATGGTACCACCAGTTTGCCCGCCGCCACCCGTGCCGATAGCGAACTGCACTTCATCGCCAAGGGTTTCACCGGCAGCGTTCTTCATCTGAAGTTTTACAATGCCTTCTGTTTCCACGTTTACGTCGAGGTTGGCCGGAACATAGGCATAGGCGCCACCAGTTGAAAAGGCGTCCTTTCCCCCTTCCGCCGGTTCATCGGAAGTTTCAAAAACGGAACCGCCACCACCATTCCCGAAGGGTTTCCAAAGAGAAGGGGTCGCAAAATCGGACACAGCACCCTGGAACTGCCGGGTTTCCATTTCATACTCGCCTGTTTTGTAAGTAATGATGAGACCCGTTCGCTCATATTTGACGCCAGATTCCTGTTGATAGGAGACAATGGCGGCAATAGCGGTTTCAAGGGTATAGTAGCCGTCTTTCAATGGGCGGATCTCATCAACAATGACGATGGGGTGTGTTACATCATCAGCGGGCGTGCCGCTCTTCATATCCTCAAGGGCTTGCTTATCCTCGGCGGACAAAAGGCCGGCTTGTTCAAGGGTAGCAGAAGGCAGACGGAAGCTGTCATCCGTTTCTTTACCGGTTGTTTTGGACACTTTCTTAAAATACACATTGAGATAGGAAGCGTCAGACAGGACGGAGAAAGAACCCGGTTTGATTATATCGGAAGGGATATTTTTCATTGTATCTTCCAAAGACTTTCCACGGTTGCCGGGGAAAGCTTCTTCTTCACCTTCCCCAAGAGACAACGGTTCAGGCAGACATTCAGAAGGAACTTTACTTTCTTCGTTCAAAGGAGCGATACCGTTCGCTTTTCCTATCCTTTCCTCAAAGTCATTTATTTTATTACAGAGGTCCATTTGCCCCATGTAACACTCTCATTGGAAACAATACCTATTCGTGAGATTGTACAAACTGTACCTAAATATACACCTTCGGCATTGTCTGACATGGTAGCCAGTTGTATACACGAAGTGAATGATTGACAAACCTTATTAAGCTCCAACCGTTCAATTTGTATATTTACAGGAATCTTAGACGAATCAACAGACAAAATACACCGATAATTCCCAATAGAAGAATCCCCGGAATACATTGTTTTTAATTTATCTTTAAAGCTACCAATAGTAGTAAAAGAGCCAATACTTTTAAATGGGTCAGTCAAAGGATTGGATTTATCAGACACTCCTGTTATACGTTTCAATAACTCGGCGTCTCCATCCGATAAATCTTTTGCAATCTTATTGACATTCTCCACTAATGCATCAAAATCACCATTCACCATTTTAGCAATGGTACTTGAAAGTAAATCAATAGATATTTTCCGACCGCCACTAACTTCAACATACATATCTTTGGATAGCTCTGTTGTATCAGTCAGTTGCTCTATTGTAAGACAGTTTGTCTTCAACGCTTGTAACACAAGGCTAATAATCTGTTGTTTTTCTGTTTCTGTCATAATTCTCTTTTTTAATCATTTTCATATACCCATACAAGCTCAATGGTCATACCAAGATTATCTATGTCGCAATCATAGACATTATCAAGATAAAGTTGGAACTCCTTCAGAGCACCAATATCTCCACCGTTAATACCTTTCAAGACACATACACCATCCCTACTGATTACACTCCCTTCAATGAGGTTAGTATACGAATCTCCTTTATATAGTACAGCACGCAACTTTATCGAACCGTTGTCCAACTCGTTCTTTAGTCTATCCAGTCCATTAACTGTAAGTTTACCGTAACCTCTTCTACCAATATACTTGTTATCTATGTCAGTCGTCTTGATTGCAATCAAATCCCAATATGAATTTTCATCAACACCTGGGTGATGAATAACTGTTGACAGTAACCATAGTATCACTATTAATAGAAACTCCAGTATTAGGAATAGCCTTAGTCATATTGATATATGCTCCGACCTCTGCAACCCCACTTTCTGAACCATACTTGATACTACGCATTCCTTCATCATCTGCTATCCTATAAGCACCGCTTTGTACACACCTCATAGCAAGCTGGTTATTCCATTCCAAAACTGGATTCATCGTTCTTACCTTCTGTAACATTTGATTGAACACAAAACTCTTCAATCCCTCTATTTGCTGGTTAAGTTCCGGAACATTACTTTCCTTTCTGGTATATCGAACACCATCAAAGTAGACGTAATTACAGCATAAGACACGATTCAATAATTCAGCAAACCACACAGGGCATCCCATCCCATTTCCAAGCGTGAATAATACTGTTGTATATTCGTGGCTGAATAGCTCAACAATATCCTCATCAGAGGTCACGAACTGCTCATTATCCACACCGAACGTCCATCCGTTATCTTTGAAACCACCAGGAACGCGAAAATCAAAAAAGTATTGCATCCCATCTATCCACCAGACAGCATCAAGACGCTGCTTATTATCTTTCATTGAATACTGAATAAGGCTGGTTTCTGATAACTCACATTCATCGTCCGTAACTTTAAAAATCTCACTCGTATTCCCATTAACTGTTACAGTATAGTATCCACATGGAAGCAATGAAATGTTATAGAAATAAAGAATCTTATCATCATTCATCTTCCATGAGCTTAATGATACAGGTGTAGATATATTACTTAAAAGATTATTAATGTAAACTATAGGCTCCTGCTCTTTGGCTGTCAAAATCAATTCAACAAAAATCCTGTCTGTACGTGCGAATAATTGCACATATTTACTCTTCGCTCCAAATTTATCGGTAGACGGAGAAAAAACAGTGGGGTAAACGGGCTTATAATCATATTTCTAGGCTTTTGTTATTGAACGGACAAATAAATCATACTTCACTCCCTCGTTTCTCTTCAACTGTACTACTCACCTCTTTGATGTAGCCCTCGTAAACTAGATCATCTTTTAAGATTTTAATCGTTTCATCATCTGTTGGTGGAATATCTTCATTATAAGTTGTGAATGAAACATCTCCACAAGTTATAATACCACTTTCAACGTTAAAATCATCTTTCATTCCTATACCATTGACAACAACATCACTATTACCGTCAGAAGAAGAATAAGATAGTTTTTTAGTGAACATACCAATATAGCCGGCATTTGCTTGCAATATGCCTCCTTGCCAATACATGGTATTAAACATCGTTTCAGGATCAAGTACACCACTTATTTCCCAACCGCTCCTTATAAGCCTATACTCTTTATATGTTTGTACTCCGCCATTATCATGTAATGTAGTACTGGCACAAACAAAAAACACATCATTGTCACTTTCACTATCCGTTGTATCTTGGCCTCTCTTTTTGCGATAAGAATTCAATTCCATAAACATCAGCACGGTAAGGGCTAATCAACTCTAATACATTATCAGTTATATCAATGCCAGTAGTATATTCAGTAGTAAATCGGAATTCGTCACGACCATTCATACTTTCATAGTCCTGTTTATCATATCCTACCCCTAACCAAAGAATATATTCTTGATGAATCAACCTTATACTCAAAACTAGAAAAGCTGCTGTTTAAATCCTTTACATTGTTATCACTAAACAATTTGTCCCGGTGTTTAAAAAAAAACAGTGACACCATTGATCACAGGCACAAAGCCAAAAACTGTTTCCATCCAGTTTTTAAACTTTGTATAAGAAGTATATAGCTTAGCTTGGGGGATTCCACGAATACTTTCAGCAGCTAATATCACGCAATTATCTAACCTTTCATCAACACCTGAAGCTATTTCACCATAGATACCTTCATTTCCACCATTCATGCTTTTAAGCAATCGGTTTAACACATCAATAGGTCTTATTGCATCCACATAGATAGGGTTAGCTCGAGAAGTAAAGCGTGTCTCAAATTTGAAATTACGAAAATAAATATTGCCAGTAGAAGCATTAACTCTGTTAAATGTTACCTTCAAATCAAAAAATAAAGCCTGCCCTTTTTAGTCAGATGAATCTTGATGGATTCATTCAGATTACTTGGGGTAACATCCCCCTTATTATACCCCCATCTTTTCAACTCGACTAAACGACCATCTTCGTAACGCCCACCTAGAACAATTTCAGCTTTAGTTGTATACGCATCACTATAACTGATATAGTATTCAAAACTAAAATTCAATACTATATCAATGTCGGACAAGGCTTTAACAAATACATTTGGATCATCTTTCGATTCCTGTGGTGCATCATAAAACTCAAGAGGTGAATCCCGTGACGGAAGTTCACCACCAGAAATATATAAGGGAAGCGAATATGTTATAGCTTCTACATATATTCCTTTGTCAATTACAATATATTGCAAAGAAGCATCATTTTCTACAGTATTACCACCTAATGTATGCGGTTGACTATAATTCATACTTACAGAATCATAATAAAGCTGATATACATCTTTTATCTCATCTACCGAATATTCGTACTGCGTTCCTTTGTTAGCCTTTATGATATTAGCGACACTATCATCTATCGAATTAATAGAAACAGTATTTCCATCATAGGTCAATGAACCGAAATCCAGTCGGCAACTGAAGAATTCTTCATAAGTATGAGAATTAGTTATAGTATAAACAGTGATACTAGCATTAGAAGCCAGGTATTTGCTCAAATACTCCTCCAATATGAGATCATAGGCTTCTCCCACAAACTGGAATTTTGAAGTAAAGGTTCTAGTTATTCCTTCAAGTCCGGAGCGTTTACGGGAAAACTTTATTTCATCCCAATTCTGAATACAAGATTTGGGAATATCATAAGAAATACTATCAACGGTAAGTACATATTTACAAAGCATTTTAACTCCTTTTTGAACGTTCACGAGCAAATATATAGAAAAAGACCAACCGGTTTCCCCAGTTGGCTAAATTCTTGAAAATTGCGCTTTGCAAAAAATACAGACTAACTATCTATTTATCAATTATATACCTACATAAAAAACAAAAATAGTCTTTTTTATTACACCTATCTTCTTCCCCTACCTTACATTTATTATCTTTTTTCAATCTCAAGCCTATTAGGTATAGAAGGCCCTAAATTATACTGTTCTTCTAAATATTGACTTAAAAGATTTTATAGCATCCAACGCTTTGCTTATATTATCTCTTCTTTTAAATTCTCCAACATCAATAAAAAAAATTTATTAGTTGTTCAAACCAAACTGAGCGTTTCTTATCTAAAAGGATATTGGTAAATTCAGAATAACTTAGCAATTTATCTTCAGATTTGTTGTACATAATTTGGCCAATATTATGTTGCAATACGTAGTATATCCCTTCATTATTTAAGAATGCCAAACTAATATTAAATGCCTTATGGAGTATCTCTGTATCATGTTTTTCTTTTTTTTGTAATTATGTATGGAAATTCTTCTCTCATCTTTTTCAATAACTCCAAAAAAGACAGGCAATAAGATAGCATGTTGAAATAATATAATATCCATCATGTATAAACCAATCTCTATTTTTTACCTTTTACATCATTAAACCGACTAATTCCAGAAATCTTACTATATCTAATATTGGATTTATTAGATATATATTCATTTATCTCATATAACCGCCAATATGTTTCTTCCAAGTATAGTCGTAAACCATTTAAATACCTTTTATTTAACTCACTCACTTCTTTTTCTCCTATCTTTTAACTTATTAAGGTAATGTCCTAGAATAAATATAACAAATGGAATAAAAAGACGTTGATAATACTTAAGTATATTTTATCTTCCGAACTATAACTATTGAACTTGTTATTTGAATGAATAGTCTCTTTAGGAGTACAATTATCATTGTCTATATTGCCACACACTTTACCATTCACACAAAACCAAAAAAAAAGTAGTATGAGTAACGTATTTTTCATAATTGCCGATATAAAAATGTACTTTACAAAGATAACATAAAAAAATATCGTATTTCCCCCCTACTAATAGCCAATTTCTTGAAGTATAAACTTCCGAGCAGAAGAAATACGACTTCTTACAGTTCCAACAGGAATGTTTAGGATTTCACTTATCTCATCATATGAATACCCACTAGCATAATACATCACACTATCAATACAACGAGATTTTTTAGCACACCGTTGTATTGTGGAAACCAAATCATCAAACAGTATTGAATGAGTTGTACAGTTAGAAATGGCACTCCGTCTACCATATCAAGCCCTGTAAAATGTATAGAGGGAATTTCTATTGTATCTTATTATATAAGTATTCCTCATTATAATAAGGCACCACGGTTGAAGTGGTTTAGAACAATCAAATTTATCACGATTCACAAGTAGCTTATAAACTGTATCACCGGCTAAGTCTTCAGCATCTTGCATGGAACAGCAGAATTTTCTTGCCACCTTTAATATCCAAGGATATATTTCTGATAATTCCTTTTCAAAGTCCATTGTCAGCCCTCCTTATTAGGTGTATCTTCGGTTCGCCATTAATGCACCTTTCCACATATTTCCGGTGCATGATACTTTGTTCGTGCATTTCCTTAGCAGAACGCTCGATTGAACTAATAAGAGTGCCTATATCGGGGGGCAATAAGGCAATCATTTTTTTTACCTCGGACACTTCTGCCGTTATCCGATTACACTTCGTCTCTAATGTACGTAATTCTGACAATAAAACATTGTATAAATGCCTATTTATACAATGGATGCTGTTTTTTCTATTCATAAAAAAAGTCGTTTGTGATTCTAAAGGAGATGTACAAACGACTGTATGAAAAAATAATTCGCTTTAATTAAAAATTAATCGAATTACAGCATATATGTAGTACCAATATTATCATGTGCTTCTTTTTCTGATCGATATTTCAACATCAGCTTGATGAACGATATTCGCATAGACAGCAGCATTAATTACGCGGGAATCAATACTCATTTTAAAGAATGTCATTAGAAAAGCAATCTCAGCATCAAAAGAAGAACGAATTTGTTCAGGAGTAGCCTTACTTCCTTTATGTTCCTCACTGCGTCTTTCCTCATTCCGTTTTTGCTCAAAAATTGCAGAATGAAGTAAATAATCAATCTTCGATATTACTTGTTCATCACTCATATTTCGGGTATCTACATTTAGTTGACCCAATACCTGACGAACATCATCATAAAAGCCAAGAGAAACAAGAGCCTGACAAATACGAAGACTCAATAGTTTGGCACGTTCTTTCAGCATATCCTCTTTATCCATTACCATAGCCTTCATATTTGAAGGATTAACAATACTTCTGTATTCGACAAGTAATTTAGACGCTATTTCTTTAAGCGTGCTTTCGGACATAGATTTGCAGTCCGAAAGCAAACAAGCATAGTTTCCGCATGAAAGTTCAATGAAATCACTCAATGTTATCTGGATTTAATCTTTCAATCATGGCTATTTCAGTTTAGATAACTTATACAGTTCAAATTCACGGTTAGAAGCATCTTGGCGTTGCATTTTTAGACTCTTCATCAAAAGGAAATTTGTTCTATCAACCCTTTTTTTCTAACCGGGAATAATCATTGAAAACAATGGTGTCACCGGAAGAAGATGCAAAAATATGTCGGTGAAAATGTGGGAAAGTCCCAATCCGGTATATCAAAATTAGAGATATCTACCTTATCAACATCAGGAAAGACTTGCGCACCTTTAGGAATATCAACTAAAGTTGGAGTATCAGGAGTAATCCATGCTTTTCCAGAATACATGATAACTTCATGTTTACCGGCATCACCAACTAAAGCGGCACCGCCGGGATGCCTATCATTACCTTTGAGTACCGTCTGCATAGGAAGGAATAGGAGTTGCAAGAATAGTTGCAACCTGAATTGCTCCCATGGCACCAATAACAATAGATAAAGGAATATTCGGTAAAGCTTCAGTTATTGCCAGTGCAGTGGCTATTCCAGCTTGAGCGACACTAGTCGCCTTTTCCCCAAATGGCTTGTTTACGTGCTATTTTCTTGTTTTTGTTTTTCAAGTTCAGCATTCTTAGCTTCAGTTCTTTCCTTGGCCGCACGCTTACGAGCTTCTGCTTCTTCTTCGGAGATTGCTCCCGAATCAGCTAGATTCTGTATTCGTTCTACATCCTTATCATATTTCTCATCATTAGCTTCCTGCTCTTCTTCTATTTTCTGAATCTGACCATCATAAATAGTAGAGACTAGATCACCAATAGCACCCACTGCTTGAGATGCAGTTTGAAGCCATTTTTTCAGATTCCTCTGACGTTCTTTCTGTGCTTTCTCATCCGCTTTAGTAACTTTATTGATAGCATCTATTTCTGTTTCTGCTTCTTTTGGGCAAGGTCCACTTTCAATTTTGCAAGTTTCTCCTCAAGTTTCTCCCTTTTCCTCCGTACTCAAGTTGGCAGTAGCAAGTTCCAACTCCAACGCATCAATTGCAGCTTCGGTTGTTTTACGTACATAATCTAATTTTAACTGATACTCAAGTTCTGCATACTCTTGCTGGGTTATTTCCTTAGAAGCTAACTGTTTTTTTAAGAGCAAGCGTATCCATAACATAGGCAGCATCCCGGATTTCCTGCTCATGCGCTGCATTCTCTGCTATTAATAGCACCTGATCGGATGCATGTCTTTCGTAAAGTTCTTGTTTCTTTTTTGCATATTTGTCGTCAATGAGAAAAACATCTTCACCTGTTTTCTCTGCTGCATCAATTTCTGCTTCACGTTGCAATTCCAACTGGTGCAATTTCAAATCAAGTTCTTCCTGGGACCCCTTTTTTACAACAGCAAGAGCGTTCTCAACATCCTTCTTCTCACGATCAGAATTATACTTAATAGTAAACTCATCTAGCTTTTCCTGCATTTCCTTAGCTAAATTCTGACGTGTAGCAATTTCCTCTTTGCTATTACCCTTGACGGCAGCAATCTTCTTCGAGTAAGCAACACCAATTTTAGCAAGTTCTTTCTCCAGTCCCTCATCCATAAGAGCTAGTTCTGACTCCTGATAAGTTTCATGAATTTTCAGCTTCTCTTTGAGAGCTTTTTCCTGTTCACGTTTTTCTTTATCAGTAAGGACTGTTATACCTGAACCATTTTTGTCGTTACCCTTTGGACGGAACTTTTTCTGCAATCACATCAAGTCCACGATTAAACTCATCGCTAGATGCTATTTTTTAAATAAGTGTTTAGAAAATTCCAACTGAGCCTTATCCGCTTTTTCTGCTTCCGATGTGTAATAGCCAAACATTTTAGCAGCACCATTCTTTATCAAGACATATCTTCAAACTCTGATGTTGCATATTGAGCACGAGTTTTCATCCGTTTTAAAGCTTCTCTCTCTTGGGCCGTTACTTCAATACGTTTATTTTTCATTTGAATAACAGCTTTTTGTGTATGCTTGTTCCTCTGTATCACCAGCATCAATAAGCCTCTTATATTCTGTCTGGAAATCTTTTTCTACTTCCAATAACTTTTTGTTCGCATCTTTTTTTTTTGCAAGTGTTCTAAAAATTATAATCTATCTTTTCTATTTTTTTTCTTCAGGAGATTTCAAATCATTGGCGATACCTCTTATTTTATCAGCCATCCAATTAAGAAACTCCTTAGCAGGTCCCGTTGACTCGGAGAAAGAAAGCATAAACGCTTCCCATGCTGAAGATAAGTTAGCAAGAGCTCCATGAACATTATCTCCCATCGTGTGAGCCATATCGCCCAATTCACGTTCTACACCAGTAATCTGTTCTCTAAGTGGTAATATTTTATCAACAGCGGTGAGAAAGGCATTAAAAGCGGCAACACTACGCTTATCAGTTAATTCAAGAGTAGTATTCAAGTCTACCCCTTTTTCTTTTTAGCGATTTCAATCCTTCAACTAACTCAGGCAATGTTTTAACGGGCTTTACCTAACGCCTTTGCCAGCTTTCCATTACTATCAGCTAAATTTAGAAAAACATTACGGGTAGCAGTAGCAGCCATTGAAGCATCAAAGCCGGCATCCGATAATTTACCCAACAAAGCCAAAGTATCTTCAATACTGAAATTAAAGGCTTTTGCAACCGGTCCAACAATTGGTAATGCAGTAGCGAGATATGAAAACGACAATGCGCTTTTGGTTGTTGCGACAGCCATCGCAGACACATATCTTTCAGTTTCTCTTGTATCAGCATTAAACATACGAAGAGAAGCACCTGCCAATGAAGCCGCATCTGCTAATTCTGCCCCGGTAGCTTGTGCAAATTTTAGAACGTGCTCTGTTGCATCTAATATTTCTTTTCGAGTAAAACCTAGTTTAGCAAGTTCTATTTGCAAATCCGTAGCTTCGGATGCAGTGTATTTCGTTGTAGCACCCAAACGTTGAGCATCCGCAGTTAACTCCTTCACTTTATCAGAAGTGGTTCCTAATATTGCAGCAAGCCTACTATTAGCTAATTCAAATTTAACAATATCACCTACTCCTTCACGCAGTTTTGTAAATAAAGCAACAACTCCACTAACAACAGCTTGTGCACCAATATATCCAGCAGCCCATCCTTTCAATCCTGCACTAACTTGGCTTAGCCCAGGAGCCATCTCCGTTTTAAGCATCCTTCCTGCATTCCGGGCAATAATACCCATATTCTGCATGGACTTATTACCGTTCTGTATCTCAACCCATGCAGCCTTTACTTCTTCCCGGTATGCACCAATAGTCATTTTCTGTTGACTATATCGATCGGAATTTCGCTTTATGTAATCAGTGTTGATTCCAATAGTAGAATTAAGACGGGCAAGTGTACGAATATAGTTTTCATCCGTATCTTTCAAAACATCAACAGCCTTTTGCAGCTGCTTATTCATTTCCTTTTGCTTGTGAACGGCTATGTACTTCCTGATTAGTCAAGGTAATAGCAGTTCTGATAAGTTTTAAACGTTCTTCTTCAGATAAAACAGCTTTCTTACGAGTAGTATTACCGGCATTCTGCGCTTTTGTCAAGTTAGCTTCCGTTTTAGCAGCCTTTTCCAAGGACACAGCATTATCCGAGTTTGCCTTGGTTAGTTTCTTCAGTTCAGCAGCAGATAATTTCTCTACATTTAGCTTTTCCTCTATCTTCTTACTGACAGTTTGAGTTATTTCAGACTGTTTTCTAAGAGCTTCGGTTAATTCAGCAGATGCAGAACCAGCCGTTTTTGCTTGGGTATTATAAAGATTACTCAACTTTTCAAGATCAGCAACGCCTTCTACATTTAGTTTCAAACCTTTTTGCTAATTCTTTGGCCGCATTAACATAATCAGCCCTCACACGCTCAATAGTATTATCAAGCTCCACCAATTTCTGCAAGTCGTTCTCATCAACGAAATCTTTCAATTTTAAATCCATAATTACAGGTAATGTCTATATTCAACAATCTTTCCTTTTATCTCAACTCCTAGTTTATCAAAAGCATAGGTACCATCTTCTTTCTGATAAACGACATACATGCAACCATCCAAGACAGCTGCTTTCTTTGCAAGATCACTGATACGTTCCAGTTCACTCTGCATCTTTTTTTATTTCGCAACTACAAGCCATTTTCTTACCGATATCCACATTCTGAAAAGAAACGTTCCATCCAGGGACGGAGATACATAATATTAAAGTACTCTTTAGCTGTATCACCAATGCCTAAAATCTGCTCATCGTATTTCTTCTCAATAGAACTACCGTCCGTAAATCCTTTCGTTGAGAATCGAAGCCCGGAATCAATTCTATCGGCAGTTATGCTATCATAGAAAGTACCAGTAATAAAGAGGTTAGGTACCTCAACTGGACGCGGTGGCAAATAAAGCATCTCACTTCTAAGAGGTGGAGTTATCCTCTCCTTCCATCGTTTATATTGTTCCGCACGGTTCTGCCAGGGACCGGGCTCGTTAAAATAGGTGTCAGTATCATAATCAGGATTCAATAGATGTTCAGTACCGTCCAGACCGGAATATAATTGCTCCTGAATGCAATCAACGAGCACATTCTTATGTTCTTCCATACACCTAATACATTCCTCTTCAAACCCGGATGCAATGGAATGAATAACTCTATGTAATTCATCAAAATCTGCCATACAGTAAAAATATAACGGGCCGGGCTGTAATCACACCCCAGCCCGTCGGTTACTTAGTTATCGCATCGTACACTTCCGAGAGCTTCTTCTTGCGGTCAGCTTCCTTCAGTTCCTGCCACACGACTTTAATGTGTGCATTAATAAACTCTTCCTTCGTCATGCCCTTCACAGCAACCTCGACGAACGTAACATTATCTACCTTCATGACACCTGCTCGATACCTCTGATTCCTTTTTCATACAATACAGAAGGAGCTTTCAACGAAGGAACCGCCCCGGCTTTAGGAACAATGGTAATGATACCATCCGAATATGTAGCAGAAGTTACGTTATTCATAACTTCAGCAGCACCATCAGCAATAAGACTGCCAAATTCTTCTGTACGGTCATAACCACCAACAACTTCAACTATTTTGTAAGTATTTTCGGCCTCCAACTTTTGAAACACAACATCAACCAAGCCTTTAACGAAATTCTTGGGATTGAAGTCTAACTGCACGTAGTCAAAGTGCAATTGGCTGTCTTCCACATCTTCATGTGAAAAACTAACAGTCATCGCAGACTTAGCACTACTGGTCGGGTACTGTGTCACGGTCGGGTAAACAGTAGACATCGGAATACCGGCAAGGATATCAGTGTCATCATTATAACCGATCAACATATTATCCTGATTCCAAAAGTAAACGTCCCATCCTTTATTGGCACATTTCAGAAGCTGGGCATTCAAAACCTCATCAAATTTCTTCAAAGTGAAGGTGTCTGTTTGAGCGCTAAGCCCGTTGTATTCACTTGCACCGTACCCTACAGGATTAACTTGAGGCTCTCCACCATTCTTGGCATACTCCAGGAATGGCAAAATAGGGTAAATACGCCCGGGACGGTCTGCATGGCACAATTCGAGCAACTTCTCACCTGTTATATCAGCAGGGAGTTTGACACCATGTTCTGTCAAGATAGCACCTTTGACCTTTTTTCCAGTCAATGCTACAAGCAGAACTACCAGTGTTCATCCGGGAACCCTTACACGTTCTAATCTTTCTCATTTTCTTCTACAATTAAGATTATTAATTTTTATTTCCATCGAGCGTATATTTATGGCATCAATCGGCTCGCTCACAGCCTCACCGGAATCTGTATAGGCTCCGTATCTGCCATATGAATAGTTTTCTGAATAACTATGTTTCACTTTTTCGTCATAGTCGCAGTCGAACCGAGAATCTTCATATAATACTTCCAATAAACGTTTATAGATTGGCCGAAGGATATTTTTTTAAAAGATGTGATTCTGCGCATCTCATTGCTCCACTCTTTACAAGAAGAACATGCTATAATTAACGAAACCTTTGCTTTTGAAAAATAATCCGCGTCACCTCTATCCTCACTAATTGGAGTGAATAGTGCAACCAATGGAAACTTCCTTTCAGACTGGGCAGAAGACTTACTGTATTCATCTAAAATATCTTTGATATATTGACTGCTACCGAAGATGTAATTCAACCTTTGGGGATTTCACAACTTTAGTTCCCCCTTTCCCATTTGGATAGAGGATTTCAAGCCCTTCTGGAAGTTCCTTTACAATCTCCTCAAACAGTTCTGTTATATCTAAATCTATCATAAATTGAAAGCATTAATTGGGGTCAAAAGATTCTTGGTTATTTTCACATCGAAAGGACAATCATTCGACATAGCCCATTCAACAAACTGTTTATTCTTCTCTACCATGCTATTTCATGTGCTTACTTGTCTCTTCAAAGGAGCTACATATTCATTAGCACATTTCAAACGAACAAGCCCGGTTATTGTAGCCTGGGTGTTTGCGTCACGAAGAATATGATAAAAGACATAGTCAGCGAACGGTTCACACAGCTTCTCGCATAATACTGCATATCCGGACTGGGGGCTTCCTTCTCTTCTGAAATATCAACTTCATCTGAAGAATCTTCCTTTTCCCGTTCAATAAGCTCCAAATAATCTGTGATAGCTTGGGAAAGAGTCACACCAACAACATTCCGGAGAAATTCGGGCTGAAATGCCTTAATATACCCATTTATCACCTCATTCACAGCAAGAGATTGGGGCGAAGGCATTTCAGCGACCGAAACATTCTCAATATGCCTGGGACCTGACATAAAATATGAAACATCAATCAACATAGCGATAGTTATTTAGAAGTCTTGCCTTTCCCGGTTTTCTTTTCATCTTCCACGGAAACGGCTTTATCATCTGTAACAATTACCTCCTTGGCATCTTCCTCTTGCAAATCTTTTGAATCGGCAACCGGAAGATTCTTTTTCATCAGAAGGCACCTGTACTTCAAGTTTCTGCAATGCGAGCTTTCATTGTTTCACGCTCTTCTGTCAGTTCAACAATTGTCTTATCTTTCTCTGCAATGGATGCAGTAAGCCTGCCAATCTCTTCATTTTTCTCTGCAAGCATACATTCCAATGTCTTTCGGGCATCTTCTTCTGTAACAAGACCACATTCGGAAATAGGGATGAGTTGAATCATCACTCTATTAATCCATGAATGCGTTGCTCTTTAAGCACATTGGTTACATCCTTATCGTTACCTCTAAGTATGTAATCCATAATCCTACGCTTTAGTTATTGCAGTCTTCAATGCGGCCAAATCCCCATAAGCGAAAGCCCACGGCATATAAATCGGGAAGATAACTTCTTCTTGTGCCATCAATACAACCTCGTTGCAAAGCTTGGTCTCCACATCTTCAGCCCATTCAAGTGTCAAAGTGGTATAATCAACCAAATTTGCAGCTTGGTTAAAGTCACCCAAAAAGATACTTACCTGGAAGAATACCACCATACTTCGATAATCGGACGACCGGCAATATACTTCACCCCATCAACCATTTTAACGATACCAAGATTACGTCCTGTCGTATCTTTCTCTGATTCCATACCATTAACAGTCATTGGATTAAGAATGATAGCATTCGGAAAATACTGGGCATATGTCATTGCGGCGAAAGCTGTTTTCACTACATCTTCAGAGTTGGGTTCCTCAATGTTCTTAAAGCCGGCTTCATGAACACTGAATGTCATTTTATCCGTAGCCGTTTCAGCACCGGAGAACGCGACACCAGGAATAAGGATACGACCATCTTCCATTTTCACAAGAGCGTGTGTTTTGTTCAGTTCTGTAAGAACAGCGGCGCCAGCGAACGTGATACTCATTCCATCAAGAATCAAATCCTGTGGTTCTGCAAACTCTACAATCACATCCTTATCACCGTTATATCCGGTAATAGCTTTTACAGCACCGGCGGCACCTGTAACAATGGCTGTACTAATAATCTTCTCTCACAGGAAGTCACCCCAGTATTATTAATAATACCAAGCAAATTCTCACCATTACCGTCACCAAACAAAATGTTCCAGTCTTCTGCCATCCAAACAGCTTCAGGAAGCATGTTCAAGATGTAGGAACGAATGTACACTCTTGATTTCAACATACGTTTTGAGATACGGATATGAGTACCAAGGCGCTTAGTTCCTGTCTGTATCTCTTTTACCTTGATGCTTGATTCCGGTAAACGACCGTTCTCTGTTACAAAACGGGCATTGCGGTTGAAAGCATATACTTGTGCATAGGCAAGTTGAGGGTATGCAGGATCAGCAGTCAACGTCGTTAATACATCACGCATATGCAACTTTTTGTTGGCAACCTGAGTCACAACACGTTTCTGTTGTTGAGTAATCAACAAATCACCGGTGTAATTGTCAGTCATGGAAACGACATCTTTCAAGGAGAAGCCGTCAAACTCTCCTGATTTGCGTGTTTTTCCTTCTGCGAAATCTCTGAATTTTTTCAGAATCAAGCATCTCGTTCAACTTCTCATCGAACTTGTTGATAGTATCCATAGAAAGACCTTTCTGCTTCATTTTCTCGATACTTTCACCAAGAGTTTTAACTTGTTCTACAAGTTGCTCGTTGTCCTTTACCAATTGCTGGAACTTTTCTCCATCATAGGCTTTCAATAGATTATTGATGTCACCAAACTGTTTCGTTACCTCCTCCGGTGAGGCAAATCCTTCAAGTGACTTGTTAACTACTTCACACATCATGCCGACGATGTTTTTCCATGAATGTTTTTCTGTTCTGCCGGCAAGCCGTCCGTTTTCAGATTAAAATCTGATACTGTAAATTTTTTATTGGCATAAAATTTAAATTTTAAGTTATTTATTCTCGAAACAGCTATTCAAACTCTTAAAATCGAGTAAAGTGCCATTATCAGCGGCTTTAATCGTTACTTCATCGTTCCCATTTTTCCCGTCATTCTTTTCTTGAGTGTCAACAGACGGCTCATTTTTTCCGGTGGTATCTTCAGAAGTGTTTTTTGCAGAATAGCATTCGAACGATATACTTTTCCCCCAACAGTGGGGACATCTTACATAATTCATAAGGTCTTGTAGACCCTTTTGAGTAAATTCTTTCTTTTCTGATTTGACAGAATCAATAAAAGAAATTACTTGGGTTCTAATCTCTGGAGTGAGCTTCTCCATTTCTTCCCTTACAATGTCCTGTGTTATCCATCTCTGATAATCAGCAGCATAATCTAATACCTGTTGGGCAAAGGTATGCTCTGTTTCTGCATCATAATCAAATTGATAACCACAATGAGGACATGAGACAACGGCACCACCGTTGAGGCTCTTCAGTAATAAACTTAATTCCATATCGTATCCTTTTAAACGTTCATCACTATATCCATGCTGCAAGAACGCTTTCCGGACGAAATCAACAGCTTCCTTTACCTGGTCAGCAGTAGCAGACTTGATATTCACAAGGAACGTCTGTGGATTACTCCCCCAACTTGTCAATGTTGAATATTCTATCATACGCCATTCAAGCACCTTACAAGGATCGATAGAATCCCTTTTAATGGCCTTGACCCCAATAGAATGTTCAAGTGTTCTGCCATTCTCTGCAAACAGTTTATAATCAGCTAACGTATCACGGCCAATCTGTTTTTCAAGATTTAACTGACCGACCATGACCAAATTACCTTCTGTTTCCTTACCACTCAACGGAACACCTAACAACTGGTCTGTACGATGATTCAGGAACCAACGCATCCGACCAATATTTTCTTTCAATGTCTTATTGAATGAGCCGGGCATAGATATGTCATTTTGTGAGTCCTTCACACCGATACCGTTCACCGCAACGGTAACGATACCCTTCTCATCAACATCATTTGCCTTTGTCTTGTACTGAAGGCTTTTGATTTTCTCTTCCATCTTTTTCATCTCCACTTTTAGTGTTAAAAACTCGATTTACTTTATCCAGTTCCTCATCTGACATATCAAATTTCAATTTGTCAAACAAGGGATTTTCTATCATACTTTCGCCTATTTGGGCACGCCAGTCATTGAGTGTTATAAGCCCACATGAGAATTGTTCACGACAACGTTTATTTATATTTGTCTTTACGTCCTCGGATTCTTTCAATCCTTCCTGCAAACAATCAACATCAGAGAAATCACAATCCAAATAATATCCCCCTCCTTCAAGACCAAGGAAAGCTGTAAAATCCTTGCAGAATTGTTTGGCCATAGGAATAACAGTTGAACAATATACGCTCTTTTTCAGCAGTAGCCTGATTGCTAAATGTGGACTGGTCTTTTCGCGGAACAAGAACGGCAGGGATGCCGTATGCCCCTGCAATATTTATTGCATCAGCCAAGGTTTCTTCAAACGGCTGTAACTCTGCAATAGAAAGATTAGTACGAACAAAATCAATGTCTGCATCTGAAATACCATAAGGTACCTGGCCCTTCCTTACACCATACTTCTCAAAAATTTTGCTTCAAAAGCTGTTCCTTTTTCATCGTCAGTCAACGCTATTGAACCGGTAGCATCAGTTTTCTTACTTACAATAAAGCCCAATCCACCCCTGCTTTACATAAATCACATTTCTAGCTTCATATACAGCTATTAGATTTGACATTGGCTTATTTTGGGAAGCAAGACGACTTTTGGACTTCAAGAACATAGCCCCTGAATAGAACTCTGCACTTCCGTCTCTATCATGCCATATTTGGTATGGAGGAATTTCCAAACTACCATTCCAACCATACTCCAAACGATAGCTACGAATAATATCTTCTGTTTGGGCAATGCCAAACAATGGCATATTCCCGTAAACAGGTTCTACAATAGTCTTATCAGAAGGTAGCACCCAATAATTATCGCAATATCTCCATTTTTCAGCTGTAGAAAAGACATCAGGCATAGCAGCACGAATAAAGCTATTCCCTGTACACAATTTATAAATATGGTGCTGATAAATCAATTCTTTCCAACGCATCAAACAATTAGGACGGCTAAGTATGCCATTCATTCGTCTGTTTGCCCATACTACACTATCATCCTTAGTTTTCTTCAATTGAAAATTAGCACCTGCAATTCGCGATGCAATATAATCGATCGGGAAAAAAGACTTCAGGTATCGTACTGAATAGCGTTAGATAGTTACTGCCCGCTACAATAGGACTAGTAAGGTCCTCAATGTATGCAACTGACCATTTTTCAGCCTTGCCACTTTGAGTATCTATATCCTTATTTTCAGATGAAGTAACTATTTCAACTTCACCTTTAGTCTTAGATTTCTTTCCAAATAGATTATCAAAAAAAATATTCATTGGGTTCCTTTTTGAGCAAAACTAAGTAAAAAGGAAAACCGTTTTCCAAAACACTAAAATCTTGAAATTACGAAAGCATAACACCAACAATATAACACTCTTATTTTCAATCACATATAATACAATTCAATTCAAACCTAATTTTACAACGAACTGTAACTAGCCCACTCAAAACAGCACTGGCCTCTTTTGTTTCACTATCTTTATTATAGTCCATCAGGTTATTCATGAAGGCAACATATTCCGTATCAGATTCTACTTTTTTTGATGCAGAAAAAAGAATACTATTTTTCACATAATCAGATGTTGCAGCAATACGCTTATCTACATCCGGAAACTCTTTCATTACACGAATCTCCTTGTTTGTACTAGAACGGAGTTCCCGGATAAAAGGGAAATAAGCATCTGTACATTCAATTACACATGAATCAGATTCATGGGACAAAATAGAAGAACGTATATCTTCTGTTGAAGTAGTATCCATAAATACGACATCAACAACATGCCATTTATTTCCCACATCTAAACGCTTGTATAAGGACAAATTTCCCATTAACATTCGGCATCACATATAGAATCTTCTTAGTGTATTTACATTCGGTATCTGGATTGAAGAAATTAATAGTGCCATTACAAGCATACAAGTTTCTTTTTCGCCGGTTACTAAACTCTATATACTGCTCACTACACAAATCCACAACGACATATCGGAACGTATCAGACAGGTGCCCGTGCTCCTCATAAGTCTGCAAGGTAGTTTTATTCTTGACCTTAGTTTTAAGAATGGCACCGTTAGCATCTTTCTGTACGCTCATGTAGTCCTCAATAGATACCGAACATGATTCGTCAATGTATATCTCTATACCGGGAACAGTACAATCAAAGATAGCATTGATAAACTCACCAGTCATTGCGACACTCGGATTCTTGTTGCCTACCTTATCTTCAATCTCGAACCCTTCTTTCTGCAATGTGTCTATGAATAAGTCCATCCAGGAACGCTTCTCATCGTCAATGCTGTTTGCTGCTTTCGTTGATGCATCACCATGTACATATAACCTATCAGAATATTGGATAGATTTCAGATACTTTGCAACAAGTTTGGAAGCTTTCTTTACTGTATTGTTGGGGCTTTCAGCACACGTTTCATGGAATTGCCTAAACCTTGGTACCAGTTGTGAAATCGACCTGCCAATATGATACACTGATATACGGAAGCACGTTGTTATCGACAGAGATATGAATAGGTAAGTCCGGAACATACTTATGTTCACCGGAATGTTTGCCACGATTGAAGGAACCGAAGAACTCACTACCGGTACGAATGACACCCCATTCTCCCAATGCGTACACATTGTAATAGTCCGGATCGTGAACTCTATCATACTCAAAGTCGGCAACACATTGCTCATCATAGAAACCATACGTACCGTCAGGACTACCAACCACCCAAAAATTATTCAAATAGGTAGATTGGATAATAACTGTATTAGGTGCCTGTTCCTCGATTTGCTTAGTACGAAGATTAAGTATTTGCCTGGGTGCGTTCTTTTTTACGGATTTGACTTTGGTAAGTTCTTCCGGCAACTCTTTGCCGGCAATGGTAACAGTCATCGGTACATCATGCCATTTATCTTTATCAATAAACTCTTTCTTTATCCAATGGCTTTCACTGATCGGGTTAAAGGTACAAATAATCTGCTGCCCTTTCTTACCACGCAAACGCTTACGTAGCTGCTTGAAATCCGGATGCTCGAACTCTGACCATTCCTCTAACTGAACTCGCTTATAGTTAGAGATACCTTTTTATCTTCTCCGGATCGTCAAGACCGGAGAAATCTATCTTCGCACCATTTACCAGACATTTAATAGTATTCTGTTGAAATTTGAACAAATGGGAGATGCCAAGACCGGCCGCAGCGACTTTATAATCTTCATAAATGGTTTTGAGAATAGAAGCTCCTACCTTACGCATGACAAGATTGTTTTCACCATCCTGTAATGTCTGTATCAGTATGGTTTGTGCCACACTATACGATTTACCGGAAGATGAACCACCATAGAGAATGATAAAACGGATAGTCTCATCATTCAAGTACTTCAATAGATAGAATCCGTTAGGATTTAGCTTCTTATAATTTATAACCATATTGTTCTAAAAAGTAAAGGTTTCTCCGTAGGATGAATCCCGGATTTTGCAGTTCAAATTGTTCTATTCTTCCGGATTCTCATTATCTTCAAATCCGATACGAAGTTCACCGACTTTATTTCCGTCTCCACCTTTGATGTTGACATTCTTATCGGCTTCCCATCCATTCCAGGCACCAAGAATCCGGGCGGCTTCTGTCTTACCGTTGAACTCATAGACAACTTCCCCTCTCTTATTCTGAATCTTCTTCAATGCATTACGGGTACGCTTTGGAAGCTGCGAAGGACTTTTTCATCTTTACCTTACCTGTTAGCTCATCGACAATATACAAGTCATTAGGATCAGAAGTTATGATATCCATCAGCACACGTTCAACTGTTTCACGTTTAACTTCAGATTCTTTCGCCCTCTTTTTCTCTTATCTCTTTTATCCTTGATGTAACCTTGATGTTCTGCATAAGGGCATGAGCATTGCGCCAAACGCTCTCCTGCTTCATCTTAGTGCAGTCGTAAGCCATCCGGTATGCTTCACTTGCGTTGCCATCAATATCAACGTAATATTGACAGAACTTCTCTTGTTTCAATGTTAATACATTCTCTCTACTCATAGCTTCAAATTATTAAATTCCTGCATGAAGAAACAATGATAGTTACTCAACATGCAGGAATAAATTAGAATGGTTGTACATTCAAAGGATTTCTATTTCTCCGCCCCCGCATTTTTTTGAGAATTATCCTCTCTCCGCATGGCGAATACCTTTTTTACTCCGTCCTCGACTGACGTATAGGACAAAGGTACTAAATAGATATCCCTGGTTCACCGACTGCTCTAAATTGTCAAAATCCCGTTTTTCATTAATTAGCTCAATTTCAAGCGGTTTGTAGTATTTTACTAAAGAAGCAAAATACATAGTAGTCACAGGTTGGACGTTACAGATGTTGATGAGCTGACGATTACAGCCCACCGCATAGATAAGTCCCTCGACAATATCATCTATGTAAAGTGAAGCACCGGATATTCTGACCACAGTTGTATAATGACACGTTTTCCTTTTCCATCAGGAACCAGAGAAGAGTTCTTTTTCGCGGATTAGGTCCATATACATTATGCAGCCGGCACCCGGTCGCAGCCTTACAATAGATAGATGCATACTGTTCATCGAAATACTTGCTTATTCCGTACATGGAAGTCGTATTCTCCGGATTCGCAGTTGACGAACTGGCATATACTAACTTAACATGATACAGATTACACGCATCAGCAACTCGCATGAAAGTATCAATGTTGTCTTTCCTGATTTGTTCCAGGTTTCCATTAAACACACTGGTTTGCGCCGCTAAATGGAACACACAATCAATACCCCCATTCTTCAGGAGCTCGCATACTTCCGTAGCTTCAGTACCACACTTTCGGTCAAGTCCTATGACTTCAACACCTCTTTTTGCTAATTCTCGGCAAAGGGCTTTACCAATAAATCCCTCACTGCCGGTTACAATCATTTTTCTCATCATCACAAAAAAATAAAAGTGTATCGAATAAACAATACACCAAAGGTTCAACATAAAAAATAATTCATTCAAAAGAGTTAATTTATATCACGTTTATATACTATTTATGATTAATTTTGCACCACAAAAATGAAATATTATGAGCTTTGAAATACCAATAACACAGCACTTAGAATCCTTTTTATGAACATTTACAGTCCAATGACAGAACAATTTTTTCTGCAAAGTTTGGTGATGGGAAAAGTTATTTCCTAAAAGAATTCAAGGAAAAATACAAAGATGATTATTACTTTATTACACTATACCCTGTAAACTATTCAGTTGCAGAAAAATGCAGATATTTTTGAATATATAAAACGAGATATAATTATTCGTCTCGCAGAAGATGACATTCTATGCAACATTGACTTTGAAGCACTAGCTGATTCCATATTTAATATGGAAAATCTCATGGAAGTAGTGTCATTTCTTGTCTCTTTCCTACCCCATAGTGCCTTTATTCAAAAAATTATAGATAAAACCAAAGGAATCTTTGACAATTATCAAAAGAAAAAAGAAACATACAAAAGTTTCTTGGCTACTTTCACACATCAAAAAGGTGGTTTATATGAATGTGATACATATACCAAAATGATAGAGCAAGCTCTACAGTATATCAACAGAAGCCAAAAGAAAAAAAACATTATTAATAATTGAAGATCTAGACAGAATAGATCCAGCACATCTTTTCAGAATATTAAATGTACTAGGTGCACATCTTGATTTCTGTAATCAAAGGGATATCAAACCGAACAAATTCGGTTTTGACAATATTGTTACTGTCTTCGATTATGAAATCACATCACATTTGTTTCACCATTTTTATGGGAAAGAAGCCAATTATAATGGATATATCAACAAATTTATTACTCACTATCCTTTCTATTACTCAATCAATCAAATAGCTATAGATTATTTATATACATACATTGATAAAGAATGTAACATCCCTGCAAAAAGATTGAAAAAAAAATTGAGACTATCTTGTTATGATATTGAAACTATTGGCAATAAAATAGATAAGCTATCAGTTCGTGACGTCAAACATATTTTAGATGATATAGAAAAACAAATTACCTGTGAAACAATTAATGCTAATCTTCTTATGAAATTCTACACACTAAATTCCGCAACAAAGTTTTTTTTTGCAATATTAAAAAGAATGGACATCAACCTTTTTAATATAATTCAGTCACTTACAAGTGAATTTACTACAATATCCGAGAGACTAAATCTCACAAGTTCTTTTTACACTATGCAGTAAATATATCCAAAATACAGACAGCATAGCCATCGAAGGTTCAAACCATTATTTCTCAATTGAAAAAAAATAACAGATGATAAACTAACAATTACAGAATTAAAGTTCAACGAAAGCCTTAGTGGCAATAAAATAGAAATGAAAGTTATCGATAATATTATAACAAAAAGGATTGAATATGGCTACACAGTACATTAAGCCCCTAATCGTACAATTTAATTATTAACTCTCTTGACCAAATATCAAGACTGTTATTCGCTAAACTTCGGTATTGGCATCCAGTGAGTAATACACCCCATAGATGAATCAGGTAAGAATATTCGATGTTCGGATTCCCAATGCCCATTTCCATAATATACCCCAACAAAGTATCCTTTATGGAGATCTTTCCATTCTACAGTGAAGAATACACTTGTCTCTACCTCTGGTAACCGTTCCTTTACATTTATCCAAGGGAGATTGCTTTTTCTGCCACTCAACACCAGACGCAAAAAAACTGTATGCATATATGTTTCAACCACATATGGCTGATTGATGCGATTTGCTAATTGAGCTACCAATGATTTAAAATTCATATCTATCTTGTTATGAAGGTTATTTACTGGGGAAATACTTCCCACATTTATTACACATGTCGTTATCTGCGTCAAACATGATAACCTTTGTAGAGCCACAATAAGGGCATCTTACTTTAAGATTTTCATCTTTTGGATATAGTAAATCAATAGATTTACGCAATACAGCCTCTATATGATCTTTCTCCAGTCCAACAGGGCATTCTTTTATTAAGCCAATCCAAATCCTCTTTGATTAGCTTCATGTATGCTCTTTTATCAATCTTTATGCTCATATCTATCCTGTTTTACTCTAATTGTTATCAAAATATTCACTACAGACAAATCCCTTTCGCGGGATGAAGTCTTTAAACTCACAGCTTCTAAAAATCCACTTCTTATCAGCCCATCCAGCTAAATCCTTTTTGCCATTGAGGAATAATTTGACGAGGATTATTTAAGTCCCGGTAAGGCTGACAATGTGGTAAGAACCGACCACCCTTCTTTTTTCCAATGATTTACTCGTTCAAATGCTTCTTTGAAATCCTTCAATAAGATGCAGTAAAAGAAGTACTCGCCTTTATACCCGTATTTGTCAATCAAAGCCGTAGCACGTTCGCATTCTGCAATTTGTCCCGGTGTATCACAACCGAACCGTATGCGCTTAATCCATTTAACACGAGCAAGCAACCGGGCTATATCATCCGTTACCAGCCGGGCGTCTAAACCTTGATTGAAGTCTACACGTACTCCCATGGAGATAATCTTTTTCAATCTGCTGCAAACCGTAGTCGGATGCAAGTATGTTGTTATCCATGAGTATAATGTTTTTCTCCCATTAACGGCTATCTCTTCAATATCCATGTAAGTAGCGATGTTTCCTTCTTTCTTCGGTACCACACACCACTTACAGTGGTTTGGACATCCGCGGGTGAGAAAGCCATAAGCCAAATTTTTATCAACATTATACAGATCGTAATCAGGAATCATTCTATCAATCTCTGGCAAAAGAACCTTTTTTTTATGTCATACCCAGTACCGCCTTTCTCAACTTGATCGGCATTGATGTAATAGCCGTAATCCGGCGTAAAGCTAAATACTTTTTTTGCAATGTAAACCTTATCATAAGAACAAAGGGGATTATACCATTCTACATTATCACCTCTTGCCTTGTGATAGCTACTTATCTTCATCAAAGCTAGATTAGGATAATTGCTATCGACTGCTAATATTCCAATATTCATCGCTTATTTGGGGCTATTTAAAAATTCTCCTTAATCCTGAATTAACAGCATCGGTTTTAGCTTCCTCTGATGGATGAACATAAATATTCAAAGTGGTACCTACATCTGAATGACCAAGAATAGTAGATACAGTTTTGACATCAATTTTATTCTCTATAAGAGTCGTGGCAAAAGGTGTGCCTTAATCCATGATACTTGATACAGTGGTCTAGTTTTTACCTTTTCAAGAATAAATTTCTCATAATAATTCCGCAAAGTCCGAGGTTCTGTATATTGCTCACCACAAGTACACACATAATAATCGGGATTACACACAGCAGAAAACTTCTTCACCAAAGGAAAAATGTTCTTTAAGATAGGAATATACCTATCAGAATTTGCCCGAAGTTTTCGGGGGCCCAATCTCAATATGGGTTTTTGCTTTATTAAATGTACCATCCTCGCCTGGCATATATATGCGTTCTAAGGTTTTACAAATATGAATAGTCTTTTTATCTAAATCTATATCCTTCCATTGTAAGGCACATACTTCCCCTATACGCATACCAGAACATATCGTTAGCAAAATTCCAAGATTACGTGGAGATGGATTCGCTAACACGTAATCGACGATTTTCTTATATTCAGCAGGAGAATAACGTTCCAGCTTTTGAGCAGCTATCTTATTTTTACTAGGCCATACCATCTTCCATGTAATGTTATGTACCTCAAGGTCTAACTCTTCGTCAGCAAACCGAATTAGCATTTTTAGAACTATCAGAATATCATTGCAGTACTTCACAGACAACCCCCGAATTATCCATAAGATCGTTCATGAATGGCACAATAACCTTTTGCTCAATTCCCCAACTTCCATACATCCTAATATTGGAGAAAGCTTTTTTTCACGTATATCTGCTGGTACGATGCCAGTGAACTAGTCTTGACTTGCCTTTTTCTTTACAGAAATCCAAGCCTTGTACACATCATCAATTTCATATCTTATAAATTTGTTATTTAAATCAGTTTCAATTCTCGCAAATAAACATCAATCTCCTTATCCAATTCGGCACGTTTGGCTTCCAGCTCTTTTATTTCATCCATAACAGCCTTAATGTCAATAGGTTCTTCTTCCTCAAATACATCTATGTATCTCGGTATGTTACGATTAAAATCATTAGCCATAACCTCTTGCAATGTGGCACAATGACTGTATTTCTTAATTTCCTTACGCTCTTGGAACGTCTGTACAATCTTGTCTATTTGTTCATCACTCAAAGAGTTCTTGTTTTTAAGCTTTTCAAAATCTTTGCTTGCATCAATAAAAAAGGATGTTGTCATCTTCTTTACGACATTTCTTTATTACCAAGATACAAGTAGGAATACTAGTACCATAGAATATATTGGCCGGTAGCCCAATGACAGCATCAATGCAGTTTTTATCTTCAATAAGAAACCTGCGAATAACACCTTCGGCAGCGCCACGAAATAAAACTCCATGAGGAAGAACTATAGCCGCAATCCCTGTTACATCCAGTTTATGGACTATATCCAAGACAAAAGCATAATCAGCTTTTGATTTGGGGCTAATTTCCCAACTTCACTAAATCGTTCATCATCCATAAAAAGAGACATCTGCACTCCATTTGGCGGAAAAGGGCGGATTTGCTATTACTGTTTCCATTGTGATTTATTTTTTTTTTGATAATACATTTTCATATACTCCCGTATTTCACTTTTGTGAGCTAATTGATATTTTCTATTTTTCTCTAATATTTTTTTCCTTATTAACCTTATATCTACGCTTGTAACTAGCCCTCTCCAATTCTCTATAATGTTCAATATTGGCATTTCGCAATTCTTTCCTACGGGCAAGTAATTTGTCTCTGTTACGAATGTCCGATATGCCTTATTATTCTTCAGTATTTTTTCCCGATTTTCAATATAATAACATGAATTACAAATTTTCGTACTTAAATAGAATTTGCTTTCAGGTACATACTCCCCACATTTATTACATAATAAAATATTTTCAGGAGCATTTCTAATTGCTAAATCAGCTTCCGCAAAACGGTTGTTTCTTTTTATAAAGGAAACCTCATCGTAAATCAGGCGATCAACCAAATCCCGCCAATTTTCAATAGAAAAACGTTCGTCAGCTATAACGGAATGAGAGATATCCATGTAATTAATATCAATGCCAGGAAACAAGAAATTGATTCTTTTCCTAGTGTATTGGTACAGATTCTTTATAAAATTATCGTCAATCATAACTAATCTTTTCTATAATGGAAAAATCGAATGGAATATCTTTCACGTTCAGCAAGCGATATTCACTTTTTTTATTGATTTTACAAGTACATCACCATGATACACAGTTGCATTAATACCACGTATTCGATAAATTAAGCAAGAGTAACGGAATAGACCTATCAGACAACTCCCAGCATTCAACGGGTGTTCAGACGGTTTGAAATCAGTTCCTAAAGTTTTAACTCTATGCCACCAGTTAGAAATAATAAAGGGAACCATTCCCGGCAGTAGGTTCGTAAATCACCCCTTTGGAAACCCCTGTCAATCTTGATAGTAGTATTCCTACTACATTAGGAGTAAAATCCTGCTTGTTTTGGTTTCTTTGAGCCAATTCACCCTCATATATATCTTGAAACCAATCTATTGAAAGATCATGAGTATTGAGTTGTAATAACTCTCGATATATATGATGCAATCTTTCGTCATTATCAAAGATTATTTTAAAAATCGCATTAGGAAGTGATAATATATCCTCTATTTGAAACAACTTCTTTAATTCTACTTCACTCATATTTACTCTGTATTTGAATATTAATCTCTTGCTTCAGCCATTCTTCGGCCTTTAGCCGTTGCCGAATAGATATTCGGCTTACCACCGCTGAAACATTTAGTTTTTATCCATTCATATCTTTCAGCTTCCCGGAGATAGAATAATATTCCGTATTCAGATGTATTTTTCAACCAATCTAATTTCTTGATTTGCTCAAATGTCATAGGACCGCCATATACAAGCGATGATGTTAACATCTGAACTCTTTCTTTCAATGAATATTCACTCATAATCAATACGGGTTTATGCAATTCTCCATAGCGTTCCGCCACTCATCCTCCGTTATCGGGATCATGTCATCATAAAGGTTGAACCCTATGATGTAGCACCCGCTTTTATAGTTGTTCTCGATACATTCATAATGGAAAGTCCGGGATTCCTTGTCAAACATGCTTTCAGGAGTCAGCCGGAACACCTTTCTTCCATGTCTGTACCACCTGTGGGGTACCTTCTTGCTGAAATGCTTTACAAAAACGCTCATTTCTATTTTTTTTTTTTGAGTGTTATCATTTTTCTTCATCCTTCAAAAAGCCACTTCCGGTCAGGATATACCTTTTTGTTCCAGTTTCTCCATTTCCTCAATAGCTTTATAGGCATTATTTATATCATCTTCACGATATGGATTATTAGGATTATCGCCAAATAAACCATATATGACCTTGTATGAGAGCATGTGAGCATGTTGTCTATCAATATATTTTTTTGTTCACAGGTCGCAGTTCCGTCAAGCGATCCTCCAAGACTATTTGTGACAGCCATAAGCCTTGCTAACAATTCCTTTTGAGTTTTATTCATTACTGTTCTTGTATTGAGGGTTATTTCCACTTGGTGATTGTTGAAAAATCACAAGGGGAATTGAATCTATTAGTTAATATATATACTGCCTTATACTCATTCCTCAAAGTATCTCCGTGGAATACTATACCGGATATTCCACGAATAGATAAATTGAATAGAAGAAAAGGTACTGTTTTATCAGACAGCTCACCACACACTATCAGATGGTCATTTGGTTTATAATCAATAAAGCTGATAGCATTCCGGTGATTGTACCAATTTGAGATAAGCATCCCGCCAGTTCCGGCAGTAGGCTCATAAGTCACTCCGGTATCAGATCCTAATAATTTAGAAACCAAAGTTGAAAGACATTTAGGAGTAAAATCCTGCTTGTTATTCTTCCTATCAGCATGTTCATCTTCAAAGTATTCATGAAACCAGTCGTAGCTAATGTCACATTTGAAATAGTTTAGAAACTCCTTAAATACTCTTATGCACTCTTTTTTCATCTCCTGTTAGAATATTCATAATCTTTTCAGGAGCCTGATAACTATCAGTTATTCCAAGCATTCTGTTTATATCAGATAATATATTTTTTCATGGGCTAATTTAACTTCGTCATTGGTTGATTGTGCATAAATAGTAGTTGTCTCAATGCTTTCATGCCCTAACATCTTCTGTACCTGTTCTATTGGCATTCCTCGTTTTAGGGCTGTAGTTGCCGCCGTTCTCCTGAGTCTATGTGGATGTACATTGGATATACCCGCCTTCTTCCCTAGATTCCTTAGCATGATTTCAACAGCCCCCTCGATATACGGGATAGTTTATTCATATCTTTTATCTGTTGGCACATACCCTCATAATCAGACAAAAAACAAGGCGTCTAAATTATCAGTCCTTGAATCAACATATTCCTGAAGAGCTATTTTACAGCGAGCAGACAAGTAAACAGTTCGGTACTTACGCCCTTTTCAAGTACATCAATCTGCCCATTTTGCCAATCTACATCATTACGGTTCACGTTAACCATTTCAGAAACACGGCAGCCGGTAGAAAACAAGAACTCGATTATCGCCTTATTTCTCTTTGTTTTTGCCAAAGACCTTAGTTTCTCCATGTCATCTTCACTTAAAGGTTTCTTCAATTTCTTCACTTGTCTCACTCCCTTGATTCTAAGCATTGGATTTCTATCAAGGATACCTTCTTCTGTACACCAAGTAAAGAAACTGCTTAAAGTTCTTCGAATGTTGTTAAGAGTATTATCACTACATTTATTAATCTTCTTATAGGCTAAATAGACACGGACATCATCGGTAACGATTTCCTTGATATGTTTTCCTACATGTAAGATAAACGCTCTTAAAATGATACGATAGTAATCTAATGAACTTTGGCATAATCCTTCCACAGCTTTAGCTATGAAAAATCGGTTTATGATCTGCATATCGGAATTATCATAAACTACAACAGAAGTTTCTTTTTTTTGCCGTAATCTCATAATTTCTCAAACAAAATGATATGGAATCAATTACGGTTGAGATTTCCTCATTGGAGATTTTACCAAATAAGGTATTACGTATTTCAGTTAAAATATATTCTTTCATTTAATTTCTTTCTTGTAATTAAAAAAATAACCTTTGTAAATTCATATGAACTAAGTGCATTCTCTAAACTATCAAAAGAGTCAAATTCTCTTTTTAATACGTCCAAACTGATATGAATATACTTCTTCACCTCGTTTACGCTCCATGCTAATAATAATAAATATCTGAAACCATCTTCCCGTATATAACTGTAACAGGATAACCTTCTGTTATACTATCAACTATTTTTGTCCGTTTAATGTCACTTTATTCATACTATTCTATGTATTATTGATATATTTATTTGACTTTTAGTTCTTTACATCTATAAAGGTAATCGTTATTGACAAGTTTAGCAAACAGAATCTTCGCCATTTTTAACGCCATTTTACCGGGTCTTTTTCTTCAATAATTCAAGTATGTTTTCATATTACGTAAATAAACTAAGTTGGGTTGTAAATTCGGGTTTATAAATTCTAAACTTACGGCTAAAGAAAGTCTCAAAGGCTGTTACAATTTCAGAGATGGTATTATCAGTAATGCCTAACAACTTGTCATCGGCAACTATAAGGGACAAAGCCTTGTCAAGAGTCATCCTCTTCTCAATAAACAGGGAATATACCAAATATCTACGGGTATATTCCCCAGCCTTGAGTGACTCTACTTCTTCAGGTGTAGCCTTTCTCTTGTATAGCACTTTGTACCAGTGCGTTTCAGCAGTACGAGCACGCTTTTTGTCTCGGTAACAAGTCATAAAAACACAGCTATTTCATTCTTCTTAATAGACTTGTGTTTTTTTTTACGAACTCCATACATTACGTAGGGAATATCCCAATCTGGATGGGTTCTTCGATATTCAAGCTCTTTCTCCCGGTCAATAAGGTCTTGCTCAAAGTCTTGTTTCATCAACCATTCTTTGAACCAGGCAGCAAGTGCTTCTTCTCGATCATAATAATCTTTTCCATTTACACATATGGGAATCATAATAACCCTTTTTGTTGCATTTCACGTTTAAATCTTTCCTCTAAATCAAAAATGTTTTTCTCCACTATTACGCCGATAAGGTCTATCAGTATTTAACTGAAGTTCTTTCAACTTTTTCCAATACCATGGAAGATACAAATACATATTCTTCAACTCCTTCAAGTTCTTATTTCCACAACACCAGCAGCTCACACGATCAAGTTTAGCTCATATAGCCTTACTCCATCCTCATGCCAAACAAAGCCTTTTGTGTAACAATACTGGAGTGCATCTGCTTCAGTAATGCCCCAGTCACGAAGTGGTAAAACCCGATTAGCCCGATTTTTTCCTTTTTCAAAGCGATGCATCTCATCGGCAGCAATACCGACATAATCAATTCCATCTTTTTGTGTGAGCTTTTCAACGCACGAAGTTTTTCACTCGTTCCCCACCGACATGTTCCCCCACACCAACTATATCCTTTTTTATGGATAATATTGGTCCCTCTTTTTCTTAACCGGCCTTTCAAACATTGTCCAAAGAAAAGGTTGCTCCGGGTACAGTTCTGTATATTTAATACCAAGTTTTTTTAAGAATTGGGAGAACAGCGTTACGAGTATTATAAATTGCCTGAAACTCCATACCAGTATCATAGAAAACGACCTCATCCAACTGATATCCTTTTTCTATTAGCATGAAAAGCATTGCCAAGGAATCCTTTCCAAAGCTGACTGAAGCATAATATTTCATACAAAAAATTTAATAGACAAGTCACTTTTTCTTCTTTTTGCCCTCTGATTATTAACCTGTGACATACACATACGGCACCAGGAAGTCAACAAATGATATTCCTTTACCTTTTCTCACCACTATACGATTGTAGAACCGGTTCAAGTAGAAGTAATTTCCGCAATGGGTACATCTTTTCATTTCACGTCCTGAATCATCTATAATCCGATTACGCGGCTTACGACGAATTAGAGTACAACTTTTACACTTCTCATCAGTTTCGCGGTGCCGCCGGCAATGTGATAAGGATTTTGCTCCACATTTAGCAAACACCTTACAATCTCTACGAGGTATTGATTGACACACATTCATGGCTTCCTCGCATTCAAGAATTTATTTACTACACGAGAAAGTACATCCTCATTCTCCGGCATCAGCCATTCTTTTGCAACGTTCCAAGCAATACTCATAGCAGGATTGAAGTTATCCTTCCTGACTGTGTGATGAGACAAACGTCCTTCAGTGGGCTTCAAACCCTTATCATGTAAGATACACAGTCCATTCTCGAAAAAAAGCACAATACTCCTTACCAGCAACGGGCTGAATCATCGGAATAGCAATATTAATAACCCCTAAGAATATACCAGCAGCCCAGTTCGTCAGTGCTAACCTGTCGGCATAACCTGCATCAATAATTCGTTCAATATCATCAGGAGTACCTAAACATGGCGTATGACATTGTTGTTTACAAACACTGCATGAGCATTGTACAGGTACACGACCTGAAGCCCTCATTACCCTTTTTGTAATGAGGTTTCTTTTTGATAATTCTCTCATAGTAAATTATTTGAGATACTACAGATTATTAAACATCGCCCCACAGCTTTACTGCAAGGTCATAATTTTTTTTTAGCCTCTTTTTACTGCTTTATTGGCATAAGCCATAGCGTATGTATGCTCGCGTCGGTACTTACCGGACTTCAATCCTTCGTGATAGTTCTTTTGCTTGTTCCAACTTATGTTCGTAGAAATCTATACTTTCCGGCATGGACAAGTTTATCGTATTAGCCCTTTTTTCCCAATACTTCGCAACTCTTTCATGTTCGGCAGCCTTATCGCTAAACTCAACGCTTTTTCCCCATGTTATTCCAGGCATCATCTATCATTTTGCGATGTCCTCGTTCGCTATGGTGTCCAACTTTGATAGGCTCACCCAAAGAAAGGAAAATCGCGATGTTTATTTGATTTCTGAAAATACTCATTGCTTTTTTGTACTGCCGATGACGCCCATTCATGCCTGCGTTCCGCTCTTTGCTTAGCCCATTCTTGAACATTAAAGCCGTCAGCTCTAACGATGGAATAATAGTAAAACCCATCTTTTTCGAAGATTAGGTTAAATACTATACTTTCGTTCTCCTTACCATACTTGGTGGTAACTTCAATAGTTTCACCTTTTTCGTGCTTCTCATCACACTTTGCCAAAAATACATTTGGCGGCAAATTTGTAATACGTGTTCATTTTCTTAATTAAATTGGTTTGACTTATATGAAAAACGAAACCACAGCTACTTAGCCGTGGTTTCATCATTAAATAACTTTGGTTGACTGGGTTGAACCAAATCATCAGAATAAACCAGGAACACGAGGTTGTAACGCCTTGTATTCTTCCTCCTGAAAGAATTCTTCTTTGGTTCTCCCATGTTTTTTCCCCTTTCGTGTATGTACATCGAAAGTGTAATCTGGAATAGGAATAGGGTAACGCCTGACATCATTTATCCACTTTTCTATATCAATATCCTTTCTATCATAAATGAAGTTTTGCAAATGATCCGCATCACGATTCTTTCTACATTCACAAAGGAGAATGACAGCTTTACTGACAAATATCCTCCCTTTGGGTTCAGTAGCAGTCTTGTTTACCAGCTCATGCCCCTGCCACAATGCTTCTATCTCTTTAGTAATGATTCCATAGCAATCTTCAGCACTAATGGTAAACAGACGCTTCCACACATAGTCGCGGTACCCACTCGCCCAAAGTTCCAATGCAAAAAAGCCGGCTACCCCGGTGTCGGCTCGCCTAATGGCTTTCTGCATTGCAGAACTCACCTCAAAGAAATCATATCCGCAAACTGTTCTTATAATCATAATTCTAATTTAATGGTTTGACTTTTAGTTTATTACATCAGTAAAATTAGCTAAAAAAGGCAAATATGACAAACAGAATGGACGCCATTTAAACGCCTTTTTACAGACTATTAGAATTTGAATTTGCATGATATATTATATTGAACGAGCTGCTTTGTTTTTGTCTTTCCCATTAGTGGTTGCACTCTTTAGCAAAAATACTATCACCAAAATTCTTTTTTGATAAAGAGGATAGATTTACGTTCCTCTTCCTGATTCCTTATAGAAGCAAGCCCACCAGCGTTTACAAAAGTGTTCTTTTGCTCAAAATTATACCGCAAATCGGTTAAAACCTTACGTTCTTTGTGTACTTCATGTAACAGGAAATCCAAAAATCTTCTTTTAAACGTATCTCTTCATTCCACCAAGTGTTCTTGTTATAGATTACTCCATAACTGCAACCGGTTATCATTTTCGAAAGAGAAAGAAAAGCGGATTCATCATACATTACCGGCGATATCCGAGCGGTGAAGCCAAACAGATGTACATCCATCATACTGGCTATCTCAAATAATGACTGAATGATATTAGGTTATCTTATCTTTATCCTTTATCCGGCTAGGTTCTCCTTTTTTCCACATAAATAGGTTTGCAGGCATGAACATCATCATCAAGCATGAAGAGTTCGCCAAAATGCTTTGCCATCCAATTACGTTTCGGGATGAGGCCCATAACGTCGTCAGGATGAGTAACAATTTCACATTCCGGGTTAAATTGCTGGTATAAGTCAGCTTGACTTTCAGCAACGCAAATGATAGGATCGTTCACCAACTTTTTTAGCGAACACCCGGTCATGGCGCTTATGACTTGGTATTACTATCTTGCAGGGCATGGCGAACGTCTTTTATATCAATTACATTGGATTTACTTATTTTCCCGGTTTTGTACGACTTCATGTGCTGCATGTCCAGCCTTTCACGAAGCCAGTTGCTATCTACCTCATTACTTGAGGTGATGATAAACAACTCATGTTTTTCGTCATACTTTGGAATGAGAGGATAAATGGCTGTATCATCCGTGATGGCATCGAAGCGCTCTTTAAATTCATCCTCTTTCTTCTCCGGGGCAAATTCGATGCCCCAATCTTGGAGTTCCGCCTTATTCCACTCGTTTTCCATAACGTCCAAATCATTCTCACCAAAATTGACATTATCTTTAGTGGCATATTCCCTCAACTTCTTAACGGGGATATCAGGTGCCAGAATTTTACAAGGCAGTTCTTTATAACCTAACTCCTTGCAAGCTCGCAAACGTAAATTACCACAAACAACAATATATCTGCCATCATTGTAGGGGAAAAACTATAAGTTCCCTAAGTTCAAGCATTTCAGGCGAATCCTGAATGCTTTTCTTCATCGCTTCAAAGCGGTAGTCACGGAAAAAACGTGGATTTTTCGGTAATCCCGTGAGCTGCCCCTTTATTAAAATCAAGTAGGCAGACTTGAATAATCTCTGTCATAACTAACTATATTAAAATCAACAACACAAAATCAACAACACAAACAGTCAGTAACAACACCTAATCATTTTTTTCTATCATCGAACTCTATCTTATCTTTGATAAGCTGTTCAATGTCCTCACAACCAAATCTTTTTAAATAGGCAACAAGGTAAATTATCATCTCGGCTGCCAATTCTTCATCTTCCGAATATTTAGGAAGATTATCACTCCTATATTTAGAAGCAATATCGAATTTTCTCCAAACGGCTTCAATTCTTATGCTAAACGCTTTTCTTGAGCTATGCTCATTCATCTTAAAAATTCTTTGCGCTTCCTCATGATATTCAAGCATCTCTGGGCAAACCTATTCAATGTTATCATATCGATCGGGTTAAATTGTTAGACTATGAATAATCTCACACGATTCTATTAGGTTGGTCTCTGATGCGAAACCAATGAACATATTCTTTATATATCAGCATACTAATTATTTATTTTGAGGGGTCTGTTGTATCTAAATATTTCCTGTACTCTAATTCAGTCTTAGCAAGATTGATTACGGTATTAACCCCTTGGAAAACTTGTTTTGCTTGGCTCACTTTATTAGGATCTTCTTTCACGTCCTTAATTTGTTGTAAAACCAAGTCTCTCATATCCTGTAAGATGGTAGGGTTCACTGTAGACACCTTATTCAACCGTTCATTAGCTAACACGACAACTGTATTTGTTATTGGCCGGAAACGATTCAATTTGGAAGCCAAATCAAACATACTAAATACCAACACTTTGCCATTATTCAAGTATATCTCAACTTCGGTACCATCATCACCAGTACCGTCACAGTAATTGAGAATTACAACTTCTTCATTTCTGATAAAGGAATGGTTTATTAACCATTTCTTTCAATCTATCTATTGCTCCATCAGTCATGATTCATTCTTTTTCGTTGCTTTATTAATTTGTCTATTCAAAGCTCCTTTTAGTTTGATTAGGTACTGAACATCTTCCGGATATCGGGCATACAAAGAATTCTCTTTTTTTAATTGTTCAGAACGACTAATCATGTAAAGGTTCTCAATGGAAACGTTTTGCCTGTTGCCATCTTTAAACTGAATATTATAACCAGGGGGAATTTCTCCATTATGCTCAATCCATACAAGCCGATGTTTAAGTTCAAAGACATTCGGTTCGGCAGTTTTCACTTCAATGTAACCGTCACGGGTTATGCGTTCATAACCGACTGGTTTATGATTTTTGGGGATATGTCCTTTCTTAAATCGAGTAGCTTTCGTTTTTGCTAATTGTTCCTCTGACATATATTCCGTTTGCTTACGTCCCTTGTTCATCGGTTGGTGGCCTTTGGGAAAAGAAGCTTTTAGAAGCGCATTGAAATTTAAATTCTTTAGATTTAAAGAGCCGTAATTTAAATGCAACTCCATTTACAGCAGAATAAGTGGTACCTAATATCTGTGCTATTTCCTCATTAGTATGATTGGAATATAACTTTTTTTCAATTTATCAAGCCTCTCACTATTCCAAAAACGAGATTCTCGGAGAGCGCCTAAGTTTTCGAATCAAGGCCTTTGTTTTAACAGCACTAAGTGTTTTATCAAGACGCCTAGCAAGTTCTTTTTTTAAATCAGCAGTCGGGTACTCACTGTCAAGTATAGCAAGTTGTTCGCCAGTCCACGTTTTCATAAGTGCGTCAATAAAGAGAGGAAACCACTAGGCTTCCTCTGTGTTATCGTTATTTAGTTCTTTCAGTCTTTCTTTGAGCTTCTTTTCTTTCTTATCATATGAATCCGCAAGTTTCTTAGAGAGCGCTTTGAAATCATCCGGATATTGTTCTGCAAAAAGGATTTTCTGACACTTTTGCAAATAGGAGTAGAAATTCACATTATTCGATGATAAGCATTCAGCAATAAAGGCTCTATACCATTGGTGTCGGTCAGCTTGGTTGTTTTTGACATAATTTACAAAATCACTCTCACCATTCCATTTTTTCAAATTCAGTTTTTCAAGATAAGTACTGCTACAACCGCTAAGAACCAGCACATCAAAAACAAGTTGTTCATTTTCAGAGAATTCTTTTGTTCTCTGATAATATGTTTTCTCTTGCGCCCACTTACGCATTTCTTCAGCAGACTTCTCCTTGACTATATCCTTCGCTCTTTTTTAATTGGGCGTTTATTTTTTCCCTTTCTATCTCTTTTAGATCGGCAACGGCGGAAGTAGAGGAAGCCGTTTCTTTTCTAACATAATAGAAACTAACGTTAAATTCGGGAGAATAATGTCCAAAAAATGAAAGACAACGATAAACTTCTCCATCTTCAAGCATTTTCAAAGTGCGTTCATCATCGTCTGAATACCAGCACTTACATCTAAAGATTTCATCAGGATCAACTATTTCAAATCCAAGTTGTTTAACAGCTTCCAAAGTTTTTTCATAGAAAACCTTTCTATCTTCTCCCCAATATGTATCGGGACGTCTAGCGATGATTACTGTTTTTCCAAATGAAAGAGGTTCGCCAACTTTAACAAGATGTTCATATTCTAGTTGAATTTTCCGCGTCACATAAGCAATCTGTTTTTTCTCATAGCAAGCAGCATTGATACATCTAGCATCCTTACTATTCATTTCATAGAACAAACAACCATGATTACACGTATTATTCACACATTGAGAACATGATTTAATATCAGTATTTTCCCAATTATCGGAATCATCTTTAATCCAAGGTGCGTTACCAAGCTCCATGAAAGAATTACTCACAAATTCTCGAATCATAGCAGTAGTACATTGTTCTTCCTCCTCCTCATGAAACTCTTTTTGAGTATCTTCATCCAATTTAGAAAGAATCATAGCACCGGACAATGGTATATCTCCATTTCTTACCCGCTCTTTTAGTTCAGGAATAAGAGAATTCAATTTAATACGGTCAAAAACAAACCGGGTAGACTTTTCCTATTTTAAGAGCGATATCTTCCAAAGTTCGTCCTTTTTCAGCCAACTGCGCAAAGGCAAAAGCTTCTTCGATGGGATCAACATCTTTTCTTTGAAGATTCTCGGTAATCATTGCTTCAAAAGCCTCATCATCTGTCATCTCTCTGACAATGCAGGAAATTGTTTGAAATTTTTTCCGACTTTTTTTCGATGGGCTTTGATTTTTTGCAACATTCGCTTCATCTTCCTTTGCTTTCAAAAAGTGACACAGCCCGGAAACGACGCTCACCGCAAACAATTTCGTATGTGTAAGGTAATGGGGTAACATCTCCGGTTTCTAGGTTAGTCATCTCCTCGGATTTGGCAACTCGAACAGTGATAGGCTGTAATAAGCCTTGCTTTCTCAATATTACTTGCAAGCTCTTGAAGAGCTACTTCATCAAAAGTCTTTCTCGGATTCAAAGGAGAAGGACTGATAAGGTCAATTCTAATGTTTTGTACTTCCATAATTTAATTATATTGGTTTGACTTTTAATTCATTACATCAGTAAAGTTATCGTAAAATGACAAGTTATGCAAACAGAAACTTCGCCATTTTAACGCCATTTTCATGCGGGCTTATTACGTATTTGAATGAAGCCACGTTTTTCCGTTTCCCGAAGCAATTCCATATCTTCCTCACGGATATAACAATCCGTTTCACCATTAACAGTTGTGTGATTAGGAATACCAAAAACGCTCCCGTATTCTTCTTTTTCACTTCAGGAATATCTTCAAGTTTGATATGCCTAGTGTTCCAGTAAATTGTCACCTTCTGCTTCTTGTTTGCCATATTCTCTTTTTGTTTAGATAAGAGATTATTTCATTTGAGAGACTTAACGCTTTAGCAGCTTCTTCATCTCCTTGCTCAACTCTAAGTTATGAGTTCGTTCCGGTATTCTTCATACGACAAGCCACTTGTAAAACTCGTTTCCCCTGACAATTTAGCCTTATGAGTATTCCATGACTGATTATCAGCAACAGCACAACGTTCTTTGTTGTATTCACGAAGCCATCCCATAATGATAGAACCATCAATACGATTGTAATTTTCACCATATTTCATTTTTCATTGCATTCTTGAAACACAGTTTAAAATCATCAGTTTTCATATAGGGATATTCTTCAATGATTAAATCTACTGTAGTAGCAACTTGGGTAGCAGACATTGTATTACTAACATTGAAAAACTCCAAGGCATCAGCTATCAATATGACCAGCACTGCTCTAGCCTGTGGTTCACCAAACTTTCTTATGATAGTGCCAATAGAAGGTTCATCACTTTGAAATACATCTTCAACCTTCTTTGGGCATAGAGCTTTGCAGTAGTTCTTCGGCGAGGTCCGTAAGACTGCTAACCGATTCTCTTCTTGTGGCCGCAGTATCAGTTCGTTTTCCATTATAGTTACCTTCTAAAATATTTGTAAATTTTGTAGGCAAGAATATCCAGTCAAAAGTGCACCTCCAATTTTTTATCGTTTTGTCCAAGCAAGAAAGGACTGTCTAAAACCAATTGGAACACATCGAATATAGCTTGCTTCCCGTATTGTGCGACACGTGCTTTAATAGCTTTCTTTCGTTTTGCATCTATGGACTTTATAGCAGGAAGTTTACCTTTAAACGTGGAATTAAAATAATCCATTAGCCCACCCCAATCAATCTTTTCCTCGGGGAACAAAGAAAGCTCGTCTTTTTCTTTGATTCTCCTTTAGGAGAAGTTTCTTTCTTTTTAAATGAGAATCATTATCATCTACATAATCATTATCATATTCATTATCATTATCGGGTTTTGTGGGTTCTTTTGGGTTTCAAATAACCCAGTGGGTTTTGTGGGTTCTTTGGGTTCTTTTGGGTTTTCACTTTTCGGACGTCCCCCCCCTTAGAACCATTGCTCTTATTCCTTTCCACAATAGACATATACTTTTCAGTATCCCTGTCTATATCTATCTTTATAAAGTTGAAAGCAATATTTGCCATAGGTTTCAACCCCCGAAGATTTCCCGTTGTCGCATACTCAATTATGCTTTCGTAAATCTCCAGCCTGACATCATCCGGCAAATCCTTGATTGCTTCTCTCCACCCTTTATAAAAGATGAATGAATTTCTTTCCATATTTTAAGGGATTATACTCCGATTAGTAATAAAACTCACAGACCTTTTGCTTCCTTCAGTTTTTTCGCTTCTTCCTTGTAATGAGTAATCAGCTTTTCTAATTGAAAGTCACTAAATTGCTTAGTAACATTTTTCTTGGCTTCCAGGAGCAGCACATTTCGTTCACCATACTTGGCAACTAGACGTCTGCGATAATCCTGAATATTTCCTTCCATGAAGCGGTTACAATGTGAACATTGAGCATTGCAGTTCATTTCATCAAAAAGCGAGTACTCATGTGTTGGCGGTTGATGTAATGACCGCAATCTGCTTTATTGAAAGGCTTTATTTTACCACATGAAATACACTGAAAATATCCATTAGGCATCGTATCACGATAACGGATGAATAAACTAAATATTCTGTCTAGTTCATTGACAAGATCAGGTTTCTTCTTGACCTTAACACCTTCTACCTCGAAAAAGAGGCTTTTTCTTTTCTTTCTTCTTGTAATTTCTCCACATGATAATTAAAATACTACATTGGTTAATTGACGGCCACGACTCATTATACACCATTTTCCCTTTTCAGGCTGTTCTATGCGTAACTCTTCAACACGCCCAAAACGCCGGAAATTCCCACTCAAATCAACAACCCAACCCTCTTTACCTTGGCAGGGACGAATAACACGACCGACCATTTGATAATAGAGGGAAAGGGATTTGGTTGGACGTGCAAGAACAATCGTATCAAGCTCCGGGTAATCGAATCCGGTTGTAAGTACTCCGACATTAGCAACAACTTTTATTCTTCCATCTTTAAAACCTTTCAGAATTCGTGCCCTTTCTTCCTTTGGAGTAGAACCGCTAACGATCGCACAATTAGGAATTTCGGAAGCCAGTTTTTCAGCTTCACGAATAAACCTCGTGAATATTAAAATACCTTTGCGTGGTATGCCCGATTTGGGGTTCAACAGACGTTTTGTCCATCCAACTATATCTTTGTATATGTCCACACGTTCAAACTCTTGCAGAAGACTTTTTTTCATCATAATCTGCACCAGTAGAATTAGTCCTGACTCTACTTAAATCCAACTTTGTAATATCATAGTATTTCAAACTTGCGAGAAATCCTTTAGCAAGTAGTTCACTCACCTGACAGTGATAAATAACATCAGTGAAAACCTTTGGCCGGGTACGAGTTATAAATTTAAGCATAGCACCACCTCTTCCTGAACATAATCTGTAAGGAGTCGCTGTCAGCCCAATAACTTTCCTTTGCTCTCATCTTCAAAGAATTCCTTATACATTCCTTTCTCCGGATTCACTAAATGACATTCATCAATCAGAACGTGCTTGAAAAATGTTTGAAGAAACTCATGTGTTTCATCACACTACCAATCATAGCAAACGTAATACGATTGATATCCTTTCTTCCGGCAGAAGCTGAATAAACTCCACAATCGAATATGCCGTATGATTGAAGTTTTGCAAAATTTTGTTCGAGTATTTCCTTGCTAGGCTGGAACACTATCAGCGGCCCGTCTATCCGTGCAGCTATATTGGCAATGACAAGGGACTTCCCGGCACCAGTGGGAAGAACTATCACGTAGTTTTTTCTTTTCCTTGGATTTAAAAACGCTGACCGCTGCATCACTAGCACTTTTTTGGTAGTCTCTTAACTGGTATGTCATAATTTGATGTGATATTTATGAACTTTCGAATGACAGTCACCACAAAGGGTAACGAGACAATCAAGATGTTCAAGCTCATGACCAACGATTTGATTTTCCGTTAACCCTGTATGTTTTGTGGTGAATCTCTAAATTAAAGTCTTTACCGCACATCTGGCATTTATGTCCGTCCCTAATACGAACTTTACGCTTGGCTTCTTCCCAATCTGGATTATTCACAAGCCGCTTCACATAGTTGGACTTCCTGCCTTTTTTGTGCTGCAATCTACTCATCGTCTTCCGGTTCTTCTTCAGGAAGTTTATCGGACAGGTCTTCTTCGAACTTGTCCCCATAATCTTCTGTATCATCAATAGGACGTTCTACTTCAGGATATTCAATACCAAACAAATCAAGCATCGCTTTTCTGTTTCGATCTTCTTGTGCCCAAAGAGAACGTTTGTCCCAATCAGGAATTTTTTCAGCTTTCACAAGCTTAAACTCACCGTTCACCCATGAATAATACAGGAAATATCCATCAAGAGCAAACCGGATCGTATTCTTACTTGAAAGATGATACTCCCTCGTCCCCTTTTTGACCTCGGCAGCCACAGGTCTTTAATTTCAGTCTTAATAGAAGCTAACCTGTCTTGTGCATCACTCTTAATTTTCTTCGCACGTTCAATGGCTTCCAACAGTTCACGTTCGCGTTTGGGGACCTCATTCTCTTGCTTGATGCAATACTCTTCACGAATTTCGGAAATCTCAAATTCATCCAGTAAACGTTGTGTCACCTCACTTTCAGGGAATGTAGCATTGAAATGCTCATTCACCAACTTTATCAATTCATCTACATTCGTAGAACCCTGAAATAAAACAGGGGGAAATTTTTCCCCGAATAGAATCGGGAACTACAAACTCGATTGTCTCGGGTTCGTAGTTTCTCAAATTTGCAATCATAAATTATAAAAGGATTAATTAGTACCGGTTTTGGTACTCATGAATAAAATCTAAGTAATGCTGGTCTTCAGGCAATGGAAGTGTAATACCAAACTCGGTGGCCGCATCTATTTTCACGCTTTCCATGAAATTATGCATCTCTAAAGTATTAGTGATAAGTTTACTTGTTCCTCGCACAATAGTTTCCACCTTACCATTCACATGAACCTGTTTCACAAGAAACTTCTTACAATACAAGTCATGTATATCCTGAACTCCAGCAGCAGTGCTCCAATACTCTTCACCTGTGTATTCACGCAAACAGGCACCAATACACTGAAACCATTTCCACATGAGAGCATTTTGATTTAATGTTCTCGGCTGTGTTTTTTTCTTAATGGTTACAGTGTATTCTCCATTACGAAGTGTGCTGCACATGAACTCGAAAGACTTATCCATTTGGATTTTTGCCATCTTTCTTCGTCAATGTTGCTTCCATAACCTATCAGAATGGCAAATCGTCCTTGGTCGGTGGTGGCGGTGGCGGGCACTCATTCACCGCACTTCGAGTCTGATTATTGGTGTGTTCCGGAAGAGGTGGCGGTGGTGGCGCTTGTTGAGGCTTAACAGAAAGCATCTCCATATTATCAACAAAAAGTTCTGTAATATACCGTTTAATTCCTCTGCTATCATCATAACTCCGAGTTCTTATCTTTCCTTCCAGATACAACTTGTCTCCCTTATGGACATACTTCTCAACAACATCGGCAAGACCACGCCAAACAACAATATTATGCCATTCAGTTCTTTCAGGAACCTGTGTTCCATTGGCAAGGGTATAACCTTTTTCAGTGGTGGCAAAGGAGAAAGTGGCCACTTTAGAACCAGCTTCCAAAATTCTAATATCGGGGTCTTTGCCAACATGCCCGATAAGCATCAATTTATTTAAACTCATGATTTATCCTCCCTTATTGTTACACGGATACTATCAGCTTTAGGAACTGTTTTGATATACTTAGAATATAATTCCGGATAGTCAGCCTGAAACTTTATAGTATCAAAATTGTCACTCGTAGAAGCGGGTGTATAACTAACTCGCAATCTTCCGGCATCCCATGACTTGACACCATTCTCACGCATAGCAATTTTCAGTTTTGCCTTATAATCTTTCTGAATCTTGGTTAGATCTGCAAGTTCTTCCTCAATTCCGATTATAGTATTTACAAGTTGCATTGGAATAAGTAACTTGTCATCATCAGGGGCAGGAACAGGAAGAATGGATAGATATTGCTCACCCTTCTTCTCGCATTCCATTAATTTCTTGACTTCTTTATCAGGCTTACGAGGAATTTCAACCAATTCATGTTTATCACCACGTACCCAAATGCCGAACAATTTATCAACTTTGAGTAATGGATTTTTGCAGTTCAAACAGATAAGCATAAATTGACAACTGCCAACTCAAATACTCTTCGTCAAGATGCAGCGTAGTTTTGATGTCACCAAGACAGATTCTACCGGCTTTCTCCCAAACACAATCTATATTCGATGCAAAGTATTCGTTATCAGACACCGTGTACTCATTAGCAAAAAAGCCTTATATCCAGCTTTCGTTCGCTCTTTCAAATAATTCTCTGCTTCAATACTTTCAGGCGGTAAGCCTGTTGCATCAACAAACTGGCATTGAGCATGAATAAGGCTCCCCTTCTCAGCAGCTCTCTTCAATACAAAATCTGGGACATCTTTATATTTGTCAGGGAACAACTGCCGGCTAATCATACCGGTTATACCTTGCAACTGTTTTTCACCAAGCATATAAGTGTGGTTTTCCTCATTGAAAACCACACTGGATTTCACTAATTCTATCATTATTATCAATTTCTAGGGGGGATATGTTTTCTGCATGTCAATAGTTATGTTTCTGAACTCCTTATTATTGTGAAGTTCGGGATGTTCAGCCCAAACTCTCTCAAGCTCTTCGCGGCTTTTTAACACCAGTCATTTGTTTAATTGCACGATCCAGGTCTACACCAGTATATACTTTGCCCGAAACGTTTGAAGCAGAAACATTGGGAGCATATACTTTTTCCTTTGTATTACCATAAGCAAAACGAACGCGGTTTTTATTGTCCACAATAACAAGTAAAATAATCTCCTTTTGCTCGTTATAACCAATCTCTTTCACACTGAATTTGGTATATAGAGCAGGAGAACCTGTTTTTGCTCTGATATATTTCATTTTTCTCAAGTGGAATCCAAATGAAAGGACCCGTATAAAGTTCACGCCCAATTCCCCAGTTAAATCCTGCACGTTTAAAGGCGTCCGAAGCCTGCCCTTTCTCTTTTTCTGTGCTAGATTCTGTCCCAACATCCTGTTTACTCACCCATTCCTTCTTTTCATTATCCCAAATGGACAACGTACAGAATAGATTCCCATTAACGACATCATGGTGCCGTTTCCAGTTCATTTCTCCGAACACTTCATCAAGTATTCTCATGTCTACTCGAGCATCCTTGTATAATAGCAAGGGAGCAGCCCGAACCGTCCGGTTTCATAGTACCAACCCTACATTCAATTTCAGAAGCTAGAAGCGGTCTGATAGAATTTTTCTTCTTCTCTTCATTCTGAATCGTTGATACAGTGTTTTTTCTCGCTGTCATAATTCTAATTTAATGGTTTGACTTTTTAGTTTATTACATCAGTAAAGATAATCGTTATTATCAAGTTTAGCAAACAGAAACTTCGCCATTTTAACGCCATTTTCAAGTAGTAAAAACTGCCTGTACAATATCGTACAGGCAGAAAAAGAAGAATAATCCAATGTACCTTATGGAACGGCTACGCTTGAAGGGTGTACGGCTCCCTGATTTATACATAATGTAAATGCTAGTGGACGGAACCGGAGTCGAACCGGTCTCACGGAATATTGGTGCACCTCACCGCAGTTTCAACCAACGATATACATATCCGCCCGATTAATTAAAAAGGTGCACTATCTTCACAAACCATACACCCTAATCACAAACACAAAACAAAACTCATGAACTACTATAATTTAATTAGGATCAGAAGGGTGAATGGCGTGGGGATCGAACCCACATCACGCATATCTGCGTATGCTGCCAATTACACCAGCCATCCGTTTTAAGTGAACTATTCTCACCCGAACCATTCACCTAGAACACAAACACAAAATAAAACACGACATTAACTATTAAATAGCACTCTCACGAGCTTCTTGTTTCGGATAGCCGTTCAAAGCACACCGGAATAGTATAGAACAATTAAAACTCAAATAACAGGGGCTTTAACCCTACAGCGTCCTTTTCGCTGGCAACATTAGTTAAACATAAAAAGAAAAATTCTCTGTGAAGGAACCCGGACTCGAACCGGGATGATAGATTACCTATGTATGACTTTCTTCAATCTATCTGCATACTTGCGTCTACCAATTCCGCCATTCCTTCAATTCGTAGCCAGACGATTCTGGCTACATTGATTGAATTGTTATTGATGCAAACATAATTTTCCCCCTCACGGGTTACTTAACTCTGATTGAGTTGAGCCGGGAAACGGATTCGAACCGCTGACCTCATGTAAAACATGCGCTCTAACCAACTGGGCTATCCCCGGCAGATGCCCGGCGAACCGGGCTAAATAAACATGCTGACAAATACTAAAATTAAGCAATGCAGACCTTCACAGGCTATCTTTATTTTGTTTCCTATCTTCGTAGTATCGAAAACAGATATAATTCACTGATACGACAGTCACCAATACAAAAGCAGCAATAAATTCTTTCTTGCTAACTTCAATGCTATCTACAAGATACAGTGTTGTCCATAAGGCAATGAACATCATGGCATACTGTATCACTTTAATCTTTTTCATTTCTTCCGTTTTTTAGATTTAACTTTCCTTCCCGCACATCGGCAATGAAGTAATACTTGAGCAGCATTACAATGCCACTTGCCGTTTTGGACATTAGTGGGCTTATCACTTTCAATCTTACCCGCTTCTATAAGATTCATCAATTTCTTTTCCCCACCCACATAATACGCAGACTTATCTTTTCCAAACGTTTCTGTAGAAAACAGACGGAGAATATTATCTAGCAATATTTCAGCCATTTCACCTCTGATCATCTCAACAAGCAAGGTAGTTATGCAATTCTGGTTACTATAAACTGCATATTTTTTACATCTGACTTTGTTTTCCAAGCCATTCCTTCAGCTTTTTTTCTTTATAAAGCCGAGCATTCAATGTATTAGTTACAGACGGTTTCTGAACGATAGGAAATACTTCTATTGCACCAACATCCATACTCCGTAATACATCAATTACGTTACGTCTCTGAATATCCTTTTCCATACAATCTAATTTTAAATTAAACATTGAAGCGATGAGCGGATTCGAACCGCCGACCTCTGCTTGTGGTGCTCTTCCGTTAAGCTAAGAGTATTTCTTGAGAGACTCGAACTCTCAACCATCCACCACACACAGCGCTCTAACCTGCCTGAGCTACATCACCTTTATATACATAAAGCAAATACCTCGATTTGCCGACAAACGTCTAACTGATTTAGTTTTACAACGATACGGCTTGACCATTAACCACAGCATTATATCGTTGAGAAGCCCGCCTACGTCAGTAATCCCTTTCGGCACGTGTCGGCTTCCAAAACACCATTTTACCAATATGTCAAAGAACTCTTCTCTGTTGTTCCCAGTCTCCCTTCAAGGGCAGGCTCAAAGACCGGACTGGGTACCGGATAACCGGCGGTTTGGTTTGACTTTAGTGAGGGTTAGAGAATACTTTGGTTGTTCTTCAAAACTATGTCCATTAAGTTTCGTTGCGATTCAATAAATTTCTTCAAATCATCACATTGGGAAACTTTCTCTCTATAAAATCCACGTTCTGATTCTAAATCTCGTTTGAGTTTTTCATTTTCACCTCTCAAAGAGCTGATCAACGCGTCTCGTTCTTCAATCACAGCTTCATATTTGTCTCGCTGTATTTCTAGTTCGGTTCTTTTATCCATTGTTGTATAATTTGATTAATCTCCGACGTAATGTGCACCGTAATGAGTACTATTTGGGTTGTAGTAAGCGGAAGCGGGAATATTAAGGTTATTATATTCCTTGCTAGGTGTAGCTTTGGCAGTCTTGCTCATAGCTTCATGTCTTTCAGCTAAAAATTTATCAGTTCTTGATTTCACTGCTTCCGGTGAGAAACTTTCTTGGAGTTTTGCGAAGCTCCATGCAGATTTTAAACACTCTGAAAATGTTTTTCCACCCTTCTTGTAATTGCGGTGTGCAGACTTCATTATTTGTGATAAATTGTAGCTCATAATCGTTATTTTTTAATTGGTTTTATCAATCATTTTTTGTATGTTTGTATGATTGATTGATTTATGATGCAAATGTAATCCAAATATGGATAATTTCAAATCCAAAAATCTATTTTATTATCCATATTTGGATATATTAACTTTATAGTAGTTTTTATGATTAATAGAATTAAAGAAGTCATAGCCCTTTCAGGGCTATCTGATAGGGCATTTGCCATTAAATGTGGTATTAAACAAAACACATTGAGTAGACAATTAGGAGGGGTAAGTGAGGTTAGCGCCTCAACTATTAATGCAATATTGGATAACTACGAAGAAATATCCGCAGAATGGCTGTTAAGAGGAAAAGGTTCTATGCTTCTTCAAAAAAAGAAGAAACAGAACCAGGAATGGATAAATTGAAAAGTATAGTATATACCATCGCCAATTTACAAGATGAGATTAATGAAAAGACGATGCTCACTCAACGTCTTTTGGAAGAAAATCAAAAAAACTGAAAGGTGAATTAGCTATGTTAAAGAATGAAAGAAATATAGGATAAACCAACAACACAGAAATGAAAAAAAATACTATTACTAATTTTAGCTACAATGCCATTGTTCTGCTTTGCTCAAAAAAGTAGACACAAAAAAATAGACGATTTTACAGGTGAGAAAGTAGTTACAACATCGTGGGAAAAGATTTACTCGGGTGGTGCAACAGGTAAGAATCAAACACGAATAAGATTCAGACACGAAGGCGGTGTAGATTTGATAGAGTTTCGTGTCTTCACAGACTGTGCTACTTCGTGTAATAAAGGACAAGAAATGCTCCTCAAAACGAACGACGGAATTATCAAAGTAAAAAATGTAGAATATACGCTAGCAAAACCAGGGGATTGGACCCCAAATGGCATTAATAGCAAACTAGGAATTTATATTGTATGTCTAGGGAGTGATTTAGAAAAAAAGCTCTCAAACGAAACAGTAACTAAAATGCGGCTAACATTTAGTGAAGGATATAGAGATATAGCTTTGAAGGAAAAGGATTCTTCTAAGCTACAAGAGTTATACAATCAATTCAATAAAGCCAAATAACAACCTTGAGTATCGTTTTATGAAAAAAGATATTAATCGCATTAATGCTTATTATACCACTTTTTGCAAATGCACAAAAAAGATAATAATTTAGCATTCAAAGATTCGTTGAATATATATAAGGATACTTCATCCGAATATCACTCAAAATTAGATTCACTATATTCTAGTTTCGAGGAAAAATATAAAAAATCAACAAGTTACTAATATTGGTGGCATTCCTTTTGGGATTTCTAGAGAAGAAGCATTACCCATATTAAGAAACAAGTATGGAGAAGAAATGTATAATCCTAAGAAAAAAAAAAAACATATTGTCTTTTTAATAATATAAAGTATGCTGGTGTGGATTTTAATACTGTGCATTTTTCTTTTCCAATCAGACGGAATTAATAGTTATTTTTTTAATACTTGCATATTTGTTTTAAACGCAGATACAGAAAAAAGAAGCAATTGACAAACAAAAAAAAAATGAGCGATATTTTGTCTAAAAAATATGAATTATCTTGCGTTAAAGATGCCAATGGACTTGATTCATACGGTGGTGGCGTATCCCCATTATGGGATGGACATTGGAGTTCGTTGTTAAAAAAGAAGAATATCTCACAGCGATCCATACAGATATAATCAAGTACGATGAAGAGCTAGCAAAAAGACACTGGAATCAAATATGCTACTCGTATAATCTATGGTCCTTACAATTATATTAAAGAAGAGTTTTAGTTCCTAATTATATTATCAGCAAACAACAACTATTATAAAATTACAATATGCGCTCAATTAGAACTGTACCCCCAAAAGATGAAAGAGAATATCCTTTAGTTATAACAGCTGAAGAAAAGGATAAAGTATTAAATTATATTTTGGTTGTAGCAAACGGGAAAAAGAACAGCTAAACTAAATTATAAAGATATACCAGACCTTAGGATCAGTAAAGAACAATATGAAATAGTTTTAGAGGAGTTCAAAAATAGGAGATTTATTGACTATAAAGGATATGGTATTGAATATCTTACGTTGAATTTTGAAATATTCAATTTTGCAGAAAAAGGGGGATTCACTGTTGAAAGAGACTTATATATATTAAGTTTTGATACATTTCAAATGCAGCTAGAACGATTAGAAAAGGAGTTAAGCCCTGATACAGCAGCGAAAGTTGATGATGTTGTCGGAAAAGCCAAAAATATAACTGAACTACTGATAGGGCTCTCTGCTCTAGCTGAAAAAATGAATCTCTCTAAGATTTATTATCAGGATCAGTTAATAGGAACTCCAATATAGAAGCTGCACGAAGCAGTCTTGAAGCATATAGAGTTGCATCTGCATCCGGGTTGTATTGATAACGCCTAGTCTGAAACTTTTTAAAAGTAACAAAGCCACTAGACATATCATTAGCAAGTGTTTTCAAGCTTGATATAGTTTCTTTTACATTTTGGTCATAAGACATTTTTATACGCATACGAGCGGAATCATCCACTTTTGCACAACACTGGGGATAAAAGGCTGTCGCATTATCTTCTTTAGAAGATTGTTTTTTACTTATCCTTCTTAGGACATTTTTTAATAACGATTTCATAAACGCACTATTTTAGTTTGACAATGCGCAAATATAATATTTAAAGAATAATATAAAATATGAAATATAGAAATCTTGATAGTACATAAAACATCAAATGGTCGAATTATGGTCGAACCATAAAAAAAAAAGCAGGACTATATAATTGATATACAGGAATATACAACTAGATTTCCAAAAATGTGTCTAGTTTAGTTTTTGTGTTGAAATGGCTTCCTCGTCGGCGGACGAACAAGGAAGCCATTTTATGTATATATACTAACTATTTATATATCGTTTCGAACTTCTTTTAAATAGTAATCCACCCCTTTTATTCCACTTTTTCTTTGTTATCAGTACTTGATTGATTAATACTATTATCTATATATTTTTTCAACTTAAACAAAAAAGACTAGAGATGTTATTGAAATCATTATGGCTGCTCCACAAACGATATTCTCAATAGGATCACCCAGCTTTTCAATAACATATTTAATTATATAGCTCATAACAGCAGATCCTATAATTATACAGCTGAAAGAGATTTCTTAGATATTAAAGGTCTCATATGATTTGAATTTAATTATTAAAATATCTCCATACTAGTTCTAACCCCTTTACGACGGATTTACAATTATACACATTTAATCCCTTAATTCAAAAAAAAAAATATTTCCAACTACATTAAATATTAATCAATATTATACTAAATGTTCAGTATTTGAATATACTTGTTTTTTATTTATTGTCCTTAATTTAGCGGAATACAAATATATTTGCAGAAAATATTCATTATTTTCCCTAACTTTGCAGTGATAAATCTCACCAAAATGGAATTCGACGTAGAAGAACTAAAAAAAGCACTAATAGAGAAGTGCGAGAGTGAAGGTATACTGTATGCAATGGTTGCGATAGACCGACGTACGAAAGAAGTTATTCTTCCCGATACACTACAAGGAGCTTTGAAACATCCGGAATACCTTGTGTGTACTTGTAAGAAGGTGGAAGACAAATATATAGTGGAGGAGATCACGAAAACGTAACTCTCCTCCAGTCTTTTATGTTTTACTCAGCAAGTAGTCCGCTAAGCAAATCGTTGTTCTTGCAGATAAGGATTCATGTTACCTGTTGTTTTAGTAGCTCTGTTTTGAATTAATGTATCTCTTTACTCGCATCCCCAATATACGATGCAGCCCCTTTGTCTATAAACAGTTCTACATTCTGTGCATGATGAGCTATATAAGCCGCCGGTCCCGTATCTCCCGAGTGGCAGATTTCTTCCACCACTTCCGCCTTCGCTTTTCCGGTAATCAGAAAAATAACAAGGCGGGCAGTCAGAATCGGGAATCCGGTCATTGCAATGCGTTTCTGTCCGTTGCGGGGATGAATACTGACTACATAACTGGAAGTGGAAGTCAAGAGATTCTCCTGTCCGGGGAAGATAGAGGAAGTATGTCCGTCATCTCCCGCTCCCAACAGCACAATGTCAAATTCGGGCCAGCCCAATCTGTATGGCAGTTGCTGTTTCACCAATTCGGAGTAACGAACCGCCTCTTTCACCGGCTTAGCTTCGCCACGGATGCGGAATACGTTTTCATAAGGAATGGGGGCTATCCCAAGAAGGAGATTACGCATCATTCCATAATTACTATCAGAATCTTCGGGAGGAACGCAACGTTCGTCTACCCAATAAAGTTTCATACGCTTCCAAGGAGTAATATCAGGATATTCATTTGCCCATAAATCGAACATCAAGGCGGGGGTATTACCTCCACTGACTGCGATGTTGAATATTTCTGTCCGGCTCCTCATTCATGAGTTCCACCAGACGAAGTATCAACGCGCGTGAGGTTTCAATCGACGAGGGAAAAACTGCTAATTTCATAGTTCGCAATATTGGTCTGTATTTGTTAAATTCTTACACGGATTGGTCCAGTCTGCCCCATGCTCGTGCATCATAGCTTCACTTTCGAGAGGTCCCCACGTACCTGCCGGATAGCCGTACAAAGGTGCGTCCGGATTATCTTTCCAATAACGGAGAACCGGATCAAAGAAATTCCAGGAAGCCTCTACAGCATCACTTCGAGTAAATAAGGTCGGATCTCCCTGAATGCAGTCGTCAATCAGACGGGCATAAGCGTCACCGCTCGGCACGCCGCCCAACTGTGCGTAACTGAAATCCATCGTCACCTGACGGACTTCGAAACCTGCACCCGGAACCTTCATTCCGATCTTCAGCACAATACCCTCGTTGGGTTGCAAACGAAGGATCAACTTATTAGCCCTCGGACAGTTACCACCGGAACAGCGGAACATCTGATGGGTGTCTCGCGGAAGTGAACGACAATCTCCGTCACCTTCGTCGGCATCTGCTTACCGGTGCGGATGTAAAACGGTACCCCGCTCCAGCGCCAGTTACTGATGCCCAGCTTCATCGCAATATAAGTTTCCGTACGCGAGTCGGAGCTACTCCCTTTTCTTCACGATAACCTTTCTTGTTACCGGAAGCCGTATATTGTCCACGAACGATGTGCTCGTTCAAATCTTCTTCAGTAAGCGGCGTGAGAGACTCGTAGACTTTCACCACTTCATTCCGGAAATTGTCCGCATTAAAGACAGCAGGTGGTTCCATAGCTGTAAGAGCTACAAGCTGGATAAGATGATTCTGTACCACCATGTCGCGCAAGGCACCCGCCGTTTCGTAGAACCCGCCGCGTTGCTCGATACCGAGGTTCTCGACGGCTGTAATTTCTACGTAGTCGATATAGTTACGATTCCAGAGAGGTTCGAAGACACCGTTGGCAAAACGGAACGCAAGCACGTTTTGTGCAGTTTCCTTGCCAAGAAAATGGTCGATACGGTAAATCTGGTGTTCGTTGAAGACAGAAGCATAGATACGGTTCAATTCACGTGCCGATTCGAGGTCGTAACCGAAAGGTTTTTCAACGATGATACGCGAATGGGGAGTATTCAGTCCTGCAGCTTTCAGATGCAAGGGAACAACACCGTAAAGTGAAGGCGGAGTGGCAAGGTAGAACAGCAGATTATCCGGATCCACCTCGTTAGTTAATTCCACGAGACGTTCGCGGAGTAAGGGGGTAACCTTCTTCCTTTGCAGGGTCCAGCGGCAAGTAATACAGGTGAGAGACAAAAAGAAGACATAAGAACAGTATCCCTCCCTGTTCGTCTGCCTTGACGAATTGTTGCAGTTCTTCCAATATATAAGAACGATAGTTCTCGTCGGAGTATATCGTACGCCCGATGCCGAGTATAGAAAATCTCCTGTAAGCCGCTTGTCGCGGTATAAGGAGTAGAGTGCAGGCATCAGTTTACGCTTGGTCAGGTCACCCGAAGCACCAAAAATAATCATTGCAAATTTATCCATTGTCGCTTTTTTATTTCTACTTATCAAACAATCTTGTTACTTGAAAATACCTATTTATTATACATTATATGTTCCAGATTTCGTATCGCCTCCGTGTCCTGTCCAGTTTTCATGGAAGAACTGTCCGCGCAACTCATCTTTTCGTTCGAATGTATGCGCGCCGAAGTAGTCGCGCTGCGCTTGCACAAGGTTAGCGGGCAAATCGGCAGAAGTGAGTGAATAGAAATAATTCAAAGCAGAAGAAAAAAGCCGGAACGGGCAGTTCTTCTTTCATCGCTTCTGCAACGAGACTCTTTCCAACCGGAAAGCAACGTCTTGATTTCTTCCCGGAAATAAGGAGCCAGCAACAAGTGCTTAGGTTTATCGGGTGCTTCGAAAGCGGCAGCAATATCGTTGAGGAATACACTACGAATGATACATCCGCCACGCCACATACGAGCAATGGAGGCCAGATCAAGATGCCAGTCGAAAGCATCGGAAGCACGTTGCAACACGGCGAATCCCTGTGCATAAGAGACGAGTTTGGAAGCATAAAGAGCAGAAAAAGATATTCTTTACGAGTTCCGCCTTTATTATATATAGGTTGTGTATGTTGACACTGGAATTGCTTGGAAGCCAGACGACGCAGGTCTTTTTTTGTGCGGAAAGGCTGCGTTCGAATACTGCCGTGGCAATTAGCCCTAACGGCATACCGAGTTCCATCGCATTGATAACCGACCATTTTCCGGTTCCTTTCTGTCCGGCTGCATCCAGGATTTTATCAATGAGATATCCCCCCGGTTTTGTCTTTATGACGGAGAATGTTGGCAGTGATTTCAATCAGATAGCTGCGCAGCTTTCCTTCATTCCAACGGGCAAAGACATCAGCCATTTCCTCATTGGTCAGGTCGAGCAGCTTTTTCATCACCCAATAGGCTTCGGCGATCAGTTGCATATCACCATATTCGATACCGTTGTGAATCATCTTCACAAAATGTCCCGAACCGGCAGGGCCTACCCATTGGCAACACGGTGTACCATCCGGTGCTTTTGCTGCAATACTCTGAAGAATCGGCTTCACTTCCGACCATGCTTTTTCCGAACCACCGGGCATGATAGACGCACCGTTCAACGCCCCTTCTTCCCTCCGGACACACCACTACCGACGAAAAGAAAAACCTTTCGATTCGGCCAGTTTGACACGCCGGTTGGTATCTTCATAATTGGAGTTACCTCCATCGATAAGAATATCTCCGGGCGAAAGCAACGGAAAAAGTTGTTCCATCAATTCGTCTACCGGACTTCCGGCACGAACCATCATCATTATTTTACGAGGGGTAGCTATCGAATCTACAAATGTCTTTATATCTGTGAATCCTTCGATGTTTTTACCTTTTGCACGGCTATTCATAAAGCGGTCTACGACTCCTTCTTCCACTCCGGGAACAGTACGGTTATAAACTGACACGTGCCATCCCTTACTCTCCATGTTTAAAGCAAGATTCTCGCCCATCACAGCCAAGCCGATAAGTCCGATATCTGTTTTATTCTGATTTGTCATAACTTGTATATTTTGATATATTCTTTATCTTAGTAACAGTTGAAATGCACATTTGTTCGCAATATTTTAGATTAAAATATTATTTTTGTGGTCTACAAATAAAATCAAGGATGAAGAAGATCAAAATCGGCTTATTGCCGCGTATCATTATCGCTATCATACTAGGTATTGCTATCGGTACAGTTTTCCCCGGCACCACTGGTACGGATATTTGTTACGTTCAACAGTATTTTCAGTGAGTTTCTGAACTTCTCCATACCACTTATTATTGTAGGGTTGGTAACAGTGGCAATTGCCGACATCGGAAAAGGTGCAGGAAAAGATGTTGCTTGTCACCGCACTCATTGCATACGGTGCTACGTTGTTTTCAGGTTTTCTCCTATTTCACAGGGGTCACAGTATTTCCTTCGCTCATCGAACCGGGTGCACCACTCTGAAGAAGTAAGCGAAGCGCAGGGAATCCTCCCCTACTTCTCCGTCTCCATTCCGCCACTGATGAACGTAATGACCGCGTTAATTTTCGCTTTTACGCTGGGGTTGGGGCTCGCCTCCTGAACAGCGATGCGCTAAAAAACGTGGCAAGGGACTTCCAGGAGATCATCGTCCGCATGATTAGTGCTGTCATTCTGCCGTTGCTTCCGCTTTATATCTTCGGTATTTTTCTAAACATGACACATTCGGGACAAGTATATTCTATCCTGATGGTGTTTATTAAAATTATCGGAGTCATCTTCGTTCTTCATATTTTCCTGTTGGTTTTTCAGTATTCCATTGCAGCATTATTCGTGCGCAAAAATCCGTTTAAACTGCTCGGAAAGATGATGCCGGCATATTTCACGGCTTTAGGCACACAATCTTCAGCAGCCACTATCCCCGTCACACTGGAGCAGACGAAGAAGAACGGAGTATCCTCAGACATTGCCGGCTTCGTTATTCCACTATGCGCCACGATTCACCTGTCGGGCAGTACTCTGAAAATCGTAGCCTGTGCACTGGCATTGATGATGATGCAGGGAATACCGTTCGACTTCCCCCTATTTGCCGGGTTTATCTTTATGCTGGGGATTACAATGGTAGCTGCACCGGGTGTTCCTGGAGGAGCAATCATGGCGGCACTAGGTATCTTGCAGTCCATGCTCAGCTTCGATGAATCAGCACAAGCATTGATGATTGCTCTTTACATTGCCATGGATAGTTTCGGTACTGCCTGCAATGTAACGGGAGACGGAGCTATCGCTTTGATTATCGACAAAATAATGGGCAAAAACCGTGCTGAACGACTGTGCTGAAAAAATAAATTGAAAGAGGTTTGCATATACTGCAAAAAATGTCGACATTTGCGCCCGTATTATTCAAATAAACAATTATAACGTATGAAAAAAGCCCTAATATCAGGCATTACCGGACAAGACGGTTCGTATCTTGCCGAATTACTTTTTGCAAAAAGGTTACGAAGTTCACGGTATCCTTCGTCGTTCTTCGTCGTTCAATACAGGACGTATTGAACATTTGTATTTTGACGAGTGGGTGCGCGACATGAAACAGAAACGTACGATTAATCTGCATTATGGGGATATGACAGATTCTAGTTCGTTAATTCGTATTATTCAACAGGTGCAACCGGATGAAATCTATAATCTCGCAGCTCAAAGCCACGTGAAAGTTTCTTTCGACGTGCCCGAATACACAGCCGAGGCGGATGCTGTCGGCACACTGCGTATGCTCGAAGCCGTACGCATACTGGGACTGGAAAAGAAAACAAGGATATATCAGGCTTCCACCTCCGAACTGTTCGGTAAGGTGCAGGAAGTTCCGCAGAAGGAGACGACTCCGTTCTATCCCCGTTCGCCCTACGGCGTGGCCAAGCAATACGGTTTCTGGATAACCAAAAACTACCGCGAAAGCTACGGCATGTTTGCCGTGAACGGAATCTTGTTCAACCACGAGAGCGAACGCCGTGGCGAGACTTTTGTTACCCGCAAAATATCTCTTGGCTGCCGCCCGCATCGCACAGGGCGAACAGGACAAGACTGTATCTAGGTAATCTGGATGCACGCCGAGATTGGGGATACGCCAAAGATTACGTAGAATGTATGTGGCTGATTCTGCAGCATGATGTTCCCGAAGATTTCGTTATTGCTACTGGAGAAATGCACACGGTGCGCGAATTCGCAACGCTAGCTTTCAAGGAAGCAGGCATCGAACTCCGCTGGGAAGGCGAGGGCATAAATGAAAAGGGAATTGACGTAGACACCGGCAAGCCATTGGTAGAAGTTGACCCCAAATATTTCCGTCCATCGGAAGTTGAACAGTTGTTAGGCGACCCGACCAAAGCAAGAACATTGCTGGGTTGGAATCCGTGCAAGACTTCATTTGAAGAACTGGTCCGTATCATGGTACGCCACGACATGGAAAAGGTGAAACGCATGATCGCGAACAAACATTAAACGGAAGAATGGAAAAGAATGCAAAGATATATGTAGCAGGACATCACGGTCTTGTGGGATCTGCTATCTGGAAAAATTTGCAGGATAAAGGATACACCAATCTGGTAGGCCGCACCCACAAGGAGCTTGATCTGCTCGACAGTGTATCTGTCCGCCAGTTTTTTCGATGAAGAACAGCCGGAATATGTTTTCCTTGCCGCTGCTTTCGTAGGTGGTATCATGGCAAACAGCATCTACCGTGCTGACTTTATATACAAGAATCTGCAGATCCAACAGAATGTAATCGGTGAGAGCTTCCGTCACAACGTGAAAAAGTTACTCTTTCTCGGCAGTACCTGTATTTATCCACGTGACGCCAACAACCGATGAAAGAGGATGTATTGCTTACTTCACCGTTGGAATATACCAACGAGCCGTATGCAATCGCCAAAATTGCCGGACTGAAAATGTGCGAGAGCTTCAACCTGCAATATGGAACGAACTACATCGCTGTGATGCCTACCAACCTTTATGGTCCGAATGATAACTTCCATTTGGAGAATAGTCATGTTCTACCTGCTATGATTCGCAAGATTCATCTGGCACATTGCCTGAAAGAGGGTAACTGGGAAGCTGTACGAAAGGATATGAACCTGCGCCCGGTAGAAGGTATCAACGGAGACAGTCCGAAAGAAGAAATTCTGGCTATCCTAAGCAAATATGGTATCAGTGAAACGGAAGTGACATTTGGGGTACAGGTACTCCGCTTCGCGAGTTTCTTTGGAGCGAAGAAATGGCAGACGCCAGTGTATTCGTCAAATCATGGAACACGTTGACTTCAAAGATACATATAAAGAAGGTAGCAAGGATATCCGTAACTGTCATATCAACATCGGAACAGGTAAGGAAATCACTATTCGACAACTTGCCGAGCGGATCGTAGAGACAGTAGGCTATCAAGGCAAACTGACTTTCGACAGCAGTAAACCGGACGGCACGATGCGTAAGCTAACCGATCCTTCGAAACTGCACGCACTGGGTTGGCATCACAAAATCGAAATCGAGGAAGGCGTACAAAGATGTATGAATGGTACTTGAAATAAAAAAATCAAACAATCTGTTGATATGCTATCAGTATAATTATTTTTATAGCTTATAGCATATCACAGACTCCTTCTACCAGCCTGTCTCTCCACCCCCTCTCCAAAAATTCTTCCCTCTTAATTCTTCATTCTTAATATAATTGCTATATTTGCACAAATTAATACCAAATGTGCAAAAACAATGGAACAAAAGTTTTATAGCCTACATTGAGAATAGTATCAAAAATAATTGGGACCTGGATGCCCTGACCGATTATAAAGGAGCAACTTTACAGTATAAAGACGTAGCTCGCAAGATCGAAAAACTCCATATAATTTTTGAAGAAAGTGGAATCCGCAAAGGAGATAAGATTGCCGTATGCGGAAGAAACAGCTCCCATTGGGGAGTAACTTTCCTTGCTACACTGACGTACGGGGCAGTTGTTGTACCCATCCTCCATGAATTTAAAGCGGACAATATACATAACATCGTCAACCATTCCGAAGCAAAATTACTGCTTGTAGGAGATATGGTATGGGAAAACCTGAATGAGTCGGCAATGCCGCTACTGGAGGGTATCCTGATGATGAACGACTTCACCCTGCTAGTGTCACGCAGCGAACGACTGACTTATGCACGCGAACACCTGAACGAAATGTTCGGCAAAAAATATCCGAAGAATTTCCGTAGAGAACATATCGAATACCACAAAGACGAACCCGAAGAATTAGCCGTTATCAATTTATACTTCCGGCACGACCAGTTATTCCAAAGGAGTAATGCTCCCCCTATCGTAGTTTGTGGTCGAATACTAAATTTGCTTTTGAAGTATTAGACCTGCAAGCCGGAGACAAGATTGTATCCATGCTCCCTATGGCACATATGTACGGTCTGGCATTCGAATTCCTTTATGAATTTTCCGTCGGTTGCCACATCTATTTCCTGACCCGTACCCCTAGTCCGAAGATAATCTTCCAGGCTTTCGAAGAAGTAAAACCCAGTTTGATCGTTGCCGTCCCACTGATTATCGAAAAGATTATCAAGAAGAGTGTACTTCCGAAGTTGGAGACTCCGGCCATGAAAATATTACTGAAAGTACCTATTATCAACGATAAGATTAAAGCTACGGTACGCGAAGAGATGATTAAGGCGTTCGGAGGAGAATTTAAGGCGGTAATCGTAGGAGGTGCCGCTTTCAATCAGGAGGTTGAACAGTTCCTGAAAATGATCGATTTCCCTTATAC